>Ga0207425_1000053_pt1 | contig 156878 bp, 141 predicted proteins | sample AraplaF_Col_mTSA_FD_184255 | JGI IMG/M metagenome (GOLD analysis project Ga0207425, IMG submission 184255) | Arabidopsis root microbial communities from the University of North Carolina, USA - plate scrape MF_Col_mTSA (SPAdes) (version 3) | ecosystem: Host-associated > Plants > Roots >...
TGGCCGAACTGCCGGCCGGCGCTATCGTCGGCACCAGCAGCCTGCGGCGCCAGGCCCTGATTTCGGCACGTTACCCGCACCTGGTGATCAAGCCTTTGCGCGGCAACCTGGATACCCGCCTCGGCAAGCTGGATCGCGGCGATTATGCGGCCATTATCCTGGCCGCAGCGGGCCTGAAACGACTCGGCTTGCCGCAGCGCATCAAATCGCTGCTGGCGCCGGAGGATTCGCTGCCGGCCGCGGGGCAGGGGGCGATGGCGATCGAGATCGCCGAGCGTAACGATGGCCTGGACCTGAAGGCGATCCTGGCGCCGCTGAACGACCTGCAGACCGCGCAGGCCGTGACGGCTGAACGCAAGGTGTCCAAGGTATTCGGCGGTTCCTGCCAGGTACCGCTGGCAGCCTTCGCCACCGTTGACAGCGGCCAGATGCACCTGCGCGCCATGGTCGCCACGCCGGACGGTACCCGCGTCGCCCGCGCCGAGATCACTGGCGCCGCCGCCGATGCCGAAGCGCTTGGCGCCCAGGTCGCCGAACAGCTGCGCGCACAGGACGCCGAAGCCATCCTCGCCGTCTGCGCCGCCGAGCAAGCCGACGCCATGAACCCCAACGCCGCCCCCGCGGCCTAAGCGCCGCCCGGATGCCAGCCATTCCCCGCAACCCCAGCAAACCAGGGTCAGACCCCAGGGTCTGACCCGGATTTACCGGGTTTTAAATGCCACGCCCAGTCATCCTCACCCGCCCGATCGCGCAAGCCGAACCCCTGGCCAGCCGCATCCGCGCCCTCGGCCGCGAGGTCGAAGTGCTGCCGCTGCTGGAAATCAGCCCGCTTCCCGACCAAACGCCATTGCATGACGCCTTGGCCCCCCTGGCGAGCTACCAGCTGGTGGCCTTCGTATCGCCCAACGCCATCGACGCAGCCTTCGCCCACATCCCGGCATGGCCGCAAGGCCTGCAAGCCGCAGTGGTGGGCGAGGCCAGCCGCCTGGCGTTGATCGCCCGAGGTGTTCCACAAGGCCAGATCGCCAGCCCCGCCGACCCGGCCCACAGCGACACCGAACACCTGCTGCAAGCGCTCGACCTGCCAGCCCTGCGCGGCGCCAAGGTCCTGATCGTGCGCGGCGAATCCGGCCGCGAACTGATGGCCGATTCCTTCCGCGCTGCCGGCGCCGAAGTCACCGTGCTGCCTGCCTACCGCCGCACCGTGCCGCAACTGACGCTGGCGCTGGCCGAGCGTTTGACTGCGCTGGCCGCTACGCCAGCCGACTGGATCATCACCAGTTCCGAAGCCCTGCGCGGCCTTGTCGGGCTGCTAAAGGAATTAAACAAGTTGACAATCGTTGCATCGTTGCAACATCATCATTTGATCGTGCCTCATTCCCGCATTGCCGAAACAGCAAGGGATTTGGGCTTCCCAAATGTGACTCTCACAGGATCAGGCGACGAACGGGTGCTCGCCGCGTTACAATCACGTCCATGAACGATTTGCCTAACCAAACTGACAACTTGCCAACGACGCCAACTACGCCGGCCGTCGAAACTCCCAACACCGCCCAGGCTGCGCCAGCGACCCCGCCGGCACAGGAGCGCGATGCTTTTCGCCAGCCGCTGACGATCGCCGTGGTGGTGCTTGGCATCCTGCTGGCCGCGCAAGCCTTCTACTCGAAGAACCAGGTGTTCCGCCTGCGTGAAGAGATGGCGCGCCGCCTGCAGCAGGGCGATTCGCTGAACGGGCAGACTAGCCAGTTGGCGAAGAACGTCCAGGAAACGACCAAGGAAATCCAGCTCAAGGTAGGCGTGCTGGAAAACCGCCAGCAGGAAGCCCAGGCGCAGCAGCTGGCGCTGGAGCAGCTTTACCAGGACATGTCGAAGAACCGCGACGAGTGGGCGCTGGCCGAGATCGAGCAAGTGCTGTCCACTGCCAGCCAGCAGCTGCAACTGGCCGGCAACGTGCCTGGTGCGCTGATCGCGCTGCAAAATGCCGACCGCAGCCTGTCCCGTTCCGACAAGCCGCAATTCATCACCATCCGCCGCGCCATTGCCAAGGACATCGAACGCCTGAAGGCGCTGCCGAACGTCGACAACGTCGGCTTGGCGGTGCGCCTGGATAACGTGATCGCGCAGGTCGATGGCCTGCCGATGCTGTCCGACGCCAAGCCAACGCCGCCGGCGCCACCTGAGCGCAAGGCCCACGCGCCAGCGCCGGCCAAGGCCAAAGGGAAGGGCGCCGCCAGCAAGGAAGCTGCTTCCGCACCGGCGGAAGATGAAGATAGCTGGGGCAACCGCCTGAAGACCGTGTGGCAGGACTGGAGCAGCGACATGTGGTCGGAAGTGTCGACCCTGATCCGCGTGCGCCGCGTCGAAACGCCGGACGCGATCATGCTGGCGCCGGAAGAAGCCTACTTCCTGCGCGAGAACCTGAAACTGCGCCTGCTGAACGCGCGCATGGCCCTGCTGTCCCGTAACGAAGCCGCCTTCCGCGCCGACCTGTTGGCTGCGCAGGAATCGCTGGCACGCTACTTCGACACCAAGACCACCCAGACCAAGACAGCACAGCAGCTCCTGCGCCAACTGCAGGGCAGCAACCTGCAGATCGAAATGCCGACGCTGGCAGACAGCCTGAACGCGGTGCGTAACTACAAGGCGAAGCCATAATGCGTCTCTTTATCTGGCTCGTTGTAATGATGGCCGCGGCCATCGGTATCGCCGTGACTGCACGCTTCAACCCCGGCAATGTGGTGCTGTTTTACCCGCCGTACCGGGTTGACCTGTCGCTGAACTTCTTCCTGGTGCTGCTGGTTGCGGCGTTCCTGCTGGTGCATTTCCTGGTGCGCGCCTTCAACGCCACCGTCGACATGCCGCGCAAAGTTGCCGCCTACCGCCAGAACAAGCGCGAGCGCGACGGCAACAAGGGCCTGCGCGATGCGCTGAAAGCCCTGTTCGAAGGCCGCTTCGGCCATGCCGAGAAAGCCGCACTGCGCGCAGCGGAACTGCCGGAAAACGCCGGCGTCGCCGCCCTGATCGGCGCCCGTGCCGCACACCGCATGCGCCAGCAGGCCCGCCGCGACCAGTGGCTGGCCCGCATCGCCAGCGACAACGGCATGAAAACCGCGCGCCTGATGACTATGACCGAACTGCTGGTCGACGACCACCAGCCGGAAGCTGCGCTGGAAGCCGTGCGCGAACTGAATGCCAGCGGCACCCGCCATATCCATGCCCTGCAATGGTCGCTGAAGGCCGAGCAGCAAGCCAAGAACTGGCCGGAAGTGCTGCGCCTGGTGCGCCTGCTGGACAAGCACAAGGCCCTGCACCCGGCCCTGTCGGCGCGCCTGCGCGAACTGGCTTACGACGACCTGCTGTCCGATAACTCGCACGATGCGGAATCGCTGCAGCGCGTCTGGAGCACCATCCCGACCGCCGATCGCCTCAAGCCATACGTGGCGTGCCGTGCCGCCACCGCCCTGAATGCGCGCGGACTGCACGACGAAGCGCGCGTGGTGTGCGAAGAATCGCTGGCCGCCAATTGGGACGAACGCGTGCTGCGCGCCTACCGCGACGCGGCCGCACCGGTCGGTTCCGCCGCGCTGCTGGTGCAGATCGAGCATTGTGAAGGCTGGGTGCGCGAGCGCCCGAACGACGCCGAACTGGCTCTGACCCTGGGTTCCTTGTGCCTGAAGCAGAAGCTGTGGGGCAAGGCCCAGCGCTACCTGGAGCAGGCCCTGTCCGATGCCTCCGAATCGCGCATGGTGCGCGAGTCCCACCTCAAGCTGGCCCAATTGCACGAAGCGCTGTCCCAGCCCGAAGAAGCGGCGAATCACTATCGCCAGTGCGCCCTGGCAACTATTTTGTGAGACTGCTGCGCCGCACAAGCGGCGCGCAGTTCGCTATAATTGCAAGGTTAGACTGTCCAAAAATGCATTAATCCGAGGAAAACATGAGCCTGAACAAAGTACCGGCCGGTAAAGACCTGCCGAACGATTTCAACGTGATTATCGAGATCCCGATGAACGCGGATCCGATCAAGTACGAAGTGGACAAGGAATCCGGCGCCATCTTCGTCGACCGTTTCATGGGCACCGCCATGCACTACCCATGCAACTACGGCTACATCCCTAACACCCTGTCCGACGACGGCGACCCGGTCGACGTGCTGGTCATCACCCCATTCCCGCTGATCCCAGGCGTGGTAGTGCGTTGCCGCGCTATCGGCGTGCTGAAGATGACCGACGAAGCCGGCCAGGATGCCAAAGTGCTGGCGGTTCCAGTCGATAAGATCCTGCCGATCTACAAGCACTGGCAGAAGCCGGAAGACCTGCAAGACCTGCGCCTGCAGCAGATCCAGCACTTCTTCGAGCACTACAAAGACCTGGAGCCAGGCAAGTGGGTCAAGGTTGATGGCTGGCACGGTCCTGAAGAAGCCAAGAAGGAAATCATGCACGGCGTGGCACAAGCCGCCCAGCAAGAAGGCAAGTAAGCCTGAACGAAGAAAGCGCCCCGCGGGGCGCTTTTTTTGTATAGTCGTTGCGTGCACCCTTGCAGGGAGGACGCAATATGGAAGGATCATTGTCGATTTGGGCGAAGACCGCCCCTACCGCCGCAATGCCTGAATTGAGCGGCGAACTGCAGGCCGACGCCTGCATCATCGGCGGCGGCATCGCCGGCCTCACCACAGCATACCTGCTGTCGCTCGAAGGGCGGCGCGTTGTGCTGCTGGAAGCGCGGGAACTGGGCAGCGGCGAAACCGGCCGCACCACAGCCCACCTGATGCCACCGGATGAGTGGTACCACTGCATTGAGGAAAACTTCGGCTCAGTGAATGCCAGGCTGGTTGCGGCCGGCCAGATGGCGGCCATCGACCAGGTGGCGGCGATCGTGGGCAGCGAAGGGCTGGATTGCGAGTTCGAGCGGCTGGACGGCTACCTGTATTCCGCAACCGGCGACCCGAATGAGATCCGGCGCGAGTGTGAGGCAGCAACGCGTGCCGGACTGGAAGCCGAGCTGTTGCCCCAGGTGCCTGGCCTGCCGTTTGAAAGCGGCACTTGCGTGCGCTACGCCCAACTGGCGCAATTCCATCCGCTGAAATACCTGGACGGGCTGGCAGGCTGCATCCGCCGGCGCGAGGGGCGCATTTTCTGCGGCAGCCGCGCTACCGGCATTGACCGGGTGGGAGACAAGCTGCATGTGAATACGGCTCACGGGCGTGTGGTGGCCAATGCCGTGGTGGTGGCGACCAATACACCGTTCAATAACCGCGTGGTCCTGCATACCAAGCAGAATGGTTACCGCACCTATGTGATCGGCGTGGAAGTGCCGCGTGGCTCCTTGCCGCGCATGCTGCTGTGGGATACCGGCGATCCTTATTACTATGTGCGGCTTGAATCAAGCGGCGCCAGCCCGGGGCATGACGTGCTGATAGTGGGCGGCTGCGACCACAAGGTCGGGCAGGACGACGACCCGCGCCATCGCCACGACCAGCTTGAGGCCTGGACCAGGGAGCACTTCCCGATGGCCGGGGCGGTAACCTTGCGCTGGTCAGGTGAAGTCATGGAGCCTGCGGACGGCCTGCCGTTCCTGGGCCGCAATCCGGCCGACGACAGCCAGGTGTACGTTATCAGCGGCGATTCCGGAACCGGCATGATTCACTGCACCCTCGGCGCGATGATCGTGCGCGACCTTGTCGTCGGGCGCGAGAATCCTTGGGCCGAGCTGTATGATCCGGCGCGCAAACCTTTCCATGGCATGAAGGAATTCATGCAGGAACAGCTCAATACGCTGGCGCAGTACGGCCATTGGCTGCGTGGCGGCGAAGTGGAATCGGCGGTGGAAATTGCGCCGGGGCAGGGCGCTGTCCTGAATCGCGGCGCCAAGAAGGTGGCGGTATATCGCGACGACGATGGCGGGCTGCATGCGATGTCGGCGACCTGCACGCACCTTGGTTGTGCGGTGAGTTGGAATCCGGCCGAGCGGTCTTGGGACTGCCCTTGCCACGGTTCGCGTTTTTCAGCCGAGGGCGAAGTGCTGCATGGTCCCGCCAACACGGCGCTGGCTGCGGAGGAACTGGACGACGACGAAGCGGGCATCCGGCCAGTGCCGGGCCAGCACGGCAGCAGTCACCGGCCGCCACGCTAGCGGCGGAACGGAGTGTGCTCGTTCAGCTCATCGAGGTAGGCATCGATGCCGCCTGCCTCGCGCTCCAGGAAGCGCTCCACGGCGTCGCTGAAGGCGGGGTGGGCGAGCCAATGCGCGGACCAGGTTTTCTGCGGCAGGAAGCCGCGCGCCATTTTGTGCTCGCCCTGCGCGCCGCCTTCGAAGGTCTTGATGCCATTGGCGATGCAGAATTCGAGCGCCTGGTAGTAGGCGGTTTCGAAATGCAGGCAGGGGATGTGTTCCATTGCGCCCCAATAGCGGCCGTACAAGGTGTCTTCAGTGTGGATCACCAGCGATGAAGCAACGGGCTGGCTATTGCGCTCGGCTACCACCAGCAGCAGGTTTTGAGGCATGGTACGGGCAAGGCGCAGCCAGAAATCAAGGTTCAGGTAGGGCGAGGAGCGGTGCTCGGCGTAGGTATTGCTGTAGCAGCGGTGGAAGAAGCGCCAGTCCTGCTCGGTCGTTTCATGGCCGCGCAGCTGGCGCATGGCGATGCCGGCTTCCTTTACCTTGCGGCGCTCGGCACGGATGTTTTTGCGCTTTTTCTGCTCCAGCGTTTCCAGGAACTGGTCGAAATTATCATATCCCTGGTTCAGCCAGTGGAATTGCACGCCGGAGCGCAGCATAAAGCCGGCCTCGCGCAGTTGCTCTGCCTCGTCCTCGGGAGGGTAAAGGATGTGGGTGGATGACATGCCGGCGGCGCCTTGCTGCTCGCACAGGAAGGCCAGCAGGGCTTTGCGTGCCGCCGCATCGCGGGCCAGCAGTCGCGGGCCGGTGACCGGCGTGAAGGGGATGGCGGAGAGCAGCTTGGGATAGTACTCGATGCCATTGCGGTGATAGGCGTCGGCCCAGGCCCAGTCGAAGACATACTCGCCATACGAATGGGATTTGACGTAGAGCGGCATGGCTGCGGCCAGCTTGTCGCCGTCCCATACGGCCAGGAATTGCGGCTGCCAGCCCGTTTCCGCGCAAGCGCTGCCCGACTCGTGCAGGGCGTGCAGGAAGGCATGCGACAGGAAGGGATTGCCCGCCGCCAGCCGATCCCAATCGGCAGGGACGACATCGGCGAGGGAAGAAAGGACGCTGGTACGGTATTCCATCCGGCCATTCTAGCGAATTACTGCCGAGCCCGTGTCAACCCTGGGGTCAGACCCTTTGGTTGACACGGGCTCGGCAGTACGTTGGGGCGGGGGCAATGTTAAAATCTTCGCCATCACCTTTGGCCTTGCTGAGCTATGTCGCATTCCTTCCATAATTTGTACAACCATGATTTTGCCCGCGTGGCGGTTGGCGTGCCGCGCTGCCGGGTCGCTGATCCGCTGTTTAATGCGGCGCAGACGATTGAACTGGCGGAGGAGGCGGCAGCGAAAGGCGCGGTGCTGGTGGCTTTCCCGGAACTGGGGCTGTCGGCTTATTCTTGCGATGACCTGTTCCACCAGCGCGCACTGCTGGATGGGGTGCTCCAGGCTTTGCAGTCCGTGGTGGAGGCTTCAAGCCGCATTCCGACGGCGATGGTGGTAGGGGCGCCGCTGCGGGTGGATCACCAGTTGTTCAATTGCGCGGTCGTGGTCTCCGGCGGGGTGATTCGCGGCGTGGTGCCGAAGTCCTACCTGCCGAATTACGGCGAGTTCTATGAGGCGCGCCAGTTCAGCGCTGCCGATGAGGCGTTTTCCACGGAAATCTCGCTGCTTGGGCAGCAGGTGCCGTTCGGCGCCAACCAACTTTTCGAGCTGGAGAACCTGCCGCTGTTCAAATTCCATATCGAGATCTGCGAGGATGTCTGGGTGCCGATCCCGCCATCGTCTTTCGCTGCGCTGGCAGGGGCGACCGTGCTGGTCAACCTGTCGGCTTCGAATATCCTTGTCGGCAAGGCCGATTACCGCCGCCAACTGGTGGGCCAGCAGTCGGCGCGCTGCATCGCGGCTTACCTGTATTCTTCGGCCGGCCGCGGCGAGTCGACCACCGACCTGGCCTGGGATGGCCAGGCGCTGATTTACGAGAACGGCGAAATGCTTGCCGAGTCCGAGCGCTTCGCGGAAGAATCGCACATCATCTTTGCCGACGTGGACTTGGAGCGCCTGTCGCGCGAACGCATGCGCACCACGACTTTCGGCCATTCGAGCCGCCGCCATAAAGCGGAGGTGGCGCAATTCCGTACCGCGCGCTTCCCGGTCGAACTGCCTTCGCATCGCGTGCTGCCGCTGGAGCGCAACGTGGCGCGCTTCCCTTACGTGCCGTCCAATCCGCAGTTGCGCGACAAGCGCTGCAACGAGGTCTATAACATCCAGGTCAGCGCGCTGGTACAGCGCCTGTCTTCGTCCGGCATCAGGAAAGTGGTGATCGGCGTCTCGGGCGGCCTGGATTCGACCCACGCGCTGCTGGTCTGCGCCAAGGCGATGGACCATCTTGGCCTGCCGCGCACCAATATCATCGCGGCGACCATGCCGGGCTTTGCTACCAGCAGCCGCACGCTGGACCAGGCGCGGGCGCTGATGCAGTTCGTCGGCGCCACCGCGATGGAAGTCGACATCCGCCCAAGCTGCATCCAGATGCTGAAAGACCTTGGCCACCCGTACAGCGAGGGCAAGGAGCAATACGACATCACCTTCGAGAACGTGCAGGCCGGTGAGCGCACCAACCACCTGTTCCGCATGGCGAACCATCACAACGGCATCGTGATCGGCACCGGCGACCTGAGCGAGCTGGCGCTGGGCTGGTGCACTTACGGCGTGGGCGACCATATGTCGCATTACAACGTGAACGCCAGCGTGCCGAAGACCCTGATCACCCACCTGGTGCGTTGGGTCGCCGAGAGCAAGCAGTTCGGCGACGTCAATTCGAGCGTGCTGTTGGCCGTGGTGAATACCGAGATCAGCCCCGAGCTGGTGCCCGGCAAGTCCGGCGACACGGCGCCGGCGCAAGTCACGCAGGACTTCATCGGCCCTTACGAGCTGCAGGACTTCAACCTGTACTACACGTTGCGCTTCGGCTTTTCGCCGGCCAAGGTTGCCTTCCTCGCTTACCATGCGTGGCGTGACCGCGACGTGGGCCAATGGCCGGAGGACGAGCACGTGGTGCGCAACCAGTACGAGCTGAAAGACATCAAACACAACCTGGGCATCTTCCTGAAGCGCTTCTTCCAGACATCGCAGTTCAAGCGCACCTGCGTGCCGAATGCGCCGAAAGTCGGTTCCGGCGGTTCGCTGTCGCCGCGTGGCGACTGGCGCGCGCCGAGCGATTCGGAGGCTGCTGCCTGGCTGGAAAACCTGAAAACCGTGCCTGACGCTTAAACCACTATAAGGAGAACGCAATGAAACAAATTACCGCCATCATCAAGCCATTCAAGCTGGACGAAGTGCGCGAATCGCTGGCCGAAGTGAATGTGACCGGCCTGACCGTGACCGAGGTGAAAGGTTTTGGCCGCCAGAAAGGCCACACCGAGCTGTATCGCGGCGCGGAATACGTGGTCGATTTCCTGCCGAAGGTGAAGGTGGAAGTGGTGGTGGATGACAGCGTGGTCGATACGGCCGTCGATGCGATCATCAAGGCGGCCCGCACTGGCAAGATCGGCGACGGCAAGATCTTCGTGCAGAATATCGAGCAGGTGATCCGCATCCGCACCGGCGAAACCGGTGCCGAAGCAGTTTAATCAGGCATAGCGGACGCAATCGCGGCCAGCGTTCTTGGCCGCATACAAGGCCTGGTCGGCGCGCGCCAGCAGTGTGTCCGGCCCGGTGTCTTCCGCCTCCAGGCAGGCAATGCCGATGCTCAGCTTGAGCGGCACGGCCTGTCCTTCATGCTGCACTTGCAGCGCCTCGGTGCCGGCGCGCAGGCGTTCCGCAACGATCTGTGCTTCATTCATTCCAGTTGAGGGCAGCAGGATGGCGAATTCCTCGCCGCCCAGGCGGGCTGCCATGTCGCTGCGCCGGCACGCCGTGGCGCAGTGGCGTCCGATGGCGATGATCGCCCGGTCGCCGGTGGGGTGGCCAAAGTTGTCGTTGATCGATTTGAAGTGGTCGATATCGATCATCAGCAGCGAAAGCTTGTGTCCATAGCGCCGCGAACGTTCAAGTTCCATTTCAGTGCGCGCCAGGAATTGGCGGCGGTTGGCGATGCCGGTGAGGAAATCGGTGGTCGCGATTTCGTGCAGTTCGCGATTGCGGTCATCGATGGTTTTTTCCAGTTGCAGGCTTTCCACTTCCAGCGCCTCGGCGACGGCCTGGAGCGAGGCGCGCGCATTGTCGCTCTCGATGCGGAACTGGGCAGCAATGACGAGAATGGTGAGGGCGCCTCGCAGCAGTTCGACGACTGGCGCAAAGCTGCCAAGGCCGGCGACGGCGCCAAACAAGGTCCAGGCCGCGTCGATGCCAAGCAATATGCACAGGATGGCGCGGCCATTGTGCGGTGCGTGGCGGGCGATCAGGACGATTGCGGCCATCAGCAGCGGGATGCGGATCATTGCGCCGAGGGCCACGTGCACGTATTCGCCTGCGTGGCTGGTCCTGGCGTAAAGGAGCGCGGCCAGCATCAGGAAGGCCAGCCATGCCTGGGGCCTGAGCAGCCGTGCCGGCGGGGCAGGCATATAGCTTGCCGCGCCGCGCAGCAACAGCGCGGCGTTGGCAGAGGCCAGCATATTGGGTAGCACGAGTGACAGCGCGGCAGGCATGGCGCCGTCCAGGCCCGCAAGAATCCAAGCCAGGCCCTGGCAAATCGCCGCAAGGCTCCAGTTCGAACCAGCCGAGCGGCCATCGCGCACCGCGCGCAGCCCAATAAAGGCGATGCCGATCGCAAGGCAGGCTATGCCGAGGGTCAGGTCGCAGGTTTCGGCGTGCAGGGTATTCATGCTGCTTCCACGCGGTTGCGGCCACCATTCTTGGCGCGATACAGGGCTGCGTCGGCGCGGGCCACCAGGTCGTCCATTGAGTGATCGTGCGCATTGAGCGCCGCGATGCCAAAGCTGGCTGTGACCTGGTGCGGCACGCCGGACAACGCAGGCGGGATGGCAGCGATGGCGCGCCGCAGCCGTTCTGCGGCAAGGCGGGCTGCAATGGCGCTGGTCTCAGGCATCAACAAGGCGAACTCTTCGCCGCCGAGTCGGCCGGGCAGGTCGACGTTGCGGGCATTGGACTGGCAGGCCTGCGCGACCACCTGCAGCAGCTTGTCGCCGGCGGGATGGCCGAAGCGGTCATTGATCTGCTTGAATTGGTCGATGTCCAGCAGCAGGAGCGTCAGCGGCAGGTGGTAGCGCCGGGCACGCTCGATTTCGTCGTTGCCGCGCTCCATGAAGTGGCGGCGGTTGGCGATGCCGGTCATGCTGTCGGTGGTGGCCTGCCTGGTCAGTTCCGCGGTCCGTTCTGCCACGACGTTGCGCAGCATGTCACGCTTTTGCTGGAGCCGGGTGGCGTTGGCCGCCAGCTCGTCGCGAATCTGTTCGCTCTCCAGCCGGAACTGGAAGGCATTCACCAAGACCTGCAGGATGCCGCCCACCGAGACCATGAGGGCAAACGAGGTGCCTCCCTCCAGGAAGCTGTCGACATGGCTGCGCGAGAACAGTGCAATGCCCAGGCGGAGCAGGCTCCACACCGCGGCCAAGGCGAGGATGCCGGCCAGGTAGCGGGTGCCGGCCGGAAGGCCCGAACGTCCCACCAGCATTCGCAAGGTGGCGCAGTAAAAGGCCGCCCGGCAGGCTGACACGAGTGCGATGCGGGCCTCGACGCTGGGGTGGCCATAACTGAACCAGGCGAAGCCCGCAGCTGCCGCGGCGACACACAAGGCGTAATAGCGGTCGCGAATGGGAGCGCCGACCAGCATCGCCGTACCGCGATGGATGAAGACCAGGCTGACAACCAACAGTGCATTATCGGCAATGGTGCCGATATAGGCAGGGAGCTTGTCGGAATTGGCGGCGAGCAGCGCCGCCGCGCCTCCGGCCAGGGCCGAAATGGCCCATTGCCCGCCGGGCGTGGCCGACAGCGCGCGTCCATGCAAGCCCCTGAAGGCGCAGGCAATCAGGATCGACAGGAAGCCGACCAGGCTAGTTGCAGTAGCGACATCAAAGGTAAACACGGACAGGCAAGCGCATCAAAGAAAGTTGCGCAATTGTATCAGTTGTTTCCTGATGGTAAGTTTTAACTTTCCAATTGAAAGTTTGTTGGCGATAGCCCTAGGGCCTGCTGATCTTCAGGTCGAAACGCCAGGCCAGCAGGCGCATGACGGTAATCAGACCCGCGCTGGACCACAGGGCGACGTCGTCCGAAACCTGGGTGTATTGCAGCGCGATGTAAAACCAGCAACCGAAGAAGGCGCAAATCGCATACGGTTTTCCGTCACGGAATACCATCGGCACTTCATTGCAGATAATGTCGCGCAGCACGCCGCCAAAGATGCCGGTGACCACGCCCATCATCACGGCGACGAAGATCGGCATGTCGGCTGCCAGCGCCTGCGCCACGCTGGCGACGGCGAACAGGCCAAGGCCGACGGCGTCGGCGATCACGATCAGCCGTTCGGACACAATATGGCGGATATGCTTGACGAAGGGCGCCGCCACCAGGGCCACCACAAACAGCAGGATCGTGTATTCCTGGTGCGCCACCCAGAACAGCGGGCGCTTGTCGAGCAGGATGTCGCGCACGGTACCGCCGCCGAAGGCTGTGATGAAGGCGACAATGAAGACGCCGACGATGTCCATCCGTTTGCGGCGCGCTTCAATGAATCCTGAGAAGGCCCCAACCAGGATTGCTACGACCTCGATGATGGTGATTAGGGAGACGGCGGGGACGATTTTCATGACGCGCAGATTAGCATCCTGCTAGCAAAATCTGCAAGCCAAGCGTGCCCCGGCCGCGTCGCCAGGGCGGAATGGTCAGCGCTGGGGTGCCAGGGCGCTGCGCAGCAGCACCATGATGGCGCCTTCGCCGCCTTCTTCGGCGCGGGCCTGGCAGAAGGCGATCACGCCGTCGGTCTGCACCAGCCAGGAGTGGACCATTGATTTCAGCACCGGCTCGCCGCCGCGCGAACCGAAGCCGCGGCCGTAGATCACGCACACGCAGCGGTAGTTGCGGCGCCTGGCCTTGAGCAGGAAGTCGTCCACCGCCTGGCGCGCTTCGTCGCGGCGCTTGCCGTGCAGGTCCAGTTCATCCTGTACCGGCCAGTGGCCCTTGCGCATTTTCTTCATCACATCCGGGCCGATGCCGGGCGCGCTGTAGTTCAGCGAAGGGTCTTCTTCCATGTAATGGTCGACGTCGAACATATCCGACAGCATCGACTCGCGCAGCACGGCTGCGTCGTCCGCCGCCTGCTCTTCGGCCGTCTGCGGCTTGCGCGGGCCGGAAGGGGCAGGGCGGCCCGCTGCGGCCAGGCCCTTGGCGGGCGGCGGCACGTAGCGGTCGGACGGTTTCATCTTCTGCACGCCGGCCATGGAGGACTGGAACACGTTGGCAGCGGCGGCAGCGGCCTTTTCCTGCTTGGCGCGCTCTTTCTGCTCGGCCGCGCGCTGCTCTTCCTGCTCCTTGAGCTGTTTACCCAGTCCCTTCAGGTCGGCGAAGCTTTTCACTCTTGCGCTTCCAGGTAGCGTTGCGCGTCCAGAGCGGCCATGCAGCCGGTACCGGCGGAGGTGATGGCCTGGCGGTAGATGTGGTCCTGCACGTCGCCGGCAGCGAACACGCCTGGCACGGAGGTGGCGGTGGCCATGCCTTCGGTGCCGGTGCGGGTCTTGATATAGCCATCCTTCATTTCCAGCTGGCCTTCGAAGATGCCGGTGTTTGGCTTGTGGCCGATGGCGATGAACAGGCCGTGCACGGCCACGTCGGTCATCTCGCCGTTATTGTGCTTGACGGTGATGGCGTTGACGCCGGACTGGTCGCCCTTCACTTCGTGCAGGGTGGAGTCCAGTTTCAGCTCGATCTTGCCTTCGGCGACCTTGGCCATCAGGCGGTCCACCAGGATAGGTTCAGCGCGGAACTTTTCGCGGCGGTGCACCAGGGTGACCTTGGTGGCGATGTTCGACAGGTACAGGGCTTCTTCGACGGCGGTATTGCCGCCGCCGACCACGGCTACTTCCTGGCCACGGTAGAAGAAACCGTCGCAGGTGGCGCAGGCGGATACGCCGCGGCCCATGAATTCCTGCTCGGTCGGCAGGCCCAGGTACTGTGCCGAGGCGCCGGTGGCGATGATCAGGGTGTCGCAGGTGTAGACGTTGCTGTCGCCGATCAGGCGGATCGGTTTTTCGTTCAGGTGCGTGGTGTGAATGTGGTCAAACACGATTTCGGTCTTGAAGCGCTCGGCGTGCTGCAGGAAACGCTGCATCAGGTCCGGACCCTGGACGCCCATCGGGTCGGCGGGCCAGTTTTCCACGTCGGTGGTGGTCATCAGCTGGCCGCCTTGCTCGACGCCGGTTACCAGCATCGGGTTCAGGTTGGCGCGGGCGGCGTAAATCGCGGCGCTGTAACCTGCTGGACCGGAGCCGAGAATCAGGACTTTGGCGTGTTTGGTAGTAGTCATGGCGGATTCTTTACCTAGTTAGTATGTCTCGAATATGGGTGCGGACAGGAATGCTACAAGTCCGGGCCCAGGGAAACCGAAATTATATGCGAAGCGTGCATTTCACATGTACCGTGGGGCCGTTTTACCTTGATATGCCTTAGAATAAGCGCAATTATGGAATTTTTGCCCCCAAGCAATGAGTAAAAAGAGTCAAGCGTCGACTTCTGGCTACGCTCGCAAGACGATTGAACGACCGCCGGTGCCCAACCGGCTGATCCGCTTGCTGTCCGAAGCGCGCTGGTTCGCGCTGGCAGGGGTGTGGCTGTACCTGGTGCTGATACTGGCCAGTTTCAATCGCGCGGACCCCGGCTGGTCGCACAGCAATGATGTGGCCCACCTGCACAACCTCGGCGGCGCCGTGGGCGCCAAGCTGTCCGACGTGCTGCTATATATATTTGGTTTTTCCGCGTGGTGGTGGTGCATCTTCCTGCTGCATTATGTGTGGCGCGGCTACCGCCGGCTGACCAATAAATGGCTGCTGGACAAGGAAGAGGATGTCCCGCACCAGCACGAAGGCCTGATCCGTTTCGTTGGTTTCTTTGCCCTGCTGATCGGCAGCATGGGGCTGGAATTCCTGCGCCTGCATTCGCTGAAAGTGCAGCTGCCGCTGGCGCCGGGAGGTATCCTGGGCAGCTATATCGGCCACTTTGCCCATGTGGCGCTTGGCTTTACGCCGGGCACACTGCTGCTCCTGCTGCTGTTTGCCACTGGCTTCAGCCTGTACTTCCACGTGTCCTGGCTGGCCGTGGCGGAGCGCATCGGCGGCGCCATCGAGATGAGCATCGACTGGTTCCGCTCCCGCATGGAGGTGCGCGAAGACCGCCGCCACGGCGATGTGGCCGTGGTCAAACGCGAGGAAAAAGTCGTCAAGGAACGGGTGAAGCACGAGGAAAAGCATCCGAAGCCGGCCGACTTGCCGCAGGATGCGCCGCCGGCGCCGATGGTAAAGATCGAACCGCAGATCACCCAGGTAGTGCAGTCCGAGCGCGTGATCAAGGAAAAGCAGGGCACCCTGTTCCAGGAGATCGAGAACACCACGCTGCCGCCGCTGTCGCTGCTGGACGATGCGCCGCCGCAGCAGGAAACCGTGGCCGTGGAAACGCTGGAATTCACCAGCCGCCTGATCGAGAAAAAGCTGTCCGACTTCGGCGTGGAAGCCAAGGTGGTGGCCGCCTATCCAGGTCCTGTCGTCACCCGCTATGAAATCGAGCCTGCCACCGGCGTGAAGGGCAGCCAGATCGTCAACCTGGCGCGCGACCTGGCGCGCTCGCTGTCGCTGACCTCGATCCGCGTGGTGGAAACCATCCCCGGCAAGAATTACATGGCGCTGGAGCTGCCGAATCCCAAGCGCCAGATTGTGCGCCTGACCGAGATCCTCGGCTCCAAGGTCTATAACGACAACCATTCGCCGCTGACCGTGGCGCTGGGCAAGGACATTGCCGGCAAGCCGGTGGTGGCCGACCTGGCCAAGATGCCGCACCTGCTGGTGGCCGGTACCACCGGTTCCGGCAAATCGGTGGGCATCAACGCCACCATCCTGTCGCTGCTGTACAAGGCCGATCCGCACGACGTGCGCATGATCCTGATCGACCCGAAGATGCTGGAAATGTCGGTGTACGAAGGCATTCCGCACCTGCTGGCGCCGGTCGTGACAGATATGCGCCAGGCCGGCCACGCCCTGAACTGGGCGGTGAACGAGATGGAGCGCCGCTACAAGCTGATGTCCAAGCTGGGCGTGCGTAACCTGGCCGGCTACAACGCCAAGATCGCCGACGCGGAAAAGCGCGAAGAGAAGATCCCGAACCCGTTCTCGATCACGCCGGACGCGCCGGAGCCGCTGGAAAAGCTGCCAACCATCGTCATCATCATCGACGAGCTGGCCGACCTGATGATGGTGGTCGGCAAGAAGGTGGAAGAATTGATCGCCCGTATCGCGCAGAAAGCCCGTGCGGCAGGCCTGCACTTGATTCTGGCGACCCAGCGCCCATCTGTAGACGTGATTACGGGCCTGATCAAGGCCAATATCCCGACGCGTATTGCGTTCCAGGTATCGTCCAAGATCGACTCGCGCACCATTCTTGACCAGATGGGCGCGGAAACCCTGCTGGGCATGGGCGACATGCTGTACATGCCGCCGGGTACCGGCTTGCCGATTCGCGTGCACGGCGCCTTCGTGTCGGACGACGAAGTGCATCGCGTGGTGAAGCATTTGAAGGCCCAGGGTGAACCGAATTACATCGAAGGCATCCTCGAAGGCGGCACGCTGGAAGAAGGCGGCGGCGACGGCGCCATTGCCGGCGCTGGCGGCGGTGGGGACGGCGAGGCCGACCCGATGTACGACCAGGCCGTGCAAGTCGTGCTGAAGCACCGCAAAGCCTCGATCTCGCTGGTGCAGCGCCACCTGCGCATTGGCTACAACCGGGCCGCGCGCCTGCTTGAACAGATGGAAAACAGCGGCGTTGTGTCGGCCATGCAGTCGAACGGCAACCGCGAAATCATCGCACCTACCGCCTCGGCGGAATAAGGATTCTTATGAAGACCACCAAGTTGATGGCGGCCCTGGCCGCCGGCCTGCTGTTTGCAGGCGCCGCCAGCGCTGCTGCGCTGGACCAGTTCAAGACCTTCGTTGCCAGCACCAAGGCGGCCAAGGGCGAGTTCACGCAAAAGGTCGTGGCGCAAGGGAGCAAGGACAAGCTGTCGTCCGGCAGTTTCAGCTTTGCCCGCCCGGGCAAGTTCATCTGGACTTACACCAAGCCTTACGACCAGGTGCTGCAGGCCGACGGCGAACAGCTTTTCATCTATGACAAGGACCTGAACCAGGTTACCGTGCGCAAGCTGGGCGACGCGCTGGGCTCTTCGCCGGCTGCCATCCTGTTCGGTTCCAACGACCTGGAAAAGAACTTCGCACTATCCGAGGCGGGCACCCGCGACGGCCTGGAATGGCTGAAAGCGACCCCCAAGGCCAAGGATTCCAGCTTCGAGCAAATCCAGATCGGCCTGAAAAACGGCGTGCCGGAAGCGATGGAGCTGAAGGATAACTTCGGCCAGACTTCCATCCTGTCGTTCAAGAAGTTTGAAAAAAATCCAGCGCTGAATGCAACGTCCTTTAAATTTGTCATGCCCAAAGGCGCGGACGTCATCAACAATTAGGCATGAAGACCGGCCTGACAATGCTGGCGCTGGCGTGCAGCACCATCGATTCCTTTGCCGCGGATTTCGGCAAGGACGATTTCTTGCGCGAAGGTAGCATGGTCTATGAAAAGAGCTTCAGCCAGGCCGAATCGGATCGTTTCAAGCCACTCGTGGTTGCCGCTTTCGACAAAGTCGCCGCCTTCTTCGGTGATCGTAAAGGGGTAACGCCCGATATCTATTTCTGCAAGAGCGCAGCATGCGCGCGCTTTTTGCTGGGGCCGGAATTTCGTTCGTATTCCCATACCCAAGGTGGCGGGCGTTACTTGAGCGGGAGCCACGTATTCGAGAACCCCAGCATTGTGGTAACGACGCTGGTCAGCAATCCATCCGCCAACGATGAGCGCCTGCTTGCCGTGCTGAGTCACGAGTTGTCGCATCTGGAGCTGTATGCGCGCGCAGGCGGGCAGCGTGTGCCGGCATGGTTCAATGAAGGCCTGGCAAGCATGGTGGGCGGCAGGGCGTGCGCGCCGGGTGCGCAGGGCATTGATGATTTGAGCAGATTGTCGGCCATGCGGGACTGGCTTGACTACACGCGCTCGCGCGATACCCGGAGTAACTCGACGTATTGCCAGGCCAAAGCGGAAGTCGAGGCGTGGGCAGTGCGGCATGGCGGCCCGAAAGGCGTCGTCGAACTGTTGGCCACACTCAAGGAGAGGGACTTCGCGTCCCAATACGGTCCGTTCTTGACGCGGCCGCTGCCGACCATTAACCCCAAGGGCGTAAAGCAAGATGACCGCTGACCTGTTTGCACCGGAGCCCACCCCGCCGCTGGCTGAAGCGCTGCGCCCGCACACGGTGGCGGACGTGATCGGCCAGAGCCACTTGCTGGGCGAGGGTAAGCCGCTAAACCTGCTGTTCAAGTCGGGCAAGCCGCATTCCATGATCCTGTGGGGCCCTCCGGGCGTGGGCAAGACCACGCTGGCGCGCCTGTCCGCGCGCGCCTTTGACTGCGAGTTCATCGCCATTTCGGCCGTGCTGGGTGGGGTCAAGGATATCCGCGCCGCCATTGAACAGGCGGAGCAGTTTGTCGCCAGCGGCAAGCAGACCATCCTGTTCATCGACGAGATCCACCGCTTCAACAAGGCGCAGCAGGATGCGCTGCTGCCTTACGTTGAATCGGGCCTGGTGACCCTGATCGGCGCAACCACTGAAAACCCTTCGTTTGAAGTCAATTCCGCACTGCTGTCGCGTGCCCAGGTCTATGTGCTGAAGGCGCTGACGGAAGAGGAGATGCGCCAGCTGCTGGCGCGGGCCCGCGAACGCTCGATGCCGGACCTGGAGTTCGACGAACTGGCCATCGACACCCTGATCGGCTACGCCGACGGCGATGCGCGCCGCTTCCTGAACCTGCTGGAACAGACCAAGACCGCCGCCGCCACCGCGCGCACCAACAAGGTCACCGGCGAGTTCGTGCAGAACGCGCTGACCCTGAATGCCCGCCGCTTCGACAAAGGCGGCGACAACTTCTACGACCAGATCTCGGCCTTGCACAAGTCCGTGCGCGGTTCCAATCCCGATGGTGCGCTGTACTGGTTCTGCCGCATGATCGATGGCGGCGCCGACCCGCGCTACCTGGCGCGCCGCATCGTGCGCATGGCCTGGGAAGACATTGGACTGGCCGACCCGCGCGCCCTGACCATGGTGAACGACGCAGCCGAAACATATGAGCGCCTGGGTTCACCGGAAGGGGAGCTGGCGCTGGCGCAAGCGGTGATCTATCTCGCCGTGGCCGCCAAGAGCAATGCCGGCTACAACGCCTACAACGCCGCCATGGCTTTCGTCCGCCGCGACAAGTCGCGTGAAGTGCCGGTTCACCTACGCAATGCCCCCACCAAGCTGATGAAGGAGCTGGGCTACGGCCACGAATACCGCTATGCGCACGACGAACCGGATGCCTACGCTGCCGGCGAAACCTACCTGCCCGACGGCATGGCGGAACCAGGCTGGTACCAGCCGGTCCCGCGCGGCCTGGAATCCAAGATCGCCGACAAGCTGGCCTTCCTGCGCAAGCTGGACGAAGAAGCCCGCAAGGGCTAAATCGCTATCCGCTTGCAATTGTAGGAATATTCCTATTATTTGTAGGTAAACTAATGCAATCCCTTACGGGACTTTACATTCCATTTGCCTAACGTTACGATGTTGTAAATATTCTAACGGAGGCGGGATGGCAGAGCGTCTTACAGTCGATGGGGTAACCGTCCATGTGGATGGGGCAGGTGATGAAGCCATCATGATGATTCACGGCTGGCCTTATGACCGCAGCCTGTGGGATGCCCAGGTGGCGGCATTCTCCGCCAACTATCGCTGTGTGCGGTTCAGCTTCCCCAGCCAGGGCACCAAAGGCAGCCATACTATTGAAGAAGTATCAAAATTGTATGCCGACACCGTGGAAGCGGTGAATGGCGGCCGGCCCGTGATCCTGATGCTGAGCGACTGGGGCTGCGTTTTTGGCTACCAGTTCGCGCTGCGCTACCCCGAGCTGGTCAGCCGGGTGATTAGCGTAGGTATCGGCGGCTCCAGCCAGATGACTTACCGCGCCTCGCTGGACTGGAAAACCCGCCTGCGCCTGGCGTTTGCGCACCGCCGCCTGCAAGCCTCGAGCGGCAACAGCCGCGCCGCGCGCGAAGCCTGTGCGCGCCTGCAACTGCCCCATGCGGTCACCTGGCTGCGCGCTTCCACGCCAGCGGCTGGCGCGCTGCCGTTCAAGCTGCGCTGGCCCATGCTTTATATCTACGGCAAGCGCAAGCCGTTCCAGTTCCACACCCGCAGTTTTGAGGCCGCCGTGCAGTCCAAGCCGGACAGCCGGGTGATTGCCTTCCGCACCGGCCACTGGGTCATGCGCGAGCAGCCGGAAGCCTTCAACAGCGCCGTGATGGGCTGGCTGCAGGGCGCCTAAACTGCAGTTCATTCCGCAAATTCAGCGCTTCGTCGCAAGTGCAAGGCAGGGCAGGGAGGCTTTAGGTACAGTGTAACCATGGAAGCACGGAAGTAGTTCAACACTGACCTGAAGGAGAACATCATGAAAGCCCTGAAACACATGGAAGCGACCTTTGTTATCGCAGCAGCCCTGGCCATCGTAACCAGTTTCGCAACCGCCACCACCCCGGTGCTGCACGTCGCCGCCGACCCGGTCGTCGCCAAAGTGGACACCAGCATTCCAACCGTGGTGGTCGCCGCCAAGCGCCTGACCGCAGCCGAAAAAGCAGCACTGATCTGACAGCACAACGCCGGAGGGCGTAAAACTCGGTTGTTGTGCTGTCATCTTGGTACAATTGCTCCTTTCGACTCATACTCGCAGCGGCAGCAATAACAACATGATTGACATCCAACTTCTCCGTAAAGACATTGATACTGTCGCCGCCAAACTGGCGACCCGCAAGTTCCAGCTCGACGTAGCTGGCTTCAATGCCCTGGAAGGCGAACGCAAAGCCATCCAGATGCGTACCGAAGAACTGCAAAGCAAGCGCAATTCGCTGTCCAAGCAGATCGGCATGCTGAAGGGCAAAGGGGAAGACACCACCGCCGTGATGGCCGAAGTAGGCGGCCTGGGCGATGAACTGAAGGCCAACGAAGTGAAACTGGCCGACGTGCAGTTGAAGATGAATACCTTCCTGCAGGCTGTACCGAACCTGCCGCACGAATCCGTGCCGGCCGGCGCCGACGAAACGGGCAACGTGGAAGTCCGCAAATTCGGCACTCCGCGCAACTTCGACTTCGAAGTCAAAGACCACGCCGACGTAGGCGCAGCACTGGGCCTGGACTTCGAGACCGCCACCAAACTGACCGGCTCCCGCTTCAGCGTCATGAAGGGCGGCATCGCTCGCCTGCACCGCGCACTGGCGCAGTTCATGCTGGACACCCACACCGACAAGCACGGCTACACCGAGTGCTATACCCCGTACATGGTCAACGCTGAATCGCTGCTGGGCACCGGCCAGCTGCCGAAGTTCGAAGCGGACCTGTTCTCGGTGAAGAAGGGCGGCGCGGAAGGCGAAGGCCAGAACTTCTACCTGATCCCGACCTCTGAAGTTTCGCTGACCAATATGGTGCGCGACGAGATCGTGGCCGTTGAGACGCTGCCGATCAAGGTCACTGCCCACACCCCATGCTTCCGTTCCGAAGCTGGTTCGGCAGGCCGCGACACCAAGGGCATGATTCGCCAGCACCAGTTCGACAAGGTTGAACTGGTCCAGGTCGTGCATCCGGAGAAGTCGTACGAAGCGCTGGAAGAAATGGTTGGCCACGCCGAATACATCCTGCAGACCCTGGGCCTGCCATACCGTGTGATGCAGCTGTGCACCGGCGACATGGGCTTCGGCGCCGCCAAGACCTATGACCTGGAAGTGTGGCTGCCGGCGCAGAACACCTACCGTGAAATTTCCTCGCTGTCGAACTGCGAAGCCTTCCAGGCGCGCCGCATGCAGGCCCGCTTCCGCAACGCGCAAGGCAAGCCGGAACTGCTGCACACCCTGAACGGCTCCGGCCTGGCAGTGGGCCGCACCCTGGTCGCCGTGCTGGAAAACTACCAGCAGGCCGACGGTTCGGTGGAAATTCCTGCCGCGCTGCAGCCTTATATGGGCGGCCTGACCAAGCTCGTAGCATAAAGTTGAAAATAGCCCTTCCTTTTTTCGGAAGGGCTGCTATAATCTTGGCTCTCAACGGCGACCACCGTTAAATGCAGTACCTGGAGAGGTGGCAGAGTGGTCGAATGTACCTGACTCGAAATCAGGCGTAGGGTGTCCCCCTACCGTGGGTTCGAATCCCACCCTCTCCGCCAGAACACTGAAAAAGCCCTCGAGCGATCGAGGGCTTTTTCTTTTTCTGCGACCGTTTCGCGGGCCTGGCAAGTGCGCGAAGCGTTAGAATGTTCCGCTATTGATAATTCCCGAGAAGGCTGATGGAACACCGCTTACTTGTACACGTCGTCTATTTCCTGTTGGCGGCCCTTGTGTTGGTCCCCCTTGCCAAGCGTGTCGGCATGGGTTCGGTTCTTGGATACCTGGCGGCGGGCGCCGTGATTGGCCCATGGGGGCTTGCACTGATAGACAACGTCGAGGATATCCTCAGTATTTCTGAATTCGGCGTGGTGCTGCTGCTGTTCCTGATTGGCCTGGAACTGAAGCCGAGCAAATTGTGGTCGCTGCGGCGGCCAATCTTTGGTTGGGGAGGGATTCAGGTGTTGCTGGTCAGTGCCGCGCTGGCCGGGGCTGCGCTGGCTTCAGGCGCTGATTGGCGAGTCGCAGTAATCGCCGGCATGGCGATGTCCCTCTCGTCGACGGCGATTGTCCTTGCCACACTGGACGAGCGCAAGCTGATGTCCAGCCCTGCTGGTTCCAGCAGCTTTTCCATCCTCCTGTTCCAGGATATTGCCGCCATTCCGATGATTGCGCTGGTGCCGTTGCTTGCTGGTGCCGGTTCTGCGGGGCATAGCCAGGGCTGGCTGGTGGCTGCCAAGCTGGCTGCAGTCTTGTTTGCCCTGGTCGTTGTTGGCCGTTACCTGGTCAATCCCGTCATGAGGCTGATTGCCCAAACCGGCCTGCGCGAACTCTTCACGGGATTTGCCCTTTTGCTGGTGATCGGGATTTGCCTGTTGATGCAATCGGTCGGGCTGTCGATGGCGCTTGGCACATTCATGGCAGGGGTCCTGCTGGCCGATTCGGAGTACAGGCACCAGCTTGAGAGCGACGTCGATCCTTTCAAAGGGCTTTTGCTTGGTTTGTTCTTCATGGCCGTCGGGATGTCGGCCGACTTCGGCCTGCTGCGCTCCGATGCGGTTTTGGTTGTTGCGCTTGTCGCTGCGCTGCTCGCACTGAAAGGCGGGTTGATGTACCTGCTCGCGGCATGGTTCGACATCCCGCGTAGTCAACGATTATTCTTTGCGCTCTTGATGTCGCAAGGGGGCGAGTTCGCATTCGTCGTGTTCGGTGCAGCCGAAGGGGTGCTTGGCGCCAGGGTATCAGCTTTGCTGGTGATGGTGGTCACATTATCCATGGTGACCACGCCGTTGCTCCTGCTCGCCTACGATGTGCTGGTCGCACCGCGCCTGGCGGGAGAAAAGAAAAAACGCAAGCAACAGACGACTGAGGAATTCGACTCGCAGAATCCAGTCATCATTGCAGGATTCGGCCGCTTTGGCCAGATTATCGGTCGCCTGCTGATGGCGAATCGCGTTGGTGTCACGGTGCTGGACCATGATCCGGACCAGATTGAATTGCTGCGAAAGTTCAAGCTCAAGGTCTATTATGGTGATGCCACACGCCTTGACCTCCTCATCGCTGCGGGCATCGGCCAGGCAAAGGCCCTGGTGATCGCCATTGACGATGTTGACAGCAGCCTGGCGCTGGTGGATGCGGTGCGGGGACGCTTTCCCGAGTTGACGATCCTCGCGCGGGCTCGCAACGTCACCCACTATTATGAACTGCTGAATCGTGGTGTCACCCTGATCGAACGTGAAACGTTCGCAGCTTCGCTGCAATTGGGAGCCCAGGTGCTTCAAGTGCTCGGTTTCAGTTCGGACCGTGCCGAGCAGGCTTACAAAATCTTCCGGACGCATAACCTCAAAGTGCTCAAGGAAGTCCATCCACATTACCAGGATCAGGAGAAGGTCATTTCGCTGAACCTCAAGGCCCGGCGCGAGCTGGAGGAAATGTTTGCAGGGGATGCGGCGGCATTCGATACCTCGGGAGTGGCCCAGGAAGTGGGCTAACCATGCCAAAAGCGGATAGGGAAACCCTAAATCGCTATAACAGGGCTGTGGCCGTGGCAAGTAGAATCAGGCAATATGAAGAGACTCTATCTCCCGCTCGCGGCATTGGCCTGTTCCTTTGCGTTCAAGGCCTTTGCGGCTGACATCAAACTTGCGAACCCGCTTGTGCAGCAGCGGGCCGACCCGTTTGTCGCGCTGCAAAAGGACGGGAGTTACATCTTTACCGCCACGGTGCCTGAATACGACCGCATTGAGTTGCGCCGCACTCGTGACTTGAACAAGCTGGCATCGGCGGAGACCAAAGTGGTCTGGCGCAAGCACGATTCAGGTCCCATGAGCTACCACATCTGGGCGCCGGAAATTCATCGGATTGACGGCAAGTGGTATATCTACGTTACTGCCGGCCGCGCGGATGCGCACTGGGAGATTCGCCCCTACGTGCTGGAAAATGCATCGGCCGATCCCTTCAAGGGTGAATGGAAAGAGCTTGGCCAGGTAAAAACCGGTTGGGAAAGCTTCTCGCTTGATGCGACGGTCTTCAGCCACAACGGCAATCGCTATTTTGTCTGGGTGCAGAAGGGGCGCACCCCGGCTGAGGGCGATGGCACCAATATCTACATTGCCCGCATGGATTCGCCTTCGACCATTACCGGCAAGGTGACCATGCTGACGAAGCCTGAATATCCCTGGGAACGCGTGAAGTATCCGGTCAATGAAGCGCCGGCGGTAATGGTTCGTAACGGCAAAGTGTTCCTGACCTATTCGGCCAGCGCGACAGACGCCAACTACTGCCTCGGGCTGCTGACGGCAAGCGCTGACGCGGACCTGCTCGATCCAGCTGCGTGGAAAAAGTCACCGGAGCCTGTATTCAAGAGCAGCGACGCCAACAAGCAGTACGGGCCAGGCCACAACAGCTTCACCACCACGCCCGACGGCAAGACCGACATCCTGGTCTACCATGCACGCGACTATCGCGACATCAAAGGCGACGAATTGAAGAATCCGGACCGGCATACGCGCGCGCAGGTCATTCACTGGAACCCTGATGGCATGCCCGTGTTTGGGGCGCCGGGCAACTGAATCGTACGTGGCGGTCTGAAGCCCGGAATGTTCCCGCTTAGTCGACTGGAGATTTTACCCGCGGCTGTTTGCTCTTGCTGTAGACGGGCACCACGACTTTCCAGTTGCGCTCATGGGCCGAGGCAATCGTACGAGTGCAGCTCACCGCTACGCTCTTGCGGCCTTCGCTTGCCACCCAAGCCGCCTTCATTCGAACCTGGCAGGCGGGAACCCAAATCCTGTAGTCGGGGCCGAGCGGCCTCAAGTCTGTCTCGTTTTCTGCGTTGCGCTGGTCAAGAAATCGCTTGGCTGTCGCTTGAATTTCGCAGAGCACCGGATCAGGCCCATGCTGAATTCCGAAATTGTACGGGGGCTCGCAGATCACTCCGCCCGCCTGGGCGGCGACGGATATGAGGAGCAAAGGGCAGGCGCCCGCGAGTTTTGAGGGTAATGCCAAAGCATCTCCATTTTCGTCACTCTGCCGACTGGCGAGACTTTGGGTATTATTGTCGTTCTGACCCGCTACCGCAAACGCTTTTGAGCCTCGACATGACCACTACTCCTCAATTCGATTCAAGCCTGCCCCTCGACATGATCATCTTTGGCGGCGTGGGTGATCTCGCCATGCGCAAGCTGTTGCCGGCGCTGTATATGGCGCACCTGCACGGCAATCTACCGCCCGGAACCCGCATCATTTCCACCGGGCGCCAGGAGTATGACCGCACGGCCTACCTGGCATTCGTCGAGGAGCATTCGCGTCCCTTCATCAGCGGCGAAAACTTCACGGAAGAAGCCTGGCGGAGTTTCCTGCAGTTGTTGGAGTTTGTCCGCATCGACATCGAAAAAGATGGCATGGCACCCCTGGCCAAGGCTTCGCGAACCGGTGCGGAGCGCGTGTTCTACCTGGCCACGGCGCCTTCGCTGTTCACCACCATTTGCGACAAGCTGGCCGAAGCCGGCCTGGTCGACCGCAATGCCCGCGTGGTGCTTGAAAAGCCGCTCGGCCGCGACCTGGCGTCCGCAGTGGAGATCAACGAAGCGGTCGGCAAGCATTTCGAAGAATCGCAGATTTACCGCATCGACCACTACCTGGGCAAGGAAACCGTACAAAACCTCATGGTTCTGCGCTTTGGTAACTCGATCCTGGAACCGCTGTGGCGCGCGCCGAACATCACCAGCGTGCAGATCACGGTCGCCGAGGAGGTGGGCGTGGGCAGCCGCGCCGGCTTCTACGACAGCGCTGGCGCCATGCGCGACATGGTGCAAAACCACCTGTTGCAGTTGCTGTGCATCGTCGCCATGGAGCCTCCTGCGTCTCTGGCGCCGGACGCGGTGCGCGATGAAAAGCTCAAGGTCCTGCGCTCGCTGCGCCGCTTCAGCCTTGCCTCGATTGCGCGCGACACGGTGCGCGGCCAATACGTGCGCGGCGTGAGCGGCAACCAGGAAGTGCCGGGTTACCTGGAGGAGCGCAATGTGCCCGCCGGCAGCAGCACCGAAACGTTCGTCGCAATGCGCGCCCACGTCGACACCTGGCGCTGGTCCAAGGTGCCGTTCTACCTGCGCACCGGCAAGCGCATGGCGCGCCGCTCGTCCAAGATCGTGATCGAATTTGCCAATCCGCCGTTCCCCTTGTTCCCGGAAACGCCAGGCGGCGCAGCCAACCGGCTGGTGATCGAGCTGCAGCCGGAAGAGGCGATCAAGCTGCAGCTGATGGCAAAGCAGCCCGGCAGCGGCATGCAGATGCAGCAGGTGGCGCTGAACCTGGACCTGCAATCCGCGTTCTCGCAGCGCCGGGCCGAAGCTTACGAGCGTTTGCTGATCGACGTGGTACGCGGCCGCCTGACCCACTTCATGCGCCGCGACGAACTGGAAGCGGCGTGGGAATGGGCCGATCCGATTATCAACGGCTGGAGCGCACTGGCCGAGAAGCCGTATCCTTACGCGGCCGGCACCTGGGGGCCGACCGAATCGTTCGCGCTGCTGGCGCGCGATGGCTTTAGCTGGGTAGAGTAAGCACGCTTGCTGCGGAAGCCGCATTGTGACGATACAATTGCGGCCTTCCCAACAAGTGGAGTAAGGAAATTAAGAAGCTTGCCCTGATCTTTGCACTGATTTGCAATCCAGCTTATGCAGACACGGTCATCGGCGTTTCCGATGGCGACACGCTGACTGTGCTGAGCAAAGGCCGTCCGGTAAAGGTCCGCCTTGCGAACATCGATGCGCCGGAGAAGAAGCAACCGTTCGGCGCGCGTTCGAAACAGTCGCTGTCGGACCTGTGCTTTGGCCGCGATGCGACGCTCGATTCGGGGAAACAGGATCGTTACGGACGTACTGTGGCCGTGGTTCATTGCGGCGCTGTGAACGTCAACGTGGCCCAGGTTCGCAAGGGCATGGCGTGGGTTTATCCACAGTACAACCACGACGCGTCGTTGCCGGGGATCGAATCGGCGGCACGCATGTCCCGCGTTGGCCTGTGGTCCGACCAGAATCCGCTTGAACCCTGGCTGTTCCGCAAGGAGCGCAAGGCGCATTGAGGCAGGGCGCCAGCAAGCACCTGCAAACTGCTTTACTATTGTCCCGTTGACTACACCCAACTCAAAAGGACCAAGATGGCGGAATTCAAATTGCACTGCTTTGCTGCTTCCGGCAACTCGTACAAGGTTGCCCTGTTCCTGGCGCTGGCCAATGCGGACTGGGAACCTGTGGTGGTGGACTACTTCGGCGGCGAGACGCGCTCCGAGGGCTGGCGCGACAACCTGAATGAAATGGGGGAGATCCCGGTGCTTGAGCACAAGGGGTTGAAGATCAGCCAGTCCGGCGTGATCCTCGACTACCTGGCCGGGGCGACCGGGCAATTCGGCGTGCGCAACGACGATGAGAAGCGCGACATCTGGCGCTGGATCCTGTTCGACAACCACAAGTTCACCAGCTATTACGCCACCTTGCGCTTCATGTACGGCCTGCAGAAGACTGGCGACACGCCGGTCACCCAGTTCCTGCGCGAGCGTGCCATTGGCGCCTATCGCATCGTCGACAAGCACCTGGCGAACGCCAAATTTCTGGTCGGCGATCGCCTGACAATTGCGGACCTGTCGCTGGCCGGCTATGTCTACCTGCCGGAAGAAACCGGCATTGATATGGCTGAATTCCCGCACATCGCGGCGTGGAAGGAGCGCATCAGCGATATGCCCGGCTGGCGCCATCCGCATGACCTGATGCCGGGCAAGAAGTCGTTCTAAGTCATTCGGCGAGGAAGGCTTTCATGGCCTTGGTCGGCTTGCCGTCGTCGCCCCATGCGCTAAGCGGGTATTGGCTCCAGCTCCGCGCACCCAGGGGTTCCCAATAGATGACGCCCAGGCCCTTCTGGTTTGGCACCGCTTTGACCTTGCGCTGCACGGCAAGCAGCATGTCGTAGGTATTTTGCGGGCGGCGGTCTTCGCCACCCACTTCCACCACCATCACTTCCTTGCCGTAACGCGCGGCCATGTCGTTCATGTTGCGTGCAAGGTCGCCGATCGATTTCCTGTAATCCGGCTTGCCTGGAAGCCAGTAGGGGTAGTACGACAGGCCGATCACGTCGTAGCGCGCGCCGTTGGCCTTTGCGTTGTCGAACCAGGTCCTGAATCGTTTGCTGTCGTTGCCACGGTCAAGGTGCAGGATGACCTTGGATGAAGGGCTGACGGCCTTGATGGCGTCGTAGCCCTTGTTGATCAGTTGCGCCAGTTGCGGCCAATTGTCGGTATGGCCTTCCGGGTAGATCATGCCGGTCGGTGTTTCGTTCCCCACCTGGACCCATTCCGGTGTCACGCCTGCGGCCTTGAGGGCGCTCATCACGTCATGGGTATAGCTGTACACGTCTTCCAGCAGACGAGGGAAGTCGTGGCCTGCCCAGGCGGCGGGCTTTCGCTGCTGCTGCGGGTCGGCCCAGCTATCGCTGTAGTGGAAATTGATCATCACGCGCATTCCCATGCGCTGTGCACGGACGGCCATGGCGACGGTTTCGTCCTTGCTGTTGTGGCCATTCGTCCTGTCGTCGGACGGATTCACCCAGGTGCGCAGGCGTACCGTGTTGATACCGTGGTCCTTGAGAATTTGCAGCGCGTCTTCCTGCTTTCCCTGTTCGTTGTAGAACTTGTAGCCGGTGGCTTCCATCTGCGGCAGCCATCCGATGTCCGCGCCTTTGACGAAAGGTTCGGCCCTGGCCTGCGTCGAGCACATGACAATAGCGGCAAACAGGGCACCAAATATCTTCTTCATTTCTTGGATCGTGAAGGTAAAGCTCTATGCTAGCCCCAGGGTCTCACAGGCAGGTATGCAGATTCAGGCGCCTTTCATGAAATATTGATATTCCTTTCAGCGATGCATGCCGTGATTTCGTCTTCACTGCGGCCACCGTTCAAGACGGTGTTGCCATCGAAGACGAAATGCGGCACGGACCGGATGCCCGCCGCCACGGACTTGCCGGCCTCCCTTTCCACGCTTGCTTTCCAGTCCGGGTCCCGCATGATGCCGAGCGCCTCCTCACCGGTAAAGCCATGCGCGCTGGCGATATTGGCAAGGACACCCGCGTCGGCGATGTTGCGCCCATCGAGGAAGTTGGCCCTGGCGATTGCCACCGCCAACCTGTGCTGCGTGCCTCGGTCGGCGGCTGCCAGCACCAGGGTGTGCGCGGCCTGGGTGGGATAGGCCCACAACTGCTTCCCAAGGTCGAGCGCCAGTCCTGAAGCGCGCGCTTCTGCTTCCGGCCGTGCAAACGCGAGCTTCGGATCGGCAATGCCATAGCGTGAGCGAAGCAAGTCAGGAATGTAAAGGCCAGTGGCCGGCGCCTCTGGCATCAACAAGACAGGATGGTGGCGAATATCGACTGCGAGGCCGGGGAAGCGCTGCGCCAGCACCTTGTCCAGCCGATGCATGCCAACCAGGCACCAAGGGCAGGTCAGTTCGGTATAAAGGTCGATGCGCAGCATGGCGTCACGCAGCCTGCAGTGGTGGGAGGATCGTCTCGGCCTTGTCGCGTCTCGTCGCGCGCGTCCAGATCTCTTCGGCAATGTCGTCCGGGTCGATTACCGGAAAGCGAGGATCGAGCGACGCGCCGCTTTCGGTCAAGAGACGCATGCCGGCGGAACGGCTGATCATCGCGCCGATGCTGACCGTGCCGGCGTAGACACCCTTGTCGGCCAGTTCGGCGTTGAGCGTGAGCGCATAATTGCGCGTGGCAGCCATCAGCGGCCCAACGCCACTCATTCCGGGAACCGTCGCAAGGGCTGTCAAGCCCCCAACCAGGAAGATGCTGCCGCTGCCGCGTGCCAGCATGCCCGGCAGGACAGCTTTCGACACTTCGACCGGCGAATACATCAGTATATCGGCCATTGCGCCGAGCTTTGCGGCATCGAGATCAATGGCAGGCACGAAGCCGATGTGCGAGGAGACCGGCGCATACACTGCCGCGCCGATCGGACCAAGGCGCTCTTCAATTGAGCGTACCAGGCCCGGAATGCCGGCGATTTCCGTGAGGTCGCTGGCGAAAGCCCGGGCTTCAACGCCTTCGCGAACAAGTTGCGCCACCAGTTCTTCCAGCGCTCCGGCGCGGCGGGCGACCAATGCAACGCGATAGCCCTCGCGCCCGAAACGTTTGGCCAGAGAGGCGCCCAGGCCGGTGCCGGCCCCAAAGATGGCGATGGTTTTTTTGTCATTCATGACTTGCTCCGTTCGGTGATGTGGATGGGATACAATGCATACGAAGTAACCATTAGGAACTTGGTTACTAAAGTATACGAATGATTGTATGGGCCACTAAATGGCTTCACAAGAAGGCACACCGATGTCACCAAAGCACAAGGAAGTAATCGATTGCCGGCCTGGACCTGACGATCCCGGTTGTCGCGCCACGCGCGAAATCCTCGACCGGATCGGCGACAAATGGAGCCTGTATATCATCGCCATGCTGAAAAATGGTCCCTTGCGCTTCAGTGAGTTGAAACGTTTGATAGAGGGGATTTCACAGCGCATGCTGACCCTGACGTTGCGTGGACTCGAACGTGATGGCCTGGTAACGCGCACGGTCTACCCTTCGGTGCCGCCGCGCGTCGATTATGAGTTGACGCAGATGGGACTCACTTTGCTGGAGCCTGTCATGGCGCTGGTCCATTGGGCTGATGCACACAAGGAGGCGATTGTCGATGCGCATGAACGTTTCGATGCGACACCTGCGACGCAACTGGAGCCGGCGAGTGGAGTGGTCTATCGCCGTCGTTAATCAGGGTGGATGGCGAAGTGCGGCCATGCGTGTGCGCCTCCATCGAATCGATGGCTTTAGTATATGGGCTTGGATCATACGCACGGTTGAAGAGGGAGGCCTGAATGATTGCAATCCTTGAGGAACGGTTCAGCAAGAATCCGCAGCGCCACGCTGGCCTCGCTTGGGAATCAGTTCGTGCACGGCTCAATGAGAGCAAGTTGAAAGTGCTGGCTGAAATGGAGCGTACCGGTGGCGAACCGGATGTTGTCGGCGTGGATCCGCCGACTGGCGAGGTGGTGTTCTGCGATTGTTCGCCCGAGAGCCCAGCGGGCCGGCGCAGCCTGTGTTTCGACCGGGCCGCGCTGGATGCGCGCAAGGAGAACAAGCCGGCGGGCAGTGCGCTGGAAATGGCGAAGGCGATCGGCATCAGCCTGCTCACGGAAGAAGAGTACCGCTTTCTGCAAACGCTGGGTGAATTTGACCGCAAGACTTCGAGCTGGGTGCAGACCCCGGCCGAAATACGCAAGCAGGGCGGTGCCTTGTTCTGCGACCGCCGTTATGGCCAAGTCTTCCTGTACCACAACGGCGCCGAGTCGTATTACGCGGCGCGCGGCTTCCGAGGCGCCGTCAGGGTTTAAGGCGCAAGGAAGCGCTCCAGTGTTTGCATCATCTCGTCGATGTCGAGCGGCTTGGGGATGAAATCGTCCATCCCGGCCGCCAGGCAGTCGGCGCGCTCGGACTCCATGACGCCGGCGGTCATCGCCACGATGGGCAGCTTCAGGCCCAGCTCCTGGCGGATGATGCGGGTGGCCGTGTAGCCGTCCATGACCGGCATTTGCACGTCCATCAGGACCAGGCGGTAGGCATCCGGCGCGGCGCGCAGCTTGCGCACGGCTTCTTCGCCATTGTTGGCTACCTCGATGGTTGCGCCGGCGCGCTCCAGGATGCCGACGGCGACCAGCTGGTTCATCGCATTGTCTTCCACCAGCAGCAGGTGGCCGTTGAGGCGCTGGGCGGGCGGGTCATCCGCCGGCGGCTCGCTGGTGTCGGCTTTATCCAGTACTTCGTGCACCGTATCGAAAAGGGTGGAGGCGGTGATCGGCTTGGTGACCAGGCCTTCGCGATCGGCGTCCTCTTCCAGCATCTTGCTGCGCTCATAGGCGCTTACCATCAGTATGACCGGCACCCCGGGTGCTTCGGCATGGCGCAGCGAGTCGATATAGTGCTGGTCCTCGGTCGGCATGCTCCAGTCGGCGAGTATCACGTCGTAGGGCAGCTCGCGCTGGCGGGCCAGGTCCAGCATCCTTTGCGCTTCGGCGCTGGAGGATGCCACGTCGACGCCCCAGCCCCAGGCTTGCAGCGTCTTGGAAAGGTAGACGCGGCTGGTGAAGTGGTCGTCCACCACCAGGACGCGCAAGGGGCGCGAACCGGCCCCGGTGGAGGCTTGCTGCTGCCCTGATGGGACAGTGCCGAAGGGCAGGGTAACGGTGAAGGTGCTGCCTTCTCCCGGGCTGCTATCAAGCTCGATGCTGCCGCCCTGCAGTTCTACCAGGCGCTGGCAGATCACCAGTCCCAGTCCGGTGCCTCCGAACTTGCGGGTGACCGATTCGTCGGCCTGGGCAAAAGGCGCAAATAGGTTGGCCTTCTGTTCCAGCGAGATGCCGATGCCGGTGTCGCGCACGATAAAGCGCATGACGCTGCGCTGCTCGGTGCATTCGGCGCATTCGACCTTGAGGCTGACTTCACCGCGTGCCGTGAACTTGATGGCGTTGCTGGTAAGGTTGACCAGGATTTGCTGCAGGCGCAGCGGATCGCCGACCAGCATGCGCGGGACGTCCGGTTCCACGCCGATGGCCAGCTCCAGTTCCTTCTCGCCGGCGTTCACGCTCATGATGGTGGATACGGAATGCAGTACCGCGTCGAGCTCGAAACGCGTGGCGTTAAGCTGGATCTTGCCCGCTTCGATCTTGGAGAAGTCGAGGATGTCGTTCAGCAGTGCCAGCAGGGACTGTCCCGAGGTGCGCAGCATGGTCAGGTAGCGCCGCTGCTCCAGCGACAGCGGCGTGGTGGTCATCAGGTGGGCCATGCCCAGTACCGCGTTCATCGGCGTGCGCAGCTCGTGGCTCATGTTCGCGAGGAAGGCGCTCTTTGCGGCATTGGCTGCCTGGGCTTCCTTGACGGCCTCGCGCAAGGCGACCTGCGATTTTTTCAGTTCGGTCACGTCGCGCAGGACGCCGACAAAGCGGTATTTGCCTTCGTCGCTAATGGCGCTGATCGTCAGTTCGACGGTGAACTGGCTGCCGTCCTTGCGCATGGCCGGCAGTTCGACTGCCCCCTTGCCGATCACGTGCGGCTCGCCGCCCGACAGGAAGCGGCGCATGCCTTGCCGGTGCGCGGCGCGCATGGACTCCGGCATCAGGACCTGGATCCCGGTACCGATGACTTCTCCCGGCGCATAGCCGAAAATCTGGCTGGCTGCGCGGTTGAAGGTTTCAATCTCGCCTTCTTCATTGATGGTGATGATGCCCTCGCCGACACTGTCGACGACAGTGCTGATGCGCACATTGGCATCCTCGAGCTGGTCGGTGCGCTCATGAATCAAGCCTTCGAGCTGGCGGATCCGGCCGCTGATGAACCATGCCAGGCCGAAGCCCGCCAGCAGCAAGACCAGTACGATCCAGGTGAGCCAGGTCACGGATGCCAGCAGCTCTTGCAGAATGGAGGCGCGCGGGATCCCCACGGCAACTGCCCAGCCAGTGCGGGCGGAGCGGGTGAACACCGTATAGACCGGAATGCCTTCCAGCGTGGTTGATTCGAAGACGTCTTCATTCACTTCGGACAGCCGCTTGACCAGGCTGGCAGAACCGGGCTTACCGACGAAGCGTTCCGCTTCGTGCGTGCGGGCGATGATGATTCCTGTGCGGTCGAAGATGGCGATGACGCGGTCCCTTGGCAGCGTTTCCGACGTGAGCACGCGCCCGAGATAGGCCGGCTGGTAGCCCACCGACAGGCAGTAGACGACCTGGCCGCCCCGTATGACCGGCACATGGACCGCTACCAGGGGCTTGCGGGTGACACCGCCGATAAACACGTCCGACACCACCACCTGTCCCGTTTCGAACACGCGCTGGATGCGCTCGCGGCTGCCGGGATCGGGAATCGGTTCGCCGAACGGGCGCAAGGTGTTGAGCAACTGGACCGAGTCGCGCGTGCTAAGGACGATATTCGAACCGGGAAAGCCCGCGTTGACGATGCCGACGGCCTTGCGATGGAAGCCGGCCAGGTCGCCCTGGTCCAGTTCCGCCGACATCGCCAGGGCGCGCGCGGCGACGATGCCAAGATCGAGGTCGCGGTCAACTGCTTGCATCATTGAACGGACTACGAACAGCGAGTCGCGCTCGACCTGTGCGCGCTCACGGGTATAGAAATGCTGGATCAGGAGGCCGAAGCCGAGGGTGGCAGGCAAGGTGCACGCCAGCACGAGTGCGAACAGCATGCGGCGCAGGGTGGGGCGTCTTGGTTGCCGGATTCGAGCCAAGTGGCATCTTCCTTCAGATGGGCAAGTTGTACATTGTTCATGTCATTGTACAGTTGTAAGCCTCGACCGGGCGCTGGATTCCCATAGCCTGCATGGCCCGGCGCGCGACTTCGGCAATATTCGGCGCGGCGTCGGCCCAGCGGTCAAACGGTGTGCGCATGATGACGATGATGTCGCGGTCGGGAACGCCGGCCGTGGCAAGGTAAGCCCAGGCGTAAACGCCGCCGTAGACGAAGTCAATGCAATGGGCATTCAGGACTAACTGTTTGCCAAAACGGCCATTGTTGGAAAAGGAGGGCGCGCGCATGAAGTTTCATTGAACAGGCGCACGAGAGCAGGGTGCAGCGGAAAACTGGGCAATGGCTGGCGGGGCGGGGCATGCCAAGGCTCGGGGTTCATGCACTCTAGCACGCGACTCGCAGCCGCAGCAAGTTTTTGCCGCTGCCCGCGTTGTATCCTTCAGCCACGCCAGGCGAGGATTTGTTCTTCGGCCAGGGAATGGCCTTCGATCATGGCGGAGCGGGCATTTGAAATCGGCGGAGTGATTTGCTCCTCCTGCCGTCCCTGCCATGTCAGGTGCGCCCTGTACCCTTTCTCATCGTGGACTACCACGACCGTATATGTAAAGCCATCAACGCAAGCCGTACACTCGGCTTCAAGATCGTTTGGGACGAGTTCATTCATCCGATCCCCTCCTTTACCAAGCTGATGCAGATTACGCCAGCCCGGCGGCGAGGTCTGTGCGTCCTTGCACGAACAGCCGGACTTCAGCCCGGCTCGGCCTCGCGCGGCGGCAGGAAGAAGTTGCGCGGCGACTGGCGGAAACGCTGCCATACCAGTCCCGCCAGCGCGCGGCCGCGACCGAAACTGACGCGGCGCGAGCGCAGTGCCACCAGCAGTGCCAGCGTAAAGCTTACCGCCAGGTTGGTCAGCGCGATCAGCACAATGCCCGACAGCGACAGCAGCCATTGTTCCGTGGTGAGCTGGTAGTCCAGCCCAACCAGCGCGAAAGCGAAATTGGCACTGGAGAAGGTGACATGGCGGATGTCGATGGGCAGGCCCAGGACGAAGCCGATGGTGCCGATCGTGCCCAGCATGATGCCGAAGAAGAAATTACCTGCCAGCGCGCCAAGGTTGCGGCCGATGTAGTCGGTGACCCGCGCCAGCCGCTTTTCGCCCAGCAGCCAGCGCAGCCAGCGAAGCTGCCGCAGGCGGGCTGCGATATCGTTATAGGCAGCCTTGTTGTCGTAGTAGCCCGAAATCAGTCCCGCCAGGAACAGGCACACACCTGCGATCGCAGCATGGGGCAAGGCCAGGCTGTGGAGCGGGTCGATGTCGTGCAGCAGGTGTTGCGCCTTTTCCGCGCCCGCCAGGTGCTGGCCGAACGCCGCCTGCCATGCCACGGCGATGGCGAATGCGGTAGGCATGGCCAGCGCCACGTTGCCGACGATAGCCACGAATTGCGAGCGCAATACCTTGACCACCAGGTCCGCCAGGTCGTCCAGTTTCTTCTGGCCCTGGTCGATGGCAGCAGCAATGCGCGCGGCAGTCATGGCCGGCTGCTTGGTGGCCACAGTGAAGTGCAGCACGTGGATCAGCATGAAACCGAGCGAGTAGTTCAGGCTATACAGGGCCGCATAGCCGATCGGGGCAAGCAGCAGGCGCGCCATCAGCACCTTGAGCGTGGCCATGAAGCCGACAATGAAACCGGCGCCGGCGGCGGAACGCATCATCGACAGCCACTCGGCGCGCGTGCTGGCGACGTAATGTTCGCCCGAGCGGCCGGCATGCTCGGTCACCTGCAATGCCAGCAATTCCGTGTTGGTCTGGAACAGGTCCGTCAGGCTCAGTTTGCGGTTGTCGGCTTCCACCAGTTGCCGGAACAGGCCGAGCGCGCAGGGCAGGGCCTCTTGCAGCGAGTTCGCTTCCAGCAGGTCAAGCAGGGTGCGCAGGCGGTCGATGCTTTGCGTCAGCCGCAGCAGCAGGCGGGTCAGGCTGACCGATACGCCTTGCACGGATGCCGTCTTGCGTGCGCGGCCAATGATTTCTTCGCACTGGCTGAGGAGCACGTCGAGATGGCGCGCGTCCGGCACCTCGGCCTGCGCGTCGACCAGGCGGGCGCGCCAGGCTTCCGTCAACTGCACCACTTCGGCGTTCTGGCGCAGGAAGGGCGATTCGAAGCGTTCGATGTCCGGATGGACGCGCACCAGTTCGGGCTCCAGGCCGATGGCGCTGATGCGGTAGGACAGCACCTGCACCGCTTCCAGCAGTTCGCCCAGCACCTGGCCTTGCAGCCATCCATGCGCCGGCAACTGGAGCGCTTGCAGCAAGTCCAGCCAGACCGATGGCTCAATGCCATTGACCCACTTGTAATCGTCCTGGTGGTCGAACACCTGGCCGAAGACGTCTTTCAGGTATTCGTCATTGACGGTAGGTGGCAGCCATTTGTGATTCAGGCGGCGCCATAGTTCGCCGAAGAAGCCCTGGTTTTGCAGGACGCCCGTATCGGTGAGCAGGTGCACCAGCTTGCGCTGTCCGATTACTTCGGCAAGGTATTCGCGCAGTGCTTGCGCCCATTCGGGCCGTGTGGCGAGGAGATGCGCGAGGGCGCGCAGCCGGTTGGTAGCCTGTTGCAGGTCGCTGGCATGCTTGGGACGCAAGGTGCCAACCAGTTCCTGCAGCAGGGACGTATCGCGCGATGGGCCTGTGGCCTCGATGCGCGCCAGAATGCTGTCCATCATCATTTGCGACAGCATACTGGCGTTCGCGCTGCTTGTCCAATCAGGAACTTAGCGTAGCCTTAAGGCGCTTGCCGCCAATGGTCACATTTTCCAGCTTGAGGTCGGCCACGTTATACAGCCAGACCGGCTGCGCTGCGTTGACCGGATTGCCGAAATCGCAGTTGGTGACGGTTACCCCCCGCACGGGCAGCACGGGTGGCGCGGGTTGCGGGCCGTTGTAGTCGCTGGCGACCGGGCCCAGGATGGCGATGGCCTGGTAGCAGGAGCCGGTCGTGCCGCCTTTCGTCACATTGCCGACAGTGATGTTTTCGATGTGGACGTCGGAAACTTCCGGCGGCCGGATGCGCACGCTGTCCGCGCCGGGCTGGTAGTCGCAATCGAAAGAGATGACGGCGCCGGCAGCGGTGGCAAGGCCCTTGGTGTCGATCGGTGAACCGGGCAGCAGGGTGTAGTGCGAGGCGCTGAGCTGGACGCCGTTCGGCACCTTCACGTTCTTCACGTAGAAGTGGCGCAGGTAGCCGCCGCGGTTCATATTGGTCTTGAGGCGGATCGCGATGTTCAGCGGGTCGGTTTGCCAGTGCACGTTTTCGAACACCAGGTCGCGCGCGTAGACGTGCTCGATGCCGCCGGCCATTTCGGAGCCGAGCGTCACCGCGCCGTGGCCACTGTGCATGGTGCAGCCCTGGATCACGATATTGCGTGTCGGGCCGTACTGGGTGTCGCGGTTCTTGCCGGCCTTGATGGCGATGCAGTCGTCGCCGGAATCGAAGACGCAGTCCTCCACCAGCACGTGGTCGCAGGCTTCGGGGTCGAAACCGTCGCTGTTCGGGCCGCGGCTCTCGGCGTGCACTTTGCGGATGACGAGGTTGCGGCAGTTGACCGGATGATGCTGCCAGAATGGCGTGTTCTGCACGTGATAGCCTTCAAGCAGGACATTGGTGCAGTTGACGAAGTGGATCATCGGCGGGCGCAGGTAGTGGCCTTTGCCGAAGACGCGCTGTTCAACTGGCACGCCCGCTTCCGACAGGGCGGGGAGGTAGCGCTCGTCGCTGCGCCATTTGTCGCCTTCCCCCTCGATCAGCTTGCGCAGGACGGCGCTCAGTCCCGGCGCGACCTCCGACAGTGGCTTGTTGAGCGGATTGGGAACCACTTGCGTCGGCTGGCCGTCCTTGTAGCCGGGGGCGGTGGTTTGCGAGACCGCATTCATGGTGCGATTGCGGCCTTTCCAGGACCACCAGCAATCGCCGGCTTCGTTGAAGGCGACGCCGCCCTGGCCGTCCAGTTTCGAGGTCCAGTCTTCGCCCGTCAGCGCGATGTTCCTGGCGTTGACGGCGTACACCATTGGCGAGTAGTTCAGGCAATCGTTGCTTTGCCAGCGAGAGAGCGTGAGCTTGCCGTTCGCGCCGCAATCGAAGTCGCCGTGGCGGGCGTAGTCTTCCGGGTTCTGCGAGAACAGGATATGGGCGCCGGCTTGCAGGTGGACGTGGACGTTGGAGCGCAGTACCAGCGGGCCGGCGCAGTACCAGTAGCCTTTGGGGATCACAACGCGGCCGCCGCCGGCTGCCGTGCAGGCGTCGATGGCTGCCTTGAAGCTGGCGTAGCAATCGTGGGCGCCGTCGGCCTGGGTCGGCACCAGTTCCTGGTCGTCATGGGTGACCCAGGCTTTGACTTGCTTTGTACTGCAGGGCTGTGCGCCGAAATTCGTGACGAGGAAGTCTTCCTTGCGGAAGCTGACCGGCGCGCGCAGCGCCGCGACGATGGCGTCGGCGCGCCGCCAGGCCGCCGCACGCATGGCGGCGCCGCTGGAGTTGGCCGCAGCCAGGGCCGGCAGCCATTGCGGGGCGAGAAGGGCGGCGGCGCCGGCCTGCAGCAGGCTGCGCCGGCGTTGTTGTCGTAAAGCTGTCAAGGCAGGATCTCCTAAGCAGAGAAGGTTCGGGTAACGCGTCCCAGGTGCACGCGCATGGCTTTGCGGGCGGCGGCCGGATCGTGGCTGGCGATGGCCTGCAGGATGGCGCGGTGGTCGCCCAGGGTTTCCTTGCGCAGTTCCTCGGTCTGGAAATGCTCCTTGAGCTTGTGCCACAGGTCGCCGCGCTGGTCCCACAGGTGATTCATCACGCCGACCAGCGCGCTGTTGCCGGTGGCATTGGCAATCGCCATATGGAAGTTGCGGTCCGCCTGTTCGTTGGTGGCCACGTCGTCGTGGTCGCGCTCCATGGCTTCCACCGCGATGAGAATGGCGTCGATCGCGCGGTCGGTCGCTACTTGCGCCGCGATGGCCGCAATCTCCGATTCGATCACGCGCCGCGCGGACAGCACCTCGAACGGTCCCGGCCCCGCTTGCGGCAGGGTGGGCACGTGTCCGGGGCGGTCGCATATATAGACGCCGGAGTTGCTGCGCACCTCCACCACGCCGGTCAGCTCCAGCGCAATCAGCCCTTCGCGCAGCGAAGCCCGGCTCACTTCCAGCTTGGCCGACAGATCTCGTTCCGACGGCAGGCGGTCGCCACATGCAAATCCTTCGGTGGCGATCATCGCCTGGATCTTGTCCGCCACCTGTTTATATAGCCTGGTCTCCATGCGCCCAATTTTAAGGTGGTCAGGCCAAAACAACAATCTGGACTGGCCAATAGTGGCTTTTTTGCACAATCTTGGAAGTTTTGCTTGTGAAATTGGCCTAACCACTTTAGTCTGTGGTTATACCAAAACCGAAAATCGATCAAACCAATTTGATCGCTCAACTGGAGGAGACTCATGAATTACGTTGCAGGCCCTCAAACCAAGCGCGCCGTTCTGGCAGCAGCAGTAGCAGCCGCCGTTCTGCAGATGGCAAACCAGGCTGCCGCACAAACCACAGCCCCGGCCGACGAGCCGGTGGCATCGGTGGTGGTGACCGGCTCCCTGATCCGCCGTGTGGCCAACGAGGGCGCCACCCCGCTCGTCACCATCAAGTCCAGCGAATTGCAGGCACGCGGCAACACCGAGCTGAAAGACCTGGTGCTGGAAATGCCGCAATCGCTGTCGCTGGGCACCAATAGTGGCGCGGCCGGCCCGATCATCAACCTGCGTGGCCTGGGCCCGATGCGCACCCTGACCCTGCTGAACGGCCGCCGCCTGGCCAATGAGCCGCTGCAGGACCAGTACGTTTCCGTCAACGTGATCCCGCGCATGGCGCTGGACCGTGTTGAAACGCTGAACGGCGGCGCTGCGTCGATCTACGGCGCGGATGCCATCGGCGGCGTGCAGAACTTCCTGACCAAGCGCGGTTTCGAGGGCGCCTCGGTCAAGGCAGAATACGCCCCGACGGAAAAGGGCGGCGCCGATTCGCGCAGCTTCGGCATGATCCTGGGCGCCGGCAACCTGTCGCGCGACGGCTGGAATGCCTACGTGGCGATCGACTACCAGAAAAAGGATGCGCTGTTCCAGAGCGATCGCCCGGAGCAGCATGATCCTGCAATCCTGCGCACGCTGGGCCTGGGCATCACGCCCGACGCACGCAACGCAACCCCGGCCGCCAACTTCGGCTTTGCCCGCAACGCGAACTCGAACTACAACCCGACTTTCGCCTCCGGCTGCCTGGCGCCATATGCAACGCCGACCCTGGGCAACAACAGCACCGCCGCAACGCCGGTCTATGCGCCGGGCTGCGCGCGCAATCCGCTGTACTGGAATGCGGTGACGGACGGCAGCGAGATCACCAATATCAGCGGCCGCGCCAGCATGAACCTGCCGGGCGGCCACAAGCTGGACCTCGACATCCTGCACTCCGAGTTCACGGTCCAGAAATACCGCGGCATGCAAGCGCCGGGAACGACCAACCCGTTCACCACTTACTCGCTGCCGGCGACCAGCAAATACTATCCAGGCAAGGGCATCACCCCGGCCGTGCCGGTTGTGGGCAGCAATACCGGCAGCAATTCGCCGACCATGTTCATCGACCCGACGAAGACGCCGGGCACGGTCAGCAACCTGAACATGAACAACCGGACCATCTACTTCCAATGGGGTCCTGCCGAACTTGGCCCGGCCTACCGCAACGACGAACAGACCAACGACCGCATCGTGCTGACCGCCGAAGGCGAGGTGCTGGGATGGGACTACCGCGCCGGCCTGAATTACGGCGAATCGAAGCGCGACACCCGCGCCGGCGCAGGCTACATTTCGTACACCAAGGCGCAGGAAGGTTTCAATAACGGCACCCTGAATCCGTTTGGCCTGCAGGACACGGCCGGCCTGGCGTACCTGAACAGCATCCAGGCGGACGACTATACCTATCGCCTGAACAAGGCCTTCAACCAGAGCGTGGACGTGACGCTGTCCAAAGGCATCTGGGACCTGAAGGGCGGTCCTTTGACGCTGGCCGTTTCCGGCGAACTGCGCCGCGACGGCGCGCAAACCTTCAATGCGCCGCTGGACTACGTGCTCAAGAAAGCCGACGGCAGCTACAACATCGACGCCGCCGGCAACGTGGTGCAGTCCGACCTGGTGGGCGAGACCCCGCAAGGCGTGGCCAAGAAGATCCACCGCACCATCGCTTCGCTGCTGATGGAAGCCGATGCGCCGATCACCGACAAGTTCCTGCTGAATGCAGCGGTGCGCGCCGACCGCTACTACGACCTGAAGCAGACCACCGTCAATCCTAAACTGGCCGCACGCTGGCAGCCGTTCCAGCAACTGGTCCTGCGCGGTAACGTGAACACCGGCTTCCGCGCTCCGTCGATCATCGACATCCAGAACCCGACGCCTGAGGTGCGCAACCAGGTGATGGACGATCCTGTCCTGTGCCCAAGCTCGCAGCCGCTGGTGGCCGGCACTGGCACGCCAAAGGCCGGCTACACTTATGACCAGGTCTGTAACGTCGCCACCAACTACTGGACCAAGTCGCCGAACAACGACTTCCTGAAACCGGAAAAATCGCGCGGCTTCTCCTTCGGCTTCGCGCTGGAGCCGGTGAAAGACCTGTCGATCACCGTCGACTACTGGGGCCTGAAGCTGCGCGACGTGCTGGGCGCCGTCACCATCGCCGAGATCCAGCAGAATCCTGCCAAGTACGAGGTGAACTTCGTGCGCAATGCCGACGGCACCATCGACCACATCGTGGCGAGCCAGGCAAACCGCGGCCAGACCCGCATCCGCGGCCTGGACCTGTCGGCCAGCTACCGCTTCCCGAAAACCAGCATCGGCACTTTTGATGCGAAGCTGGATGGCACTTATATGGACAAATATGAGTTCCAGTCCGAGAAGAATGGTCCGTGGCTGAGCAATGTGGGCATCATCACCAACGATGGCCGCTACGGCGGTTCGGGCCCGAACGCCGGCCTGGCCGGCCTGCCGCAGATCAATCCGCGCTGGAAGCACACCGCATCGGTCACCTACACCAATGGCGCCTGGGCTACCACCTTGTCGCAGCGCTACAACTCGAGCGTGACCGACGTCACCCCGCGTGCCGGCTCGACCCTGACCGAAGTGGAGGCCTACAAGCAGTACAACCTGAACGTGAACTACAAGGGCTTCAAGAATACGACCATCAGCTTCGGCGTCAACAACCTGACCGAAGAATGGCCGCCACTGACCTCCAACAGTACTTACAGCGGTGGTTACGTCACGTCGATGGCCGACATGCTGGGCCGTGTCTATCGCATGTCGGTGGAGTTCACGTTCTGACATGCTGCTGCGCTGCCTGATGCTTGCCTGCTCCCTGCTGCTGCCGGCAGCGGGAGTGCAGGGCGCGCCGTCTGCGCCAGCTGCGGTGGAATTCGTGCCGGCGGCGCAAGCCGCCGCTGCGAACGCCGGTCCGTACTTCGTCGAAGCACGGATGCGCGCTGCGCCGGGCGCAGTCGGGCAGGGCTATGTCATCGTCCGGTACAGCGATGAGCGCAACTGGCTCGGCTTTGGCCTTGATGCAGCGGCAGGCGGCAAGCTGGCAGTCAACATCGTCCGCCTGATCGATGGCCAGCCGAAATTCCTCAAGCAGGTACGCATCGAGCCCGATCCTGGCGAGGCCTTCTACACGATCCGGCTTGACGTGGATGGCGCCGCCCTCACGGCTTACCTCAATGGCACGCGGCTGATTGGCGTCGACGAACCCAACGCCTTGCCGCCGCGCGTGGGCGTGCTGGCGCAAAAAGGGCAGTTTGAAATCCTTGGCTTGCGCGCAGGCGACATCAGGCAAGCGCCGACCAGCATTGGGCTGGTGCACCGGCATAAACAGCTGCGCTTGCAGGTGGGCGACGCGCCGCAGCGGTTTGCGGTGCGCGCCGCGAGCCGCGATGGCCTGCGGACGGCGGAATTTTCCGCGCTCTCAAGCGATCCGGCCGTGCTCGAAGCCAGTGTGGCCGGCGACGCCCTGGTGCTGGCTCCGCGCGGCGCCGGCAAGGCGGCAGTCACGCTCACCAGTACCGAGGATCCGAACCTGGCGGTTACGCTGGCAGCTATCGTCGACCCGGCGTTTGCGGCGCCTTCGAGTGCCTTCCGGCTGGTGGCGGGCAGCGCATCGCCTGCCCGAGGGGAACGCGATGTTCCAGTCGACACACGCCTGCAGCTGCGCTTCGACCAGGCGCCGGTCATCGGCGACAGCGGTTCCGTCCGCATCGTCCGCGTGAAAGACAACCTGACGGTCGACGTCATCCGCGCCGGCATGGAGCTGGACGAAATTGGCACGCCGCGCGACGGCGTGAAACGCGTGGTCCGCTACAGGGCGATCACCGTTGACGGTACGACGGCGACGATCCGTCCGCACGACGGCAAGCTGGAATACGGTACCGACTATTACGTGCAGGTGGACGATAAGCTATTCAGCGGCGCTGCGCTGGGTGGAGCGCAGTTTGCCGGGATCGGCGAGGCGCGCAGCTGGAGGTTCCGCACCCGCGATCGCGCCCCGCAAGGCACCACGCTGCGCGTCGCGGCAAGCGGCAAGGCCGATTTCCGCACCGTGCAAGGTGCGCTGAACCACGCGATGCAACAGATTCCCCGCGAGCAGCCGGTTACTATCCGCCTCGCCGATGGCCGGTACGAGGGCCTGCTTTACCTGCGCGGCAAAGACAATGTCACCTTGCGCGGGGACAGCCGGCATGGCGCCGTCATCGCAGCGGAAAACAGCGACGGCATCAACCCGGGAAGCGGGACGGGCCAATTGCCGCTGGCACCCGGCGCCAGCGGTGGGCGCTCGGTGTTCCTGGTGGAAGATGCCGACCTGCTGCGGCTGGACACGCTCACCCTTGTCAACACCACGTGGCGCAGCAAGACCATCGGCGCCCAGGCGGAAGCGCTCAACTTCAGCAGCGAGGGGCGCTTCATCGCCAACCAGGTCGACTTCCTCAGCGAGCAGGACACGATCCAGGTCAAGGGATATACGTGGTTCTACCGCAGCCTGATCGCCGGCAATGTCGATTTCATCTGGGGCTATAACCGCGCCGCCCTGTTCGAAGAATCCGAAATCCGTTCCGTCGGCGACAGCGCCAATCCATCAAGCGGCGGCTACCTGGTGCAGGCGCGCACCGTGGCGGAGGGCGATCCCGGCTTCGTATTCCTGCACTCGCGCCTGACGCACGGCCCCGGGCCGGCCGGCAACGACGCCCCGGCGGGAGCAAGCTTCCTCGCGCGGCCAGGTGTCGTTACGGCATGGGACAACGTCCACTACGTCAATTGCAGCATCGGCCCGCACATCAGCGCCGAAGGCTGGCATGGCAAGCCGCGGGGCGGGAAGGGCTGGGACGAGAGCGCAAGCACCGACCTGGCAGGCAAGCCGCTCGACCTGTCGCAGCGCGTAGCGGGCCGCGTGCTGGCGCCGGCCGACGCGGTGCGCTACAGCAGCCGCGCCAGGGTTTTCGCGCAGTTTGACAATGGAAAAGGATGGAATCCCCAACCGTGAATAAAATCATTCCGTATGCGCTGCGCCGCAGAAAAGTGCTGAAAGGACTGACCGCATTGGGCGCGGTCACCGCGGCGGTTCCAGGACTCGCAGCCGCGCGGGCCGCCCCCCCAGGCCGACCCCTGGTCTCGTGCGCAAGACATCCAACGACGCTTCGCCACCCCGCTGCGGTTTCCCCAACGGGACTTCGTGGTCACCGACTTCGGGGCCAAACCATGCGAGCTTGTGAAAGTCCACGGCTACCCCACGATCCGCGCGAAAGGTGAACTGGAGACCCAGGCTAGTGGCTCACACGACAGCCACCCGGCAATCCGGGCCGCCATCGTCGCCGCGCACCAGGCCGGCGGCGGCCGGGTCGTCATCCCCGCCGGCAATTGGTACCTGAAAGGACCTGTCACGCTGCTGTCGAATGTGCACGTCCACCTCAAGGCCGGCGCGCGTCTCCTGTTCAGCGCCAATCCGGCTGACTACGCACGCGATGGCGATCATGATTGCGGCATGAACGGCCAACTGGTGCTCACCCGCTGGCAAGGCAACGACTGCCTGAATTTCAGCCCGATGGTCTATGCGCGCGGGCAGAAGAATGTCGCCATCACCGGCGAGGACTGGACCAGCATCCTGGACGGGCAAGCAGGCGTGCCGTTCGAGGACGGCAGCGGCAACTGCTGGTGGGGCATGAATCCGAAAGGCGTCTTGCCGGGCAGCGTGCACCAGGCGGTGCCGAATCCGGCCAATCCCACCTCGCTGGCAGGACTGGCGCCGCATCTGGACGAAGCAGCGCGTACACGGATACAGGGCGCAGGCGAGGGATGGCGCGCGGATGGAAGCCTGCTGCCAGCGCTTTCGGAAGCGGGCGTGCCGCCCGAAAAGCGCGTGTTCGGCCTTGGCCACTACCTGCGCCCGTCGATGATCCAGTTCGTCGACTGCACCGACGTATTGATGCAAGGCTATATGGTCGTCAATACGCCAATGTGGATACATCACCCGCTCAATTCGCGCAACGTTCACATCGACCGAGTGCGCATGGACAGCATCGGCCCCAATTCGGACGGCATCGATCCCGAATCCTGCGATACGGTGCTGGTGAGCGGCTGCGAATTCAACACCGGCGACGACTGCATCGCCATCAAATCCGGCAAGAATCGCGATACGCATTACGGGCCGACCCGCAATATGCTGATTCAGGACTGCGTGATGAACAGCGGTCATGGCGGTATCACGCTGGGCAGCGAAATGTCCGCCGGTATCGAGCATATCTACGCCCGCAACATCGAGTTTCGCAACGCACATTGGACCAGCGATCCGCTGTGGACGGCGATTCGCCTGAAAACAAATATGAATCGCGGCGGCTACCTGCGCCACCTTTACGTGCGCGACGTCACACTGCCGAACGGCGTACAGACCACGCCACGGCCATACAAACCGCTGCCAGGCACGCTCCTGGGCGGAGCGCTGCCATCGACCGGCGGGGGCGCCGTGCTGACCATTGATTGCGACTACGCTCCCGCCGACGACATCGTGCGCAGCCGTCCGCCGTCGGTATCGGACGTCCACATCAGCCGCATCCGGGCCGGCAACGTGAAAGCGCAGGGCGGTGCATTTTCCTGCAACCAGGTCATGGTGGTGCTGGGCCCGGTGTCGAGCAGCTACAACGGCCCAGCCGGCGTACCGGTCCTGCCGGTGACCGATATCTCGATCACCGATGCCGATTTCGGCACGCCGCGCGATGCCGATGAACCCTGGTTTGTCTACAATGTGAAACGCCTCAAGCTGTCCAACGTGCGCATTGCCGGCAAGACGATCAACACGGAACTCAACGCATGAACTTCATCCTGGTGCTTCTGGCGGCGCTGTTTGCGGCAGCGGGCGCTCAGGCGCAAGATGCCGGACCGGTGGAGCGCTGGGGCAGCAAGGAAGTCACGCTCGCCGGGCCGCGCGACGGCAATCCTTTCCTCGAAGTGGAGCTGTCCGCGACCTTCCGCCTGGGCGCGCGCAGCCTGGAAGTCGAAGGCTTTTACGACGGCGAGGGCCAGTACAAACTCCGCTTCATGCCCGACGCCACCGGCGAATGGGAGTACGAGACCCACAGCAACCGCGCTGCGCTGAACGGCAAGCGCGGCAAGTTCATGGTCGTCGCCGCGAAACCCGGCAACCACGGACCGGTGCGCGTGAAAGGCGTGCATCACTTCGGCTATGAGGACGGCACGCCGTTCTGGCAGGTGGGCACCACCAGTTACGGCTGGACCCACCAGCCGGAAGCCCTTGAACGCCAGACCCTGGCGACGCTGGCGTCCGGGCCGTTCAACAAGATCCGCATGCTGGTATTCCCGAACCAGGACGTCAAGCACCAGCCGCCGCGCTTTCCGTTTGAAGGCGCACCGCCCAAGGCCTGGGACTTCACGCGCTTCAATCCCGAATTCTTCCGCCACCTCGAACAGCGCGTCGGCGACTTGCGCGCGCTTGGCATCGAAGCCGATATCATCCTGTTCCATCCTTATGACAAAGGGTTCTGGGGCTTCGACCAGATGCCGGCCGACGTCAATGAACGCTACCTGCGCTATGTGGTGGCGCGGCTGGCTTCTTACCGCAACGTGTGGTGGTCGATGGCCAATGAATTCGACTACCTGGCAAAGAAGCAGATGCCCGAGTGGGACCGTTACTTCGAAATTGTCCAGGCGCGCGATCCCTACCGGCACCTGCGTTCGATCCACAACGCCATGGTGCTCTACAACCACACCAAGCCGTGGGTCACCCACGTCAGCGTCCAAAGCGGGGCCATTGCCGAAGACTTTGAGCGCGCCGTGCTTTTCCGCGATGTGTATGCGAAGCCGGTGGTGTACGACGAGGTGAAATACGAGGGTAATATCGAGCGCCGCTGGGGGCAGTTGTCGGGGCAGGAGATGGTGCTGCGGTTCTGGATGGGAGCGATTGCCGGCACCTATGTTGGCCACAGCGAGATCTTCAGGGACCCGGGCGATATGTCCTGGCTGGGCAAGGGCGGCACATTGCGCGGGGAAAGCCCGGCGCGGCTGGCCTTCTTCCGCAAGATCCTGTCGGAGAGCCCGCCGGAAGGACTGGAGCCGATCGACAAGTGGCAGGACTATCCTTTCGCCGGCAAGCCTGGCCAGTATTACCTGGGCTACTTCGGACGCGAGGCGCCTTCCACCTGGCAGTTCGCGCTTGCCAAGCCAGGCCTGGCAGAAGGCATGAAGTTCAGGGCCGAAGTCATCGACACCTGGAACATGACGATCACTCCGGTGGAGGGCGTGTTCGAAATCCGCAAGCGCGACAACTACAGTTTCGTGGACAAGGAAGCGCGCAGCATCGCGCTGCCCGGCCGCCCCTATATGGCCTTGCGTATCACGAGGCTGCCGTGAAGCGCGCCGCCGCCGCCGAGCCCAGGCCCGGCGACCTTGCACGCGCAGCCGCCGCAGCCGCGATCATGCGCATCGTCCTGACCGCAGCGCTGGCCGGCGCTTCCGCCTCTTTGCCATTGCCTGCGGAAGCCTTGGACATCACAACGAAATTGCTCGACGCAAATTGATAATTAGTTAAAAATGTCGGCTATCTTTGTTGTGGGGAGACACGCTTGGAAAGCTCGAAGGGTCACAAGATCGCGGCCGGCGCCGGCCTGACCGTGGCGGGGTGTTTGGCTTACCTGCTTCTGTGGCCGGTGCCCGCCGAACCGGTCTCCTGGACGCCGCAACTGGCGCCCGGATACGTCGGCGCACACGCACCAAATACCCGGCTGGCCGGCCTGCAGAAAATCGACATCGGCGCCGAACAAGGTCCGGAACACCTGGCCATGGGCCCGGACGGCAAGCTGTACGCCGCTGTTGCCGGCGGCAAGATCCTGCGTATGGCGCCCGATGGCAGCCAGCGCGAAGTCTTCGCCAGCACCGGCGGCCGCGTGCTGGGCTTCGATTTCGACGCCGGCGGACGCCTGATTGCGGCCGACGCCATGAAAGGCCTGCTCGCCATTACGCCGGAGGGCAACATCAACGTGCTGGCAGCGCAAGTCGCGCCAGGCGATCCAATCCGCTACGCTGACGGGGTGGTGGTAGCGCCCGGCGGCATGATCTACTTCACCGATGCCTCGACCCGCTTCGCCCCCGCCGAATGGGGCGGCACCTTCGAAGCCAGCGTGCTGGACATCCTTGAACAGTCATCGACCGGCCGCGTGCTGGCCTACGACCCGGCGAGCGGCGCCACGCGCATCCTTGCCAGCGGGTTCTCGTTTGCCAACGGCATCGCCTTGTCCGGCGACGGCCGCACGCTGTTCGTCAATGAAACAGGCCGCTACCGCATCTGGAAAATCGATGCGCAAAGCGGCAAGCGCTCCATCCTGTTCGACAACCTGCCTGGCTATCCCGATAACCTGATGCGCGGGCGCGACGGCAAGATCTGGGTCGGCCTGGTCAAGCCGCGCAATCCGACGATCGACAAGCTGGCGCAAAAGCCGTTCATGCGCAAGCTCACGCTGCGCCTGCCGCGCGCCCTGTGGCCGGTGCCGAAAGCCTACGGCCATGTGTTTGCCTTCAGCGAAGATGGAAAAGTGCTGGCCGACCTGCAGGACCCGTCCGGCGCATATCCGGAAACCACGGCGGTCCTCGAAACCCCCGACAGGCTCTATATCCAGAGCCTGCACGCCGCCTATATCGGCTGGATGTCCCGGCCCTGATCAGGCGGCACGTCATCCGCCGGCGGCGGTGCTGGCGGCGCAGGCGTGGGAAGCACGATGGTTGTGGTGTCCACGGCGCCGGTGACGCGCTGCTGGACCACCTGCATGGCGACTGCCTTGCGCGGCGGCTCGGGGCGGGGCGGTTTGGGGAACATCTCTTCTCCTGTAGGGCATGACTCCGACCCACATTGGGCGTTTTGGCAACTTTGCAAGTCTTTAATGTTGCCATTGCGCACCAGCTGAATCGTGCACGCGATAGTTATGTTTATAATTTCTTACGACTATTTGCCTCCTAGCCATGAACCGGAAAACTCCTCCCTTGCTGTTGCTGGTCATGCTGTCCATGGCGCCTGGCGCGCATGCTGCAGGGTTGGCAGATGGCGACATCGCCGACCTCACGCTGGAACAGTTGAACGAAATTGTCGTCACCTCGGTGTCGCGGCAGGAAGAAAGGCTAAGCAACGCGGCCGCTTCTCTGTTCGTCATCAGCGCCACCGATATCCGGCGCAGCGGCGCGCGCAGTTTGCCGGAAGCGCTGCGCCTGGCGCCCAACCTGGAAGTAGCGCGCGTCGATGCGCGCAACTACGCCATCAGCGCGCGCGGCTTCAACGGCCCGTTTGCCAACAAGCTGCTGATGCTGATCGATGGCCGCAGCGTCTATTCGCCATTCTTCTCCGCCGTGTTCTGGGACGCCCAGTCGGTGGTGATGGAGGATATCGAGCGCATTGAAGTGATCAGCGGCCCCGGTTCAACGATATGGGGCGTCAACGCCGTCAATGGCGTGATCAACATCATCACGCGGCATGCCAAGGACAGCCAGGGCGCGCTGCTGTCGGTCGCTGCTTCGAGCGGCGAGGGCGATGCCAGCCTGCGCTTCGGCGGCCGCCTGTCGAATAATGGCTACTACCGCGCTTACGCCCAGTACATGGCCGCCGAGGACACCGACACCGCAGCCGGCGTCAATACCTTCACCGGCATGCAGCGCCGCCAGGCCGGCTTCCGTGCCGACTGGGGCCTGCAAAGCGGCAGCCTGGCCGTGTCGGGCGATGCTTACCAGGCCAACCTTGGCCAGCTTGGTACGCGCGACATCCGCCTGTCCGGCGCCAACCTGGTGGCGCGCTACCTGCACCAGGTGGGCGACGGCAACTCCCTGCGCCTGCAGCTGGTGCTTGACCACACTGAACGCAACCAGCCCACCGCCTACGTCGACCGCCTCGATACAGTGGAACTGGAAGGCCAGCACGACGTGCGCATCGGCATCCACAACCTGTCGTGGGGCGGCGGCTACCGCCATTCGCGCGACGACAACACGCCCGGCCCGGGCTTCGGCTTCTGGCCTTACGAACGCAATATGCACTGGGGGAACCTGTTCGCCCAGGACGAGGTGGCGCTGACCGAAAACCTGCGCGCCACCGGCGGCGTGAAGGTGGAGCACAACACCTACACCGGCTCCGAATGGCTGCCCACGCTGCGTCTGGCCTGGAGCCCCGACACTATGCACACTGTATGGAGCGCGCTGTCGCGCACCGTACGCGCCCCTGCGCGCAGCGACCGTGACTTCGTGCTGCCGCCAAAACCGGTCATGATCGGGGGCGTGCCGCGCTTCACCATCGGCACCAGCCCCGAGTTCGAATCCGAGGTGGCCAATGTGCTGGAGCTGGGCTACCGCGCGCAACCGGCGCAGAACTGGTCCTATTCGGCCACGGCCTGGTACGCCGACTACGACAAGCTGCGTACCCTGGAGCCGAATGCCACGGCCGGCCCGTACCGCGGCATCCTGGAATTCCGCAACCTGTCGCAAGGGCGCACGCGCGGCATCGAACTGTGGGCGCGCTGGCAGCCGATGCTGCGCTGGCGCCTGAATGCCGGCCTGGTGGTGCAGGACATCGATACCAGCCTCAAGCCTGGCAGCAAGGACGCCACCACCGCCGGCCTCGTGATCAACGACCCGCACAGCTACTGGCAGTTGCGCTCTTCCCACGAAATTGGCGAACACATCCAGTTCGACTGGACATTACGTTACAACGGCAGCATGCCCAAGCCTTACGTTCCGTCGTATCATGAGCTGGATGCGAACCTGGTATGGAAAGCCAGCCCAAATATCGACGTCGCGCTCGCTGGACAGAACCTGCTGCATGCACGGCATGGCGAGTGGGGCGGCTACCCCGGCCGCAATGTGTTCGAGCGGCGTGCAATCCTGAAATTGACGATGCGATACTAACGAGATGGTCAGCGCAAGCCTCACTTTAGCTGCCGGGCAGCCTCTGGTTGCAAGCGGTTGGCGGAATCGCCTGTTGGCGCTGGCGATGATGCTGTTCGCCTTCAGCTGCCTTGCAGTGGGCTCCCAGCAGGGTGTCACCACGCCGGTTCTCGAGCGCAGCGTCAAGGCAGCTTTCCTGTACAAATTCCTTGGCTACATGGAGTTTCCAGCCGACCCCGGGCCAAGCCTGGTCGTGGGCGTGCTGGGCGCAGATGAAGTGGCGGCCGAGCTGGCCCAGATCACCACCGGCCGCAATGTCGGCAATCGCAGCATCAGCGTGCGCAAGCTGGGCGAAGGGGATGCCCTGACTGGACTGAACCTGCTGTTTGTGGGCGGCGACGCCGCCCTGCCTGAAGCGGTGCAGCGCGCCGCGGAAAAGAATGGCACCGTCGTCGTCAGCGAACGGGATAATGGCTTGCAAAACGGAAGTGTTATCAATTTCCGCCTGGTCGACGATCGGGTGCGCTTTGAAGTCTCGCTGCCGGCAGCGGAGCGCTGCAATGTGCGCTTGAGTTCACGCTTGTTGTCCGTCGCGTATTACGTGCAGAAAGGCGGGCAGTGATGATTGCCACGGCGGCAGGATCGGTTCGCATCAAACTGATCCTGACGGCACTGGCCACTACCTTCATCGCGCTGGTGGTGACCACAGTGTCGATGCTGGTGTATGACTTGCGCAGTTTCCAGCAGGGCTGGGTGGATGACCTGACCACGCAAGCAGAGCTGATCGCCACCGCCTCGGCGCCTGCGCTTTCCTTCAATGATCCCCGCGTGGCGCGCCAGAACCTGGAGCTGCTGCGCGTTCGGCCGCAAATCGAGGCCGGCGCGATCTATGCCGCCAATGGCGCCTTGTTCGCTTCCTATGTCCACACGCCGGCTGAGGCGCCGGCCTTGCCGCCGAAGCCCGGCGCGCTCGGTTATGCGATTGAAGGCGGGCATATGGTGGTGACGCATCCGATCGATGAAGAAGGCGAACGCATTGGCACGGTCTATCTGAGTGCTTCCTACCGCTTGCTGGACCGCGTGCAAAGTTACGCCTTGATCCTGATCGGCGTGACGCTGGGCAGCCTGCTGCTGGCAGCGCTGGTGGCGCACCGGCTGCAGCAGACCATCACCCGCCCGCTGCTGGCCATGACCGACGTGGCGCGCGCGGTGATGCAGCGGCGCGACTATTCGCTGCGCGTGGGGGAGCGTGCCAGCGGCGAGATCGGCACCCTGATCGATGCTTTCAACGACATGCTGGCGGAAATCGCGCGCCGCGCCAACGCGCTGCAGGATGCCAACCGCACCCTGGAGCACGAGATGACTGTCCGCCAGGGCGCCGAGCGTGCGCTGCTGCTGGCCGACCGCCGCAAGGACGAATTCCTGGCCACGCTGGCGCACGAGCTGCGCAATCCGCTGGCGCCCATCCGCACCGGCCTCGACATCATGCGCATCAATGCCAGCGACCAGGTGGCTTGCGAGCGCGCCCGCTCCATCATGGAACGCCAGTTGAAACAGATGGTGCGGTTGGTGGACGACTTGCTGGACGTCTCGCGCATCAATACCGGCAAGCTGACGATCCGCCGCGAGCAGCTGATGCTGCAGGACGTGGTGAACGATGCGCTGGAACTGGCGCGGCCTTTCATCGCTTCGCAGGGCCATACGCTGCATGTGCAGGTGCCGGAGCAGGCGGTGTACCTGGTCGGCGATGCGACGCGCCTGGCGCAGGTCATTTCCAACCTGCTGCACAATGCCGCCAAATATACGGCGCGCGGCGGCAGCATTTCGCTGGCAGCGCAACTGGGCCAGGGCCAGGTCGAACTGCAGGTGCGCGACAACGGCATCGGCATTGCGCCCGAGCTGCTGCACGACATCTTCGAGATGTTCATCCAGGCCGACTCTTCGCTCGAGCGCAGCACGGCGGGCCTGGGCGTCGGCCTGTCGCTGGCGCGCAAGCTGGTGGAACTGCATGGCGGCAGCATCCGTGCCGAAAGCGGTGGCCAGGGGCAGGGCAGTACTTTCACCGTCACGCTGCCGCTGCTGGCCGATGCCAGCGTTGCCTCGCCTGTGGCGGAAGCGCTACCGGCCAATGCGCGCCTGCACCGCATCCTGCTGGCCGACGACAATGTGGATTTCGTCAACGGCATTGGCGGCCTGCTGCGTTCGATGGGACACCAGGTGCATATATCGCACGACGGCAAGCAGGCGCTGGCGGCAGCCGAATCGTTCGCGCCCGAATTTGCCTTCCTCGATATCGGCTTGCCCGAATTGAACGGCTACGACCTGGCGCGCGCACTGAAGCGCCTGCCTGCACTGCGCCATACCGTACTGGTGGCAGTAACCGGTTGGGGGCAGCAGAAGGACCGCCAGCAGGCGTTCGAGGCCGGCTTCCACCATCACCTGGTGAAGCCGGTCAGCATTGACCAGCTGCAGGAAATCCTGTCGCACGCTGGCCCTTGATATATCGGGAAAGCCCCCGATCTGCTTTAACAGGCAATGTTTATCGAGGAGTAAGGACATGCGAGCGCATATCACACCCGATCCGGAAATACCTCCGCCCGAGCCGGAAAAAGATCCGCCGCCGGACGACCTGCCAATGCCGGCTGAGCCGCCTATCGAGGAACCGGTGCCGAAGCCGCCGCCGATGCAGGCTTGACGCCCGGTTCGGGCAAGGGAGGAATCTGGCGAATCTGCTCGTCGGTTTCCTGCTCGCCCGGCGTTTTCTCGCCGCTGCCGATGTCGGCTTCCTCAATGAAATGGCGGCCTTTTTCAGGCTGCGATTTTGCTGGCTGTTCCATGTTGGACCCTCCTTGTTGCCGATGCTACCAGCGCCGCACGCGTGTCGTCGCTTGCTTGCTAAAAGGAAATAAGTGTTGTGCCAGTTGAATATATTTTGCGCTGTCACGAGCGAGTCACGATCCGCTATCTATAATAGGTCATCGACACACGCTTTTTCTTCGTCGGAGGCCGCGATGGGCAATTCCCTGCACAACAAGATCTACCTCAAACGCCGTTTTGACCTGCATAGCCGCCGTCTCCAGGCGCTGGTCTGTGCGAGTGCTGTGACAGGGCTGGCGCTGGCGTGGCTGGCGCTGCGCGCGCTCAAGTAAGCTTGCCGCCTCCGGTGCGGGCGCGTACCATGATGGGTTGCAAAGGCACCATCATGGAATACGAGCAATGAAAAATGAAAAACTGAGCACCGACGAATTCAACGCGCTGGAAGAGATTGCCCGCGGCATCAAGGGCAAGCCCAGCGCTTGCGTTGGCCGCAACAGCAAACGCCTGTCCGGCATCAAGTTCATCAAATTCGAGCGCAGCGGCGCCATCATCCTGACCGATGCCGGCCGCCAGCAGCTGTTCCTGCGCCGTTGCGTGATGGCCTTGCGCGCGCTGGCCGAAGCGCCGGGTGCGGTGGCGGACAAGGACGTTGCCCTGTTCCTGGGCAAGAAGTCGCATATCGTGGCGACGGACGACGGCTTTGCCATCACCGAAAAAGGCCGCGAGTCGCTGGCCGACATCGAAGCCCAAGGCATGTAAGCGCCCATGTCCAGCCACCTGCTCAGCGAAGGCCAGCCTAGCCGCAGCGCGCTGATGGTGGCGCGCCTGCGCGCCGCCCACCAGCTGCTGGACACTCCCGCCATTTTCGACGACCCGCTGGCGCTGCCGGTGCTGGGGCCGGAAGACTGCGTGCAGGTGCAGTCCAACGCGCGCACCTATGACGCCGGTTTCAGCCGCATCCTGCGCGCCGCCATGGCCGTGCGCAGCCGCTTTGCCGAGGACGAGCTGGCGCGCGCCGCTGCCGGCGGCGTGCGCCAGTACGTGGTGCTGGGCGCCGGCCTCGATACCTATGCCTGCCGCCACCAGCATGATGCGGCGCTGCGGGTGTTCGAGGTCGACCATCCTGCCACCCAGGCGTGGAAACGCAAGCTGCTGGCCGCCAGCAGCATCACCGTGCCGGACAGCCTGCGCTTCGTGCCGGTCGATTTCGAACGCGATGCGCTGGCCGATGCGCTGCGTGCCGCCGGCTGCGACCTGGCGCAGCCAGTCTTCTTTTCCTGGCTCGGCGTCACCCTCTACCTGACCGGGCAAGCCATTTTCGACACCCTGCGCCTGGTCGCCAGCCTGCCGCGGGGCAGCGGCATCGTCTTCGATTACGGCGTGCGGCCCGAGCTGCTGGGCGACCTGGAACGGGCCGGCGTCGAGTACTTTGCGCGTCGTTATGCCGAGCAGGGCGAGCCCTGGCTGTCGTTTTTTGATCCAGCCGATTTGTGCGCGCGACTACGCGGCATGGGTTTTTCCACAGTGCAAGATTTTGGGCGCGATGCACTGGAAACCCGCTATTTTGCTGGGCGCGGCGACAATTTGCGGCTCGGCGGCGGTACCCATCTAATGCTTGCTAGCAACTAAAAAGTTAATATTTTTGGAATGTTTCTTCTACTAGGTGTAGTTTAGTTCCATGCTACCTTCCTGAGCGGTCGTGCCCAATGCGGATTCCGCATTTGCATATGCTGGTTTCGCATATGGCGCGGCCATTCTCTTAAAAACTCAAAAGGAAGCAGAGAAATGACCATTCTGATTGAAACCACCCACATCCAGATCACCGACTCCACCGAGCCGGAATACCTGATGGACGACATGAGCGGCGCCCTGGCCGACGTGAGCGTCTCCTGCTGCACCTGCTCCTGCTCTTGCTGCTGCTAATCGGTTAAGTCCGGACACCGGCGCCGTTGCCTTGTGCATCGTCGCCGGTGCCACGCCTTTTTTCTGTGATGGGTTAAGAGAATGAGTGAGTCCCTGTACATCTCGCCGCTGGCCGAAGTGACCACGCTGGGCGAAGACAAGATTGCCATTTCCGTCGTCGGCCGCCGCTTTACGGTGGAAGACCGGGTCGGCATCCTGAAAAGCATCCTGGCCGACGCCGCGCAAGGCGTCACGCTGAAAAAACTGCTCGAAGACCGCGCCGAGAGCTTCCCGTCCGAGGCGGTGGAAGCGGCGGTCAATGCCCTGGTCGAAGCCCGCGTGCTGCTGAAGCAGAACGGCCGCGCCGGGGCCGACGCCACCTTCCACCACCTGCAGCACCGCCGCGAGCAGGACGGCATGTCCGGCCCGGCCCAGCGCCCGCAGTACGACAAGTCCAACTGGGTGCTGGCGCTGGCCGGCACCGGTTCCTGCGCCGACGCGCTGGCCGCCTCGCTGACCGAGCTCGGCGTGCGGGTGGAGCGCGTGCTGCGCGACGGCCCCTTGCCGGACAAGGGCGAACGCCGCGCGCTGCTGCTGGTGGCGTCCGACTTCGACGATATCGCGCTGTTCCGCGCCATGAACGCCAAGGCGGTCGCCGCCGGCTGGCCGGCCCTGTTTGTTGGCATCGACTGGAACACCGTGCATTGCGGCCCGCTGGTGCTGCCGAAAGCGACCGGCTGCTACGAATGCTACTTCCACCGGGTGCGTTCGACCCGCAAGTTCGTGGCCGAATTCGACATGCGCAGCCAGTCCGAGAACATCCTGTACCACGCGCTGCCCAGCCGCCTGGCGGTGCAGTTCGGCGTGGCCGAAGCCTCGCGCGTCGCGCTGCAATTCCTGGCCGGCACGCTGGAAGGCCTGCAGCAAAGCGTGTTCAGCGAGATCGACAGCGCAAGCGGCGAGATCGTGCGTTCGCGCGTGCTGCGTCTGCCGCGTTGCCAGGTGTGCGGCACGGCCAGCACCGAGCGCCCGGTGGGCAGCGTATTCCAGCAGGCGCTGTTGCGCCGTCGGGCCTGAGCCATGGAGCGCTTGTCCGATGCGGGCCACCTGGCCCTGGTACACGACGCCCTGGTGCACCGCCGCCACGGCATCATCACGTCGCTGCTGGAAGAAACCGAGCACCCCGACGCGCGCGGCCTGTTCGTCTTCAATGCCCTGATGGTGGACATCAAGAGCATGATGATCGACCCGGCGCGCGGCAAGGCGAATAACCCGAATACCGACCGCGCCAGCCTGGCCGGTTCCGGCGCCGCCTTCGACCGCACCTCGGCCATGTGGGCGGCGTTCGGCGAGGCGGTCGAACGCTATGCGGCGGCCGCCCATTTCGACGACCAGCTGCTGTATGCCTCGCAGGATGCGCTGGGCGACGCGGCGGTCGGCCCAAACCAGTTCGTGCTGTTCGCTCCCGGGCAATATGGCGAAGGCTTTGAGTACGCGGCCGACGATACTTCCGCGGTGCGGGCCTGGGCGCCCGCCGCCGACCTGATGGACCCGGCACGGGAAACCTATGTGCCGGCGCAGATGGTCTACCTCGGCATGCAGGTCAAGGACAAGCGAGAGATCGTGATGCAGTCTTCCTCCACCGGCCTGGCGACCGGCATGGACGAGGGCAGGGCGCTCCTCAGCGGCCTGGCCGAAGTGATCGAGCGCGACGCCTTTGCTGGCATGTGGCAGATGAAATATGCGCCGCGCAAGCTGGTGGTGGCGCCGTCCACCATGGAGCGCCTGCTGCCGGGCGTGCGCCGCCAGTTGGCGCATCCGAGCCTTGACGTGCATTTGTGGGACATCACCACCGACGTCGGCATGCCGGTGGTGCTGTGCCTGGCGCGCAGCCGCAACGACGGCACCATGTCGCTGGGCGCCAGCGCCAACCTCGACGTGGCAACCGCCATCAACAAGGCCGTAGTGGAAGGCTTCCACGGCTATGTGTGGGGCAGTTCGATTCTCGCTGCGGGCACGCCGCTGCCCGAGCAGTCGGCCATCCGCAATCCGGGCGACCACTTCGCCTACTTCCTTGACCGTTCGCGGCAGGGCGCGATGGACTTCCTGTTCACGAACGCGGCGACAGTTTCTTCCGACGATCCCTCGCTGCGCCAGTTGAACGGCATGGGCGACCTGCTGGCGCGGCTGAAGGTGATGGGCTTGCGTGCCTTGGCGGTGGACGTCACGTCCGCCGACGTGGCCAGCCTGGGCTTCTGCGTGCTGCGGGCCTTCATTCCCGGCCTGCATCCGCTGCTGTTCGGCGATGGCCTGGTGAGCCGCGATGAGCGCCGCCTGCGCGCCATTGCCGCACACTGGGGTTTGCCTGGCGTGCCCGAACCCAACCTCGATCCGCATCCGTTCCCATGAACAAAACTCTCCAGGAATTGCTGCCGCCGCAGGCCATGGCGGGCCAGTTCGACATCGACGACCCGGCCGAGATCCTGCACGAGCAGACCAAGTTCCATCGCGCCACGCTGATGGGGCAGGTGAAAAACATCGTGCGCTTCCTGCGCCACCCGGCCTACATTGCACGCGGCGCCGCCGGCTATAACGCTTATCCGTCCTGCCCGGCGATCGAATTGCCGGAGCCGGTGCCGGCGCTGGGCGAGCTGGCGCAGGCGCTGGAGCAGCGCAAGAGCGCACGCGCCTTTGCCGGCGCCATGACGCTGCAGGAGCTTTCCAGCCTGCTGCACCATTCGCTGCGCGTGCGGCGCATGGCCAAGAGCGATATCGCCCCGCACGTGAAGCTGGCGTTCCGGTCCTATCCTTCGCCGGGCGGACTGTATCCGACCGAATTCTATTTCTTCCTCAATGACGTGGAAGGCATCGAACCTTGCATCGCACATTACGACGCCCGCAACCACCTGCTCCGTGTACTGAAGCCGCAGCAGGGCGAAGCGTTCGGCAGTGCCGAGGTCAAGTCGGGCGAGTCGGGCGTAAAGGCACCAGTGGTGTGCGTGATGACCAGCGTGCCGCAGCGCGCGACTGCCAAGTATGGCGCGCGCGGCTACCGCATGTCATTGCTTGAAGCGGGCCACGCTTCACAGAACCTGTGCCTCGCCGCGCAGGGCCTGGGGCTTGGCTCCCTGGTCTACGGCGCGTATTACGACGACGAGCTGGCGGCGTTGCTGGATATCGACGGTGTGACGGAGACCGTGGCTTCCGTGATGCTGCTGGGCCGCGAGGCGCCGCCCGCACCTGCCGCCGGCGAGGACGAATGAACGACGCGCCGGGCTGGCAGGATAGCGAAATGTGGCTGCGCGATGCGGCGGCGGCCGTGCTGCGGTTGGCCGCGGCTGGCGACGGCGACGGCGCCGGGCAGGCGCTGGAACGCCTGTTCGCGTTGCGTGGGCGCTTCCATGCTTATCCGATCCTGCAGGACATGCTGGCCGGACGGCGCAGGTGGCGCGCGGCCGGCAGCGTGTATGTGCTGGGCGGCTCGGAGCTGCCGCCAGCGCTGTTGCGCAACTTCGACGAAGCGGTAGCCGCCTGTGCTGCCTTCCTTGGCCTGCCGCCGCCTTGCATCGTATTGCAATGCGTGCCGTCCGAGCGGGACATGCACCTGACGATGGAAAGCCTGCCCGGCCTGGCATTGGTGCGCCTCTCCACTCAGTCGGAAGGCTATCAGGAAGGCTTGCGCGCCGTGGTGTTCCACGAGGTTGCGCATTGCTTCCTGACTTGCGGCGTGCGCTTGCTCGATGAAGGCCTGGCGCAACTGTTTGCCAACCGTTTCGGCGGCGCCATCCCGCTGCCGCAGCGGCCGGAACTCGCGCCACCGCTGCACACCATGCTGTCGCGCGACGGCGACGCCATGTTCGGTGCGTCATCCGGGGCCGGCATCGAGGCCTACCGCGCCGCATGCCGCGTCGGCGCCGACTTGCTTGAAGCTGTCGAGGCCCGTGGCGGTGTCGCGGCGGTTGTCTCCTTGTTCCGCGCCGTTTCGCGTGCCGGAACGGACGCCCGGATCGCCGAGCTGGCAGGGCAGGCCAGCGGCTTCCCGGTCGACGCACCGGACGCGCGGCCGGCAGTGCAGGGCGTGCGCGCCAACGACGGCCATGCCGCCCTGATTGCGCAAGTACAGCAGGCCATCTTCGCCTCCTGGAGCAGCAAGTGCGCAGAAGACCTGTCCACTTCCATCGCGCTGCTCGAAGCGGAACCGGTATTCAACCAGCCGTCATTGCTGGACGCCTTGCTCGGCGCCCGCCTGAACCAGGCGCTGCTCCATGTTCACAGCGGCGCCAGGTTGCCGGCAGAGCAGGAAGCCGGCATCGACACCCTGCTCAAGGCCGCCGACATCCTGCCCGCCGGCCGCCAGTGGCTCTGGCGCGGCGTGCGTGCCATTCTCGCAATCCTGCTGGCACAGCCGAACATCATCAAGGTCGCGACGGCAGGGCAGAACGCCTTGCAAGCCTTCGGCAAGGCACAGGAGCTGATCGCCGGCGACCCGGACCTGCTGATCCACCACGCATCGCTGCTGCTGCACGCGCCACCGAACTACGGCGGCGACCGTGATCGCGGCGCCGGCATGCTGCGCGAAGCGATGCAGCATCCTCTGTACCGCGCCCACGCGCGCGAGATGCTGCTCGATAACGGTATCGATCCCGGCGACGGGATGGTGGACATCGCACCGTCGGCGGCGGTGCCAGCGGCTGCCGCCCCCACGCCGGAGCAGGCGCCGGCTGCCATCGTCCTTGAAGCTCAAGGCGTGGAGCTGCGCCTGCCATCCGGCTTTACGTTGAAGCCCGGCGAACTGTCGTTGCGCAAGGGCGAGCGCATCGCCATCGTCGGCCCGAATGGCAGCGGCAAAACCATCCTCCTCGAGACCTTGCTCGGCCTGCGTGCACCCGACGCCGGAAAAGTCGGGATGGCGATCGGCGACCCGCGCGACGCCAAGGTACGGCAGCAGCTTGGCGGCCTGCTGCAAAGCGCCGACCTGCCGGGCCAGATGCGCGTCAGCGAGATCATCACGATGCACGAAACGATCTACGAACGCACCGAAGCGGCTGTAACGCGGGCCCTCGGCATCGAAGAACTGCGGCCAAGGCTTTGGCAGCAACTCTCGCGCGGCCAGAAGCAGCGGGTGATGTTATGGCTCGCTCTTTCCCACGTCCCGGAACTGGCACTGCTGGACGAACCCTCGCTTGGCCTCGACGAATGGCACGCCCGGGCCCTGCGCGAACTCCTGGCCGGCATGCCGACGACGCTGCTGCAGATTTCCCATATCCCGGCCGACCTGCTCGGCATGGACCGCATCCTGTGCATGGAAAAAGGCAAGCTTGTCGACGGCGGTAGCCTGGACGAAATGCTGGCACGCCGCGTCGGCCGCTTCAAGGCCCGCATCGGCCAGCAGTTGGCTGGCGAGGCCGAACAAGCCATGCACGCGCTGCCGGCGCTGCTGCGCGCCGAAGCGATGCAAGCAGGCTGGCAGCTGCAGGGCGGGCAAGGGTTCGATGCGAGCTTCCGCCGCTTTATCGACCAGCATGGCATCGCCAACTTCAGCCTGGAAGCGTCGACCGTGGAAGACTTCCTGGCCGAGCTCACCAAAGGTGGAACCGCATGAAGAACTTGATGCACCTGGTGCGCGCCGACCTGGCGCTTTTCCTGCGCGGGCGGCTGGCCCTGTTCTGGACTTTTGCTTTCCCCTTGCTGATGCTGATGATGCAGATGGCGCTGTTCGGACAGGAAGCCCGGCTCGGTCCCGTGACGCTGGTGATCCGCGACATGGACCGCAGCACGGAAAGCGCCAGCTATGCGAACGAACTGTCGCGTGGATTGCGGCTGCAGAACAGCGTCGAATTCCGCGTCGTCCGCCCCGCGCTCGGCGTGAAACCGGACCTGGAGCTCACTATCCCCGCCGGCTTCGCCGAAGCAGTGCGCACCGGCCGCAGCACTGAAGTGCAACTCGACACCACGCTGCCCGCCGGTCCCACGCTGGACGCCAGCTACGGCATGCTGCGCGGCTTTAGCGACGCCTATAACCTGGCTGGCCTGCAGGACGAGCCGCGTGTCGTGCTGCCCGCTCCACCCACGCCGGCGCCCGGCGCACTGGACTACCGCCTGTTCCTGGTCAGCGGCCTGGCCGGCCTGGTCATACTGTCCACCAGCCTGATGGGCTTCGCCGGCCCGCTCGTGGCCGCGCGCGAAGGCGGCATGTTCCGCCTGTACCAGCTGTTCCCAATGCCGACAGGCGTTGTCGTAGTAGCCTGGTGCCTGTCGCGCCTCGTGATCATCGTGCTGGCCAGCGCCGCCATGTTCGTCGTCGCATGGGCCGTGTATGGCGTCAAGCTGAATGCAGGTGCGACTGGAATCGCGGCAGCAGGCGGCATGCTGGCTCTCGGCTGCGCCGCATTCCTGGCGCTTGGGCTGTTGCTGGCGGCGGTCAGCCGCAGCGTGGCAGGCGTCACCATGGCCAGCAACCTGCTGTACTTCCCGCTGCTTTTCTCGGGCAACCTGATGATTCCATTGGGCGGCTTGCCGCCGTTCGTGCGCGACGGCCTGGAATACCTGCCGCTCAACGCCATGATGGCCAGCATCCGCCACGCGCTGACCGGCAGCATGAGTTGGAAGGGCGATGCTTACAGTATCTTCGTACTGGCAGCAATGATGTGCGCTTGCCTGGCGTTGGCGGTACGCCGCTTCGGCTGGACGCCGCGCGACCTGCATTAAGGAGGAGTCCTGGATTGAAGAAGATGAATATCCTGATGATCGCCGGCATGCTGGCGCTGGCCGGTGCCGCTGCCGCCTATGCGTTCGGCAGCCGCCAGCTGCCTGCAAGCGGTGCGGCAACTGTGAACGTCACCCTGGGCGGCGTCGCAGGTCAGAAGGGGGCGCTGATGGGGGCCATTTGCAACAAGGATTCCTTCCTGAAGGACTGCCAGTACTTCGCGGTGCAGCCGGCTATTGCAGGCAATGTATTGAAGTTCCCCGGCGTAGCGCCCGGCAGCTATGCGGTCATGGTTTACCACGATGAAAACGTCAACGGAAAGCTGGACAAGTCAGCCAGCGGCATGCCGCTGGAAGGCTGGGGTTTTTCCCGCAACGCGCGCGGCCATTACGGCCCGCCGGGATTTGACGACGCACGCATCGAAATCAAGGCCGGCGCCAACGACATCGCATTGGACATGGTGTACTGATGGCGCCTATTGTCGATGTCAGGCAGGTCAGCAAGCATTACCGCCGGGGCGAGGAGAAGATCGCGGCGTTGGACAGCGTATCCTTCCGCGTGGAGCAGCCTTCGGTGGTGGCGATTGCCGGCCCTTCGGGCAGCGGCAAGAGCACCTTGCTCGGCATGCTGGCGCGCTTCGAGCAGCCGGACAGCGGCAGCATCCATCTCGATGGGGCGGCGCTGGATGCGTTGCACGAGCACGAGCTCGATACCTTCCGCAATCGCAAGCTTGGTTTCGTCTTCCAGAATTTCAACCTGGTCGGTACCCTGAGCGCCCGGGAAAACGTGGAGCTTGCGCTGGCCACCTGCGCATTGCCGAAGCGCGAACGGCGCAAGGCAGCGGCCGACGCGCTGGCGCTGGTCGGCATGGAGCACCGCCTCGACCACACGCCCGCGCAACTGTCCGGCGGCCAGCAGCAGCGCGTGGCGATTGCGCGCGCCCTGGTCAACCGCCCCAAGCTGGTGATAGCAGATGAACCCACCGGAAACCTGGACAGCAAGACAGCACAGCATTTGCTGCAGCTGGTCGACCGCCTGCATCGCGAGCTCGGAACGACCTTCATCATCGCCACCCACGACCAGCGCGTCATGGACATGGCGAGCCAGGTACTGCGCCTGGAGGACGGCAGGGTGGCCGCATGATGCAATGGCTGGTGCTGGCGCATCGCAACGTGCTGCGCAATGGCCGCCGCTCGCTGCTGCTTGGCGGGACCATTGCCATCGGCACCCTGGCCCTGCTGCTGTTTGCCGCCTACATTGCCGCCTCGCTGGACGGGCTGCGCGAAAGCACCATACGCGGCGGACTGGGCCATGCGCAGATCAGCGCCGTTCCTCCTGCCGACGGTTATGCGGAGCAGCAGCTCCAGCACGGCCTGGACGCTGCCGAGCGTACGCGCATCGAAGCGCTGCTGGCGCAAATGGACGGCGTACGCCGCATCGCGCCGCGCCTGCAGTTCAGCGGATTGGTATCGAACGGGCCGCGCACCCTGAATTTCGAAGCCCAGGGAGTCGACCCGCTGCGCGAGCGGCAGGCTTACGGTGCATTCCAGGTGCTGGCGCAGGGCGAGGCATTGCGCGCGAGCGAGGAAGGGCGCTACCAGGTGCTGATCGGGAAAGAGATGGCGCGCCGGCTGGGCGTTCGCCCAGGGCAGTCGTTGACGCTGATGACCACGACGGTGCAGGGCAGCGTGAACGCCATGGATGTCGACGTGGCCGGCATCGTCGCCACAGGCGTGCCTGAGCGCGATCTGTACACATTGCAGGTCCCGATCGAAACCGCACAGGAACTGCTGCGCACGAAGAAGATTTCGCACCTGTCCGTGCTTTACCAGGACACGGCAAGCGCGAACGCGCAGTCGGCTGCCATCGCACGGGCCATTGGCGGCCAGGTGCGGCTGCAGCGCTGGCAAGAGCTGGCACCGCTTTATCCGCAAGTGATGGCGCTGTTCCGCAACCAGTTCATCGTCTTCGGCGCCATCATCGGACTGATCGTGTTCCTTGGCGTGGCGGCGATGACGCTGGCAACGATTTATGAACGCGGCAAGGAAATCGGCACCCTGCGCGCCATTGGCATCCCGCAAGCGATGGTGCGCCGCCTGTTCATGTTCGAAGGCCTGCTGCAAGGGGCCTTCGGCGCGCTCGCAGGCGGCATGGCCGCATGGCTCGTCACGCTGGCGATCAATGCCGCCGGCATCGAACTGGCGCCGCCGCCTGGCCGCAACGTCGGCGTGCCGCTGCACCTGCTGTGGCTCTACCAGCCAAGCCTGGCGATCGTGGCGATGTTGCCGCTGCTCGCCATGGCAGCAGCGTGGCTGACCAGCAGGCGCATCGGCCGCATGCCGGTGAAAGCCATCCTCACATCGAACTAATTCATGTTGACAAGAACCCTGATCCTGATGATGGCCGCCAGCGCGGCGCAAGCGTCGGCGCCAAGCGCCGCGGAGATCCTGCAGCAGGTGGACCAGTACCGCATGCCGGTCAACAGCTTTGAAGCGAGCGTGCGCATCGAGGCTGGCAATGGCCAGGAACCCGGCACCTATGTGGTTCGCGGCGCCAATTACAACCAGGTGCTGGTGGAAGCGACCAGCGTCGACCAGCGCGGGCAGAAATTCCTGACCACCGACAGCGGCCTGTTTTTCTACGCCCCGCGCACGCGGCGCGCCATCCGCCTGACGCCGTTGCAAACCCTGCTGGGCAAGGCAAGCATCGGCGACCTGTCGCGCATTCGCTTCAGCCACGATTACGATGCCACCGTGCTGGAAGGCGAAACCGACGGCTGCCCGGCAAAGTCCTGCGTCGCGCTCGAGCTGCGCAGCCGCAGCGAAGCCTCCACGTATTCGAAGATCAAGCTGCTTGCTACGCGCCAGGACGGCCGCTATGTGCCGCTCAAGGCGATGCTGTACGTCGCCAGCGGCAAGCTGCTGAAGATTGCCAGCTTCGATGCGTCGAAGGGCGGCCTGCCGCCGACGACCCGCTACGCCGACCCGCAACTGCCTGGCGAGGAAACGCGGGTGGTGTTCGAGAAGGTGAAGGCGGCTGAATTCCCTGCCAATATGTTCAACCCGCGCACGCTGGAGCAATGAAAGGACTGCAATGCCTGCCGCTGGCCGCGGCCGTCGCTGCAGTTGCCCCCAGCGATGCTGCGGCAGGCGAAGACTGGACGGGCGGCTTCGTGCTCGGCGCGCAGGAACGCACCATTTTGCAGGACACGCCGTTAAACCGCGACAACTTCCTCGGCATCGCCGGCAGCGGCACGCGCGCCGTCGCGCTGTTTGAAGGACGCCGGCAGGACGTGACATGGCGCGTGCGTACAGAAGCGCTGCATACCGACCTGGATGGCACGCGCGGCAAGGCGGTACTGCAGGAGCTGAACCGCGTATTCGACCTCGGTGACGGCGCATCGCTATCGCTCGGCAAACGCCTGTACGCGCTGGACCCGTCGTATATCAACCAGCCGCTCGGCTTCCTGCAAAAGCGCACGGACCTGAGCGACCCCCTTGATACGCTGGGAAACTCGGAAGGCATTCCCATGGCGGTGCTGTCGTGGAGCGGCGAGCGTGCAAGTGCGGCAGCACTGCATGCACGCCAGGCAGGCGGCCGCGTGCAGTCCATCCTCAAGTTCGGCTACGAATTCGACGCGATCAGCGCCGGAATGGTGCTGCGCAGGGCGCATGGTGAAGACGCCGGCATTGGCGCCACCATCAGCGCAGCGCCTGCCGAAGCGCTGTCCTGGTACGCCTCCGCCTACCGCAACACGGGCGGCACGTCGCGCTACACCCGCGCCACAGCAGGCATCGTGCTGACGCCAGCCGCGCTGCCCAAACTGCAACTGGAATACGCTTATAACGGCCAGGGTATGACGGACGACGAATATGAAGTGCTACGGCAGCAGGCGCAATCGAATCTGCCCCCGTATGTGCTGGCAAAGTTGGCCGCACGCCTGCCCAGCCTGGGAGCAAGGCAGCATTACGCCAGCCTGACGATGTCGAAAGCAGCCGGCGCCTGGGACGTTGGCGGAGGCGTGTACCTGGGACTGGATGACAGCAGCAGGGTATGGCACGGCCAGGCCGACTACGCATTCAGCGCGCGCACGCACCTGATGTTCTCGGCAATGCGCCAGCAAGGGAAAGTTGGCAGCGAAAGAGCCCTCTCGCCAGTGAAGGAAACGCTGGCACTGCGTCTTCGCCATGCGTTTTGAAAGTCGGGGTCGCAATAAAAGGGGACGTACCCCTTTAAAGGGTACGTCCCCTTTTATTGCGACCCCGGCTTTTGTTATGGTTGGAAGCCGTCGGCGGTGATTTCGAGGTTGGTGACTTCGCCATATTTGGTGGCGATCTTGCCGATCTCGGACGCTTTGCCGACCAGGACCATCTGCAGGTTCTTGCGCGGGAAGTGCTTTTCCACCAGTTGCTTGGCGCGCTCCGGCGTCAGGCTGTCGACGTCTTTCATGAAGTTGTCGATCTGGCTGCGTCCTACGTCGTTGGCGTACATGTCTCCCAGCAGGGAGGCCAGTTGTTCGCTGGTTTCGTAGCGCGGCGGGAATTGGCCCTTTACGTAGGCTTTGGCCGAATCCAGCGTCGCCTTGTCGATGCCTTTGCTCCACAGGCGGTCGTACGTCTTCAGCGCGAGGTCCAGCGCGGCCTCCGTTTTCGGCAGCGCCGTGAAGCTGGAGATCGAGAACGTGCCGGTTTGCGACAGTGTATTGAAGCCCGAATTGGCGCCATAGGTCAGGCCGGAGTTCACGCGCAGTTCGTCGTTCAGCCATGAGGTGAAGCGTCCGCCCAGCACCGTGTTCAGTACCTGCAGCGGCACGTAGTCGGGGTCATTGCGCGCGATGCCGGGGCCGCCGATCAGGAAGGTGGTTTCGATCGCGTCGGATTTGTTGACCACCCACACGCGTGCCTTGTTCGCTTGCACCGTGCCGTAGTTGGCGCGTTGCGGGGCGGGGCCTTCGGCTTTCCATTGGCCGAACAGGGCTTCCACTTTCTTGCGCATGTCGGCTGGATCGAAATCGCCGACCACCACCAGCGCCGCGTTGTCCGGGCGGAAGTAGCGCTGGTGGAAGGCCTTCACGTCGTCCTGCTTGAGTGCTGTCAGGCTGTTGACGGTGCCCGACGATGGATTGGCGTAGGCCGCATTCCCGAACAGCATGGCGCGGTAATAATTGCCGACCACCAGGCGCGGGCTTTCCTTGGCTTGCTTCAAGCCGTCCACCTTGCGCGCGCGCAGCTTGTCGAGCTCGGCCGCATCAAAGCTTGGCGCCTGGACCAGCTCTGCGAACAGCGGCAGCAGGGTGTCGGTGTCCTTGCGGGCGAAGTTGGCGGCGACGGTCGATTGCTCGACGCTGCCGCCGCCGGCCAGTACGGCGCCGCGGAAGTCGAAGGCCTGGTCGATTTCGGCCTTGCTATGTTTGGCGGAACCGAGCAGCACGCCGTCACCGGTCAGGTTGGCCAGGCCGGCTTGCTTGCCGTCGTTGACGGCGCCGGCTTTGACCACGGCGCGCACGGCGACCAGCGGCACGTCGTGGCGCTCCATCATGTACACGGTCAGGCCGTTCGCCAGCTTGGCGGTTTCGAAGGCGGGCAGCTTGAATTCGGCCGCTTGTGCGGTCGCTGCGACTGCCCCGGTGAGTGCTACGGAAATCAGTTTCTTCATTGATCAGTCCTCCTTCGCGGCCAGCACGCCAATGGTGCGCGTCGATTTTTTCAGGTACTTGGCGGCGACGGCCTGAATGTCGGCCGTGGTCAGCTTTTCGTAGGCGGCCGGGGCGTCGAAGGCTTTCTTGTAGTCGCCGTTGAAGACCTCATAGTTGCCCAGCAATTGCGCCTTGCCGTTGATGGTTTCCTGCAGGCGGTAGATGCCCAGCAGGCGCGAATTCTTCACCTTCTGCAGTTCTTCTTCGCTCACGCCTTCCTTCGCAACCTTGTCGATCGCTTCAAGCATGGCTTTTTCGATCGTCGCAGGTTCCACGCCGGCGGCGGCCACGGTCATGATGTACAGCAGGCCCGGGTCGAAACCGTCGCTGCTGTTGGCGCCGACGCTGGTCGCCAGCCGGGTTTCCACCAGGGCCTTGTACAGGCGCGATGTCTTGCCTTCGGTGAGCACGGATTGCAGCACATCCAGCGCGTAGGTATCGGCGGATGCGCGTTCCGGCACCTTGTACGCCACGATCAGGTTGGCGGAGGTCGCGGACGGCTTGGCGACGAACAGGCGGCGTTCGCCTTTCTGTTCTGGCTCCACGGTGCGCACGGCCGGCGGCGCTGCGCGTTTCGGGATGCTGCCCATGTATTTGGTGGCCAGCTTCTTCACGTCGTCGACCTTGACGTCGCCGACGATCACCGACACCGCGTTGTTCGGCGCGTAGTAAGTGCGGAAGTAGTTCTGCAGGTCTTGCTGGGTCCAGGCCTTGATGTCCGATTCCCAGCCGATGGTCGGGATGGCGTAAGGGTGGGCCACGAAGGCGACGCTGTCCAGTTCCTGCACCAGCATCTGGACGTTGGAGTTCTCCAGGCCGGTGCTGCGTTCGGACAGCACCACGCCGCGTTCGCTCTCCACCATCTTCGGGTCGATCGACAGGTGGGCGATACGGTCGCCTTCCAGCTTGAAAATGGTCTCCAGCGAAGAGGCCGGGAACCAGTCCTGGTACACCGTTACGTCGCTGTTGGTGTAGGCGTTGTTGGAGCCACCGTTGGCTTCCATGGTGCGGTCGAACATTTTCGGGCCGTAGTGCTTCGAGCCGTTGAACATCATGTGCTCGAAGAAGTGCGACAGGCCGGTGGTGCCAGGCGCTTCGTTACGCGAGCCGACTTTGTAGAAGGTGTACATGGTCGCATTCGGGATGCTTGAACTTTCCAGCACGATGAACTTCATGCCGTTGTTGAGCGTGAAGGTCTTGACCTGGTCGGCCGTCAATGCGGCCTGGGCGTACGAAGCGGCCGCGTAGGCCAGCACCGCTGCCAGAAGTTTCAACTTCATCGGGGTGTCCTTTTTATGAAAGAAGTTGCCGGAAGAATACTAGATCCATAGCGGAAACGCTAATTTTTCAGGAAGGGCTAGAATGGGTCAGGAGCCGAGATCCCGATGAATGCGCCGAACACCCTGAAGGCTGAGTTGGGCATGGCCAGCGTCACTTTTCCGCTAGTCGGGATTGGTGCGTCGGCGGGAGGCCTGGCGGCGCTGGAACGCATGCTGCCGGGCTTGCCGGCACAACCCGGTTTCTCCATTGTGGTCATCATGCATTTGTTGCCGGACCACCCCAGCCAGTGCGCCGAAGCCTTGCAGCGCTTCAGCAAGATGCCGGTGTCGCAGGTGACGCAGCACCCCACCGAGGTGCTGGTCAACCACATCTACGTGATTGCGCCCGGCACGCTGCTGAAAGTGGAAGACCGCTACCTGTTCATTGACGAAGCAAATGCCGGCCACACCACGCTGGGCGCCATCGATTACTTTTTCCATTCACTGGCTTTGTCGCACCGCCAGCGCGCCGTGGGCGTGCTGCTGTCGGGCATGGGGCATGATGGTTGCGGCGGCCTTGCGGCCTTGCGCGAGCAGGGAGGCACCACCATTGTCCAGTTGCCGCAAGATGCGCAATTCGGCACTTTGCCGCAGGCGGCAATCAAGGCCAGCCAGGCCGACATCATCCTGCCGGCCAACGATATCTCGGCGCGCCTGCTGATGCTGTGCGATGCCGCTGCCAACCCCGTCCTGGTGGGCGACGGCACGGAAGCGGAAGCCGAGGCGCAAGCCTTGCAGGAAGTGCTGGAAATGGTGCATCAACATACCGGGCACGATTTCCGCCATTACAAGCGGCCGACCATCCAGCGCCGCCTGGAGCGCCGCCTCCACCTGCATGGGGTGCACAATGTGGCGGCCTACCGCACGCTGATGGCCAACGATGGCGACGAAGCGCGCAGGCTGATGAAAGACCTGCTGATTGGCGTGACCGGCTTCTTCCGCGACCGCCTGGCGTTTGAAGCGTTGCGCGAGACGGTGCAGCCAGCCATGCTGGAGGCGCGCGCCAAAGGCGAGTTCCGGGCCTGGGCTGCCGCCTGTTCGACCGGGCAGGAGGCCTATTCATTGGCGATGCTGTTGGCCGATGCGGCGCACAATATGAGCGACCCGCCGCGCATCCATATTTTTGCTTCCGATATCGATGAGCAGGCGCTGGGCGTGGCGCGTGCCGGCCTGTATCCGGCAACCATCCAGGACGAGGTGCCGCAGGAGAGCCTGGAGCGTTATTTTGTGCGTTCCGGCAAGCAGTTCCGCGTGCGCCAATCCTTGCGCGAACTGATCACGTTCGCCAGCCATAACCTGTTGCGCGATCCGCCGTTCTCCGACCTCGACCTGGTGAGCTGCCGCAACTTCATGATCTATCTCGACCGTGCGATGCAGCGCCATGTGTTGCAGCGATTCCACTTCAGCCTGGGCCGCGGCGGCGTCCTTTTCCTCGGCAATGCGGAAACGGCAGGGAGCGTGCCGGAACTGTTTTCCCAGCTCGACCGAACGCACCGGCTCTATCGTGCGCGTGTCATCAAGGGACGCCAGCCGGTGGCGGAACCCGGCGGCGAGGCGCTCGATGCGGCCGAAGCACAAATGCCGCCCTTGCACCACCGTGTCAGCTTCACCCATGTGCCAACGGGCGCCGGCGCCGCGCAGCCGCACCATCTTTCGCTGGACGAATTGCGCGACCGCCTTTTGCAGGCAGAAAGCGGCTGCGAAGAACTGCAGTCGCATAACGAGGAGCTATCGACCGTCAACGCCGAGCTCAAGGCGCGGCTCGACGATAGCGGACGGGCGCACGACGACCTGGCGAACCTGATCGCCTCGGTCGACTTGGCGACCGTCTTTGTCGGCCCGGACCTGACGGTCAAGCGTTTCACGCCGCGCGCCGCCGGCATCTTCAACCTGATCCCGCGCGACGTCGGCCGCAGCCTGCTGGACATTACGCACCGGCTGGATTACCTCCAACTCAAGGAGGACGTGGCAGCGACTTTTGGCAGCCTGCAACCGCTGGAGCGGGAAGTGGCCGCGACCGATGGCCGCCATTACATCGTGCGGATGCGGCCTTACCGCACCGGGGAAGACGTGATTGCCGGCGCGGTGATGACTTTCTTCGACATCAGCCGCCGCCGCGCAGCCGAGAACGAGGCGCGCGCCATGGCCGGCGACCAGGAATTCCTGCTACAGCTGGGCGACGTCCTGCGCGCCCAGGCGGACCCGATGCAGGTGCTGCTCCTCGGCTGCCGCATGCTGGGCGAGCGGCTGGCGGTGCCGCAACTGGCATTCGCCAGGATCCAGTCCGGCCGCTATACGGTGCTGCCCGGCCATGCGGCGGGTGTGCCGGCGCTGCACGGCGCGGGAGCGGTGGAGGCGCTGGGGCAGCAGGCGCTGGCATGCTGGCGCGCTGGTGAAGCAACGGTCGAAGCGGACCTGTCACAGGCCGGCGGCGGCGACCTTGCCGCGCTTGCCGGCGGGCGAGGCGCCTTGCTGGGGGCGGCCTGCCGCAAGGGCGATCAGTGGCTGGGCTTTTTCCTCGCCTGCCAGTCTGTCGCGCGCGAGTGGAGCACAACGGAAGTTGCCCTGTTTTCCGAAGCTGTCGCCCGCATCGGCGTGGAGTTCGAGCGCGCTCGCTCGCAAGCCGCCTTGCGCGCAAGTGAAAATCGCCTGCGCGACCTGCTGCGCGGGATCGCCAAAGTGAGCTGGGAGACGGATGCCAGCGGCAAGGACGGCGAGGACTGGCTTGAGGCCATCCATCCCGACGACCGCGCCCGCGCCCAGGTCGTGTGGCGTGAGGCCGTGCGTACTAGCGGCAGCCGCGATGCCGAAGTGCGGCTCGAAGATGCAGGCGGCGGCTGGAGCCGCGGCAGCCTGCTGGCCACGCCTTTGCTGGACGAGCAGGGCAATATCCGCAAATGGAGCGGCTGCATCATCGATATCGATGAGCGCACCACCGCGCCATCGGGTAGCATATAGCCATCTACAACTACCCTTGGCAATAGCGATGGAAAATACGATGCACTGGTCGGCGCACGAGCTGTCGATGACGGTCTTGATGACGCCCGATATGGCGAACTTCTCTGGGAATGTGCACGGCGGCGCCATCCTCAAGCTATTGGACGGCGTGGCCTATGCCTGCGCCAGCCGCTATTCGGGCAGCTATGTGGTGACCCTGTCGGTGGACCAGGTGATGTTCCTGCAGCCGATCCACGTTGGGGAACTGGTGACTTTCCTGGCGTCGGTGAACTACACCGGCACCAGCTCGATGGAAGTGGGCATCCGTGTGGTGGCGGAAGATATCCAGAAGCGCCTGGTGCGCCATGCGAACAGCTGCTATTTCACCATGGTGGCGGTGAGCCAGGACCGTAAGCCGCAGGCCGTGCCGCCCCTGGTGCCGCAGACGCCGGAGCAGATCGCGCGCTGGGAAAAGGCGAAGCTGCGCAAGGCCGCGCGCCAGCAAGTGGCGGCCGCGGCCAAACAGGCGTGATTCCAGGCTCAGATCGCGCGGCGGTGGGCCGGATAGACCAGCGTGCGCAGCGCAATCGGCTGCGGGACGCCCATCGCGAACAGGAATTCGGCGGCGCGGCGCAGGCCCACTTCGGGCAGGGCGGCCACGGCCTGGTTGATGATGTCGCGCGTCCGGTGGTCGGTGCGCACTTGCTGCCGGTGCAGGTCTACGCTGTTCATGTCCACTCTCCTTGTCTCCTCAGGCTCGCAGCCGGCGCGGCGCCGCGCTGCTTAGTTGCTTGCCTTCCTGCAACATCTGGCGCACGCCTGATGCGTCGACAGGTCGGCTGAAATAATAACCCTGGATTTCGTCGCAGCCATGGCGGCGCAGGAATTCAAGCTGCTCTTCAGATTCTACCCCTTCCGCAATCACGCGCAACTCAAGGTTGTGCGCCAGGGCGATCACCGATACCACGATGGCCGCATCGTCGGCATCGGTGGCGATGTCGTTGACGAAGGAACGGTCGATCTTCAGCACGTCGATCGGGAAATTGCGCAGATAGGACAGGCTGGAATAGCCGGTGCCGAAATCGTCGATCGACAGCGCCACGCCCAGTGATTTCAGCTCGTGCAGCAGGTTCACGCCTTGCGCCACGTCGTGCATGAAAAGGCTTTCGGTCAGTTCCAGTTCCAGCGCGGACGGCGGCAGGCCGGTTTCTTCCAGCACGGCGGCGATGGTCGAGACCAGTTCCGGCTGCGCGAACTGGCGCGCCGACAGGTTGACCGCCATGCGCAGGTCCTGGAAGCCGGCATCGCGCAGTTGGCGCGCCTGCTGGCAGGCGGTGCGCAGCACCCAGGCCCCGATCGGCACGATCAGGCCGGTTTCTTCGGCCAGGCTGATGAAGCGGGCCGGCGGCACCATGCCCAGTTCCGGATGCTGCCAGCGCAGCAGGGCTTCCATGCCGACGATGGCGCCGGAATCCAGGTCCACCTGCGGCTGGTAATGCAGCACGAATTCGTCGCGCTCCAGGGCATTGCGCAGCGCGCTCTCGATGCGCAGGCGCTCCTGCGCTTCGTCGTTCATTTCCGGCTGGTAGAACTGGAAGGTGTTGCGTCCGAGCTTCTTGGCCGAATACATGGCGATGTCGGCGTGTTCGATCAGGTGCTGCGCCGGCGTGCCGTCGGCATCGTAGACGGCGACGCCGATGGAGCAGGTGACGAAGAATTCCTTGCCTTCCAATAGCACCGGCTGCGCCAGCGCTTTCATCACGCGTTCGATGATGGCGGGCGACAGTTGCTCGTCCGGGTACTGGCTCAGGATGGCCACGAATTCGTCGCCCGACAGGCGCGCCACGGTATCGCTTTCGCGCACGCTCGATTGCAGGCGCGTGGCCACGGTCTGCAGCAGCTGGTCGCCGGCCTTGTGGCCCAGGCTGTCGTTGACGAACTTGAAGCGGTCCAGGTCGATCAGCACCACCCACATCGGAAGGCCGCTGCGGTTGGCGTAGGCGATGGCTTGCTGCAAGCGGTCCTGCAGCAGCACGCGGTTGGGCAGCCCGGTCAGCACGTCGTGGTGGGCGATGTGGTGGATGCGCTGTTCCGCTTCCTTGCGCTCGGTGATCTCGCTGCCGGTGCCGCGGTAGCCTTTGAAGTCGCCGTGCGCGTCGTATACCGGTTCGCCGCTGGTGTTGAACCAGCGCGTCACGCCGTCATGGCCGACGATCGCGTATTCGAAGTTGGAGAAGGGCAGGCGGGCCTGCACCTTGTTGATATGGTCGCGGCCCGTGCTGCTGGTGTACAGCTCAGGCGTGCATTCCCAGCGGGTGCGGCCGAGGAAGTTTTCCTTCGCTACATGGCCTTTCTCGAAAAAGCCGCCAGTGATATGGGTGAAGCGGAAATGCGTGTCCTGCTCCCAGTACCAGTCGGACGATAGCGCAAGCAGGCGGCGGAAGCGGTGTTCGGATTCCTGCAGCGCGCGTTCGGTGCGCTTGCGCGCAGCCACGTCTTCCGCCAGGCGCTGGTTGGAGCGCTGCAGGTCGGCGGTGCGGACGTCCACCAGCAACTGCACGCGGCGCGAGCGCTGCACCAGCGTGTGCACGAAGGCCGCCGCCAGGGCGCTGAACAGCAGGCCGCCCAGCAAGGTGCCGAGCGAGCCAAGATGGTCGGCCAGGAATGGGCGCGGCAAATCATCGCTGCGGATATGCCAGGTTCGGCCCAGCACGTCGAAGCTGCGCATTTCGCTGCTGTGGTAGTCGAAGTCCAGCCAGCGATGCAGCCAGTGTTCCTTTCGGTCGGCCGGCAGCGGGCCGCGGCGGTAGGCCAGGGTGCCGTTTTCAGACGGGTCGCCTGCATACACGCTCAAGCCAAGACTGGTGTCGTCCAGCAGGCCGTTCTGCTGCAGGATGGTGTGCACCAGGTTCGGCGTGCGGATCACAGCTGCGGTATCGCCCACCCAGGCGGCATGGCGCTCGTCGCGCGTGCCGGTCGGCATGCCGGGGCGGTACACCGGCATGATCATGATGAAGCTGTTGTGCTGGGCCGGGTCCTGCGCCAACTGGAGCTGCTCGGTGGCAGAGGGCCGGCCGCTGTGCAGGATGCGGTCGATGGCGCCGCGCACCTGCACGTTGTTGCCGGTATTCAGGCCCAGCGCCGGCTCGTTGCCGCGCATCGGCTCCAGGTATTCAACGACGTTGTAATACGGCCGCTGCGGCGCCGGCACGGCTTTGCCGTCGGCCGACAGCTCGCTGACCTGGAAGCCGGGAAAGCTCGCCTGCATGGATGCTTCGAATGCGGGGCGTTCCGCTTGCGTCAGCACGCGGTGGTAATTGAAAGCCTGGATGAAAGGATGGCGCCGCAGCAGCGGTTCGGAGAACGTGTGGAATTGCTCGCGGCTGACCGGTTGCACCGTGCGGAACAGCTCATTGATCACGTTCAGGACTTCTTCGGCGTCGGCCAGCCCGCGTTCGATGGCAGTGACGCGCACGTTGGCGCGCTGCTGGAATCCCAGCTCCATCTTGCTGAATTCCAGGGCGCTGACCGAGACGAAAAGAATGGCGGTGGCCGCCAGGCCTGCGCCCAGCGTGAGTGCGGCTGCACCGTAGTGCGAGAGTCTCTTGCGCCGGCCTGCCATGGTGTCCTTTACTTTAAAAAATGTAGTTTGTCACAATTCACATGGCTTTGGGGCAAGGGTCATTAAATTCCTGTCAAATCTCCCTTGCGCAGGCGCGCAACGGTGTAAATTGCCAACAGTCGATTGGCAAGGCCGAAACCCAGGCCGGGCGTCGGGCTGCCCCAGGCGGCCACGCGGCGCTGCATGGTGCTGGCTGGCGCACCGGGCGCGCGTCCTGGACGAATGGCGAACAGGATGTGGTTGTTGCCGGCGATGCCGGTGAACTGGCAGATGCGATCGTGGAAGGCGTTCGACAGGCGCACCAGCACGCTGCGGTACTTGGGGTCGTAGCTGAACACGTTGGCGGCCAGCACGCCGTCCGGCCGCAGGGCGCGCCGGCAGTCGGCGTAGAAGTGGTCGGTCGTCAGCTCGTTAGGAAGCCCGTTGGCGTCGAAGCCGTCCACCAGCAGCACGTCGGCACTGTCTTTCAAGTCCTTCATGTAACGGGCGGCGTCGCACTGGATGACGCGAAAGCGCTCGTTGTCCGGCGGGATGGCAAAACGCTCGCGCAGGGCGATCACGTCGGCGCGCAGTTCGAGCACGGTAATGCGGGTGCGGGGCAGGTAGCGATAGCAGAATTTGGCAAGTGAGCCGCCGCCCAGGCCCACCATTACGATATGTTCGGGGTTCGGTTTGAACAGGACAAAGCACATCATGGCCCGTGCGTAGGCCAGCACCAGCGCGTCCGGGTCGGCCGGATCCATCTGGCTCTGTACTTCGCCGGGCGTGAATTCCAGCGACAGGCGACCGCGCCGGCGGCGAACCAGGGGGCGGTGGTGGTCTGGGATGGAAGTCATTTTGTCAACTTGTTACGAACCGTGATGATCTGATAAGCTGCCGGGCTCCGGTTTTCCACCTCAGTGTACCGGATGAGCACTGCGATAGGGCGCTCGCGTTTACATCGGCAACTTTTATAGGTACATTGCCAACATAGGCAGCTTGGAGACGATAAATGTTCTTAGACCATCCAACCATCACAGCGACCAACAGTTTTACCGAGCCGGATCGCATCGAGCGCCTGACCCGCGTGTATGGTTACGTTGCCGCATTGGCCGACCACGCCGGCAAGCAGCAGTTCATCGAAAAGGTCAGCCAGCTGCATGACCACAAAGGCACGCTGATCGTGTTCTGGCACGACGCGCCGACCGAAGACGAAAAAGAATTCTTTTCCAAAGCCTGGGCCAGCAAGATCGGCGACGGCAGCGCCAACGTCGAACACGAAGTCTGATCGCGGGCCGCCCGCCAAGCAATGGATATTAAAACCCTGGTTCTCGCCCTTGCGCTGGGCAACCTTAGCCTGTGCGCAGCGCTGTTTTTCTTCGAGTACGAGAACAAGAAGTCGCTGACCCTGTCCACCTGGGCCATTGCGAAGCAGTGCCAGGCCGTGGGCTGGATCCTGTTGTATTTCCGCGGCGTGGTGCCGGAGCTGCTGGCGGGCCCGTTGGCCAATGCCGTGCTGCTGGCCGGTTTCGCACTCGATGCGGGCGCCCTGTGGGAAGGCGTTGGCCGCCCGCGCTGGCGCAACATCCTGTACCCGGCGCTGTCGCTGGCGGTCGGCGTGCTGCTGGCCTTCCACATCCTCGATACGTCGCCGGCGGTGCGCCTCACCTTCGGCTCCCTGTTTGTCGGCTTCTTCTTCCTCGCCGGCGTGCTGGCGCTGGCGCGCGCATGGCGTCACGGCAGCATGCTGCGGCGCTACCTGGTGGTCGCCATGTTCGTGCTGACGCTGGTGATCGTCGGGCGCGGGCTGCTGACGGCGGTTTTCCCCGATGGACTGTCCTGGGTCAGCGCCAACGCCCTGCAGCTGTTCGGCTTTGGCGGCTTCTACCTGATGATGCTGGTGAATGCCTTTGGCTACCTTCTGCTGTCGCGCGAGAAGCTGCAGATGGACCTGGCGCGCCTGGAAACCACCGATGCGCTGACGGATGTGCCGAACCGGCGCGGCTTCTACCAGGCCCTGGCGCCGTGGATGGCGCTGGCGCGCCGCCCCGGCCAGCCGACCGCCCTGATCATCCTGGCACTGGACCAGTTCAAGCGGGTCAACGACAGTTACGGCCATGCAGCCGGCGACGCCGCGCTGAAATCCATGGTGGAAACCTGCAAGAAGCAGTTGCGCGACTCCGACCTGATGGGGCGCCTGGGCGGCGCGGAATTCGCCATCCAGCTGCCGCGCACCGGGCAGGAGGACGCCATGGTGGTGGCGGAACGCATCCGCCGCGCCATCGAAGCGATGCCGGTAAAGACCGAGCGTGCGATTATCAAGCTGACCGCCAGCATGGGCGTCACCACCATCCGTGCCGACGACAGCACGGTCAGCCTGTTCAAGCGCGCCGACGAAGCCCTGCAGGCGGCGAAAGTGCGCGGCGAAAACCAAGTGGCGCAGCCGCCCGAACCCCAGTCCCTGGAGGCTTTGTCATGACAGCGTAACACTGATGGCGTACTGTGCTACCATTTTCGTTATAAACGATATAAATGGATTCCTCGATGTACGCCGCAGTGGACCTGGGCTCCAACAGTTTTCGACTCTCCATCGGCCAGCACGATGGAGGCAAGATCCGCGTGCTCAACAGCATGCGCGAACCAATCCGCCTTGCCGCCGGGCTGGACCCCGCCGGCAACCTCACCGATGAAGCGCTGCAGCGGGCGCTGATCTGCCTGAAGAACTTCCGCGTGGCGCTGGCCGCCTACGATTTCGACGGCGTGCGCGTGGTCGCTACCGCCATCCTGCGCCAGGCGCGCAATGCGGCGGATTTCCTGCCGCAGCTGGAGCAGGCCATCGGCTACCCGATCGAGATCATTTCCGGCGAGGAGGAGGGGCGGCTGATTTACATGGGCGTGGCCAATGCGCTGGGGCAGCCGAACGAGAGCCGGCTGGTGGTCGATATCGGCGGCGGATCGACTGAGCTGATCCTCGGCCGCGGCCTCGATATCGAACGCGTCGAATCGTTCAGCGTGGGCAGCGTCAAGCAAAGCCTGTCCTTCTTTGTCGGCGGCCGGGTCGACGCCCGTTCCTTCGAGGCGGCCGTGCTGTCGGCACGCTCGCATTTCGAGGATGGGGCGCCGCCTTATCATCCGGAATACTGGAAGCGGGCTTACGGCTCTTCAGGCACCATCCGCGCCATCGGCGAGATCATCGAAAAGAACAAGCTGGGCGACGGCATTACCCTGGCGGCACTGAATGCGGTGCGCAAGCGTTTCATTGAATTCGGCCAGGTGTCCAAGATCGACATGCCGGGCCTGCGGCCGGATCGCGCCAGCACCGTGATAGGCGGGCTGGCGATCCTGATCGCCGTGGTGCAGGAGCTGGGCATCGAAAAGCTGGAGCCGATCGATGCCGGCCTGCGCATGGGCGTTATGTGGGACCTCTACCTGCGCTCCACCCGCCGCGACCGGCGCGATGAATCGGTGGGCGAGTTCCTGGCGCGTTTCCATATTGAGTCCGAGCGCGGCGTTCGCGTGTCGGAGGCGGCGGCCATCCTGTTCCAGCAGATGAAACCCGCCAGCGATGCCTTGCTGCGCCACCTGTCCTGGGGCGCGCAACTTCACGAAGTAGGGCTGGTGGTGTCGCAGACCGGCTACCACAAGCACTCGGCCTACATGATCGAAAACGCTGACCTGCCGGGTTTTACCACCCGCGAACAGAAGCTGATGGGGCGCCTGGTGCTGGCCCAGAAAGGCAACCTGCGCAAGGTCAGCGAACACTTGACCGACAGCGATTTCGCCAAGGCGGTAGTGGCGCTGCGGCTGGCGATCGTGTTCATGCATTGCCGCATCGAGGTCGACGACCGCGCCGTGCGCCTGCGCATGAAAAACCGCATCGACCTGGAATTGAAGCGCGATTGCGTGACCAGCCACCCGACCTTGTCCTACTGGATGGAGAAGGAGCAGGAGTTCTGGGATGAAATCGGCGTGGATTTCAGCGTTCGCACTGTTGCGTAATAATCGTATATACTGTTTATATTATTCAATAATGGAGTATCCATGAACGCAACGAAAGCGAAAGCCCCCGCCGCCAAGGCCGCAGCCAAGCCGGCAGCCAAAACCGCCGCCGTCAAGCCTGCCGCCAAGCCAGCTGCGAAGCCAGCGGTGAAACGCGCTCCAGCAGCAGCCAAGACTGCCGCTGCCGCCAAGCCTGCACCGGCCAAAGCTGCAGCCAAACCCGCGGTCAAGCGCGCCGCCGCCAAGCCAGCCCCGGCGCCCGCGCCAGCCGCCAAACCTGCCAAGGCAGTGAAGGCTGAGAAGCCAGCCAAGCAGCACAAGGAAAAACTGGTGCGCGACAGCTTCACCATGCCGGAATCCGAATACGCGGTGTTGGGCCAGGTCAAGAAGACCTGCCTGAAAAACGGCGTTGAAGTCAAAAAATCCGAATTGTTGCGCATTGGCGTCGCCCTGATCAGCCGCCTGGATATGGCTACCCTCAAGCAAGTGCTGGCCTCCCTGCCGCAACTGAAGACCGGCCGCCCGAAGAAGGCCTGATGTCATATTGTTGACACATGGCTGTCATGTTCGTGCAGCAATAGAACAGCAAACTGGCTTCGTCACTACAGAAAGGACGAAGCATGCAAACTACGACGATTGCTACCGCCGAACAGCGGGTTTCCACCCCGCGACTGGCATTGAGCATGGCAGCCACCCCGGAAGAGGTGCGCGAAGTCCAACGCCTGCGCTATAAAGTCTTCATCGAAAACCAGGGCCTGACCGCCCTGGCGACACCGGATGGCCTGGATTGCGACGAGTTCGATGCCGCCTGCGACCACCTGATCGTGCGCGACACCGCCACCCTGAAAGTGGTCGGTACCTATCGCCTGCTGAATCCCGCCGGCGCCCGCAAGCTGGGCCGCCATTACTCCGAAAACGAGTTCGACCTCGGCCGCCTGAAACACCTGCGCAGCCGCATCGTGGAAGCGGGCCGCGCCTGCATCCACCCGGATTACCGCGGCGGCAGCGTGATCATGCTGTTGTGGTCCGGCCTGGCCGAATACATGCGCCGCCACCAGTGCGAATACCTGATCGGCTGCGCCAGCATCAGCCTGGCCGATGGCGGCCACAATGCGGTTGCCGTGTACGAGCAGCTGCGTGAAAAGCACATGGCGCCGATGGAATACCGCGTCACGCCGCACCTGCCGTTCCCGGTGGAGAAGGTGGAATCGGCGCGCGCGGCCCAGGTTCCGGCCCTGCTGAAAGGCTACCTGCGCTCCGGCGCCTGGATTTGCGGCGCACCGGCCTGGGATCCTGATTTCGAAAGCGCCGACCTGTTCGTGATGATGCCGCTGGCGAACCTGGACGGCCGCTATGCCCGCCACTACAACGTCGCGGCGTAAGCTGCTTGCGTCAGTTGATCCGGTAGTCCTTGCCGGCCGTGAGTTCGGCCGGTAAGGGCTCGCCGCACAGGTCGAGCACTGAACGTTCGATGGTGCGGCACATGGCCTCCAGGGCCAGGCTGTTCGGTGCAACGCCGAACGGATCGCCGATTTCCTGGGCGATTGCTTCCAGCGCAAACAGCGTGTATGCGACGAACACTGCGATCACCGGCGTCGCCGCCCCGATAGCATGTACCAGGCCGAATGGCAGAAGGAAGCAATAGATGTAGATGGTACGGTGCAGCAGGACGGCATAAGGGTAGGGAATGGGCGTGCTGGCAAGACGCTCGCAGCCGCCTACCGCATCGGATAGTGCATTTAACTGCGCATCCAGCATCCACAACGGTTGTCCTTCCGCCGCTCCGCCCAGAGCGCAGCGCAGTTCGTGCAATAACGCTACAGGGCGGTAGGCATGCCCCATCAAGATTTCTGCCGCGTCTGCGCCGAGCAGGCGTTCGACGTCTGCACGCGGATCGCTGCCGCGCAACTGGTGGCGCAGCAAGTGCGCGAAAACGATGACGCGCCTTGCACAGAGCTTGTGGTCGCAGCGGGACTCCGGCAGGTATGCCAACATCTGCGACACCAGGGTGCGTCCGGAAATCAGGACATGGCCCCAGTGCTGGCGCGCTTCGAGATAACGCTGGTAGCTGGCGTTGTTGCGGAAGGCCAGGAAGATTGCCAGGCTGACGCCCAGCAGCGAAAACGGTGCAGTCTCCAATGGCACGCGCGTGCCGAGCAGGGCCACCATGCTTACCGCCAGCATTAGCGCGAGCTGTGGCAGGATCGACGGCAGCACGGATCCGTGCCAGGTGAGCAGCGTGCGAAACCAGTTTTCACTTTGGCGGATGATCATGGCTCGGATTGTATCCCAGAAAAAATGTGCTATATTCCTCTGTACCGATCGGTAAATTGTGATCCGATCGGTACATTTGAAAGGAAAAATCATGTCGATCCGACCACCTGTACCACCCTTCACCCGCGCAAGCGCCATCGAAAAAGTCCGCCTGGCCGAAAACGGCTGGAACACCCGCGATCCCGAGAAGGTCTCCCTCGCTTACACGGAAGACAGTTGGTGGCGCAACCGCGGCGAGTTTGCGCAAGGCCGCGCCGAGATTGTCGCCCTGTTGAAGCGCAAATGGACGCGCGAACTCGATTACCGCCTGATCAAGGAATTGTGGGCCCATGACGGCAGCCGCATCGGCGTGCGCTTCGCCTACGAATACCATGACGATTCAGGCCAGTGGTACCGTGCCTACGGCAACGAGAACTGGGAGTTCGACGAGAACGGCTTGATGCACCACCGTCATGCCAGCATCAACGAACATCCGATCAAGCCTGAAGAGCGCAAGTTCTTCTGGGACCGCAGCGGGCCGCGGCCTGACGACCATCCCGGCCTGTCCGAGTTAGGGCTGTAAACATGGCACGCGTTGTCGCAGAACGGGAAGACGTCATCCCCCTGGTGGCGGAAGTGTTCCGCACCTATGGCTTTGAAGGCGCCAGCCTGTCCCGGATTACCGAGGGGACCAGGCTGGGCAAGGGCAGCATCTATCACTTCTTCCCCGGTGGGAAGGACGAAATGGCCGCTGCCGTGCTGGAGGAAATCGAGCAGTGGTTCCGCCTGCACGTCTTCGAGCCGCTGCGCGAAAGCGCAGACGCAGGGCAGGGCATCGCCGCCATGTTCGCTGAAGTGGAGCGCTATTTCCTGTCTGGACAACGCGTGTGCCTAGTTGGCGTGTTCGCGCTCGGCAATGAGCGCGACCGCTTTGCCGAAGCCGTACGCGATTATTTCGAAGAATGGATCGAGGCGCTGGCGGCGGCCCTGGTGCGCACCGGGCACAAAGGCAAGGAAGCTACGGCATTGGCGGAAGAAGTCGTGGGAGGCATACAGGGAGCGCTGGTGCTGGCACGCGCCTTCAACAGGCCGGCGACGTTTAGGGCGGCGTTGAAGCGCTTGCGCGAACGGCTGGACCGCTAGTGCAAAGCGGCGCCGGTGAATGCGATGCCGGCGCCTGGCATCAATCTCAGCGGGAGCTGAGCTCAGTGTACTGAGGCATTCGATAGTTCTTTGAGCTCTCGGATGGAAAGCTCAGATTTCTCATGCATGCGCAGCAGGATGGTGGCCCCGACTGCGAGCTTGCGGTGACGGATCTTGCTAATAATGGGTGGTTGCACTTCCAGCACCCTGCAGAGCTCCGCGTCATTCTTCAGGTGCATCTTCTCGATTAGCGTGTCGAGCAGTTTATTTGGTACGAAGCTGGATGGCTCCAGCGCACGCGCCCTGTTCATTGCCTCGATTAGTTCGAGTTTCTTCTGCCTGACGCTCATTTTGCTCCTCCTTGACGTTGTTAACTACGTGGATAGAAAAAGCAGGCTTGCATGTTGTATTGATAACGAAGCAAGTTAATTAAATAATACTCCGCTTACCAAAAAAGCCAAGAATTTGTGAGAAAAATAATGGGTTTTATTGCGTGGCAGGGTTGACGACTGTTGTAACTTTGAGTCCATTTTTAGTGAGGCGCAGTATCTTGTCCGCGCGCGCAGCGGCGGCAGGCGAATGCGTCACCATGATGGTCGTTGCACCGCTGGATTTGAGTTCCTGGTGCAATAGTTGCAGTATGGAATTTGCAGTGTCGGGATCGAGGTTGCCGGTCGGTTCGTCCGCCAGCACAAGGGCCGGGCAGTGCACCAGTGCACGGGCTATTGCAACCCGTTGCATTTCACCGCCGGAAAGTTGATGGGGGTAATCGTGGCCGCGGCCGCCCAGGCCGACCGCTTCCAGCATCTCGAGCTCGCGTCCTTGCGGCAGGCCATTCAACAGCAAGGGCAGGGCCACGTTTTGCTGCAAGGTCAGGTGGGGCAGCACATGGAACGCCTGGAAAATGAAGCCCATGCGAGCGCGGCGCAGGCGCGTGGCAGCGTCGTCGTCGAGCGATGCCAGCGGCGTGCCGTCAACGATGATAGCCGGTTCGTCGCTGGGATCGGGCTGGTCCAGGCCGGCAATCAGGTTCAGCAAGGTGGATTTGCCGACGCCCGAGTCGCCCATGATGGCGACGAATTCGCCGGGTTCGAAGGTCCAGCTCAGCCGGTCCAGGACACGCCGTTCGTTCGAGTAACTCTTGGTGAGGTTTCTTAGCTGGAGCATGGCTTAACGGGTCAGGGAGCGGCGCAGCGCGAAACTGATGGCATCGACGACGGCAACCAGCAGCAGCATGGCCAGGATGACCGTGGCGGCGCGCTCCATCTGGAACAGGGACAGGTGGTATTTGAGCATCTGGCCCAGGCCGCCGGCGCCGACAACGCCCAGCACGGCTGCGGCGCGGATATTGTTTTCCCACCGGTATAGCGTGTACGAGAGCATTTGCGGCAGCGTCTGCGGCAGCGTGGCGTAGAAGAAGGCGGCCATGGGCGTGGCCCCGTTCAGGCGCAGGCTTTGCTCCGGCAGCGGCGGTGCGTTCTCCAGCGCGTCGGCGAACAGGCGGCCCAATACGCCGGCCGTGTGCGCAGCCAGCGCCATGGTGCCGGCAAACGGCCCCAGGCCGGCAGCCACCAGCAGGATGGAGGCCCAAACCAGTTCCGGGATGGAGCGCAGCACATTGAGCATGCCGCGAACGGCGGCGCGCGGTGCGCGGCCGAAACGTCCTGCGGCGGGAATTGCCAGCAGCAGGCCGCCTGCCACGGCAAGCAAGGTGCCAAGCGCCGACATGGCCAGCGTTTCGATGGTCGCGATGCCGGTCTTGCGCAGGAAGCCGCTGGCCATTTCTGGCGGCGCAAAGCCGGCCAGGAATTCGCCCATGCTGTGCATCGCTTCAATGGTGAACAGGTCGCCCAGTTTCAGTGACAGCGTGGCGAAGCTGGCGATGACCAGCGCCACAAGGGCGGCGGCAAACAGCCAGCCGGACCAGTTGCGCGCTGGTGGTGCAGGCATATGGCTCATCCCAGCCTCCGGCGTAGATATTTGGATACCAGGTCTGCAGCGGCAACCAGCAGCACGAACACCATCAGCATGGTGGCCACTTCGCCGCCTGCCAGCATTTTGGTCGATTCATCCATGCGCTGGCCAAGTCCGCCAGCGCCGACGAAGCCCATGATCACCGAGCCGCGAATCGCGCACTCCCAGCGATACACGGTGTAGGACACCAGTTCGGACGCAGCCTCCGGCAAGGCGCCATAGAGCAAGGCTGCCAGCCGCCCGCTGCCGTTCTGCAGCAGTACCTCGCTGGCATGGTGGTCGGTCGACTCCAGGATTTCCGCGTACACCTTGCCGAGCATGCCCGCATAGGTGAGGGCGATGGCCAGTACGCCGGCGGTCGGCCCCAGGCTGAAGATGCGTACGAACAGGAGCGCCCACACCAGTTCCGGCACGCTGCGCAGCAGGACCAGCAGCCAGCGCACGACCTGGCGCACGTTGCGCGGGAAGACCGCAATGCGGCCTGTACCAAGGCGCGAAATCGACAGTCGCTCGGTGACGATCAGCGTCGCCGGAATAGCGCCCAGCAGCGCAAGCGTCAGCCCACAGGTGGCGATCGCGACTGTCTTCCAGGCTTCGCGGGCCACCATGGCCAGGAACTCGGCATCATGCGCCGGCTTCAGGAAGTCGGACAGGAAGCGCCAGGTAGCTGTCAGGCTTTGCAGGTCGAACAGCGTCCAGGGATAGAACTCGGTCGCCACCACCAAGGGCCAAAGCAGCACCACGCCGACGGCAATAATCGCCAGGCGCTGGCGCCATGCGGGGTCCGGATGGTGGGGCGAGAGGGGAACGGCAGGAACGTTATGCATCGCTTACAAACACGCCCCTACAGCCAGCTTGGCGGCCATTTCGTCCGGCTGGGGCGAGTTCGCAGGCGGCAGCTCGCCGAGATAAAGTTCATCAATCATCGCTTGGGTGACCTGTTCGCGCGGCAGGTCGAAGGCCACGCGGCCGTTCTTCAGCGCCACGATGCGCGGGAAGTGCTCCAGTGCCAGGTCGACCTGGTGCAGGCTGCACACCAGCAGCGCGTTGCGCTCGCGCGCTTCCTGCTGCAGCGTATTCAGGGTCAGTTGCGACAGCGCCGGGTCGAGCGCGGACAGCGGCTCGTCGACCAGCAGCGCTTGCGCAGATGAGAGCAGCAGGCGCGCCAGGCCGCAGCGCTGGCGTTCGCCGCCGGACAGGCGGTCCACGCGGCTATACAGCTTGTCGCCAAGGTTGAAGCGGGACAGGGCGCGGTAAGCCGCTTCCGGATCGGCGGGCTTGAACAGCGAGAGCAGCGCCTGGCCCAGGCTCCATTTCGGCAGGCGTGCCGCCAGCACTGCCGTCACAACGCGCTGGCGCGGAGGCAGCGGCGGCGTTTGCGGCGCCAGGAACAGGCGTGCCCGCATGGCGTGCCGCCCGGCGTCAGTCAGGAGCCAGGGATCGGTGCCGAAGGCCTTGAAGCCTCCGCTATCGGGGCGGTGTGCGCATGCCAGCGTGGAGAGCAGGGTGGTCTTGCCGGCGCCGGAAGGGCCGATCAATGCAACCTGCTCGCCGGGCTCGAAGTTCAGCGAAATGTCTTGCAGCGCAAGGCCGCGCGAACCGCCGATGTGGCGGACCGAGAGGCCTTGCAGTTCGTACCAGGCAGAAGACATTGATTACTTCAGCAGGCCGGCGTTCTTGGCTGCCGCTTCGATATTGGTGTAGTTGGCAGCCTTGGTCGGGATGAACTTCGACGCGCGCTGCAGGTCCAGGATCGCCTTGTCTTCAGGCTTGGCGCTGTCCAGCGCCAGGAAGGCGTCGGTGATCTTCTTCTTCAGCGCTTCCGGCATGTCGGAACGGACGGTCCAGTTGTAGTCGTAATAGGCCGGGGTGGTGTAGAACACGCGCACCACGGAAGGATCGACCTTCTTCTGTTCATTCAGTTTTTCCCACACCGAGATATTCAGCGCGCCGGCATCGACCTTGCCGCCTGCCACGGCTGCCACGGTGGCGTCATGCGCGCCGGAGAAGGAAATGCGTTTCAGGTCGGCGTCCGGATCGATCTTGGCCGCCAGCAGGAAGGAACGCGGCATCAAGTGGCCGGAAGTCGAGGACTCGGAGCCGAAGCTCAGGGTCTTGCCCTTCAGGTCGGCCAGCGAGTTGATCGATTTGTTGGTGGTGACGAAGACGGAGCGGAACTTCTCATCTTCCACGCGCTGCACCAGCGGCACGACCTTGCCCTTGCTCATGTGGTTGGCCTGCACGAAGGTGAAGCCGCCGAACCAGACCATGTCGAGCTTGCCGTTCACCAGGCCTTCCACCGAAGCGGCGTAGTCGGTCACCGGGGTGAACTCCACTTTCATGGCCAGTTTCTTCTCGAGGTATTCGCCGAGGGGCTTGAATTTGCGCTGCAGCTCGGTCGGCGCTTCGTCAGGAATGGCGGAAACGCGCAGGACTTGCTGGGCTTGGGCGCCGGCAGCGGCGAAGAGCACACCGGCTGCAAACAGGGCCGATTGAATGGTGCGGAGGGAGAAGATGGACATGAATGATCCTTTTTGTGGTTAATGACGAGCCGCACGCCTCGGGTGAGGGTCCGGTACCTGGTCTTGGATATTCAGCTATGATAGCAAAAATGTCCCAGGAGCCTGAGCCATGACCTTGTCACGCACGGCTGCGATACGCGTGGTCGCACCGGAAACGAGCAGTGTGTTGTCCCCCAGAACCGCCCATGGCGATGCCGCGACCATTGCAGAAATCAGTGCAGGGCTGCTGGCACCGCAGGCTTCCACCTCGCCCAAATACTTCTACGACAGCCTTGGCTCGCACTTGTTCGAAGCCATCTGCGAACTGCCCGAGTACTATCCGACCCGCACCGAAGCGGCGATTTTCGCGCGCCATGGCGCGGACATGGCGGCCCGCATCGGCCCCGGCATGACCCTGGTCGACTTGGGCGCAGGCAATTGTGCCAAGGCCGCCAGCTTGTTCCCTTTGTTGCAGCCGAGCCAGTACGTGCCGGTCGACATCGCCAGCGACTTCCTGCAGCAGGCTGCCGCGCAACTGCGCCAGCGCTTCCCTTCAATCGAAATAACGCCGCTGGTGATGGACCTGTCGCAAGCGCTGGTGTTGCCGCCATCCGTGCCGGCAGCGCGGCGCCAGTTTTTCTATCCCGGCTCATCGATCGGCAATTTCACCCCGCACGACGCGGTGACCTTCCTGCGCCAGGTGCGCGAAAACGTCGGCGCCGATGGCGGGCTGCTGATAGGGGTGGACCTGGTCAAGGACCCTGCGGTGCTGGACGCGGCGTACGACGACGCCATCGGCGTTACGGCAGCCTTCAACCTGAACCTGCTGCGCCACCTGAATCACCTGGCTGGAGCCGACTTCGACCCGGCGCAGTGGCGCCATGTCGCCTTCTTCAACGACGCGGAAAGCCGCATTGAAATGCACCTGGAGGCACGGTGCCCGCTGACGGTGCGCTGGCAAGGCGGCGAGCGCAGTTTCGCGCAGGGCGAACGGATTCATACCGAGAACAGCTACAAGTACACGCTGGAAGGCTTCCGCAGCTTGCTGTGGGAAGCAGGCTTCCGCGTCGATGGCACCTGGACGGACGATGCGCACTGGTTCGCAGTGATGCACGCCGCGGCGGCTTATGCGTGACGCCAGCCCCTGGACCGAGCGCTACGCGCAAGTGCGCGCGGCGACCATGGCGTTGGCCGAGCCGCTGTCCGACGAGGATTGCGGCGCACAGTCGATGCCGGACGCCAGCCCGGTCAAGTGGCACCTGGCGCATACCACGTGGTTCTTCGAGACCTTTATCCTCGAACGGTTCGAGCCGGGCTTCCAGCCTTTCCATCCGGCGTTCCGGGTACTGTTCAATTCCTATTACAACGGCGTCGGCGACAAGCATCCAAGGCCGCAGCGCGGCCTGCTGACGCGGCCATCGATGGCGGAAGTGCGCGCCTATCGCGCCAATGTCGATGCCCGCATCGCCGTGCTGGCGACGCGACTGGCCGCCACGGATGCACGGCTGGCAGCATTGCTGACGCTTGGCCTGCAGCATGAACAGCAGCACCAGGAATTGATCGTCACCGACGTCAAGCACCTGTTGGCGCAAAACCCGATGGCCCCAGCCTACCTGCCCGGCGCCGCGCCGGCCCTGCCAGCGTCCGCAGCCCAGTCCTGGCAGCGCTTCGAAGGTGGCGTGCACGAAATTGGCCATGATGGCGACGGCTTCTGCTTCGACAATGAGCTGCCGCGCCACAAGGCCTGCATCGCACCATTCGAACTGTCTTCGCGACTGGTGACCAATGCCGAATACCTTGCCTTCATCGAAGCAGGCGGCTACCGCGACCCGGGCCTGTGGCTGGCCGAAGGCTGGGACTGGATTCGTGCGCAAGGCATTGAAGCGCCGCTGTACTGGCGACGCAGGGAGGAGGGTGCAGGGTGGACGGCCTTCACCTTGCATGGCCAGCAGCCGCTTGAGATGGATGCACCGGTCGCCCACATTTCCCTGTTCGAGGCGGACGCCTATGCCCATTGGGCCGGTGCGCGCTTGCCGACCGAAGCCGAGTGGGAGCATGCCGCAGGCGAAGGCGCGTTGGCGCAAATGTTCGGCCACTGCTGGCAGTGGACCAGCAGCAGCTACGCCCCATACCCCGGCTTCCGCCCGGCCGAAGGCGCCATTGGCGAATACAACGGCAAGTTCATGGTCAACCAGTATGTGCTGCGTGGCTCCAGCCTGGCGACCCCGCAAGGCCACGCCCGCACCAGCTACCGCAACTTCTTCCCGGCCGGCGCCCGCTGGCAATTCACCGGCATCAGGCTAGCCCGATAAATGAAAATGGCGCACGCAGCTTTCGCTGAACGTGCGCCACTTTTGCGTGATGCGTCTTACAGGCGGGTAATACCGAGGGCCTGGCTGATCTCTGCCTTGAACTTGGCGGCCTGGTCGGCGTTCGGGATTTCACCGGCCAGTTTCAGCGCCAGCAGGCGCAGGTCAGTGATCTCGTCGAAATAGTCGCCGCATACAATCGAGGCCATCGGGCCGATGTAGGTGGCGAGGGTGTTTTCGAAAATGCTGCGCTGCGCGTCCGTCAGGGCCGTCTTGGCTGCCGGCTTGCTGGCGGCTTCCGGCGCTGCCGCCGGGCGGCGCGCTACGCCGGCCAGCAGGGTGGACGCCGGCGAACTGCCTTCCGGCAGTTCGGTGATGCTGCCGTACAGGTAGTCCAGGATGGCTTCGGTCGACCACGGCAGCGGTTCGTTATTGCCCACGCTCGGACGGTCCATGCTCATGCGTGCACGCTGCATGGTGCGCAGGATGTCCAGGCCGTCGCGGCCGCGGCGGCCACGGCACAGGACGAACACGATGCGCCCGTTATCGAGGTGGATCTGGGCCATGCGGTTGTCATCGCTGACCAGCATGATGGTCGCGGTGTCGCCCTGGGCGCAGAAGCCTGCGATCTTGTCGAGCAGTTCTACGAAGGGAGTGAACTCTGGCTGTGCCATTTCAGTTCGCCTTTACCAATTATTTCTTACGCAGGCGATCCATCGCCATCTGGATACTGACGCCCAGGCGTTCCACCGCACGCGCCAGCGAGCCGATTTCGTCGCCGCGGCTGGTCTGTGGAATGGTCACGTCCAACTGGCCCTTGCTCAGCTTTTCGGCGATGTCGGTCAGGTGGTTGATCGGACGGGTCAGCTGTTTGCCCAGCACGAACGCCAGGGCGGCAACCAGCACGATAACGACGATGATCAGCAGGCGTGCTTCGCTGCGCATCTTGGTCATGGCGGCATAGGCCTCGTCGTAACGCTGCTCAACCAGCACGGTCCAGCCTTGCGGCAGGTTGCGCACGAAGCCCACCATCTTCACGTCGCCGTCCATGTAGACTTTTGGCTGGTCGGTGATGCCTTCCACTTGCAGGGCAGGGTGCTTGCTGAAGTCTTGCAGCGCGGACTTGATCTTGCTCGCATCGCCGTGGGCGATGACTTTCTTGTCGCCGTCCAGCAGGATGGCGTGGCCGGTTTCGCCGATGCGGATGTCGGTCACGGTGCGCGACACTACGCCCAGGTCCATCGCCATCGCGAAGACGCCGACGATGGTGCGGTTTTCATTGCGGATCGGCACGCCGATGTTCAGCGATGGTTTGCCGCTGGTCTTGCCGATTGCCACCAGGCGGCCTTCTTCCTTGCCGGACATGATGGCTTTGAAGTAGGAGCGGTCGCCGTAGTCGAGCATCGCGTTGCCGTCGCTGCGCGCCACGTCCTTGCCGGCGGTGTCCAGGGTGTGGATCAGGTACACCCATTCATAGGAAGCCGCGGTCGCCATCAGGACCGGAGTCTGGCGCCCGGTATTCATCGAAATGACGTCGTCCAGGCGGGCCGCCTGGCGCATGGCGCGCATATTGGTGTCGTCCCAGCCGTTCACGCCGGTGGCCACAGTGTCGGTCGTGGCAACCAGGTTTTCCGAGATTTTCTCGGTCAGTTCTTGCTCAGCAGACGAGTTGCCCAGGTACCAGAGGGCGAACAGCGGCACGAGGGTTACCACGAGCAGGGTGATCAGGACTTTTTGAAAGATATTAAGTGACAGTTTCATTTTTATAAATCATTCGTAATAATCGCGCTGACACCACCGCATTCGAACCACGGACTGTGTCGGCATTAAGGCTGATTTCGAGGCAAAGCAGATTGCTCACCCGAGGCTGTTCGCAGCGCCAAGCACGCTACTTCGGGCATTTGCCTGAGCAGCATTTTGTGAAATCACAGGTCGCTGCTGGACCCTTATTTGCGTGATTTTCCTGTTGCTCAGATTATAAGTTCACGATTATACATCAGACCGTTTCCGGCCGGAAATGATTTATGTATCGCTCGGGCTGGGCAGGCGCCGCCTGTTGTGCGGCTGCGCCGCCAGAGCCGGGCGCTGGCGCGCGGCAGCCTCTCCGGACAGGCGGAACTGGCTGACCAGCGATTCCAGCTCGCTGGCCTGGTCGCTCATAGCCGAGGCGGCCGCCGCTGCCTGTTCCACCAGCGCGGCATTCTGCTGCGTGGTCTGGTCCATCTGCATGATGGCCGTGTTCATCTGCTCGATGCCGTCGGTTTGCTCGCGCGTGGCAAGCGAGATTTCGGCCACGATGCCGGTCACGCGCTGTACGGCCGACACTACTTCTTCCATCGTTGCGCCGGCCTGCGCGACCAGCCTGGCGCCGGCGTCGACCTGCTCCACAGAACTGGAAATCAGGTCCTTGATTTCTTTGGCGGCGCTGGCCGAGCGGGCGGCGAGGTTGCGCACTTCGCTGGCCACCACCGCAAAGCCGCGGCCTTGCTCGCCGGCGCGCGCGGCTTCGACCGCCGCGTTCAAGGCCAGGATGTTGGTCTGGAAGGCGATGCCGTCAATCACCGCGATAATGTCCACCACCTTGCGCGAGGAATCGTTGATCGAGCCCATGGTCGTCACGACTTGCGACACCACCTCGCCGCCGCGCTGGGCGATGGAGGAAGCGGAGCTGGCCAGCTTGTCCGCTTCGCGCGCGTTGTCGGCATTGGCTTTGACGGTCGACGTCAGTTCTTCCATCGACGACGCGGTTTCTTCCAGTGCCGATGCCTGGTTTTCCGTGCGCGCCGACAGGTCCATATTGCCGGTCGCGATCTGGCCGGAGGCCGAGGCAATGGCGACCGTGCCATTGCGCACCTGGCCGACGATCTGCGACAGCGCATCGTTCATCTCGCGCAGGGCATGCAGCAGCTGTCCGGCTTCATCTTGCGAATGGGCCGTGATATGGCTGGTCAGATCGCCGGAAGCGACAGTGCGCGCCACTTGCAGGGCATAGCTGATCGGACGCGTAATCGAGCGCGTGACCCAGTAAGCGCAGGCTACGCCCAGCACCAGAGCGGCCAGGCCCAGGGCGACCATCATGATCTGGGCGGAGCTGATGTGCTGCTTGATGGCGGCGCCATTGGCTGTGACGATGCCGTCCTGCAGGTCGGCGAGTTTTTCAACGGTGGCCTGAAGTTTTGCCAGGCGCGGCATGGTTTCCGACATGGCCTTTTGCGTGGCCTGCTCGCGCTGACCTTCTTCAACCAGCTTGAGTACGGCGCTGAACGACTGCACATAGGCAGTGCGCTCGCTGGTCACTTGCGCCAGCAGTTCGCGTCCGGCGGGGCGGTAGACCAGCTTGTCCAGCGTGGACAGGGCGTCCGTGATGATGGCTTTGTTCTTGTCGACCTGCTTGCGCAAATCCGCCGATTGGGCCGGATCCGTGACCAGCAGCAGTTGCAGCACCAGCGCTGCATTGGCGCGCGTGGTGGCGGTAACGGTTGCCGCCGCATCGGCCTTGACCCAGTCCTTGTCGATGATGGTGGAGCTCAGTTCGCCGATGCTGGAAAGGCGCTGGCTGCCAACGGCAATCAGCATCGCCATCAAGGCGAAGACAATCGCGAAACACAAGCCCAGGCGGGTCCCGATCTTCAGGTTGGCAATGCGCATGACTGCTCCTTCCGGCGGCCAGGTAAACGATTTACCAGTATAAATTCTTGCCGAAAGGAGACAAATCCGGGGACGGCGCGCAAGCCGTCCCCGAATGAAAAACCGCTCAGGCTGCGGCTTGTGCGATGCTAGCCGACGCTTCGGCTTTCTGTGCGATCTGGCGGTTGATGGCGCTCAGCACTGCCTTGAAGGAGGCGGTGACGATATTGCTGTCGATGCCCGCGCCGAACAGGGTAGGGCCGCCGTCCAGGCGCAGTTCGACGTAGCAGGCGGCCTTGGCGTTGGCGCCGTGGCCGATGGCGTGCTCGTGGTAGTCCATCAGCGTGACGTCCAGGCCGAGCGCATCGACGAAGGCGTCGATCGGGCCGTTGCCGCCGCCTTGCAGCGACATCGAAGCCTTGTTGTGCAGCAAGCCGATATCGATCTGCACAGGCTCGTCGCTGGAGCTGTCTTCCACCATCTTGTGCGATACGTAGGCGTAGGGCGTGGCCTGTGTCAGGTATTCGTTTTCGAAGATCTGGTAGATGCCTTCGGAAGTGATTTCCAGGCCGGTCTGGTCGGCCACTTTCTGCACTGCGCGGCTGAACTCAATCTGCAGGCGGCGCGGCAATTCGAGGCCGTAATCCTGCTCCAGCAGGTAGGCCATGCCGCCTTTGCCGGACTGGCTGTTGACGCGGATGACGGCGTCGTAGCTGCGGCCCAGGTCTTGCGGGTCGATCGGCAGGTAGGGGATTTCCCATGGCGCGCCTTCCTGCTGCTTGGCGAAGCCTTTCTTGATTGCGTCCTGGTGCGAACCGGAGAAGGCGGTGAACACCAGGTCGCCCACGTATGGATGGCGCGGATGCACCGGCAACTGGTTGCACTCCTCGACCACTTTGCGCACGGAGTCGATGTCGGAGAAATCCAGGCCCGGATGCACGCCTTGGGTGTAGAGGTTCAAGGCCAGCGTCACCAGATCGACGTTGCCGGTGCGTTCGCCGTTGCCGAACAGGCAGCCTTCCACGCGCTCGGCGCCGGCCATCACGGCAAATTCGGCGGCGGCGATGCCTGTGCCGCGGTCGTTATGCGGGTGCACCGAGATGATGATGGAATCGCGGCGCTCCAGCTTGCGCGACATCCATTCGATCTGGTCGGCGTACACGTTCGGGGTCGAGCATTCGACGGTGGCCGGCAGGTTGACGATCATCTTCTTGTCCGGGGTCGGCTGCCAGATGGCGGAGACCGCGTCCACGATGTGCTTGGCGAAATCCAATTCGGTGGTGGAGAAGGACTCCGGCGTGTATTCGTAGGTCCAGTCGGTTTCCGGATGCTGGGCAAGCAATTCCTTGACCAGTTTGGTGCCGTCGGTGGCGATCTTGGTGATCTCTTCGCGGCTGGCGCCGAACACCACTTTGCGGAACACCGGCGCGGTGGAGTTATACATGTGCACGATGGCGCGCTTGGCGCCGATGCAGGATTCCACGGTGCGGCGGATCAGTTCTTCGCGCGCCTGGGTCAGCACGATGATGGTGACGTCGTCCGGAATGCGGTTTTCTTCGATCAGCTTGCGCACGAAATCGAAATCGGTCTGCGAGGCGGAAGGGAAGCCCACTTCGATTTCCTTCAGGCCCACCTTGATCAACAACTCGAAGAACTTGATTTTCTTTTCCACGCTCATCGGCTCGATCAGCGCCTGGTTGCCGTCGCGCAGGTCGGTGCTCATCCAGATTGGCGGCTTGGCGATGACGGCGTTCGGCCAGGTGCGGTCGGTCAAGCCGACGGTTGGGTATGGGCGATATTTGGCGGCAGGGTTCTTCAACATCATGGTGATACTCCTGTGTTTTTCAAATTTTGGGAAACCGGGACGTGGCGCGAAGGCGGCCGACGTGGGGTGCAGCTAGGGGGAAATCAGGCGCGTGCCAGTAGTAGCGCGCCTGGTAGTAGGGCGCCTGGCAGGTGTGCAGAAATGTGCAAATGCGAGGTCATGTCGACCAATGTAAGGCACTGGATTTGACCTTGTCAAGAAAAAATCTCAACAGCAATTTGCGATGTTTTCGCGCTTTCTTCTGATAAAATGGTGGTCTTGGCGAGGATAAATCGGATATGGATAAGATTGATCGAGAAATAATCGGATATTTGCGCGATGATGCGAGGATAAGTTTTAAGGATTTAGGCGAGCGCGTAAGCCTCAGCGCGAACACCGTGGCCGACCGGGTGCGGCGTTTGGTGTCCGATGGGGCCATCCTCGGCTTCGAGGCCCGCCTCGACCATGCGGCGCTGGGCCTGCACCTGCAAGCCTATATCGACGTGAAGCTGAAGTCGGGCACCAATACCCACGAATTCGAGGAAATCGTGAAGACCATTCCGGGCGTGCTGGAAGTGGCGCTGCTGACTGGTAATTACGACGGCCTGCTGCGCGTGGCCTGCAAGGACCAGACCCACTTGCTGCGACTGATCGATACCTTGCGCGACCGGGCTGGCGTGCAGGATACCTACAGCCGGGTGATCCTGCACCAGACTCCGGTCAGCGCCCCGCTGTCTGTGACAGAATAACGGCCCTGATGTTTTGATTGCGGAATTCCGATGCAAAAGCTGAATGCAGAATTGAGTCGACTATACCTTGCGCCGCCGTCTGGCGGCACCCGCAGCATTTCCCTGGGGTTCAAGCGGCTGCCCGGCGATGGCGAGGCAGGGCATTGGGAACGCCTGTGCCAGGTGGCGAATGCACTGCAGGTGGAGCTGGGCCTGCCGGCGCCTGCAGTGAGCATTTCCGGGGCCGGGGCTTTCGGGCTCTGGCTCTCGCTGGAAAAACCGGTGACGAAGGCGCTGGCGCAGGAGTTTGCGGCGCTGCTTTGTCCCGAGGCCGAAGCCGCGGCAGGCGCGCTGCCGCCATTCCTGGACCAGGCGAGCGGCAAATGGGCGGCATTTATCCACCCGGGCATGGGGGCGTCCTTCGCGGGCGATGAGGGACTCGATATGCAGCCGCCGGAAGCAGGGCAGGTCGCCTTGCTCGAAGGGCTTGAGTGCATCGGCCCAGCCCTGTTTGCGCAGGCGCTGGAGCAACTGCGGCGGCCTGTCGGCACCGCGTTTCAGCCGTCCCCGCCGGCGCCCGCGGCCGGCGCCACGCCGGAGGGTTTGCTGCTGAAGGACGCGACGCTGGAAGACATCGTCAACTTCCTCCATTCAAAGAACATCGAGCCTACTTTCCGCTTCCTGAAATAAGCGGCAATTGCTCGACGAGTTGCGCCGTCGCTTCCGGAGTCATGTTGATGAATTTGCAGCCGATATGAAGCTGTTCGCCCAGCAGGAAGGAGCGAAAACATCGCGTGAAGCGCACTTCCAGCTCGGTGGGGATCTCGATGTCCGGCCCCAGCTCCAGTACCACTTCAGGAATCTTGCGTCCCTTGAGCAAACCCTTCGCTTCGATCTTCGAGCAGCGCAGGCCGATGCCGCCAAGCGAAAAATCGTAGATCGGAAGCTCATGGTGGTGGCCGTTCAATTCGAAGGAAGCCATGAAATTCGCCCCCAGCGGCGTTTCCACGCGCTCTGATGCGCGCCGGTTCAGGACCGTGCAGGTTTCCGGGAAGGTCATCGGAATGAGCTGGGGCTTGCCGGGCAACGGCTTCCATTCCTGGCTGGCCAGCTTGAATTGCAGCTTCGCCGTGCGCAGCCAGCTTACAAAAGTGACTTTGCCGGGTTGAAGGACCGCGCCCTGGTTCAACTCCATCACGAAATGCGGCAACTGGGGATCGACCGACAGGATGCGGCCAAGGACCGGGTCGCGGCTGCCGGGCACGTACATCGAGATCGCGTCGCCGCTTGCGGCCAGAAGGGTCAGCGCGTCGCCGATATCGTCCTCGCTCGTCATGTCAAACGAACTCGCGGAAGCGATGAATGGGGCTAGCGCGTCCTGTGGCCGTGGCGGACCTTTGCGAATCGGGACCGCATGGTGCTCATTGAGCTGCATATCGCGTAGATGGGTCAGGTGATGACTTCATCATAGGACGCGAATTGCCAAATAGCAACCTAATTTAAAGCTTTGAAAATAATCTGGAGCAAGCCCGCCTTGGCGGGCCTGCTGCTTCAGGACGGGTTATTGCAGCGCTGCCTGAAGTTCGCCCAGTTTTTTCTCCAGGAGCTGGCGGTCTTGAGGATCTTTCGCCTCCGGCAGGACCTGCTGCAAGGCCAGTGCGTGGGCTTTGGTGAGGGCCTTGTCGGCGGCGATGGCGACGTCCGGCTGGACGCCGCTGCCTTCCCAGTTGCCCTTGGTGATGGGGTTAATCGAGCGGCCGACCGGGATAATGGCGATCATGTAAGGATCGATGCGGAATGGTGCGACCGGATGGGCGCCGCCTTTGCTTTTTTCGCCGACGACAGTGACGCGCTTGAGCGACTGCAGGGTGTAGGTGAAGTCTTCCGCGGCGGAGAAGGTGTCGCCGCTGGTCAGCACGTAGACTGGCTTGTCAGGGCCGAAGTGGGCGCCCGGAACGGCCGGGTTGCTCCAGAAAGTCGTGGTTTCCTTATCGGCGCGGAACTCCATGTCCGACAGGTGTACCTTTTTGTCGCCCAGCAGGTAGCTCGCGATATAGGCAACGGTTTTGGGGTCGCCGCCGCCGTTTTCACGCAGGTCGATAATCATGGCGCTGCCGTTGGCTGCAAAGTTCATTGCCGCAGTCGCGGCAGGCTTGACGAGGTCAACCTGCTGGAAGGCGTCGAACTTCACATACATGACGTTGCCAGGCAGCCGCTCCACCTTTTCAAATGCGAAGTTCCAGTATTTGCCCATTTCGGCCATGCGCTTCTTCATTTCCGGAGGAGGGCCTTTCTTGCGCTGTTCGCGTGTCATGTCAGGCATGGCGCCCCTTTCCACATAACGCGCGCTCAAATGCTGGTCGGGCACGACGGCGCGCATATGGGCGGTCAATAGTTCGGCGAATTCGGCACGCGTTGCGGCCTTGTCGTAGTCGCCCTTGGCCAGGTGCTCACGGATGGCTGCCGCGAGCTTTGCGCCCGCGTCGGCGAAGATGTAGTTGGCGGGCAGGCGCTGGGCCAGCAGGTCGACTGCTGCAGCTTTGTCCGCCGCGCTCAAGGCTGCGGCCTTTGGCGCGGACATGGCCGCCGCGGGGCCGGCCGGTGCCTGTTCTTGCGCGCCGGCGTTGGCGAAGGTGATGGCGCCCAGTACCAGGACTGCACAGGGGAAGAATTTACGCATTGCTTGTCTGCCTCCAGGTGACGAAGATGATTTACATAATTGCTTATGTAAATGAATACTAAAATGTCACTTATAAATTTGTCAAACCTTTTCGGAGGCAATGACCCTGCATGCTGGCAGGGTCATCGGGAGGGATAGTACTCAGGCAGCGACTTGTACGCGTGGTTCGCCGGCTGCCATTTCGCCGATGACGGCTGCATGTTCGAAGCCGTGGCTGCGGAACAGGGCCAGCACTTCGTCGACGCTCGCCGGATCGCAGGACACCAGCAGGCCGCCCGAAGTCTGCGGGTCGGTCAGCAGGGTGTGCTGCGGCTGGGTGATGTTCGGCGACAGCAGCACATCCTTGTCGTAGGCGTCCCAGTTGCGGCCGGAAGCGCCGGTGAAGAAGCCGTCATGGGCCAGCTTCTCGACGCCGGGCAGCAGCGGGATCTGCGACATATACAGCTTGGCGGTCAGCTTGGCGCCGCGCGCCAGTTCCAGCAGGTGGCCCAGCAGGCCAAAGCCGGTGACGTCGGTCAGCGCGTGCACGCCAGCCAGTTCGGACAAGGCTTTGCCTGGCTTGTTCAACTTGGTGGTGTTGTCGATCATGGCCTTGTAGCCTTCGTCGCCCAGCACGCCTTTTTTCAGCGCGGCCGACAGCACGCCCACGCCCAGCGGCTTGCCGAGCACCAGCACGTCGCCGGCCCTGGCGTCGGCGTTGCGCTTCACCTTGGACGGATGCACCAGGCCCAGGACAACCAGGCCGTAGATCGGTTCCACGGAATCGATGGTGTGGCCGCCGGCAATCGGGATACCTGCTTCGTTGCAGATCGACTCGCCGCCTTTGATGATCTTGCCGATCACGTCGATAGGCAGTTTGTTGACCGGCATGCCGACCAGGGCCAGCGCCATGATCGGCGTGCCGCCCATCGCGTACACGTCGGAGATGGCGTTGGTGGCGGCGATGCGGCCAAAGTCGAACGGATCGTCGACGATCGGCATGAAGAAGTCGGTGGTGGCGATCAGGGCCTGTTCGTCGTTCAATTTGTAGACCGCGGCGTCGTCGGCGGTTTCGATGCCGACCATCAGTTCCTTCGGAACCGGGAAACCGTTGGTGTTTTTCAGGATCTCGGACAGCACGCCGGGGGCGATCTTGCAGCCGCAGCCGCCGCCATGGGAGAACGAGGTGAGTTTGATTGGTTCAGTGCTCATGATGAGGTCTTTCAGTTCGTATGGAGCAGATTATCCACCAAGTCGAGCAGGGCTGCCTGCTCGGCTTCGGGCGTGAAAAGTTTGGCGCGGCGGGCGCATTGCTCCTGCAGCGTTGCGTACCAGCCTGGGACGTTGATGCTTTTGTCAACCAGGGTCGCCAGCGCATGCGGGTCGCCCAGCGGGAAGTAGCCGAGGTAGTCGTCGCCCAGCATGCCGCGGTTGCCGCTGACATCGCTGGCCAGCACGGGTACGCCACTGGTCACCGCTTCGATGATGACGTTGGCGCCGCCTTCCATGCGCGAGCAGATCGCCATGGCGTGGGCGTGCTTCAGGCGCTGGCGGGTGTCGGCGTGGGGCAGGGGACCGATCCATTGGTAGCGGCCGGGCCAGGCCGCGTTGGCTGCGGTAGCCGCTTCGCCAAGCGCGGGATCAAGCACGCCGCCGATATGGATCATGCGGGCAGTGCGCGTGGTCACGTGCGAGGCGGCCAGCATGAAGGTGCGCGGGTCTTTTTCTTCGCGCAGGTGGCCGACCATCAGGATGTCGTGGTGCTGCGGCCTGGCTGGCCGCACGGCCGGCGCGAGGCTCGGCGCGGACTGGTAGATCACATGCGCCTTGACGCGCAAGTGCGGCGCAAGTTCGGCGAGACCGGCCGGTTGCAGCAGGACCAGCGCGGTAGCGCGTTCGAGCGATGCTTGCGCATCCGCGTCGCTGCGGATGTCGCGGTACAGGTCGGTGCCGGTCAGTACCAGCACGCTTGGACGATCGGGATAAGCGGCGGCAAAGCGCGCCAGTGGAGCCGCCGAGCGGCGCGCATGAAGGGCGATGAGCAGGTCGGGCGCTGCCTCGGCAGGCCAGTCGGACGCAATGTCGGCCTGGTAGCGCGGGCGCAGGAATTGTGCCCAGCGGCGCGCGGTTTGCCAGTTGCCGTTGTTGGCCTGTGCCAGCGCCGGGCTGACGATGCAGATTGTCTGCTTGCTCACTGGTGTATTTTTCTCAAATATCGCTACAATCGACCCATGAACGCCATCCACGCCTCGTTTCGGACCGCCCGTACACAGCAACTTGCCGATGCCTTGCAGGCTGCGCGCAATTATACGCTGAGCCTTTTCGAATGTTTTGCCGCCGCAGGCATGGACGCGGCGATGCGCGTGCCGCAAATTCGCATCGTCAATCCGCCGCTGTGGGAGCTGGGCCATACCGCCTGGTTCGCCGAGTGGTTCGTTTTGCGCGAAGCGATTTCCAGCCATCCGGCCGATGCGCTTTACATGTCCTTGCTGCGCAAGGGCGACGACTGGTTCGATTCCAATATGGTGCCGCACCGCAGCCGCTGGAGCCTGGACCTGCCCAGCACCGGAGGCGTCAAGACCTACTGCCACGAGGTGCTGGACCGCGTCCTGGACAAGCTGTCGCGCGAACCGAACACGGACGACGCGCTATACCCGTACCGGCTGGCGCTGGCCCACGAAGACATGCATGGCGAAGCCTTCCTCTACACCTTGCAGACCCTGGGCCTGCAAGCGCCGGCGCACCTGACCCACGACGAACGCGCATCCGGCGCTCCCGGCGATATCGCCTTCCCCGGCGGCACGCTGCAACTGGGAAGTGCGCCCGACACGGGCGGCTTCATCTTTGACAACGAGAAGTTCGCCCATCCCTGCTACGTGGCGCCATTCCGCATGGATGCCACGCTGGTGACCAACGCCCAGTATGCAGATTTTGTTGAGGATGGCGGCTACGAACGGCGCGAGTTCTGGAGCAACTCCGGCGCCGACTGGCTGCTGCGGCAAGAGCGTTCCGCGCCGCGCTACTGGCGCCGCGACAACGGCCAGTGGCGCACCATGCGTTTCGGCCGGCTAACAACGCTGGCGGCGCACGAGCCGGTGCGGCACGTGTCGCTTTACGAGGCGCAGGCCTATTGCGCCTGGGCCAATCGCCGCCTGCCGACCGAGATGGAGTGGGAGTACGCGGCCTTGCACGGCCATCCTGCGTTCCGTTGGGGGCAATTGTGGGAATGGACGGCATCGCCGTTCGAACCGTATCCCGGCTTTGTGGCGGACCGCTACCGCGAATATTCGGCGCCCTGGTTCAGCACCCACCAGGTGCTGCGCGGCGCATCGTTCGCTACGCCATCCCGGCTTGGCTCCGCCAAGTTCCGCAACTTCTACCTGCCGGAACGCGACGACATCTTCAACGGCTTCCGGACCTGCGCGTTTGAATAGAAAAGTCGGGGTCAGACAATTACTGACCCCGACTTTTAACTTACTTCTTCTTCAGGTGGTCATCCAGCCAGCCGATCACGGTGTGGTGCCACAGGATCGAGTTGGCGGGCTTCAGGACCCAGTGGTTCTCGTCCGGGAACACCAGCAGCTTGGATTCGATGCCCTGGCGCTGCAGCGCGGTGAAGGTGCCCAGTGCCTGTGCGGTCGGGATGCGGAAGTCCAGGTCGCCCTGTACCACCAGCATCGGGGTCTTCCACTTGGCCACGTGGTGCACCGGGTTGAACTTCTCGTAGCCGTTCGGGTTGGCGTAGTAGGTGCCGCCGTTGTCCCATTCGGTGAACCACAGTTCTTCGGTGGAGTAAGCCATGCCGCGCTGGTCGAATACGCCGTCGTGGTTGACGATGCACTTGAAGCCGTCGCTCCAGTTGCCTTCGATCCAGTTCATCATGAAGCCGCCATAGGAAGCGCCCAGTGCGCAGGCGTTCTGGCCGTCCAGGAAGTCATACTTGGCCACGGCTGCCGCCAGGCCTTTCTGCAGATCTTCCAGCGGCTTGCCGCCCCAGTCGCCGCTGATAGAGTCGGTGAAGCCCTGGCCGTAGCCGGTCGAACCGTGGAAGTCGATGAACACCGAGGCGTAGCCGGCGCCGGCGTACACCTGCGGGTTCCAGCGGTAGCTCCAGCTGTTGCCGAAGCTGCCCTGCGGGCCGCCGTGAACCAGGAAGGCAACCGGGTATTTCTTGCCCGGTTCGTAGTTCCATGGCTTCATCACGTGGCCGTACACGGTTTCGCCGTTGGCGCCTTTGAAGGAGAACTGTTCGTACTCCGCCATTTTCACGTCCTTCAGGCGTTCGGTGTTGGCCCAGGTCAGTTGCGTGCCTTTCTGTTCGGCGCCTTCGGTTTTCAGCTTGACCAGCTGCGCGCCGCCGCCCAGCGAGGCTGCAGCGGAGATTACGGTGTCTTTCTGCACGTCGAACTCGCCGGCGTAGCCTTTGCCGGTCAGCGCGGTGACCTTGCCGGAGGCGACGTCCAGCGAGAACAGGCGGTGGTTGCCGATATCGTCGGCATTGGCCAGCAGGGCCTTGCCGTCAGGACGCCATTTGTAGTCGGCGATGGAGCGGTCCCATTCCTGTGCCAGTACGCGCTTCTTGCCGGTGGCGACATCCAGCAGAACCATGTGGAAGCGGTCGGCCTCAAAGCCTGGGCGTTTCATCATCAGGTAGGCCAGGGTCTTGCCGTCCGGGGAGAAGGACGGCTTGGCGTCCCATGCCGGGTTTTCGGCGGTCAGGTTGCGCGGGGCGGCGCCGCCGGCGGCTGGCACTTCGTACAGGTCGAAGTTGGTGGACCAGGATTCAGCCTTGCCGGCCACGCGCGCCGAGAACACGACCTTCTGGCCGTCCGGGCTGAATTGGTAGTCGGCGTTGTCGCCGAAAGGCTTGGAATGCACGTCGCCGTCCAGCGAGCCGCTCAGGCTGACCGGTGCGCCGGCCTTGCCGGAAGCGTCGATTGGCGCCGAGTACAGCACGTTGCGGCGGCCATCGGCCCAGGTATCCCAGTGGCGCACGAACATTTCGTTGTACAGCATGCCGGTGGCCTTGTTCTTGGACTTGTCATCCAGGCGCTTCTTGGTGCAGGCCAGGTCGGCGCATTCGCGGAACACTTCGAAGGCCATGGCCAGGCGGTCGCCTTTCGGCGACAGGCGGAAGCTCTCCACGCCCAGCGGGTAATCGGTGACGCGCACGGCTTCGCCGCCGGCGTTCATCGGCAGGCGCCAGACCTGGGCGGAACCGGAACGGCCGCTCACGAAGTAGATCGCGTCGCCGGAAGGGGACCATTGTGGCTGGCTGCTGCTCGCATCGTGCTGGGTCAGCTGGACCGGTGCAGGCTTGGCGGCCTTCAGGTCGATCATCCACAGTTGCGTGATGCCGCGGTTCTTTTCCATATTGGTCGCGCGGACGGTGTACACCACGCGGCTTGCATCCGGCGACAGCACAGGGCTGCCAACGCGGTCCATGCTCGCCAGGTCTTCGATGGTCAGGCCGCGCGGGGCGGCTACGGCATTGGTTGCCGCTGCGATGGCGGCGCCCAGTACCAGCAGGCGTAAGGTCATTCGGGATCTCCGGTCTGTTATCAAATCTGCCAGCTGGTGGCTGGCCAAGCGGGCATGATACTGTAATATTCCGCGCATGGAGATCAATGCTAAGAAAATTGCGGTCTGGGGATTGACCGGTGTGACGGCTGCCTTGTGCGCCGGGGCCGTGCTGCTGACTCAGACGTGGTATTCGAAACCGCTCAAGCTGGAGTGGTTTTATATGCGCGGCTTCGCTTCGGCTGCGCTGAAAAGCCCGGAGATGATGTCGAAGCTGCACGTGCTGCCTGGCTGGCTCGATTTCTTCAGTTCGCGCCTGGACGACGAATCGCCGCAGCGCCGGCATGAGTTTTACCAGGACATGAAAGACAACCTGGCCATGCTGGATCGCTACGACCGAAATGAGCTGGGGCGCGAAGCGCAACTGTCCTACGATACGCTGCACTATTACCTCGGCACCGTGGCGGAAGGCGAGCGCTTCCAGCTTCATGAATTCCCGGTCAACCAGGTGCACGGCCTGCAAAGCGCGCTGCCGGAATTCATGATCGACGTGCATCGCGTCAGCAACCGCAGCGAAGCGGAAAGCTACATCGCGCGCTTGCAGAAATTCCCGCGCAAGTTCGAGCAATTGATCGAAAGCCTGCGCGCGCAGGAAGCTGCCGGCATACTGCCGCCGCAATTCCTGGTCGAGAAAGTGCTGCTGCAGATGCATGGTTTTGCAGGGCGTCCGGCGCGCGAGAACATGCTGTACACCGGCTTCAAGGCCAAGCTCGATGCGATTCCGCTGTCCGCGATGAACGAGAAGGCGCGCGTCGAACTGCTGCAAGGCGTGGCCGACGCGATCCAGAAGAGCGTCTATCCGGCATATGCGGAATTGATCCGCCACTTCGTCGAATTGCAAGGGCGAGTCCACTCCAACGACGGCGCCTGGTCGCTGCCCAACGGCGACGAATACTATGCCTGGTGCGTGCGCTATCACACCTCGACCAACCTGACGCCTCAGCGCGTGCATGACCTGGGGCTGGCCGATGTCGACCGCCTGACCGGGATCATGGACCGGCTGCTGCGGCAGATCGGACAGGAAGAGGGAAGTGTCGGCGAGAGGATGCAGCGACTGCAGCGCGATCCGAAATACCGCTACCCCGACACCGAGGAGGGACGCAAGGAAATGCTGGCCGAATACCGCGCCATCATGAAGGAAGCCGACGAAAAGCTGGCCAGCGCTTTCCTCACGCGACCCAAAGCCGAGATCGAAGTGCGTCCGGCTCCTGCCGAATCGGCGGCCACTGCGCCAACCGCCTATTACATGCCGGGGGCGATCGATGGTTCGCGGCCGGGCGTTTTTTACGCGAATATGCGTTCACTGAAAGACACGCCGAAGTACGGCATGCGCAGCACGGTATTCCATGAAGTCATGCCGGGCCATCACTTCCAGATATCGCTGGCGCAAGAGATGAAGGGTGTGCCGTTTTTCCGCCGTGTGATCAGTTTTTCTGCATACCAGGAAGGCTGGGGCTTATACGCGGAGCGGCTGGCTTCCGAAATGGGCCTGACACCAGATCCGCTTGACCAGTTGGGCCGCCTGCGTGACGACATGATGCGCGCCGCGAGGCTGGTGGTCGACACGGGCATCCATTACAAGCACTGGTCGCGCGAAAGCGCCATCGAATACATGATGGAAAACACCGGCATGGGTGAACAGGAAGCGACGGCGGAGGTGGAGCGCTACATCGTCTCACCGGGCCAGGCCCTGGCCTACAAGGTGGGCATGCTGTCGATCCTGGGCTTGCGCGAGAAAGCGCGCGCCGAGCTGGGCGACAAATTCGACCTCAAGGAATTCCACAACGAAGTCCTGAGCCATGGCGCCTTGCCGATGACGGTGCTGGAGCGTGTGGTGGACGACTGGATCGCCGCCCACCACAAGTAGAGCTTAGAGCAACTGCTTGCCGAGCGCTTCCAGGCGTTCGAAGTAGGCGGTCATGTCCAGCTCTTTACGCGCTACGCCGCTGCGCATTGCTGCTTGCGCGATCTTCGGGGTGACGGTTGGCAGCAGGCGGTCGTCCAGCAGGCCCGGCACCACGTAGTCCTTGCCGAAGCGGGCGTCGCTATGCGCCAGGCCGGCCAGGGCGGTCACGCAGGCGCGCTTCATTTCCTGGTTGATCGTGGTGGCGCCGGTGTCCAGCGCGGCGCGGAACAAGTATGGGAAGCACAGCGCGTTGTTGATCTGGTTCGGGTAGTCGGAGCGGCCGGTGGCGATGATCGCGTCCGGCGCCACTTCGCGTACCAGCTCCGGGCGCAGTTCCGGTTCCGGATTGGCCAGGGTGAACACGATCGGCTGCTTCTTCATGCGTTGCACGTCGGCTTGCGACAGCACGCCTGGACCCGATACGCCGAGGAATACGTCGGCGCCTTCCATCACGTCGGACAGGGTAGTGGCGGTCGTATCCTGCGCCCAGTCGGCTTTTTCGCCGGTCAGGTTGCGGGCCTTGGTCAGCACACCTTTGGAGTCGCACACGAAGATGTTTTCGCGGCGCGCGCCGATGTCCACCAGCAGTTCCAGGCAGGCGATAGCCGCTGCGCCGGCGCCGGAGCAGACGATTTTCACGTCGGCGATGTCGCGGCCGGTCATTTCAACGGCGTTCAGCATGCCGGCGCCGACCACGATGGCGGTGCCGTGCTGGTCGTCGTGGAATACCGGAATGCTCAGGCGTTCACGCAGCTTGCGTTCGATGTAGAAGCACTCCGGCGCCTTGATGTCTTCCAGGTTGATGCCGCCGAAAGTCGGGTGCATGGCGGCGATGATCTCGACCAGCTTGTCCGGATCGGTTTCGTCCAGTTCGATGTCGAAGGAATCGATGCCTGCGAATTTCTTGAACAGGATGGACTTGCCTTCCATGACCGGCTTGCCGGCCAGTGCGCCGATATTGCCCAACCCCAGCACCGCAGTGCCGTTGGTGATGACTGCCACCAGGTTGCCCTTGGCAGTGTATTCATAGGCCAGTGCCGGGTCGCGTGCAATTTCCACGCAAGGCGCCGCTACGCCTGGCGAGTAGGCCAGGGCCAGGTCATCCTGGCTGGCAACGCTCTTGGTCACTGCAATGGCCACTTTGCCAGGCGTGCCGGCCTTGTGGTATTCCAGTGCCTTTTGTTCAAGACTGCTCATTCTGTGCTTCTCCTTTTGTTCTGCGAAAAACGCCCGCTACAGGCAGTGTAGCCTGTGCGGGCGTATGCTGCAGGGCGCTACGCGGGCGCCCGGCTTGCTTTTTGATTAAGGGTACAGGCCACGAACTTCGCGGGCAGCCAGCACGCGGGTGCAGGCCAGGATGAAGGTTGCGGTGCGCAGCGATACCTTCTTCTCTTGCGATACTTCCCACACGGAGTTGAACGCGTCCTGCATGATGCGGGTCAGGCGTGCATTGATCTCTTCTTCGCTCCAGAAGAAGGAGGAGAAGTCCTGCACCCATTCGAAGTAGGACACGGTCACGCCGCCGGCGTTACACAGTACGTCCGGAACGATCAGGATGTCCTTGTCGTTCAGGATGTCGTCCGCTTCAGGGGTGGTTGGGCCGTTGGCGCCTTCCAGGATGATCTTGGTACGGATCTGGCCCGCGTTCTTTGCGGTGATCTGCTGTTCCAGCGCTGCCGGAACCAGGATGTCGGACTCGATGCCCCAGAAGGAGTCACGGTCCAGGGTTGCTTCTGCGCCTGGGAAGCCAGCTACGCCGCCGGTTTCGGCTACGTGCTTGTGCAGTTGCGCCACGTCCAGGCCGCCCTGGTTCACCACGGTGCCGGTGTGATCCTGCACAGCGATGATCTTGGAGCCAGCTTCTGCGAACATGTTGGCAGCGATGCCGCCCACGTTGCCGAAGCCCTGGATTGCAATGCGTGCGCCCTGGATTGCGACGCCGCGCTTTGCAGCAGCTTCACGGCCGGTCACGAACACGCCGCGGCCGGTTGCTTCACGACGGCCCAGCGAGCCGCCCATCGAGATTGGCTTGCCGGTGACAACGCCGGTCGACAGGTTACCTTCGATCATGGCGTAGGAGTCCATCATCCATGCCATCACCTGTTCGTTGGTGTTGACGTCCGGCGCAGGGATATCCTTGGTCGGGCCGATGATCAGGCTGATCTCGCTGGTGTAGCGGCGGGTCAGGCGCTGCAGTTCACCTTTGGACAGGGTCTTTGGATCGACACGGATACCACCTTTTGCGCCACCGTATGGCACGTTGACGGCGGCGTTTTTCACCGTCATCCATGCCGAAAGGGCCATCACTTCCGACAGGGTCACATCCTGGTGGAAGCGTACGCCACCCTTGCCAGGGCCGCGAGACATATTGTGTTGAACGCGATAGCCTTCGTAGTGGGCGATCGAGCCGTCGTCACGTTCGATTGGAACGTCGACAACGAGGATGCGCTTAGGGCGCTTCAGGGTTTCTACCCAGCGGGACAGGCCGCCCAGGTGAGGGGTGACGCGATCAATCTGTTTCAGGTACTGGCCCCAAGGACCGAGATCTTCGGAGTTGAGGTAAGACGGCAAGGCGTGGTTGGTCATTATGTGACTCGCTCAGTTGTTCGGTAACGCGGCGAATCTTATTCCTGCGCAATTGCCGAGGCCAATGCCGAGTGCGCATCCGGTTATGCAAAATTTGCATAACCTGTTTATTTGGTATCTCTTGGTAGGCAAACTACACACTGGTACGCGGCCGTTGCGGGCCGGTGTCAGACCCTGCGGGTCTGACACTGGTTTACCGGTTTTCAGCGGTCGGAGGCAGGAACGCGCCGCTTGGCCGAAGCCGGCTTTTGTTTTTCCGCCAAGTGTTCCCAAAGCCGCGCCACCACTGCCTTTCCAGGTCGCGCCGTGCTTGGCCGCTCGCGATACAAACGGATTTCCATCTCGATTTCCCACTCCGCGCGCCCGCCATCGGCCGGCGCCAGCAGCTTCTGCTTCACCTCGCGCGTCACCGCCGATTCAGGCAGGAAGGCAATCCCGCGCCCCTCCAGCGCCATCATCTTCAACCCCTCCGCCATATCGGTTTCGTAGTGGGTCTCAAGGTGCAAAGCCTGCTTGGCATCGGACATGATCAGGTCAACCATGCGACCCAGGTAAGCATTGGTGGTGTAGGAAAGGAAGGGCAGCGGCGACGTCTTCCGCCCCGGCAGCACGAACTCCGGCTGCCTTGCCTTGTCGCAGCGCGCATAAGCGCGCAAAGCCTCGCGCCCCAAAACCAGCATGTCGTAGCGCCCCGGATCCAGCTGCACCGGCTGGCGCGGATGGTGGTAGCAAAGCAGCAGGTCGCAGCCGCCTTCCACCAGCTGCAGCACCGCATCGTGCACGTTCAAGGCCATCAGGCGCGAATTGATCGGCGCGAATTCTTCTTCGAGCTGCGCGATCCATTTCGGGATGAAGGTCAGCGACAGCGTGTGCGGCACGGCGAGGTCGATGCTGTTCTGCGTCGCCGCCCGCTTGCCGCGCAACAGCTCGCGCACGCCGTTGATCTGGCTGAGCATTTCCAGTGCCTGCTCGTAGAACACCAGCCCCGCCGGCGTTACGCGCGTCGGGTAGGATGTGCGGTCAATCAGGTCCATGCCCAGCCAGTTTTCCAGCGACTGGATGCGCCGCGAGAACGCGGGCTGCGTCACGTGGCGCAGCTGTGCGGAGCGGCTGAAACTATTCGTTTCAACCAGCGAGATAAAGTCTTCCAGCCATTTTGTTTCCATCAACGAGATCCTAAGCAGCGGTTGCGATGCGGCGCATCGGCGTGAACAGCAACGCAAGCGTAGCGCAAACCACCAGGATCACGCCACCGCCAAAGAACATTTGCGGCAAAGTCGCGCTTTGCATGATCCAGCCGGTTGCGGCCGACGACAGCGGCGCCAGGCCGAACATGATGAACATGAAGATGCTCATGACGCGTCCCATCATCTGCGGCTGCACGCGCTTCTGGATCCAGGTGAACACGGCCACCTGCACCAGGCCGACCAGTGCGCCGAGCGACAGCAGCAGCAAGCCGCCTTGCCAGCCGGCGGTGATCAGGCCGAGCGGCATGATCAGCAGGCCCGCCATGGCATCGACCGACAAGGCGAGCAAGCCAATGCGCACGGGCTTGCCGGCGTTGTATTTCGCGGTCATGCTGGAGAAGGCCATGCCGGCCAGCATGCCTGCGCCATGGGCTGCCATCAGCATGCCGAAGGCAGCGCCGTCATGCAGGCGCTCCTTCGCCAACACGGGCAGGGCCACCTGCATGGTGCCGCCGATCAGCACGGACACCAGGCCCCAGTAGGCGAAGCAGGTGCGCATTTCCACATCGCGCCACACCGCCAGGATGCCTTCGCCTACCGCATGCAGCACGTTCTGCGGCACCGGCGGCGTGGCTCCGCCAAGCGGCACCACACGCGACAAAGTCCACGCGGAGACCACGAAACTCAGGCTGTCGAATGCGAAAGCCAGGCCCAGCGAACGCATGCCGCCATCCGGGCCGCCGGCATCGCCGATCGCCAGCAGCAGCGCAGCCAGCAGGGGCCCGGCCAGCATGCCGACCTGGCGTACGCCCATGATGGCGCCGTTTGCCGCCTGCAGCAGCTCAGGCGGGATGGCGCGCGGCATGATCGAACTGCCGGAGGGATAGGCAAATGCTTGCGCCAGGCCGATGCCGAGCGATAGTGCATACACCATCGGCAGCGTTGCCGTACCGGTCAGCGTGAGCACCGCCAGGGCGCCCACCAGCAGGGCACTGGCGTGCTTGGTCAGCATGAGCACGCGCTTGGGCGAATAGCGGTCTACCACGGCGCCGCCGATCAGGATGAAGACGGCGCGCGGCGCGCCCAGCAGGGCCAGCACCAGGCCGAGCGATAGCGGATCGCCGGTCAGTTTCAAAACCAGCCAGGGCAGGGCGATCAAGGTGAACTGATCGCCCAGCATGGACAGGACGCCGCCGCTGAGCAGCCAGCGGAAATTGGCATTGTTTTTAAGGGTGGGTGTCATGTTCAGGGTCCGATCAGGTTGGCGAGGACGGCGTTCAACGGCGCCAGTTCCTCGTCTTTCGAATGCCGCAGCAAGTCCGTCGCGTATTCATTGGCCGTGCGTTGCGCGTTATCGAGCAGCGCGTGGCCGGCTGCCGTGATGACGGCGTAACCGACGCGCGCATCGCGTTCGTCGGCCTGGCGTGCCACCCAGCCGGTTTTTTCCAGCGGCAGCAGGGTGCGGGTCACGCCGGAGGCGGTCAGTCCCAGGCGGTCAGCGAGGTCGACGCGGCGCAGGCGGCCGCCCGGGGCGTTGGCCAGGCTTTGCAGCAGCATGAAGTCGCTGAAGCTCAGGCCGTGGTGGCCGCCCAGCACGGTGTCGAGGCGGCGGATAATGGTGGCGTGGGCGCGCGCAAGGCGCAGGCAGAATTCGAGTGCGTTATCCATGACTATTCTTTGAAAAGTACTTGAGTAATCAAGTATATCGAAACTTCTTTCTGCGCGCCATAAAAAACTTCGAATCGGTGTCAGCGGTAGACTATAGCCATGAACAACCGCAGATCATTCCTCAAGAGTTCCGTCGCGGTGGCATCGGCTTTGGCGCTGCCGGCAATGGCGCGTGCAGCCATCGCGGCGCCGCACGAACGCAGCCTGCGCTTCTACAACACGCATACCGGGGAAACCTTGCGCACCATGTTCTGGGCCGAAGGGCAGTTCATTCCCGAGGCGCTGCAGGACATCAACCACCTGCTGCGCGACCATCGCAACGATAAGGTCGCAAGCATCGATCCCGAACTGATCCTGCTGCTGGACCGCGTCAGCGCGCAGTTCAGCAATCATGAAGTGATCCATGTGATTTCCGGCTACCGCTCGCCCGAGACCAACCGGATGCTGGCCGAAGCCAGCGGCGGCGTGGCGAAGCACAGCATGCATATCGAGGGGAAGGCGATCGACGTGCGCATTCCGGGCCGCGACCTGGAGCGCCTGCACAAGGCCGCGCTGGCCTTGAAAGGCGGTGGTGTCGGCTACTACCCGACCTCACAGTTCGTGCACATGGACACGGGCCGCGTGCGTCACTGGTGACCCAGCAAGGGGTAAGGATTGAGCGGCTTGCCCTGCCACCAGTTTTTCTCCGGACCCAGTTCAAACATGGCGAAATGCAGGTGCGGCGCTGCGGGATCGGCATTGCCGGTCGCGCCAACGTAGCCAATCAGGTCGCCGCGCTTGACTTGCTGTCCTTCCTTCAGCGCGGTGGCGTAGTGGTCGAGGTGGGCGTAGTAATACGAGTATTTTTCGTTCGGGTCGAACTGGTAAATCGTCAGGCCGCCCGGCTTGCTGGTGAACAGCTTGGCGATCTTGCCGTCCGCCACAGCGTAGACTGGGGTACCGATCGGCGCCAGGATATCGAGCGCTTCATGCATGCGTTCCGAGCCGCGCGGCTGGCTGTAGGTGTCCTGGATCTGCGCGAACTTCACGCCGCCGACAGGAATCAGCAGTGCGGTCCCGCCGCCGCCGGCCACCAGGCCGCCGGTGCCGCTGGTGTCGGGGCGCATGCCTGCCAGCGAATCGCCTGCCTTGCCGGGGGCAGAGGCGTTGGCAACGCGCGGTGGATCGATGGGCTCGGCCTGGGCCGGCGTCAGTGCCGGTGCAGGCACCGCCGCAGGTTCGATGGCAGGCTGGGCAGCCGGCACGGTTTGCGGAACAGGCGCCTGCCGGTCGCCCGGAATCGTAATGGCGGCAGTTTCCCGGTTATCGAGCGGCACGCGGCTAAGCAGCAGTAGCGTGCCGCCTGCGCCAAGGACTATACCGGCAATCAAGGTGCCGAATGTTCCCACGGGTCTCATGGCAGCCTCCTTATTCCTGAAGCACGACTGGCGTTCCAGGTCCCACAGCATCGGCGACGCGCGCGGCGTCCCAGTTGGCGAGCCGGATGCAGCCGTGCGACTGCGTCTTGCCGATCTTGCCCGGTTCCGGCGTGCCGTGGATGCCGTAATGGTCTTTCGACAGGTCGATCCAGACGACGCCGACCGGGTTGTTCGGTCCGGGCGGGATGGTAGCCTTGCCGTCGCCGGCCTTCGCATCCCAGAACAATTTCGGGTTGTAGTGGAAGGGCGGATTGCGTGCCACCCCGTTTACCTTCCAGTGCCCGACTGGCAGCGGATCGTGTTCGCTGCCGGAAGTGACGGGCATCTGCGCAAAAACCTTGCCGCCCGCATCAAGCAATGACAGCGTGCGGTCGCCGCCATCGACCACAATGCTGGCCGCTTTTGGCAGGGCGGGCGCAGCGCCGATATTCGGCACAGTGATCTGCGCGCCGGCCTGCTCGATATCCTTGCCGGGATTGAGCTTGCGCAGGAAGGCCGGGCTGGCGTGGAAACGTTCTCCCAAAGCCTCGGCTGCGCTGGAATAATTCAGCGCCTGCAGCTTGGCTTTGTCGGCCATTTCTTCCGGCACTGGTTCGAATGGCCCTGCGACATCGGCATCGGTCACCGTATAGGTGGTCAGGACTGGCTGGCCATCATCCAGTGCCGCCAGGGTGGCATCATCTGCCTTGCCTGTTTGCGGCAGGCCGCGGGCACGCTGGAAGCCAAGCAAAGCTTGCCGGGTATTGCCGCCTGCGGTGCCGTCGATCTCTCCGGCGGAAAAGTTGGCCCGGTCCAGCAGCACCTGGGCGCGCACGGTTGGGGAGGGCGAGTCCTGGGCCGCATGCGCGCCCGTGCTGGCTAACAACAGGGCAATCAGGATTGTTCTCATGGGCGCAGTGTCGCGCCGTTTTTCAGGCCGATCCGTTCGGTAACGTACAAAAGAAAAAGGCCGCCAGGTTGCCCGGGCGGCCTTGCTTATTGCATGCTAATGATTAGCGATCGCCCCAAGGACGACGTGGTGCATCGGTGCGTGGGCCTTTGAAGCCGCCGGCATCGCGGTCGCGGTTGCGGAAGTTGCTCTCGCCGCGTTCGCGGAAGCCGCCTTCCTTGCGGAAGCCGCCTTCAGCAGGACGCTCAGCGCGGAAGCCGCCTTCGGAACGGAAACCGCCGCCATCAGCGCGATTGCGGAAACCGCCCTCAGGGCGCTCGTTGCGGAAACCGCCTTCAGCGCGGAAGCCGCCTTCGTTGCGATTGCGGTAGCCGCCTTCGCTGCGTTCACGGAAACCGCCTTCGTTACGATAGCCGCCTTCCTTGCGCTCGCCGGCAAATGGATTGCCTTCGCTGCGATAGTGGCCGCCTTCCGAGCGCGGGTTGGAGAAGGAACGCTGGCCTGGCTTGCTGTTGCGGCCATCGCCTGGCTTCCAGCCTGGGCGCGACGCGGAGCGCGAAGGCGCTGCACGCTTAGGTTCGAAGCCTTCGATCACTTCGACCGGGATCGGCTGGCGGGTCAGGCGCTCGATGCGGCGCACCAGCATGTTTTCAGCGTGGTTCACCAGCGATACGGCGATGCCGTTGCGGCCGGCGCGGCCGGTGCGGCCGATGCGGTGCACGTAGTCTTCCGGGAACTTCGGCAGGTCGTAGTTGAACACGTGGGTGATGTTCGGCACGTCGATGCCGCGTGCTGCCACGTCGGTCGCCACCAGCACCTTCACGTTACCGCGGCGCAGGCCGTCCAGGGTGCGGTTACGCGCGCCCTGGTGCATGTCGCCGTGCAGTGCTGCAGCGGAGAAGCCGGCGATGTTCAGGCGGTCGGCGATGGTGTCGGCGTCACGCTTGGTGGCGGTGAAGACCACTGCCTGGTCCATGGTTTCGTCGCGCAGCAGGTGGTCCAGCAGGCGGTTCTTGTGCGACAGGTCGTCCACGAAGTGCACCCGCTGCACGATGTTCTCGTGCTTGGTGGTTGCAGTGTTGATCTGGATGACCAGCGGATCCTTGGTGATGCGGCGGGCCATGTTGCCTACCACGCCGTCCAGGGTTGCCGAGAACAGCATGGTCTGGCGCGAATCAGGGGTGGCGGCAACGATCTTCTCGATGTCTTCGATAAAGCCCATGTCCAGCATGCGGTCGGCTTCGTCCAGCACCAGGATCTGGAGTTGGGAGAAGTCGATCTTGCCTTGTTCCATATGGTCGATCAGGCGGCCTGGGGTCGCGACCAGGATTTCCGGATTGCGCGACAGCAGTTGCATCTGCTTCGGATAAGGCATGCCACCCAGGATCGCGACCGACTTGATGTGGCGCAGCTGGGAGGTGTACTTGGTGGTGTTGGTGGTGACCTGCAGGGCCAGTTCACGGGTTGGGGTCAGCACCAGCATCTTCGGCTGGGCAGGGCGGAAGCGTGGACGCTCGCCGCGGGCACGCGCCGACTGGGCTTCCTGCGCGGCGGTCTTGCCGGAATTGCCGGCATAAGGCGCGCTGGCCAGGCGGTGCAGCGATGGCAGCATGAAGGCCGCGGTCTTGCCGGAGCCGGTTTGCGAGGACACCAGCAGGTCCTTACCTTCGATCGCCGCAGGGATTGCCTGCTGCTGAACCGGGGTCGGCGCGGTGTAGCCGGCTTCGGTCAGTGCGGAGAGGATGGACGTGTGGAGACCAAGTGCTTCAAAAGTCATGTAAATCTTTCGTAAAAAGCGAAAAAATAGCTACGCTAAACCAGAACGAAACGACTCTATTTGTATAGAAATTTCGGCACAAAAGCTTTGCGCCGGGACGGTGTCATTGAACTACGACACGCAGGGCGGAGGGCTTTTTAGGCGGCATCCAATGTTCAGGATGCGGCAGATAGTTTCGCGAAGCTGCTATTTGTGTTGTTATTTTCAGCTGCGTTATATGTGTTGCAGCGCACAAGCGGTGAATTATACACGGAATCTCGGCTGCGCGGTAGCTTTCGATTCGGTTTGCGGCAGAGCAATATTGCTTCGCTTAAGAGGCGATACAGTGTAACGATGGACAACCAATCCCTTGTGCAGATTGAAAGCCGCATTCTGGTCCTCCGTGGTCAGAACGTAATCATTGACGCGGACTTGGCCAAACTATACGGAGTAACGACCAAGCGGCTAAATGAGCAGCTCAAACGCAACCCAGAACGGTTCCCAGGTGACTTCATGTTCCGCCTCACTCTTCAGGAAAAAAGCGAGGTGGTCGCAAATTGCGACCACCTCGCGAGATTGAAATTTTCCAAGTCTTTGCCGTTCGCGCTTACTGAATATGGGGCAATTCAGGCAGCGAACGTCCTGGCATCGCCATTGGCAATCGAAATGGGAATTTATGTTGTTCGCACTTTTGTACGGCTTCGTGAACTGGCGGCATCAAACAAGGAATTGGCTCAGCGACTGGACGAGTTGGAACGAAAGACTGATGCAGTATTGCTTAAACAAGACGCTTTCGAGCGCGATGCTCAAGTTGAATTCAAGCGCATCATCGAAACTCTGCGCCAAATGATGATGCCGCCGCCAACTCCGGTTAAGCGGCCAATTGGATTCGTAACGCCAGATGACTCTTAGTCATCTTTATTCTGCGCAAAGTCAAGCGGACTTTTTGGCTTGATGCCCCGGCGTGCCAGCGCTTCGCGCAGCAGGAACTCGATCTCCGCGTTCACGCTGCGCAAGTCCTGGGCAGCCAGGCGTTGCAGTTCGTCCCACAACGCCGGGTCTATCCTCAGTGGGAAGGCTTTTTTGCCGGGGCTTGCCATCTTGCCTCAGTTATACAGTGTGCCCGTGTTGACGATAGGCTGGGTCTCTTTGTCGGAGCACAGTACCACCAGCAGGTTACTGACCATCGCCGCCTTGCGCTCCGAATCCAGCTCAACGATCTCACGCTCGGCCAGTGCATGCAGGGCGGATTCGACCATGCTGACGGCGCCATGCACGATGCGGGAGCGGGCGCTGACGATGGCTTCGGCCTGCTGGCGGCGCAGCATGACTTGCGCGATTTCAGGAGCGTAGGCGAGGTGGGTCAGCTTGGCGTCCACCGTCTCCACACCGGCTGCCTTGAAGCGTTCCTGCAGCTCACTGCGCAGTGCCAGCGAAACTTCATCCATGCCCGAACGCAATGTCATTTCGCCCTTGGCGAGATCTTCGCCGTCATCGTAGGCATAGCGCGAGGCAAGGTGGCGGATTGCGGCCTCCGCCTGCACTGCGACGTAGCGCTCGAAATCATCCACGTCGAAGATGGCCTGCGCAGTATCCTGCACGCGCCAGACGATGGCGGCAGAAATCTCTACCGGGTTGCCTCGCTTGTCGTTCACTTTCAGCGTTGGCGCATTGAGGTTGCGGGCGCGCAGCGACAGGCGCTGCTTGCGGTACAGCGGGAAGGCCCAGCGCAGGCCCTCATTGCGGTCGGTACCAATGTACTGGCCGAACAGGGTGAGGATGGCGCTTTCGTTCGGCTGCAGCATGTACAGCCCCGGCGCGAGGAAAACCGCCACGATGACGCAGGCTGCGGCCAGCAGCGGTTGGAATCCACGCAGCAAAAGGAAAGCGAATATCGCCAGCACAACGACAACGGTCAACGCCAGGTATCCACTGTAAGACGAAAACGGCTTTTCGGTTCGGTTCATGATCCATCCAGGTGGGTTAAATCAAAGTGATATCACTTTAGTCTCACTTTTTGACGTTGTCAAATTATTCTCGTTTTTTTAACCCCTTTTTTTCCGCCAGGCCGATTCCTGTTCAGAAGCGTTCATTTTGAAGGGAGTAATCATGTTGGCGAGGCTCATCCTGGTGTTGTGCATGCTGGCCGGCGGCGCGGCCATGGCCCAGACACCACCATTAATCAGGTCGAACACGGCCGGCGGGGAAACGCCGGTCCGCGTGCAAAGTGCTGCCGTGCAGACGGTCATTTCCAGCGGCATGGCTGAAACGACGGTGAAGCTGGTCTTTTATAACCCGAACCATCGCCAGCTCGAGGGAGACTTGCAATTCCCGCTTGGCGAAGGCCAGCAGGTAACAGGCTTTTCGCTCGATGTTGGCGGGGAACTGCGCCCTGCAGTGCCGATCGAGAAGGAGCGGGGGCGGCAGATCCTGGAGGCGGAGGAGCGGCGCCGTATCGACCCTGGTTTGTTGGAGCAGACTCAGGGAAGCAACTTCAAGCTGCGCATCTATCCGATTCCTGGTCGCGGCACGCGGACGGTGGAACTGAGATATGCGGCCATGCTGGTACGCCAGCAAAAGAACTGGAGCTATCGGCTGCCATTGAAACATTTCAGCATTCCGGTCGCGCTGGATGTGCGCGTCATGGGAAGCGAGGATGCGCCGGTAGCCATCGGTCGGCAGGAGCGTTTCGCCCGTGCCGAGGGCGGGTGGCAGCTCGATGCGGCGAAGGCGAAAGGCGATGTCCTGGTGCGGGTGGCAGCGGCACAGGACAAGCCAAAGACTTATGTGGAGGAGTTCAATGGCCAGAGGTACTTCCTGGCGGAAGTGCCGGTGCCGGCCGAACGCAAGCCGCGTGCATTGCCGAAAGTGGTTGGCGTGCTGTGGGATAGCTCCAGCTCCGGCGTGCACCGCGCCCTGAAAGCGGAATTGCGCGTGCTGGCGAGTTATCTCGAAGCTGCAGGCAGTGTTGAAGTGCGCCTGGTGCGCCTGCGCGACAAGGCCGAGCCGGTCAAGGTTTTCAAGCTGGCGAAAGGGCAGTCCGGAATCCTCATTGGGGAACTCGAGTCGACCGTCTACGATGGTGCCAGTGCGTTGGCCGATTGGCAAGCGCAGCCCGACGTCGACGAATACCTGATGTTCAGCGATGGTTTGCGAAACTATGGCACAGGTGTGTTCCCGCAGCTCGCCAAAGGCCGCCGTCTGTTCACCCTGAGTTCCAGCGCAGGCGCCGACACTGCGCGCCTGGCGGCATGGGCCAATGCAAATGGTGGCCGGCATATCGCCATCGATCCGGTCGACGCACAGCACGCCTCGCAGGAACTACTCACAGATGGCGTTCGGGTAATCGGCGCAACCGGCATGCAGGCCGGCGATGTGCTGGTTGATGAAAGCCAGGTGCAGGCGGGCCTGTTGCGCGTCGCAGGTAAGGTTCTCGGTCGCGAACGGCTGCTTGTGACGCTGGATAATCAGGGCAGGAGGTATGAAATTGCCCTCGATACGGCCGATGAAAAAAGCACGCCGCATCCGCTGGCCGCCTGGTGGTGGGCCAACCGTCGCATTGCACAATTGGAGGGCAACTATGAATTCAACCGCGCTGCGATCCGGCGCATTGGGCTCGAGTTTGGCTTGTCGACGCGCGAGACGTCCTTGCTGGTGCTTGAGCAGTTGGAGGACTATGTGCGCCATGACGTGACGCCGCCGGAAAAATACCGTGCTGCATTCGAAAAGTTGAAGGCGGAGAACCGCACGCAGGTCGCCAGCCAGCGCGTGAAGCACCTGGATAATGTGGTGCGGGAGTTCCAGGCCAAGGTGGCGTGGTGGGAGAAGCCCTTCCCCAAGAGCCGCCCGCCGGCACCGAAGAAGGAGGTCGTCGTCGAACAGCGGATTGTCGAGGCGCCAATGTTGGCGGCGGAACCGGCGCCGGCGCCGCCGGTGATGGCTGCGCGTCCGGTTCCGGCGGCCGCTCCGATGCTGGTGGACGAACTGGATAGTCCCGCCGACAAGCGCATCAATGGCGGCGCCAGTGTGCGCTTGAAGGCGTGGCAGCCGGATGCGCCTTACACGGCACGCATGCGCAAGGCGGCAGCAGTCGATATGTACCGCATCTACCTGGACGAGCGACCATCGCATGCCGGCAGCAGCGCCTTCCTGCTGGATGTAGCTGGTTTAATGCTGGAGCGCGGCCAGCGTGATTTGGGACTCCGCGTGCTGTCCAATCTGGCCGAGATGGAGCTTGAGAACCGCCATGTACTGCGTGTGCTGGCTTACCGCTTGATGGAGGCTGGTGCGCCAAGACTGGCGATTCCCTTGCTGGAGCGCGTGCAGGAGATGGCGGAGGAAGAGCCGCAGTCGTTCCGCGACCTCGGGCTGGCGCTTGCCGCCAGTGGCCAGGAACAGCAAGCCATCGAACAACTGTACCAGGTGGTGCTGCGGCCATGGGATTGGCGCTTTGCCGATGTGGAGCAGATTGCCCTGTCCGAGCTGAATTCCATCGTGGCGCGCGCGAAGGCAGCCGGCCGCACGCTCAATACTCGCGCCATGGACTCACGCTTGCTGCGCAACCTGCCGGTTGATTTGCGGGTGGTGCTGACCTGGGATGCGGATAACAGCGATATGGACCTGCATGTGATTGATCCTGACGGCGAGCGCGCCTATTATGGCCACCAGCTCACTTACCAGGGAGGACGCATGTCGCGTGACTTCACGGGCGGCTATGGACCGGAGGAATTCATGCTGCGCAACGCCAAGCCGGGCATTTACCGCGTCGAAGTCAATTACTTCGGCAGCGGGCAGCAGATCGTCACCGGGGCTACCACGCTGCAGCTTCACTTTACGACCGGCTTTGGCACGCAAAAAGCGGATGACAAGATGGTCACCTTGCGCCTGAAGGAGCAGGGCAGCTCGATCCTGGTCGGGGAGTTTGAGGTGAAGCCGAAGTAGCGCTATTCCAGCGCCTTGAGGCGGCCTGCCAGGGTATCCGGCACCGGATAGTCCGGGTGGGCCTTGCGGAAGCGCTTCCACTGCGCGGCCGCGGCTTCAGTGTCGCCGGCTTCCAGCATGCGCTCGATGGTTTGTAACCAGGCTTTCGGGCTTTCAGCATCCGACGCGCGCGCGGGAGCCTTGGGTGCAGGCTCCAGTTCATCGATTTCCGGTGCCGGCAGCGGAGGCGGAGGAGCTGCGGTAATCGGCGGCTCCTCCATTTTTTGAGGCACTGGCATCTCCAGCATAGGCGGTGCCGGCTTCGCGGCCACAATGGCGGCTTCGCGCTTTTTTTCCGCGGGAACAGCGGCTTTGTCTTGATTGATCATCGGTGGGGGCAGGGCCGCAGGCGTTTCTTCCGGCACGATTTGCACTTGCACCGGCTGCAATTCATGGTGCTGGTTCTGCTGCTGGTAACTGCGCCAGACCGGGAACAGGATCGCGATGCCGGCCAGGCTGGCGGCAAATGCCAGCGGTGCGCGGTAGCGATGTTTTGGTTTAGGGCGTGGGGCTTCGACAGCCGGATCGTTGGCTGCGGCTGGGCCGGGCGCCAGATCCTTCTCGATTTGCGCGAAGATGGACGCGTCAAGCTCCGCCGATGGCTCCGGCTGCGGCAGGGCGGCCAGGCGGCGCGCCAGGTCCGCGTCTTCGAAATCGTCCTTGTCCACTGGCGTCATGCCGTCTCCTCCTGCTTGAATTGCTCGCGCAGCTTACGCATGGCGTAGCGCAGGCGGCTCTTCACCGTCTCCGCCGGCGCCGCTACCACCAGCGCAATTTCATCGATGCTCAAGCCGCTGAAGTGCTGCAGCACCAGTGCTTCCTTCTGTTCGGACGGAAGCTGGCGGATAGCGGCATGCAGCGCCTGGTTCTGCTGGCGGTCCAGTGCAGTGGCTTCGGCTGAATCCTGGACCAGGATCACTTCGCTGCAGTCATCGATATCGGGCTGGCGCTGCAAGTCGGCCAGGCGATTACGGCCGATCTGGAACAGGTAGCTGCGAAAGCTGCCTTGCGCAGCATAGCGCGTGCGGGCGTGATGCACCGCCAGCCAGGTTTCCTGCGCCACCTCGTCCGCCCATTCGGTGCGCCCGCTGCGCCACGCCAGGAAGCGGTACAAGCCGCGGCTATGGCGGCGATACAATTCCTGGAAGGCCGACAGCTCGCCATCGCGGTAACGCAACATCAATTCGTCGTCGGATTGCTCGGTGGGCATGCGTGGCGGTTGGCTTTAAAAAGCGAAATCAAGGCGACCACTGTAGTCAATTCATTGATTCTGTGCAAGCAAGCCAAATTCGGGGTCAGGTCTGTCATTTGGACACGGATGCACAACCTTTGATTTATCTCAATACGGCAAAATAGGCGTTTTAACGTATTGAGATAGATCAAAGAACAGGTCTGGATGTCCAAATGACAGACCTGACCCCGAATTTGGACCCCGAATTTGCAAATAGAAAAGCCGCCCGGAGGCGGCTTTTGCTTTGGGGCGCGGTCGATTATTCGTAATCGCTCGAGTTCAGGCCCATCACGTGGGAGAAGCCGCCGTCGACATACATTATGTCGCCGGTGATGCCGGACGACAGGTCCGACAGCAGGAACGCGGCTGCATTACCCACTTCTTCGATGGTCACATTGCGGCGCAGCGGGGCGTGGCCGGCGGCGAAGCCGAGCAGCTTGCCGAAGTCCTTGATGCCGGAAGCGGCCAGGGTCTTGATCGGGCCGGCGGAAATGCCGTTGGAACGGATGCCGTGCTGACCCAGGTTCTCTGCCAGGTAGCGCACGGAAGCTTCCAGCGATGCCTTGGCCAGGCCCATGGTGTTGTAGTAAGGGATCGCACGAACCGCGCCCAGGTAGGACAGGGTCAGCACGGAGGAACCTGGCTTCAGCAGCGGCAGGGCGGCTTTCACCATGGCTGGGAAGCTGTAAGCCGAAATGTCGTGGGCCACGCGGAAGTTTTCGCGGGTCAGGCCGTCCAGGAATTCGCCGGCGATCGCTTCGCGTGGGGCGAAGCCGATGGCGTGCACGAAACCGTCCAGGCTGTCCCAGCTCTTGGCCAGGTCGGTGAACAGGTTGGCGATTTGTTCGTCACTGGTCACGTCGCAGTCGAAGACCAGGTTGCTGCCGAATTCGGCGGCGAATTCAGTGATGCGGTCTTTGAAGCGCTCGCCAACGTAGGTGAAAGCCAGTTCGGCGCCTTCGCGGTGGGCTGCCTTAGCAATGCCGTAAGCGATGGAACGGTTGGACAGGACGCCAGTAATCAGGATTTTTTTGCCTTGCAAGAAAGCCATATCTACTCCAATGGGGTTATACCGCAAGAACGGGATTGTAAACGTGCTGACGCTACCCCTGCAAGTTTGGCAAGGGGTAGCGTGTTGGCAACACGGTTAATTGCTGCGGCGGGACTTCGATTTGCCGGCCTCGTCACGCTTCACGCGTGCCTTGACCATGCTGACCGCTGGCTTGGAATCGCCGCGAGATGAGGAAGCTTGACGGTAGTTGCTGCGTTTTGGGCCCGCGCGCTCGTTTTCGACGGCCATCACGGCATTTTCGATCACGTCGGTCGAGATGTCGGTGCCGGCCGCTGAGGCGGAAATATTCGGCACCAGGATGGTCGAGCCAGCCTTGAGCACCGATTTCTTCGGGATGTTGTTGGCCTGGCGGATCGCATCCGGCGTGGTACCGAAGCGGCGGGCCAGGGAGGCGATGCTTTCACGGGCGCTGGAAATCTTGTGCGTGGTCCAGCTCGACAGGGCGTGGGTCCACGAGGCCAGGTTGGCAGCGAACTTGGCGGCATTCTCGGTCGGCAGCAGGATCTTGGTCTGCTCGTTGCCGGTAATGACGGGCTTTTTGAACTGCGGGTTCAGCGCCTTGAACTCGTCGACCGAGATTTCGGCCAGCTTGGCAGCCAGCGCGAGGTCGATATCGCGGGTCTTGTCGATCGCGGTGAAATACGGCTCGTTGTCGATCACCGGCAGATGCACGGCATATTGCGACGGGTTGGCGACGATATTCTTCACCGCCTGCAGCTTCGGCACGTAGTTGCGGGTCTCGGCCGGCATCAGTTCGGCCAGGCTTTCGAGATTGGTCGGCTTGCCGGCGGCGCGATTGCGCTGGACGGCTTTCTGCACATTGCCTTCGCCCCAGTTGTAGGCGGCCAGGGCCAGGTGCCAGTCGCCGAACATGGTGTACAGGCGCTGCAGGTAGCTCAGGGCTGCGTCGGTGGAGGCCAGCACCGAACGGCGGTCATCCTTGAAGGCGTTCTGCTTCAGGTCGTAATCTCGGCCGGTGCCCGGCACGAACTGCCACAGGCCGGCCGCGTTGGCGGTCGACAGGGCTTGCGGGTTGAAGGCGGATTCGATGAAGGGCAGCAGGGCCAGTTCGGTCGGCATGCCGCGTTTTTCCAGCTCTTCCACCACGTGGTAGAGATAGAGCGAGGCGCGGGCGGTGGTGCGGTCGAGGTAATCCTGGCGGTCGGCGTACCACTTCACATGCTTGGCGACCAGCTCGTTGTTCACGTCGGGAATGGCGTAGCCGGAGCGGATGCGGCCCCAAACGTCGGTTTCCTTGTATTCTTCCACGGCAGGCACCTGCATCACCACGGATTTCGCGGTGTCGGTGGAGGCCAGGGAGGAGGCTGCCGGGAGCGCGGCGCTCAGCGCCAGGGCGATCAGGACAGCACTTTTGATTCGTTCTTGCATAGCGTTTCGCAGTTGTCTTGTGGAAACAAAGGGCGGACTATCTAATGGCGGAGTGTAGGGTTGAAACCCTGTCGAGTCAAGGAAAAATTCGCTATGTGCCTGATTTTCTTGGATAATTATGTCGATCAGGCTATATAATTGGTGTCTTGGATAACGATTTTTGGATGTATAAATGAGCAACACCCGAGTGGATTACGAAGCCGTCATCGCGGCAACCGAGCAGTGGCTGGAGAAGGCTGTCATCGGCCTGAACCTTTGCCCCTTCGCCAAGGCCGTGCACGTGAAGAAGCAGGTGCGCTATGTGGTGTCGGAGGCTTCCTCGCCTGAGGAATTGCTGGAAGACCTGATCAAGGAGCTGGAATTCCTGGCTGAGGAAGACCCTGAGGTGGTCGATACGACCCTGCTGATCCATCCGCTGGTGCTGCAGGATTTTGAGGATTACAACGAATTCCTGGACGTGGCGGATGCTGCGCTGGAAGAGCTGAAGCTGGAGGGGGAGCTGCAAGTGGCCAGTTTCCACCCTGAGTACCAGTTTGCGGATACCGACAAGAACGATATCTCGAACTATACCAACCGTTCACCTTACCCGACCTTGCACCTGCTGCGCGAGGCGTCGATCGACAAGGCGGTGGAGGCTTTCCCGGAGGCGGCTGATATCTTCGAGAAGAATATCGAGACCATGGAAAAACTCGGCCACGAGGGCTGGGACAAGCTGGGCTTGCAGGTGAAGTGATGGCGGATGAGAAATTGCCTGAGCGGCCGGATACGCCTTGCGTGGCGGTTTGCTCGACTACCTTTGATGAGATTTGCCGGGGGTGTGGGCGGACTTATATCGAAGTCGCGCACTGGGTGGCCATGAGCGCGGAGGAAAAGGAAAAAGTTTGGGAGCGGATTCTGGCGCAGGGGTATCCGCGACGGAATTCCTGAAACCGGTAGTTCGGGGTCTGACCCGCAGGGTCAGACCCCCGACGGTCTCGCTGCTAACGGCGATGGTACGTCAAAGGCCCAGAACCAACCCCGCGGGTCAGACCCCGATTTACCGGTTTTACTCAGCCTTCCACGACCCAATAAAGTCTTTCTTCCCAATCTCCAGCCCATTATGGCGCAGGATGTTGTAAGCCGTCGTCGCATGGAAGGTGAAATGCGGCAGCGCATAATGCATCAAATACTCCTGCCCCACCCACTGCTTGGCCTTTTCACCGCTACCGGTAGTTACCGAGCGTTGCGCCGAATCCTCAATCGCCTGGCGTGGCAGCGAGTCCAGGAAAGTCAGCGTGCGCTGGATGCGCAGCTTTAGTTCACCAATGGTCTTTTCAGTGTCTTCGTAAGCCGGCACATCCGCCCCAGCCAGGCGCGCGCCTGCGCCTTTGGCGAAGTCAGCCGCAATCTGGATTTGACGCGTAAACGGCAGCATGTCCGGGAACAAACGGAACTGCAGCAGGGCATTCGGATCAATCTTCTTTTCCTCGATATAAGCCTCGGTTTTGTCGAGAATGGACAACAGGCTGCCGAGGATCTGGCGGAACACCGGAATCGAAGCGGAATACATAGAAAACGACATAGGGAAACTCCTCTGAGATAGAGTGGCGATGATAGCAAGTTACGTGCATAATTGCTGCTGGATAATCTTTTCCACCAGACCCGCTGAATGGCTCGGAATTTTTATAACAAATTAAGGTCCCGCCTGAGCGCTCTGTATGGGCTGTCGATTTATGGCGCCTTGTTACTGGTGGTATTCGGCGGTCTGGTGATTCCAGCCATTATCGGCTCTTACCTGCTGATCGGGGTGCACGAACAGAAATCCGCCCAGACCGCCCTCAACGAATCGCTGCAGCGCAACGCCGACATCCTGGCCCTCGGCATGCAGGAATCCCTGTGGAACATGAACGCGGAATCGGCCCATTCGCTGGTCGAATCCGTGATGCGCGACCGCTCCGTGCTGCAGGTGCAGGTGACCGGCCAGGCCGACACCCAGTTCATGCATGTCGAAGCGCCCAAGCGCGCCATCGGCAATGTGGTGCGCGCCGAGCGTGAAATCATGGTGCGCGGCGAAAAGATCGGCAAGATCATGGTCGAGATGGACGACGCGCGCAGCCAGCAGGAATTGCGCGAGAAGCAGCTTTCCTATGTCTTCGTGCTGGCGGCCCAGCTTACCGTGTCGCTGCTGTTGATCGTGCTGTTCCTGAACCAGCGCCTGCTGAAGCCTCTGCGCAAGCTGATGCGCTTCTCCGACCGCCTGTCGCATGGCGATTTCGAAACCCGCATGGAATTGAGCGGCAGCGATGAGCTGGGCCGCCTGGCCGGCCAGTTGGACCAGATGCGGGTGGCGATCAAGCACCTGTTCGAAGATATCGCCCAGCGCGAGGAGCGCTTCCGCACCATCGTCACCCAGGTGCCGGGCGCCGTGTTCCGCTTCCGGCCCGATGGACCGATCGATTTCGTGTCGGATGCCATTGAAGATATATCCGGCTATTCGGCTGCGCAGTTCATGCGCAGCACCACACACGCCTGGGCCAACCTGATCTGCCCGGAAGACCGCAAACGCCAGCGCCGCGTGGTGGTGCAGGCGATCCAGGACGGCAAGCCGTACGAAATCGAGTACCGCATCATGGATTCCACCGGCACCGAACGATGGGTGGCCGAGAATGGCCAGCCGCAGGCAGCGGAGGCGGGCGGGTCACCGTGGGTGGACGGCATCATCTCCGACATCAGCCAGCGCAAGCACAATGAAATGCGCATTGAAGGCCTGCTGGCCGAACAGAGCGCGATCCTGGATAACGTGATGTTCGGCGTGATGTTCGTGCGCCACCGGACCATTGTTTCGGTCAACAGGCGTTGCGAAGAATTGTTCGGTTATGGGCCGGGCCAGATGATCGGCGCTTCCACTGCCATTGTGTTCCCGACCACCTTTGACTTCGAGTCGGCCGGGGCGCGCCAGTATTCCACCCTGGGCAACGGCGAGTACTTCAGCGAAGAACGCAATTACCGCCGCCAGGACGGCTCGCTGTTCTGGTGCATGGTGTCCGGTTGCGCGATCGACCAGAACCGCCCGAACGAAGGCTCGATCTGGGTCTATGCCGACATCAGTGCCCGCAAGGAGGCGGAGGAAAAACTTCGCCTGTCGGCTACAGTGCTGGAACATATTGCCGATGGCGTGATGGTGATCGACGATAAGGGCACCATCGTTGCCATCAACCCGGCCTTTACCCAGATCACAGGCTATACCGAATCGGAAGCACTGGGCCGCGACGTTGGCCTGACACGTTCCGGCCGCCATGACGAAGGCTTCCATGCCGAATTGTGGAAGGAACTGGTGGAGCACGGCTACTGGCGCGGCGAAATCTGGAGCATGCGCAAGAGCGGCGAATTGTTCCTGGAGTGGCTGACACTGACCGCCGTGCGCGATACGCGCGGTGCGACGACCCACTATGTGGGCGTATTCAGCGACATTACCCTGGTCAAGGAGTCGCAGGAAAAGCTGGACCACCTGGCCCACCACGACGCCCTGACCCAGTTGCCGAACCGCTTGCTGTTCCATGACCGCCTGCAGCACGCCATCCAGCGCGCCACCCGCGGCAACGAGCAGCTGGCGCTGCTGTTCATCGACCTGGACCGCTTCAAGAACGTCAACGACACGCTGGGGCACCACATTGGCGACGAGCTGCTGAAACAGGTGGCGCATGCGCTCCTGGAAAAGCTGCGCGAAGGCGATACCCTGGCGCGTCTGGGCGGCGACGAATTCATCGTGCTGCTGGAAGATGTGGAAGGGCAGTACGGCGCCGGCCAGGTGGCCGAAAAGCTGGTGACCATGTTCGAGCATCCATTCATCGTGGCGGGCCACGAGCTGTTCGTGACCTGTTCGATTGGCGTTTCGGTCTTCCCGACCGATGCCAGCGACCTGAATATGCTGATCCGCAACGCCGACGTGGCCATGTACCAGGCCAAGGCGCGCGGGCGCAACGGCTATCGCTTCTACCAGCCTTCCATGTCGGGCGAGGGCGTCGAGCGCCTGCGCCTGGAAACCTATCTGCGCCGCGCCATCGAGAAAGAGGAAGTGTTCCTGAACTTCCAGCCGCAAGTGGAAATCGATACCGGCAAGCTGCTGGGCGTGGAGGCGCTGGTGCGCTGGAATCATCCGGAACTGGGGCTGGTGCCGCCGAATCGCTTCATTCCGCTGGCCGAGGATACGGGCTTCATCAGCCAGTTGGGGCAGTGGGTGCTGGTCGAAGCCTGCCGCCAGATGGTGCGCTGGCAGGAAGCCGGCTTGCACGTGCCGAAGATGGCGGTCAACCTGTCCGCCAAGCAGTTCGAGCGCGGCAGCATGGTCACCATGGTCGCCGACATCCTGCGCGAAACCGGGCTGGAACCGCACCGCCTGCAGCTGGAAGTGACCGAGTCCGTGATCATGAATACCGGCGACGCACTGGGCTTCATCAACGACCTGCACGCGGTTGGCGTGTCGCTGGCGATCGACGATTTCGGCACCGGCTATTCGTCACTGGCCTACCTGAAGCAGATGCCGGTGCAGACGCTGAAGATCGACCGCTCCTTCATCAAGGACATCTCGACCGACGTCAACGATGAAGCGATCGCCATTGCCATTATCCAGTTGGGCCGCAGCATGAACCTGTCCGTCATCGCCGAAGGCGTGGAGACGGAACAGCAAGCGGCCTTCCTGCTGCGCCACGGTTGCAACCAGGCGCAAGGTTTCTATTACAGCCGTCCGGTGATGCCGGACGATTTGCTGCAGCGTTGGCTGCCATAACGAGGGTGCCATGCTCAAACCGAAGAAATTTTCCCGCCGCCATTTCCTGCTGAGCGGCGTTGCCGTGGCAGGGGCAATGGTGGTGGGCTGGGGCGTGATGCCGCCGCGCCAGCGCGTGCGCGGCCAGGCCCCGCTGCCGCTGGAAAACGGCGCAGTTGCCCTGAACGGCTGGATCGCCATCGCCCCTGACGGTAGCGTGCAGCTGGCCATGCCGCGCGCGGAGATGGGGCAGGGCGTGCATACCGCCTTGTCCATGCTGGTGGCGGAAGAACTGGATGTCAGCATGGATGCGATCAAGTTGATCCAGGCGCCGGCCGACAAGATCTACGCCAACCTGGCGGTCATGCGCGAGACGTTGCCATTCCACCCGGACGATACCGGCCGCTCGCGCGAGTTTGCGAGCTGGATGCTCGGCAAGGTGGCGCGCGAAATGGGGATTGTGATTACCGGCGGTTCGTCGAGCGTGAAGGATGCGTGGACCTCGATGCGCGAGGCCGGGGCGACGGCGCGCGCCATGCTGGTTGCCGAAGTTGCGCAGCAATGGAAGGTGCCGCCGGAGCAAGTGCGTGCCGAGAACGGCGTCCTGTATCACGACATCAGCAAGAAGTCCGTAGGCTACGGCGTAGTCGCTGCCCGCGCTGCGCTTGGCCAGCCCGGCAAGGTGACCCTGAAAGACCCGCACAGCTTCCGCCTGATCGGCACCAGCGTGCCGCGCCGCGATTCGCGCATCAAGTCGGAAGGCACGGCGATGTACGGCATCGACGTGCGCCCGGAAGGCATGGTCTACGCGGCGGTGCGCATGTCGCCGGTGGTGGGCGGCAAAGTCGCCGGCGTTACCCCGGGCGAAGTGGTGAAGATGCCGGGCGTGCTGTCCGTGATCGATTTTTCCAACGCCATTGAAGAAAATTACGGCGCCGGTGCGGGCGTTGCCGTCCTCGCGAGCAGCTACTGGCAGGCGAAGCAGGCCGCGGCGGCGCTACCGATCCGCTGGGACGATGGCGCCAATGCCAAGCTGTCGAGCGAAGCAATTTATGCATCTCTGACGACTGCCCTCGAGACCGAGGACGGCGACAATTACCATGAACGCGGCGACATGGCGCAGGCGGCCAGCGCGCTACGCACCATCAAGTCGGTGTATCGCGTGCCCTACCTGGCGCATGCCTGCATGGAGCCGATTAACTGCACTGCCCAGGTCAAGGATGGCAAGGTCACGGTGTGGGTCGGCACCCAGGCGCCAACCTTTGCCCGCGCTGCGGCGGCCCGCGTGGGCGGCGTCAGCGAAGCCAACGTGATTTTGCATGAATACCTGCTGGGAGGCGGCTTTGGCCGCCGGCTGGAAATGGACATGGTGGCGCAGGCCGTCGCCATTGCGCGTGAAGCCAAGGGCCTGCCGGTGCAGGTGATCTGGACGCGCGAAGACGACACCACGCACGACGTGTACCGTCCGGCCGCGGTGGCGCGCATGACGGCCGGCCTGGACGCGGCCGGCAATATCATCGCCTGGGAAGCCAAGACGGCTGGCGGCGCGCTGACGCACCAGTTTACCCAGCGCAACCTGCGCATGCCCGCTGCCGGGCCGGATCGCTCGACCGCCGAAGGCGTGTACGACATGCAGTACGAAATTCCGAACCAGCAGATCAACCACGTGGTGGTGGACAGCCCTGTCCCGTTGGGGAACTGGCGCTCGGTGGGCCATTCGCAGAACGCTTTCTTCAAGGAGAGCTTTGTCGATGAAATGGCCAGCGCGGCCGGCAAGGATCCGGTGGAATTCCGCCGCACCATGCTGCTGAACCACCCGCGCCACCTCGCAGTGCTGAATGCAGCCATCGCCAAGGCGGGCAAGGCGCCGGAAGGGCGGGCGCACGGCGTGGCGCTGCACCAGTCGTTCGGCGCCATCGTCGCGCAAGTGGCGGAGGTGTCGGTGCAGGACAAGCAGATCCGCGTCCATCGCGTGGTATGTGCAATCGACTGCGGCATCGCCGTCAATCCCAACATTATCGCGCAGCAGGTCGAATCGGGCGTGGTCTACGGCCTGTCGGCGGCGCTGGGCGGCGAGATCACCATCAAGGACGGCAAGGTCGTGCAAAGCAATTTCGCCGACTATCCGGTGCTGCGCATGAACGAGGTGCCGCTGGTGGAGACGGTGATCGTGCTGAGTGCCGAACCGCCGGAAGGCGTGGGCGAGCCGGCTACGCCGCCTATCGCGCCGGCCGTGGCCAACGCGGTGTTCGCGCTGACGGGGCAGCGCCTGCGAAGCCTTCCTTTACGCTTGGCCTAACAGCGCGCGCAGGTTGCATTCCTGCTGCCATTGGCGGCGTTCCGGGGTGGACGCTGCCTGGCGTTCCAGTTCTTCGTCGGAGAGTCCGGCCTGGGTTTCGATCAGGCGGTGCGCCACGTTCGGGTCGGGCAGCATGGTGCCGAAGAAGGCCACATGTTCGTGGCGCTGGATCAGCAAGGTAGGAAAGTTTTCGACATCCAGGTCGCCAACCAGGTCGGCGTGGTCCTCGATATCGACCCACAGGAAGTATTTGTCCGGGTGGCGGCTCGCCAGATCCTCGAATACCGCGCGATAGGATGCGCAGGTGCCGCACCAGGCTGCGCACAGGCAGGCCACGACCAGGTGGTCCTGCGCCAGTGCGGCGGCTACTTCGGCACGGTTGTCGGCATGTAGGGTGGTGCTGTGCATGGGGTGCTATTGTACATGCCCACAGGGTAAAATACCGGCCATGGCTACCATTCTTGCAATCGAAACATCCTCTGAAATGGCTTCCTGCGCCTTGCTGCGCGGGGAGCGCGTGTATTTCCGCGAATCGTCCGGCGTGCGCACCCATTCCCAGGCCGTGCTGCCCATGATCCAGGAATTGCTCGCCGAGGCAGGCATTGTCCTGCGCGATTGCGACGCCATTGCCTATGGCGCCGGCCCCGGTTCCTTTACCGGCGTGCGAACTGCCTGCGGCATCGCCCAGGGGCTGGGATTTGGCGCCGGCCTGCCGCTGCTGCCGGTGGTGACGCTGGACGCCATGGCGCTGGCTTGCCGCGAGCGCCACGGCTCCGAACAGGTCCTGGCCGTGCTCGACGCGCGCATGAACGAAGTCTATTGGGCGCAGTACCGCTTTGAAGGCGGCCAGCCGGTCGCTATCCTGGCGCCGGCCTTGTCGGCCCCATCGGGCGTCGCTCCGGCCGGCCCGGCCCGCGCATGCGGCAACGGCTTTGCCGCCTATGCCGAGGCGTTTGCCGGCAAGGACTTTGCTGACGGCGCCGATGGCGCGGTCATGCCGCATGCGGTGCAGGTCGCACAACTGGGGCGCGCCGCTTTCGCTGCCGGACACGCCGTGCCGGCAGCCCAGGCGCAGCCGCTGTACCTGCGCAACAAGGTCGCCTATACCAAGGCTGAACGTGAAGAAATGAAGGCGTCGCACGCATGATGTACGAGTTATGGGATCTGGCACGGCTGATTTACGAGCCGATGCAGGAAAGTGACCTCGACGAGGTGGTCGCGCTGGAGCAGGAGGTTTACCCCTATCCGTGGAGCCGCGCCAATTTCTCCGATTCGCTGTCGGAGGGTTATCACGCCTGGGTGCTGCGCGCCCAGGACCGGCAGTTGATGGGGTATTTCCTGGTGATGGACATTGTCGACGAGGCGCACCTGCTGAACGTCGCGGTGTCGCGCAATTGGCAGGGCAGGGGCGTGGGCCGCCTGCTGGTGAACCAGGCTGTCGCCTTGTCGCGCGGTCACGGCATGGAGTCGATCCTGCTGGAAGTGCGGCCTTCCAACGTCCGCGCGCTGGAGATCTACCAGCGCTACGGTTTTGCTGAAATCGGCCGTCGCAAAGGCTACTATCCTGCTGCAGATTCAACCCGCGAGGACGCAATCGTGATGCGTTATGGCTTATGAGTGACCGTCGATCCGCAGTATTCCTGGAGGAGATGGGCGTAGGGCCGCAGTGGCGCCTGCGTAATCGTCCTGCAGCCGCCGACACCGTCGATGCCGCTGGTCCTGTGCCCGCTGCCGACGCTCCGCAGGCTGTGCCCGCCGCGCAGAAGTACGACCAGTTCCCGGCTCCGGCCGCCGGCATGCAGCGCCCGCAAGGCGGCGCGGCAGATGCATTCGCCGACACCAGCCCCTCGCCTGCATTCGCGCCGCAAGCACCGGACAATTCGCGGCCTGTGCAAGCCGCCGCGCAGGCCGCCCCTTCCGCGCAGCAGCGCGCCCCTGCCAATGCGCCATCGCCGGCAGCGGCTGCGGCAGCGGCAGCGCGGGCAGCTTCCGCAGGAGCGGCAGCGCCCGCAGAAGCGCGCCAGGCATCGCCAGCCGTCCCCGGTGCTCCCGGCGCGCCAGCGGCTCCCGCTGCGCCAGCCCGCGTACCCGGCACGCCAAGCATCGCCTCAACCGGCGAAGACATGTCCTGGTTTGACGACGCTCCAACGCCTGAATACAAGCCGCAGCGCAAGAAAGTGGCAGTACCCGAGGAACCGTCCGCCGCGCAGCCACAGCGCTCCGCCCCAGCCTCACCGCCATCGCGTCCGCCGCAATTCGGCCAGGCCGCGCCCGCACCAGCCAGCCGCCCGCCGATGCAGCCGCGCGCTGCAATTGCGCCGTCCGGCAGCGCCCCGCCTTCCGCCATGGGCTACGACGTTCCAGCTTACGACGACATCCCGATGGACGAGCCGCCAACCTGGTTTGACGACGACCAGCCTGCCGCGCCGGCCGCAGCACGCGCACCGCAGCCAGGCAAGACGACTGACGAAGAAATCGCCCAGATGGACTGGCCGGCGCTGCAAGCTGCAATCGGCGCCTGTACCCGCTGCGGCCGTTGCGAGACCCGCCAGCAAGCGATTCCTGGCCGTGGCGACGAACAGGCGACCTGGATCGCCCTCGACACCGCGCCAGGCCAGGCGGAAGACAGCGAAGGCTACCAGTTCGCCGGCGACCCCGGCCACCTGCTCGACAATATGCTGAAAGCCGTCGGCCAGACAACGGAAAAGGGCGCCTACCTCACCAGCCTGGTGAAGTGCCACGCCCCCAACGCGCCTGGCGCCGAAGAACTGCAAGCCTGCCGCCCATACCTGCAGCGCGAGCTGGAGCTGACGCAGGCGAAAGTCATCGTCGCCTTCGGTCATACGACCGGCAAAGGCCTGCTGGGCGGCGCTGCGCGCGGCCGCATCATGTTGCACGGCAGCGTGCCGGTCGTGGCCACCTATCACCCGGCCGATCTGCTGAAAAAGCCGGAAGAAAAGGCCAAGGCATGGCAGGACTTGTGCCTTGCCAAAGCCGCCCATGCCGGCCGACGCTAGGACATTCCACCGCAAATGGGGCCACCTCGCGCGGCCCCACGTTCGCGCGCTGGCGTGGCTGCTCGATTCGCCCGACCTGCTCGATCCGGACAGTCCGCACTGGCAGGGCAAGATCGCCACGCTGGGCCCCATCACGCCGGCCGTGGCCAACTGGCTGGACGACCTTGATGCCGATCCGTCGCTGCTGGACGCGGCCCTCGGTAACCGTTTCTACTCCCGCCTTGGCCTGTACGCCGAAAAGCTGATGGCCTTCTACTTCGCCCAGCAAGGTACGCTGGCCGCCCATGGCCTGCAAGTCCGCGACGGCAAGAATGGCACCATCGGCGAATTCGACTTCCTCCTGCGCGAGGAGGGCAGGGAATACCTGCGCCACATCGAATTCGCCACCAAGTTTTACCTGCTCGACGGCGACCCGGATCACGGCAATTACAACCGCCTCGTCGGCCCCAATCTCGCCGATACGCTTGGCCTGAAGATGCGCAAGATCTTCAATGCCCAGTTGCAGCTGTCCCTGCATCCCATTGCGCAAAAGGTCGCGCCGGCACCGGTCACCAAGGCCCAGGCCCTGGTCAAAGGCTGGCTGTTCTATCACGCCACCGAAGCCGCGCCGCAAATTGAAGGCATCTCGCCCGACCACTGCCGCGGCCATTGGCGGACCATCAGCGAACAGGCCGCCGCGCAAGGCGAGCAGTTCATTGTGATGCCGCGCCTGCAGTGGCTGGCACCCTTGCGCACGCCGGCCGCGCGCAGCGAAAGCGCGCCGACGCCAGCGCCGCTCACGCGCGCGGCATTGCTGGATGTCCTGGCTGAGAAATTCGTTACTGACCCAAGCCCGGTGCTGGTCGCAACGGTGCGGGAAGAGGGGGGCTGGCTGGAAGAGATGGAACGCGGCTTTGTAGTGCCGGAAGACTGGCGCGCCCGTGCCCAGGCGCGCCGCAGTGGCGGGACGTTGCCCGCCTAGATCAGTGTTTGTGCTCGCCGATCAGGCCGAGCGAATCGTGCTTGCGCTGGTTGGCTGCATGCAGCCGCATGATGGCCAGCATCGAACCGGCGACGAACAGGCCAAACAGCACGATGATCGCATTCAGGCTGATATGGATTTTCACCATCAGCGAATACACCGCCAGCATGGTCAGGATCGACAGGTTCTCATTGAAGTTCTGCACCGCGATCGAATGGCCTGCGCTCATCAGAACGTGGCCGCGATGTTGCAGCAGCGCGTTCATCGGCACCACGAAGAAGCCCGACAGCAGGCCGACGATCAGCAGCAGCGGGTAGGCCAGGCGCACGTCATGCACGAAGATCATGCCCATGACGATAATGCCCATCGCAACACCCAGTGGAATGACCGACAGCGACTTGCGCAGCGTGATGAAACGTGCCGACATGCCTGCACCCAGCGCCACGCCGACCGCTACCACGGCGATGGTGCTGGTCGCCTTATCCAGCGTCATGCCCAGCGATTGCTTGGCCCATTCCAGCACGATAAATTGCAGCGTAGCGCCGGCGCCCCAGAACAGCGTGGTCACCGCCAGTGAAATCTGGCCCAGCTTGTCGCGCCACAGAATGCTGCAGCAGCCGGCGAACTCGGTAATCAGGCGCAGGGGATTGCGCTCCTGGTGTTCGTAGACGTAGCCGGTATCGGGAATGCGCAGGTTGAAGATGGCCGCCAGCAGGTAGGTCGCGCCGACGACGGCCAGCGCGATTTCGCTGGTTGTATCAAGGCCGGTATCAATGCCCGGGAAATCGAAATTGAACAGTGCCCTGGATACCGGACCGCCGATCAGCGCGCCGCCCATGGCGATGCCGAGGATGATGGAGCTGACGGTCAGGCCCTCGATCCAGCCATTGGCCACTACCAGTTTTTCCGGCGGCAGAAGTTCGGTCAGGATGCCGTACTTGGCCGGCGAATAGACTGCCGCGCCGAAGCCCACCACCGCATAGGCGGCCAGCGGATGCACGTGATAGAAAATCAGCGCGCAGCCGAAAATCTTGATCAGGTTGGAAATGAACATGACCCGGCCTTTAGGCAGGGCATCAGCGAAGGCGCCTACAAATGCTGCCAACAGCACGTAAAACAGCACAAAAGTCAGCTTCAGCAAGGGTGTAACCCAGGCGGGAGCTTGCATGGACACCAGCAGGTCGATCGCTACGATGAGCAGAGCATTGTCTGCCAACGACGAAAAGAACTGCGCGGCCATGATGGTATAAAAACCACGATTCATTCAGGACGCCCGATAATTATCTCGGGATGCTTTATACCATGGAAAGTAAGGTTTCCAAAGATTTCGCCCTGCATATACACGGCACAAACGGTAAAATGCGCCATTCTTCTTCACCGGTTTTTTGTCATGCCAAGGCCAATCGTCGCGCACATCCATCTCGCTGCAATGCAACATAACCTGGAGCGCGCAAAAGCCTGCGCCCCGGGCGCAAAGGCCTGGGGCGTGGTCAAAGCCAACGCTTACGGGCATGGACTGGAACGCGGTATGCGCGGTTTTGCCGCCGCAGACGGCCTGGCGCTGATTGAGCCGGACAACGCCGTGCGCCTGCGCGCGATGGGCTGGACCAAGCCGATTCTTCTTTTAGAGGGATGGTTCGACTCTGCAGACTTGCTGTCGATGGCGGAACATAGTATTGAAGGCGCCGTTCACTGCATCGAGCAGCTTGAAATGCTGGAGCGCACCGCGTTGGCACGTCCAATCAATGTGCACCTGAAGATGAACACCGGCATGAACCGCCTTGGCTTCAAGCCGGGCGAATATGCTGCCGCCCATGCCCGCCTGCGCGCCATCCCGCAAGTTGGCACGATTACCCTGATGACCCATTTTGCCAACGCCGACGAACTGCACCATCCGTGTATGCCGCTCGCGGAGCAGGTGCGCCGCTTCAATGAAGGCACGGCCGGCCTGCCCGGCCCGCGCAGCTTGTGCAATTCGGCCGGCATCCTGCACATGCCCGACCTGGGCGCCGGCCTGGCAACGGACTGGATTCGTCCCGGCATCATGCTGTATGGCGGCACGCCCGGCGGCAAGACTGCCGAAGAATTCGGCCTGAAGCCGACCATGACCTTGACCAGTGAATTGATCGGCGTGCAGGAAATCGGTCCCGGCGACTACGTAGGCTACGGCAGCCGCTTCAAGGCCGAGCAGGCCATGCGCATCGGCGTGGTGGCCTGCGGTTATGCGGACGGCTATCCGCGCCACGCGCCGGTCGATACGCCGATACTGGTGGATGGCGTGCGCACACGCCTGGTTGGCCGAGTGTCCATGGACATGCTGACCGTCGACCTGACCAATGTGCCGAACGCCCGCGTCGGCAGCAAGGTCGTGCTGTGGGGCGAGGGCATGCCGATCGATGACGTGGCAACGGCGGCCGGCACCATCGGCTATGAGTTGATGTGCGCCCTGGCGCCGCGTGTACACGTAGTCGAGGCGTAAGCAGATGGCCAAGGCAAAGACCAATTACACCTGCAGCGAGTGTGGCGGCATCAGCAGCAAATGGACCGGCCAGTGCTCGTCCTGCCAGCAGTGGAACACCATGGTGGAAACCGTGATCGAAACCGCGGGCGCCAACCGCTTCTCGCAAGCCCAGCACCAGTCGCTGGCGCAGACCGCGCCGGTGCTGTCGCTGCAGGACATCGAAGCGCTGGACGTGCCGCGCTTCGGCACCGGCATTGAAGAATTCGACCGCGTGCTGGGCGGCGGCCTGGTGGCGGGCGGGGTGGTCCTGATCGGCGGCGACCCCGGCATCGGCAAATCGACGCTGCTGCTGCAGGCGCTGGCCAATATGTCCAAGGTCAAGAGCGTGCTGTATGTCAGCGGCGAGGAATCCGGCGCCCAGATCGCGCTGCGCGCCAAGCGCCTGGCGGTCGACGCCAAGGACCTCAAGCTGCAGGCCGAAATCCAGCTCGAGAAAATCCTCGGTACGCTGGCCGACCTGAAGCCGCAGGTGGCGGTGATCGACTCGATCCAGACCCTGTATTCGGATGCCCTGGCCTCGGCGCCCGGCTCCGTGGCCCAGGTGCGCGAATGCGCGGCCCAACTGACCCGTGTCGCCAAGATGAGCGGCACCACCATCATCCTGGTCGGCCACGTCACGAAGGAAGGCTCGCTGGCCGGCCCGCGCGTTCTGGAGCACATTGTGGACTGCGTGCTGTATTTTGAGGGCGACAACCATTCCAGTTTCCGCCTGGTGCGCGCCATCAAGAACCGCTTCGGTGCGGTCAATGAACTGGGTGTGTTCGCGATGACCGAGAAGGGCCTGAAGGGCGTATCGAACCCCTCGGCGCTGTTCCTGTCCTCGCACGAGAACCAGGTGCCCGGTTCCTGCGTGATGGTGACGCAGGAGGGCACGCGCCCGCTGCTGGTCGAAGTGCAGGCCCTGGTCGACACCAGCCACCTGCCCAACGCGCGCCGCCTGTCGGTTGGCCTGGAACAGAACCGCCTGGCCATGCTGCTGGCCGTCCTGCACCGGCACGCCGGCATTGCGGCCTTCGACCAGGACGTATTCATCAACGCCGTGGGCGGGGTGAAGATCACCGAACCGGCAGCCGACCTGGCGGTGCTGATGGCGATTAACTCTTCGATGCGCAACAAGGCACTGCCGAACGGCTTTGTGGTCTTTGGCGAGGTCGGCCTGGCCGGTGAGATCCGTCCGGCGCCGCGCGGCCAGGAGCGCCTGCGCGAAGCGGCCAAGCTCGGCTTCTCGATCGCCATGATCCCGAAAGCCAATGCGCCCAAGCAGCCGATCGAGGGCATGACCATCATCGCGGTCGAGCGTATCGCCGACGCATTCAACCGCCTGCGCGAGCTCCAGTAATATAGATTTTTACGAAATATTGGCTACAATAGCAGACTCGATTCCAACCAGAAACCGGATTAGAAATTGTTAGTCGATTCAAGGCAAGGCGCCCGTAAAATTCTGCGCGTGCGGGCAATGATCGTGATGGATGGTGGCGGCCCGATGGCTGCGCGTACCTTCGACCTCGGCCTGGCAGGCATCTCCCTGACCTCCGAGCATAAAGTGCAGGTGGGCGCCAATGGCCAGATCGTGTTCGAGATGCTTGTTGATGGCAAGCCACAAATCGTCAACACGCGCGGTAAAGTCAACAATTGCATCTTCAGCGGCGATGAGTTCAAGATCGGATTCACCTTTGCGCCACTCGACAATGAAGCGGCCGGAGCAATTACCAAGTTCATGCGCTAAACTTAGTGTATGGACTATGTGAGCAGCTTGCTAAGCACAATGTACGGCACTTCGCTGGGCTTGGGTAATGCCAGCGTCGTTGGCACGCCATCGGAAGCCGTGCTGGCCAGGGTGGAGCAGACATTGGCGCCGCAGCGCAGTGCCGCTGCCAAGCTCAATGCCAGCATCAACCTCACCCAGGCGCGTTTCTCGGGCCTGGGACAATTGCAGTCGGCACTCTCGGTCTTCCAGGATATTGCAGAAAGCCTCGCGGGCACTGGACTCAGCACGCGTGGCAGCAGTTCGGCCGGCAGCGTGCTGGGCGTAACAACCAATGCCGAGGCAGCGGTCGGTTCTCATGAAGTCAAGGTCAGCCAACTGGCCCAGCAGCAAATTCTGATCAGCCCCGAAGCGCAGACCGCCGATACGCGGCTCGGCACCGGCGCGCCGACCGTGATCCGGATCGGCACTGGCGACAGCAGCAAGACCATCACCATCGATAGCCGCAACAACACCCTGCAAGGCATCGCCGACGCGCTCAAGGATGCGGGCTTCGACGCCAGCCTGGTGCGCTCCAGTACCGGCACCGCACTGCAACTGCGCAGTGCCAGCGGCGAAGCAAACAAGCTCAACATCACGGTCGCCGGCGACACCACGATCCGCAACCTGTTCAGCCAGGCATCGCAAACACAGGCGGCGCAGGATGCAATCCTGACGGTCGACGGCAAGACCATCAAGAGCGCCGACAACAGCGTGGAATCGGCCATTAAAGGCGTTACGCTCAACCTGACTGATGAAGGCGATGCCACGGTCACCGTCGCGCGCGACAACAGCCAGATCGCCAAGAATGTTGAAGCCTTCGTCAAAGGCTTCAACGCTTTGCAGGACCGCCTGGATAGCCTGGGCAAAGGCGCGCTGCGCGGCAATCCAGCGCTCAGCCAGGTTCGCACGCAATTGGACCAGCTGGTGCGCACCGCTGGCGGCAGCAGCGAGGCGCTCGCCAATGCCGGCCTGTCGTTCGATACGAACGGCCGCCTCAAGCTGGACAGTGGAGTTCTGAATGCGTCGATCAACGCTAATCCCGAAGCGGTGACCAAGGTGTTCACCAACGAGGGCAGGGGGCTTGCCGATGCGCTGGGTTCTCGCCTTGAAAGCCTGGGTGGCGAACGTAGCGTGGTGTCGCGGGCGTTGGCGCAGGCTGACCGCGAAGTGGATACCCTGCAAAGCCGTAAATCTTCGATGGCGCAAATGCTGACCGTTCAAGCGCAGGCGCTGGTGCGGCTCTACACGCAAGATGAACAACTGGGCGGCACTTCCTCGCTATTCGACCTGTTTGCCTGACCCCAAGAAGACTGAAGGCCCCGACACCAGAATCCGGAAGGATCTGTTGCGGAGCCTCGCTTCTGCAGAAGCGCAAAGCTACTCGTGGTAGCGGTCGACCAACCTATGATGTCCGCCGCGATATTCAGCGACAATTTCGAACGCGATTAACGCGATCATGGCGCCGAATATGCCCATGGTGAACAATACCCACATAACAAACCAGCCGACGTTTCCGGGGGCTGCTCCCTAGAGTTGATACAATTAAACTCTAGCATCCATTTAAGCAATTACAAGCCCAGCATAAAGATCTATTTCGTCACGAGGTCGGGCTGCATCACCGCCTTCAGGTAGAAGCTCGATGGATCGTCCGCTTCACGCTGCACAAACCACCAGGCGGCGCCTTTTTTCATCTCCCAATCGCTGTCCTCGCCGGTCATCAACAGCGCTGCTGCCTGGCCCAAGGTAGGCTGGTGGCCCACCACCAGCACGGCTTCTTTCGATGACGGCCAGTTGGCCGCTTTCAGGATGTCGCTGGCATCGGCGCCTGGCGCCAGGTCGGGATGGATCTTGTATTTGCGTCCCAGTCCCGCCACGGTCTGCACGGTGCGCGTGGCAGGGCTGACCAGGATGCGGCAATTCTCCGGCAACACGGAATCAAGCCACTGGCCCATGCGGCGCGCCTGCTTATGCCCTTTGGGCGTGAGCGTGCGTTCCAGGTCCTCCAGCCCGGGCTGGGATGGTTCCGCTTCGGCGTGGCGCCACAAGATCAGGTCCATGCTTCCTCCCGTGAGCAGGCGTCAATCCGCCGGCGCATCGGCCGGCGTACCGAGTAACTCCATCAAGTGTTGCTGGGCGCTGAAGGCCTTTTGCTTGCCGCGTGCTTTGCGGCGGTGATACTGGCCGTGCGAATCCAGCTCCCACGCGTTGGAGTTATCCTTCAGGTAAGGCGTCAAACCCTCCGCAATCACGCGCCGTTTCAGGCTCCGGTCCAGCACCGGGAACGCCACTTCGATGCGGCGCAGCAGGTTGCGGTTCATCCAGTCCGCGCTGGCCAGCATCACATCGTGGGCCAGGTCGTTGCGGAAGTAATAGATGCGGCTATGTTCAAGGAAGCGGCCGATGATGGAACGTACCCGGATATTTTCGGACAATCCCGGCACGCCGGGCATCAGGGTGCAGGCGCCGCGCACGATCAGGTCGATCTTGACCCCGTCCTTCGAGGCGGCATACAGCGCCCGGATCACCGGTTCATCGGTTAATGCATTGATTTTAGCGATAATCCGGCCCGGACGCCCGGATTTTGCGATTTTGGCCTCGTTTCGTATCGCTTTGATGATCTGGTCTTGCAGCGAGAACGGCGCCAGCCAGATATGGTTCATGCGCTGCGGCTTGGTCAGGCTGGTCAGGTGCATGAAGACTTCGTTGACGTCGCGGCCCAGTTGCGGCTCGCAGGTCAGGATGCCGAAGTCCGTATAGAACTTGGTTGTCGTTGGGTGGTAGTTGCCGGTCCCAAGGTGGGCGTAGTAGCCGAGGCCGCCTTCGTCGCGGCGGATTACCAGGGCGATCTTGGCGTGGGTTTTCAGGCCTACCACGCCGTACACGACCTGGGCGCCAGCCTGTTCCAGCTTGTCGGCCCAGTTGATGTTGGCTTCCTCGTCAAAGCGCGCCATCAGTTCCACCACCACCGTGACTTCCTTGCCGCTGCGGGCTGCCGCAATCAAGGCTTCCATCAGGTCCGAGTTCATGCCGGTGCGGTAGACGGTCTGCTTGATCGCCACCACGGCCGGATCGAGCGCCGCGCTGCGGATGAAGTCGATCACGGTCTGGAAGCTCTGGTACGGATGGTGCAGCAGGATGTCGTGCTTGCGGATGGTGGCGAAGATGTCGTTGTTGACGGTCTTGGCCTGCACGCCGGCGATGAAGGGCGGGAAGCGCAATTCGGGGCGTCGTGCCTGTTCCACGATTTCGTTCAGGCGCACCATGTTCACCGGGCCGTCGACGCGATACAGGCGGCTTTGGTCCAGGCTGAACTGGTCGAGCAGGAATTGCGACAGCTCGGGCGGGCAATTCTTGGCCACCTCGATCCGCACCGAACGGCCGTAGGCCCGCCCCTGCAGCTCGCCTTTCAGCGCCTGGCGCAGGTTTTTCACTTCATCTTCATCGACCCACAGGTCGGAGTCGCGCGTGACGCGGAACTGGGAATAGGCCATCACGTCGCGCCCGGCAAACATTTCGGAGATATGGGCGTGGATGACGGAGGACAGCAGGCAGAACGACACACCGCCTTCTTTAGATAGATGGTCGGGCAGGCGGATCACGCGTGGCAGCACGCGCGGAGCTTTCACAATCGCGATGGCGGTGCCGCGCCCGAACGCGTCCTTGCCGCTCAGTGCAACGATGAAATTGAGGCTCTTGTTTACTACCTGGGGGAAAGGGTGGGCCGGATCGAGGCCGATCGGGGTCAGCAGGGGACGTACTTCGCGGTCAAAATAATCCTTGACCCAGGCGCGCTGGGCTTCGTTGCGCTGGCTGTGGCGCACGATATGGATGCCCTGGGCTTTCATTTCCGGCAACACTGCCGTATTAAATATTTCGTACTGGCGCTTGACCAGTTCATGACACTCGCTGCTGACCCGTTCCAGCGTGGCAGCGAGGGCGGGGTGGTCACCCAGGTCGCCATCGACGCTGGCGGCAGCCAGCAGGCTGGCCACCCTTACTTCAAAGAACTCATCCAGGTTGCTGCTGACAATGCACAGGTAGCGCAATCGTTCGAGCACTGGGATGGTGGCGTCTTCTGCCTGGGCCATCACGCGGCGGTTGAACGCCAGCTGTGACAGCTCCCGATCAAGGAATGCTGTTTTCATAACTATTAGTATATTTGAGAAATATGACAAGTTTGTGACCTTGTCCTAGACTTAATTTTGACGTGTCATAAAGCTGTCATATTGACGTCATACACTGCGCAGCATTCAACCCAACCCCTGAAAAGGACCTTTGATATGCGCATGAAACAGTTGTTGACCTCCTTCGTTGTTGGCGCTTCGGCGGCAATGGCATTCTCGACCGCTTTCGCAGCGGACATGACCGGCGCAGGCGCAACTTTCCCTTACCCGATCTACGCCAAGTGGGCTGAAGCCTACAAGGCATCCACCGGCAACGGCCTGAACTACCAGTCCGTCGGTTCCGGCGCAGGTATCAAGCAGATCAAAGCCAAGACCGTCGATTTCGGCGCTTCCGACATGCCGCTGAAAGCAGAAGAGCTGGACGCTGACGGCCTGATGCAGTTCCCAGCCATCATGGGTGGCGTGGTAACCGTAGTGAACCTGGATGGCATCGCTCCAGGCCAGTTGAAACTGACCGGCCCGGTTGTTGCTGACATCTACCTGGGCAAGATCACCCAGTGGAACGATGCAGCGATCGCTGCCCTGAACCCAGGCGTGAAGCTGCCAGCCGCTGAAATCACCGTGGTGCACCGCGCTGACGGCTCCGGCACCTCCTTCCTGTTCACCGACTACCTGTCGAAAGTGAACCCGGAGTTCAAGACCAAGATCGGTGCCGGCACCGCTGTGAAGTGGGTAACCGGCGTGGGCGGCAAGGGTAACGACGGTGTTGCCGCCAACGTGCAGCGTATCAAGGGCGCCATCGGCTACGTGGAATGGGCCTACGCCAAGAAGAACAAGATCGCTCACACCCAGCTGAAGAACAAGGACGGCAACTTCCTGCAGCCTGACGACGACAACTTCAAGGCCGCTGCTGCCAACGCGGAATGGACCAAGACCCCAGGCTTCGGCGTGGTGCTGACCGACCAGGCTGGCAAGACTTCGTGGCCAATCACCGGCGTGTCCTACATCCTGATGCACAAGCAGCAGGCTGATGCGAACAAGGGCAAGGAAGTCATCAAGTTCTTCGACTGGGCTTTCAAGAACGGCGATGCTGCTGCTACCGAACTGGACTACGTGCCGCTGCCTGACACCGTTGTGAAGCTGGTGCAGGGTTCGTGGAAAGCTAACCTGAAGGATGCTTCGGGCAAGCCGCTGAACTGATCTTCTGAAACCGGCACCCCGGTGTCTGACCCTGCGGGTCAGACGGGGCGGCCATCCGATCGGGGTGCCGGTTTAAAGAGGAAGCTAAGCGGGGCGGCTTGAACAGAAGGCCTCCCCGGTTAGCTAAACCAAAAAACTAAATCATGAGTGCAGAAATCACCTCACCATCTCCCCTCCAGTTATCGGAACCCGCCACCATGAGTGCCTCCGTAGCTGCCATGCAGTCCGTGGTGCGCAAGCAGCGCATCCAGGATTGGTTCTTCCACAAAATCACGATGGTATTCGCGCTGACCGTACTGTTTGTACTGGTCGGCATTATCATTTCCCTGATCAATGGCGCCTTGCCTGCCCTGAAAGAGTTCGGCCCCGCCTTCGTCACCACCGTCGAATGGGATCCGGTCAATGACCAGTTCGGCGCCGCGATTGCCATCGTCGGCACCCTGGCCAGTGCCGGCATCGCGCTGCTGATCGCGTTCCCGGTCAGCTTCGGCATCGCGCTGTTCCTGACCGAGGTGTGCCCGGTCTGGCTGCGCCGCCCGCTGGGCACCGCCATCGAGCTGCTGGCCGGCGTGCCATCGATCATTTACGGCATGTGGGGCTTGTTCGTATTCGCGCCGATGTTCAGCGAATACGTGCAGCCGCTGCTGAAGTCCACCCTCGGCGCCTTGCCGTGGATCGGCGCGCTGTTCAAGGGCCCGACCATGGGCATCGGCATCCTGACCGCCGGCCTGATCCTGGCGGTGATGATCATCCCGTTTATTGCTTCCGTGATGCGCGATGTGTTCGAGATCGTGCCTGCCGTGCTGAAGGAATCGGCTTACGGCCTGGGCTGCACCCGCTGGGAAGTGGTGCGCAAGGTCGTGCTGCCTTACACCAAGACCGGCGTCGTCGGCGGCGTCATGCTGGGCCTGGGCCGCGCCCTAGGCGAAACCATGGCGGTGACCTTCGTGATCGGTAACGCGGCCAAGCTGCCTACCTCGCTGTTCTCGCCGGGCAGCTCGATCGCTTCGACCCTGGCTAATGAATTCGCCGAAGCGTCCAGCAAGCTGCACGTGTCCTCGCTGTTCGCGCTGGGCCTGCTGCTGTTCATTATTACCTTTATTGTCCTGTCCGGCGCCAAGCTGATGTTGATGGGCCTGTCGCGCAAGGAGGGCGTCAAATGATCCAGACCAAGAATCCTGTCTACCGCAAACGCCTGTTCTTCCATCGCGTCGGCATGGCACTGTCGGTCGGCGCCATGTCGGTCGGCCTGGTTGCACTGCTGTGGATCCTGGCAACCCTGCTGATCAACGGCTTCTCCGCCCTGAATGTGCTGATCTTCACCGGCGATACCCCGGCGCCAGGCAGCGATGGCGGCGGCCTGCGCAATGCTATCGTCGGCTCGCTGATGATGGTCGGCCTGTCGACCGCGGTGTCGACCCCGATCGGCATCCTGGCCGGCATCTACCTGGCCGAATACGGCGAAGAGAACAAGGTGGCGCAAGTGACCCGCTTCGTGACCGACATCATGCTGTCCGCACCGTCGATCGTGATCGGCCTGTTCGTGTACGCCCTGTACGTGGCGAACGTGCAGCACTTCTCGGGCTACGCCGGCTCCATCGCGCTGTCGCTGATCGCGATCCCGGTGGTGGTGCGCACCACCGACAACATGCTGAAGCTGGTGCCGAACTCGCTGCTGGAAGCGGCTTACGCACTCGGGGCGCCGCGCTGGAAAGTGTCGGTGATGGTGCGCCTGCGCGCCGTCAAGGCCGGCGTGATGACCGGCGTGCTGCTGGCCGTGGCCCGCGTGGCCGGCGAGACCGCGCCGCTGCTGTTCACCGCCCTGAATAACCAGTTCTTCAGCGCGGACATGAACCAGCCGCTGGCCAACCTGCCGGTCGTGATCTACCAGTTCGCCATGAGCCCATACGACAACTGGCGCGACCTGGCCTGGGGCGGCGCACTGATCGTGACCTTCAGCGTCCTGGCACTGAACATCCTGTCGCGCACGGTGTTTGCGCAAAAAGCACCAAAATAACGAGTACAGATCATGACCCAAGCTAGCAAAATCATTGAAATCTCCGGCCTGAACTTCTACTACGGTAAGACGCGCAGCCTGCATAACGTCAACCTGGACATCCACGAGAAGAAGGTGACTGCCTTCATCGGCCCGTCAGGTTGCGGCAAATCGACCCTGTTGCGCACCCTGAACCGCATGTACGACCTGTACCCGGGCCAGCGCGCCGAAGGCGCCATCCGCTACCGCGGCCACAACATCCTGGAAGCGGGCCTGGACGTGAACATGCTGCGCGCCAAAGTGGGCATGGTGTTCCAGAAGCCGACCCCGTTCCCGATGTCGATTTACGACAATATCGCCTTCGGCGTGCGCCTGTACGAAGACCTGTCGAAAGGCGAGATGGACGAGCGCGTCGAATGGGCGCTGAAAAAAGCCGCCCTGTGGGGCGAGGTGAAGGACAAGCTGGCCAAGAGCGGCCTGTCGCTGTCCGGCGGCCAGCAGCAGCGCCTGTGCATCGCGCGCGGCGTGGCGGTGAAGCCTGACGTCCTGCTGCTGGATGAGCCGACTTCCGCGCTGGACCCGATTTCCACCTCCAAGATCGAAGAGCTGATCTCCGAGCTGAAAGAGGATTACACGATCGCCATCGTGACCCACAATATGCAGCAGGCGGCGCGCTGCTCCGACTACACCGCCTATATGTACCTGGGCGAACTGGTGGAATTCGGCGAAACCGACCAGATTTTCATGAATCCTGTGCGCAAAGAGACCCAGGACTACATCACCGGCCGTTTTGGCTAACCAGAAGAAGAGAGAGAAGAGATTATGATGGGCGAACATTCCTCCAAAGCTTACGACACCGAACTCGAAGGCATCCGCTCCAAAGTGCTGCTGATGGGCGGCATGGTCGAGACCATGTTCCTGGATGCGATGACCTGCTTCCGCATCGGCAACCTGGACCGCGCCGAGCGCGTGGTGGCCGAAGACGCCAACGTCAACCAGCTGGAAGTGCAGCTGGACGACCAGTGCAGCCACCTGATCGTCAAACGCCAGCCGACCGCCAACGACCTGCGCACCGTGATGGCCACCCTGAAGGTGATCACCGACCTGGAACGCATCGGCGACGAAGCCGCCAAGATCGCGCGCATCGCCAAGGCCTTGCACGCACGCGGCGCCGTCACCCTGAACCACTATGAAATGGTGCGCACCATCGCCACCGCCACCAGCGACCTGCTGCACGATGCGCTGGACGCTTTCGCCCGCAGCGACGAGAAGCAGGCGCTGGAGCTGATCGCCCAGGACGCGGTGATCGACCATGAATACCGCTCCATCATGCGCAACCTGATTACCTTCATGATGGAAGATCCGCGTACAATCTCGGCAGCGCTGGACACGATGTGGGTGGCCAAGGCCATCGAGCGCATCGGCGACCACGCCAAGAATATCGCCGAATACGTGATCTACGTGGTGGAAGGCAAGGATATCCGCCATACCCACGGAGCGACCCAAGAAGCAAGCAAATAATGGCATCCGACAAAACGACAGTACTGATTGTTGAAGATGAGCCGGCGATCGTTGAGCTGGTAAGGTTCTCGTTGCGCGAAGCGGGCTGGAACTGCGTGGTGGCGCAATCCACGCAGGAAGCATGGGAAGTCATGCAGACCCGCACCCCGCAGCTGGTGCTGCTGGACTGGATGCTGCCGGACCAGAGCGGCCTGCGCCTGCTGGCCCGCATCCGCGGCGACCGCCACTTCGCCAGCGTTCCTGTGATCATGCTGACCGCGAAGAGCATGGAAGAGGACAAGCTGGCAGGCCTGAATGGCGGCGCCGACGACTACATCACCAAGCCGTTTTCGCCGCGCGAGCTGCTGGCCCGCGCCCGTGCGCTGCTGCGCCGCAAGAGTCCTGAACTGGCGGAGACCCAGCTCAAGGCCGGCCCGGTGGTGCTGGACCCGGTCAGCTGCACGGTGTCGATGAACGAAAACAAGATCGACATCGGCCACGCAGAGTACAAGTTGCTGAAATTCTTCATGGCCCACCCCGAGCGCGTGTTCTCGCGCAGCCAGTTGCTGGACAAGGTATGGGGCGACCATGTGGTGATCGAAGAGCGCACGGTGGACGTCCACGTGCTGCGCCTGCGCAAGGCGCTGAAAGATGCCGAGCACCTGATCAAGACGGTGCGCAGCGTGGGATATATGCTGACTGAGAAGCCATGAATCCAAAAGTAGTGTTCTGGGTACCAGTCGCCATCCGGCTCGGCTTCCTGCTGGCGGGCGCTGGCCTGATGTGGTGGTGGTTCGGCCTGGCGGCCGGCATCGTCACGGCTTTCGCCGGCGTGCTCGCTGCGGTCTTCATCCAGCTCAAATATCTTTACCAGCTCAGCGAATGGCTGGACAAGCCCGAATCGGGCCGCCTGCCGGACGGCTGGGGCGAGTGGACCAATATCTTTTCCCGCCTGTACCGCCTGCGCCGCGACGACGAAAAGAACCAGGCCGAATTGACCGAATGGCTGGCGCGCTTCCGCCAGGCCATGCACCTGCTGCCGGACGGCGTGGTGATCATGGACGACGTGCTGTTCCTCGAATGGTGCAACCCGGCCGCCGAAGAGCACCTGGGCCTGCAGCAAGCCCGCGACAAGGGCATGCGCGTGACCAACCTGGTACGCAGCCCGGATTTCATGGACTACCTGATCCTGGGCCGCTACGACCAGCCGCTGACGCTGAATTTCCGCGGCCGCAAGCTGGTGGTGCACATCATCCCGTTCGAAAACCGCCGCCAGATCCTGGTCACGCACGACATTACCGAGACCCAGCGCGCCGAAATGATGCGCCGCGACTTCATCGCCAACGCCTCGCACGAGCTGCGCACGCCGCTGACGGTGATCGCCGGCTTCCTGGAAATCGCCGCTTCGATGGAGCTGGACGCCGAAACCCGCGCCGCCCACCTCAAGCTGATGACCGAACAAAGCCACCGCATGCAGCACCTGATCGAGGACATGCTGACCCTGTCGCGCCTGGAATCGGTCGACCACCCGATGCGCCCGGAGCACGTGAACATCCCGGCGCTGCTGGAGCAGGTGCTGCACGAGGCGCGCGCGCTTTCCGGCGGCAAGCACGAGATCTCGCTGGAAGTGCACGGCGGCGACGTGATGGGCAATATGGACGAACTGCATAGCGCCTTCGGCAACCTGGCATCGAATGCCGTGCGCTACACGCCCGCCGGCGGCACGATCAAGCTGCGCTGGGAAGACACGCCGACCGGCGTGCAGTTCCAGGTGCAGGACACGGGCATCGGCATCAACCCGGAGCATATTTCCCGCCTGACCGAGCGCTTCTACCGTGTCGACAAGAGCCGTTCGCGCGAAACCCAGGGCACCGGTCTTGGGCTGGCCATCGTCAAGCACGTACTGCTGCGCCACAGCGGCAAGCTGAACATCAGCTCCGAGGCAGGGCAGGGCAGCACCTTCACGGTCAGCCTGCCGAAATCGCTGGTTTCCACTACCGTCGAGCCGGCGCAAGCTGCATAAGAAGAAAAATGGGGACGTACCCCATTTATTAGGTAAAATCTGCTCGCCTAAAAAAACGAGCAGATTAACCACTACATGCACTTGAAACGTTTCGCTTTTGCCATCCTGGCCGCCGCAGCGCTGGCCGGGTGCCAGACTTCCCCGACTACCGTCTCCACCGACCTGCCGCCGCCGATCAAATCGACCGACGTGCCGCTGGTCTCCGTTGAACCGCCGGTGCAACCTCCTGTGGTACCGCCGGTTGCGCCAGTGCAGCGCAAGGTGAAGATCGGCCTCGCCCTCGGCGGCGGCGCCGCGCGCGGTTTCGCCCACATTGGCGTGATCAAGGCCCTGGAAGCCCAGGGCATCGTGCCGGATATCGTGGTCGGCACCAGCGCCGGCTCCGTTGTGGGCGCGCTGTACGCGGCCGGCAATGATGCCAAGGCCCTGCAGAAGATGGCGGTCGACCTCGACGAATCGGCCATTTCCGACTGGGCGCTGCCGCTGTTCGGCAAGTCCTCCGGCGTGCTGAAAGGCGAGGCGCTGCAATCCTTCGTCAACAAGGCTGTGGGCAACCGCACCATCGAAAAACTGAAGATGCCCTTCGGCGCCGTGGCGTCGGACCTGAAAACCGGCCAACCTATCCTGTTCCAGCGCGGGAATACCGGCATGGCGGTGCGCGCCAGTTCGGCCGTGCCGGGCGTGTTCCAGCCGGTGAAGATCGGCGAGCATACCTATGTCGACGGCGGCCTGGTGGCGCCGGTGCCGGTGCGCTTCGCGCGCGAAATGGGCGCGGAATTCATCATTGCGGTGAATATTTCGACCCAGGCTGAAGCCCAGGCCACCAATTCTTCGCTGGAGGTCATCATGCAGACCTTCTCCATCATGGGCCAGCGCATCAACCAGCTTGAATTGCGCGATGCCGACATCGTGATCCAGCCGCCGCTGGGCAAGATGGGCTCCGCCGAATTCACCAACCGCTCCGGCGCCATGCAGGCCGGCGAGCGTGCAACCCTGGCCGTCATGCCGCAACTGAAGCAGAAGCTGAAGGCGCGTCGCGAAACCCCGGCCCCATAAATATCAGGAATCGAGAGAATGATCACCAAGCCAGTGCTGTCCCTGGACGACATCAAGAAAATCGCCGCTGCCGCCGAAGCGGAAGCCATCAAGAATAACTGGGCCGTCACCATCGCCATCGTCGACGACGGCGGCCACCTGCTGTGGCTGCAGCGTCTGGACGGGGCGGCGCCGCTGTCGTCGCATATCGCTCCTGCCAAAGCGCGCCTGTCGGCCCTGGGCCGCCGCGAAACCAAGATTTACGAAGACATGATCAATGGCGGCCGTACTTCCTTCGTCGGCGTGCCGATGGTGGAAGCCCCGCTGGAAGGCGGCGTCAATATCGTGGTCGATGGCCATACCATCGGCGCGGTGGGCGTGTCGGGCGTGAAATCCAGCGAAGATGCACAAATTGCCAAGGCAGGTATTGCTGCACTGGCTTAAGTCTTGCAATTGAGGCAATGACTTCCTAGAATACAGGCAAGGGGGAGTTATGAGACTGCCGGTTGCCTTGCTGTTTTGCCCAATCATCCTGGCGGCGCCGCTGCATGCTGAAGAGCTGCAGCTGTCCGTCATCTCGCGCAGCACGACGCACGCAGACCTGTGGAAAGCGGCGGAAGTCGCTTTCCAGCGCGCCGGCATCAATGCGGTGGTGCGCAAAGTGTCGCCCGAACGTTCCGCCGTGCTGGCCAATGAAGGCACGACCGATGGCGACGTCGGGCGCTCTTCCGGCCTCGAAAAAACCTACCCCAACCTGGTCCAGGTACCTGAGCCGATTTACCAATACGCGCCGACTGCCTTTACCTACAAGCGTTTCGACGTGACGGGCGGCTGGGAGTCCCTGCGCTCGCACACAGTCTGCATTCGCCGCGGCCTGCGCCAGACCGACCTGCGCACCAAGGACCTGGCGCGCCAGGTGCTGGCTGACGAAGCGACCATGTTGCGCATGCTGGCGGCCGGCGGCTGCGACGTCGCCGTCATGGAGCGCAATAATGCGCTGGCACGCGCCGCCATGACGGCGGATCCTCCGCTCCAGCGCCTGCTGCCGCCGATGGAAATCATGCCCCTCTATATCTACCTGCACAAGAGCCATGCGGCGCTGGTGCCCAAGGTGGCTGCCGCCCTGAAGCAGATGCGGGCCGACGGCACCATGCACAAGCTGCTTGGCGAAGGTGAGTAGCGATGAAAGTCCTGGCCACCTTGCTGTGCGCGCTGGTTTCGGCGCCGCTGCGAGGCCAGGACTTGCAGCTTTTCGTCATTCCTGACACGCCGGCCCATCTCGAGGCCTGGCAAACCATTGAAGCAGCAGCCAAGCGTGCCGGGGTACGGGTGCAGATGCGGCCCTTGCCGGCGGAGCGCGGCATGGTGCTTGCCAATGAAGGAAAGCTGGACGGCGCCATCGGCCGCACCATGCTGGCCGCCAGCGGCTATGCGCAACTGGTGGCAGTGCCGGAGCCGGTCTATATCTATGCGCCGACGGCCTATTCCTATAAGAAGATCGACGTGTCGCACGGCTGGAAATCCCTGCGCGGCCATACGCTGTGCATGCGCCGCGGCTATAACTTTACCGAGGAGCGCACCGCCGGGCTGCCGCGGCAGCGGCTGGACAATGACGCCTCCCTGTTGCGCATGCTAAAAGCCGGCGGCTGCGATATCGCCGTCATGGGCCGCAGTAACAAGGAAGTGCTGGCGATGCAGGGGCGCGACCCGGATTTGCTGCAATTGCTGCCCCCTTTGGAGGAGGTGCCGCTCTACCTGTTCCTGAACAAACGCCATGCGGGCCTGGTTTCGCGCTTCGCCGAAGCGCTGAAGCAGGTAAAACGCGAATAGGGCGGGCTTGCCGACGAGGGAACTTTGGGTTATAATTCAAAGGTTTAGCCAATTACCATTCGACCGTAGCGCCTACCTCACACATCCATCATCATCTGACCCGCGAGCCCGGCATTGCGCCCGTACACCCGTGGGTTGTCTGAGTGGCGTCGCTACGGTAACTTAATCAGGAGTTGCCCTTGCCGCCATTTTTTTCTGGCCCAGCCGTTCCAGCCATCCTGGCACTAGCCGACGGAACAATCTTTAAAGGTATTTCCATTGGCGCTGCCGGTCACACGACGGGCGAAGTCGTTTTCAATACCTCCATGACGGGTTATCAGGAAATCCTGACCGATCCATCGTATTCCCGCCAGATCGTCACCCTGACTTACCCGCATATCGGCAACTACGGTATCAATACCGAAGACGTCGAAGCTTCCAAAGTCCACGCCGCAGGCCTGATCATCCGCGACCTGCCGCTGATCCACTCGAATTTCCGCTCCAGCCAATCGCTGACCGACTACCTGAAGGCCGAGAACATCGTCGCCATCGCCGGTATCGACACCCGCAAGCTGACCCGCGTGCTGCGCGAGAAGGGCGCCCAGGCCGGCGCCATCGTGACCGGCGTGCAGGGCAACGAGCCGTCCGTGCAACAGGCACTGGAACTGGCGCGCAGCTTCCCTGGCCTGGCGGGCATGGACCTGGCCAAAGTCGTGACCGTGCCGGAAGTGTACGAATGGACCGAGACCGAGTGGGAACTGGGCAAAGGCTATGGCAAGGTAGCCGATCCTAAATTCCACGTGGTGGCCTACGACTTCGGCGTCAAGCGCAACATCCTGCGCATGCTGGCATCGCGCGGTTGCAAAGTGACCGTGGTGCCGGCGCAGACTTCCGCCGCCTACGTGCTGTCGCTGAACCCGGACGGCGTGTTCCTGTCCAACGGTCCTGGCGATCCTGAGCCATGCGATTACGCGATCGAAGCGACCAAAGTCTTCATGGAGAAGAAGATCCCGGTGTTCGGCATCTGCCTGGGCCACCAGATCATGGCACTGGCTTCCGGCGCCAAGACCCTGAAGATGAAGTTCGGCCACCACGGCGCCAACCACCCGGTGCAGGACCTGGACAGCAAGAAGGTGATGATCACCTCGCAGAACCACGGTTTCGCCGTGGATGCGGACACGCTGCCGGCCAACTGCCGCGTGACCCACGTGTCGCTGTTCGACGGTTCGCTGCAAGGCTTCGCCCGCACCGACGTGCCGGCATTCTGCTTCCAGGGCCACCCTGAAGCATCGCCTGGCCCGACCGACGTCGCCTACCTGTTTGACCGCTTCATCAACATGATGAATGCCGCGG
>Ga0207425_1000054_pt1 | contig 153997 bp, 147 predicted proteins | sample AraplaF_Col_mTSA_FD_184255 | JGI IMG/M metagenome (GOLD analysis project Ga0207425, IMG submission 184255) | Arabidopsis root microbial communities from the University of North Carolina, USA - plate scrape MF_Col_mTSA (SPAdes) (version 3) | ecosystem: Host-associated > Plants > Roots >...
AAACATGAGCTCAAGGAGCGCATTATGGCCGGCATCGATGACGTCAATCGCCATCCCGTCATCCATACATGGTCCTACAAGCTCGCCGAGCCCGCTTGATATGATTCGAACCACGAAAACGGGCTACGAGGATCATTCATTCAGGCTGAAGATTCCATTTGGTCGCCGATCGACCCAGCGCAATCTGCGGCGGGGCCAGTCGCGAAGCTAGGCTGAATTTCGGACTGTATGAGGCAGAGTTGTCGACAGAGGCGACATAGAACGCACGTTTAAACGGCGTTGTATCCGTCCAATGTGTCGCCGTGCTTCTGGAGATCTTCCTTCGTATCGATATCTATAGTGGCGCCCTCACCAATCTCTACCTCCATAATGTCGAGATCCGAGCTTTCGATGAGGCCCTTGGCGCCTCGATCGCCTCTCAATAGCAGGGCCTGCCGATAAAGCGCACCAGGTAGGACGACCGGATTGCCGGGAGTGCCAGCGTGGCTTGCGCGAACCACCGCGCTTCCATTCGACGTTTCGAACGCCATGATTAGCTGATCCAGATCGAGCGCGGTGATGGCTGGCATGTCAGCTAATAGTATCAGGATTCCATCATGGTCCATCACTCCGGGGAATTTCAGGCCGGCGACCAGCGAGCTTGCCATGCCGGATGCGAACTCCGGATTGAAAGTGAGCGTGATTTCGAGGCCGGCAAGGCAGTCTCCGATTTCTTCATGCCGGAAGCCGGTGACCGCGTAGACGTGCTTGGCCCTGCTTTCGATCGCCTGCAAGGCGACACGCCGCACGAGCGGAACACCGCCAAATGTCGCGAGCAGTTTGTGGCCGATATCAGTCGACATCCGCGTCGATCTGCCCGCGGCGAGAATGACGATGCCAACGGAGATGTCAGATCTGCCCGGCCGACCGGGAAAAACTTGTTCGTTGCTCACGCGGCATGCTCCAATTGAATTTTACCAACGATGGCCGATTGTCAGGCCTTCGGGCAAGTGCGTAAACCGTCCATGATCAGGCGAACGATTTTATGCGCCCGTTCGCGCCAGTCGGGAGCGTCTGGGATCGTGTAGATTGCAAAGAGCGTGTAGAGAACGTCACTCGCCTCAAGATCATCCTTCACCGTCCCCGCTCTGATTGCGGCACGCAGAAGCTGGTCGAATGCGGCGGTCATAACCGTCGTTCCATCTGTGAACAGGGCGGAATTCGAGGTGAATAGCAGCTTCAGGCTGCTCGCCATGCCGCGCTTAGCCGCCATGTAACTGACGAAACGGTGCATCCACTTGTCGAGCGCGATATCGGGTGCGTTGTCGGCCAAGAGCTCGCTCGCAGCGCCGGCGAGCAATTCAAGTTCACGCCTATAGACCACCTCGACGAGATGTTCGCGGGTCGGAAAGTGTCGATAAAGCGTACCGATACCGACGCCTGCCCGCCGGGCAATTTCTTCAAGCGATGCATCAGCACCGCGATCAGCAAAGGCTTGCGAGGCGACCTCGACCAGCTTGGCGCGGTTGCGGTGCGCATCTGCTCGTAGCTTCGGCCGGTCCTCGGATTGCGATGCATGCTCTTTTGGTAACAATTTCCAACCCCATGACGGGGCTTGACGAAACGACGCCAGCCACTACCTGTAAACGGAGGCTCCTCCGCTTGTCCGGAGTGCCATCCAACTTCTATTGAGGATTGTGATGGATGTCATGTCTAAACTGCTGAAACGGGCGATGAAGCCAACCTGTGCTGGGCGCCGATTCCGGACGGTCTGTCTCTTGACCTTTCGACCGCTAAGACCCGTAGGAGTGATGTTATGATTTGGCACCATCCAGGCATTCATAACCCAGATCAGGGAAGGACGTTCCGTTGGCGGCAAAACAATCCCTCGTTACCACCTCAACGATCTTCCATCGACGGAGTGTCGCCGCTGCCGGCTAGAGCGTTCTCGACGGATTCTACTCTCGAGGTTCTCGATTTCGCGTTGCAGGCCGCACTTGCCGGTCGACAAGTTGCATTGTGCACACTCGTTGAAATTCGCGGTGGCTCGTCCCGTTCCCTTGGCGCTCATATGGCTGTGACCGATGGTGGCCATTACTGCGGTTATGTCTCCGGAGGGTGTACCGAAGCCGCTGTCGCGGCTGAGGCTTTGCAAGCAATCTCCAAAGGATCTGATCGGTTCGTCATGCTGGGCGAGGGCTCGCGGTTCTTTGATATCGTCTTGCCATGTGGAGGCGGGATCACTGTTGCCGTTCACATTTTACGGGACATTCGACCAATTCGAAAAGTGATCGAAGGTCTAAACTGTCGCAGAACCGCTGGATTGGCTTATCGTCCGAGCAGCCAATCGCTTTCCTTCGTTGCTGGAATATCAGGTGCCGGTTGGGATGATGAGACCTTTCTGACCTGTTATCGTCCGGCCGTTCGGGTCTTCCTTTCCGGGCGCACGTTGGAGGTCGAGGTTGCCGCCAAAGTCGCGCGGGCAGCAGGTTACGAAGTCCTCCTACATGATGCGGTTGTCGGTGAGCTGCCTGGCGACCGGCTGATCGACGCAGACACTGCCGTTGCGCTTCTACAGCACGATCTTGATCTCGAACTCCCGATCCTCGAGGCCGCTCTACACGCCCACCCGTTCTATTTGGGCGCTTTGGGCAGCAGTCGAACCCACGAGAAGAGGATGGAGCGGCTTCGAGAGCGAGGACATTCGGAGAAGGCGATCGACCAGATCAAAGCGCCGATCGGCCTGTTCAGTCGCGCTCGTGACGCCCATTCGCTTGCGCTCTCGGTGGTCGCGGATATTGCCGCTTGTCGCCAATCCGCATTGGTGCCGACCTGAGCAAATCTCATCCGGTGTGCGGGCTTGTTGCCCGGAACCGACAGAAATCTCTTCTCGCGAGGGATCAAATGGCCGCGAACATCCGTTTCGTTCCTGCGGCTCAACATCGCCCATGCTTTTCAAGCCTCAATGCTCTTCAGTCAAAGGAGATGTCTCATGCATTTTATCATCAATGGAGAGGATATCGAGACTGAGGCGGACATCCGCACCTCGTTGCTCGATCTCATGCGCAATTATCTGGGTCTGATGGGGACTAAGAAGGGTTGTGATCAAGGAGCATGCGGCGCCTGCACCGTTTTGGTGGATGGCGAGCGCATCAATTCCTGTCTGGCCCTGGCGGTCCAGTATCAAGGCCGCAGCATCACCACGGTTGAAGGGCTTGCGGTCAATGGCAACCTCCATCCGCTGCAGCAAGCCTTTATCGAGCATGACGGCTTTCAATGCGGCTATTGCACACCGGGCCAGCTCTGTTCCGCTATCGGGATGGAGGGCGAGATCGAACGCAACGTCCCGAGCGTCGTGACCGGAAATCTCACAGCAGCCGATACCCCAATCGACGAGCGTGAAATCCGCGAGCGCATGAGCGGCAATCTCTGTCGTTGCGGCGCCTACAACGGCATTGTCGAAGCAATCGTAGACACGCTTGCCCACAAGGCGGCTGCTCCGAGCGAGGAAAGGGTACGGGCATGAATATCTTTTCCTATCAGCAGGCGGAGGACGCCGCTTCAGCGATCACCTTGAAGAAGGCCGGTCCGTCCGCGAAATACCTTGGTGGCGGCACCAATCTCGTCGATCTGATGCGTGAAACTGTCGAACAGCCGGAGACGCTTGTTGACGTCACACACCTGCCCGGCGACATCGAACAGCGCGCCGACGGCAGACTCCTGATCGGCGCTGCCGCTAAAAACACGGCGCTCGCCGCGCATCCGGCGGTTCGGTCCGATTTCCCGTTGCTCTCGCGCTCGATCCTCGCGGGCGCGAGCGCGCAGATCCGCAACGTCGCGACGGTCGGCGGCAATATTCTGCAACGCACCCGCTGCCGATATTTTTACGACAACGCGGCGCGCTGCAACAAGCGCCAGCCACAGGCAGGATGCGACGCGCTTGAAGGGTTCAATCGCTACCACGCAATTCTCGGTGCATCCAATAGCTGTGTCGCCACTCATCCGTCGGACATGTGCGTCGCTCTCGCCGCGCTTGATGCGGTGGTCCATCTGCAGGGTGCGGCCGGCAGCCGCAGCATGCCGCTGGCCAAACTGCACCGTCTGCCAGGCGATCGGCCAGAGATTGAAACGGAACTGCAGCCTGATGAACTGATCACCTCGATCGAAATCCCGCCACTCGGTTTTGCGCGTCGCTCGACCTACAGAAAGGTTCGCGACCGCGCCAGCTATGCCTTCGCGCTTATATCGGTCGCCGCTGCGCTCGACATCGACGAAGCGGGCAAGGTGCGTGACGTGCGCCTTGCGCTCGGCGGCGTTGCCCACAAGCCATGGCGAGCCACGAAGGCGGAACTTGCGCTGAAGGGGCAGGTGGCCGGTACGGAGAGCTTCCGAGGTGCCGCCGAAGCCGAACTCGCCGATGCCGTCGCTCTTGGCGACAATGGCTTTAAGATTGAATTGGCGAGACGCACAATTGTCGCCGTGCTTGACGAATTGAAGGGAGACAACGCATGAGCGTCCAACCTGAAGCCGATAAAAACAAACCCGGCCGCTGGAAGCCTGCCGTCACGCCCGATCCGATGTTGCGCAAACACGGTGCTCTCGGACAGCCCGTCTCGCGCGTCGACGGCCCGCTGAAAGTGCAGGGCAAGGCGCGTTTTGCCGCGGAGTTTGCCTATGAAAACCTCAGCTATGCGGCACTCGCCTTCAGCAGCATCGCGCGCGGTAAAATTACGGAGCTCGACGTGACGGCTGCGGAAGCCGCCCCGGGCGTCATCCTTGTCATGACCTATCACAATGCACCGCGCATGAAGGCGCCGTCGCTGATGATGTCCTCTCCGACGGCCGCCGGCGCCAGCGACCTCCCGGTGATGCAGAATGACGAGATCCACTGGAACGGCCAGCCGATCGCGCTGGTTCTGGCCGAAACACAAGAGCAAGCGGATTTTGCCGCCTCGCTGATCAAGGCGAGTTATGCAAGCCTCCCTGCCGTGACCTCCTTTAACGAGGCGAAACAAACGCCGCGGCAGTTGGAAACGCTGCTTGGCCAGCCGCCCGTGCTGGAGATCGGAGATGCCGAAACAGCGCTCGCCAGTGCCGAGGTCCAGGTGGATCTGATCTACCGGACGCCTCGCCACAACCACAATGCCATCGAGCTGCATGCGGCGACGGTGGCCTGGAATGGCGATGCGCTGCACTTGCATGATGCCAGCCAGTTGCTCGATCTGACCGCTGGCCAGCTTGGCGATATCTTCGGGCTTGAACCTGGCAAGGTTCGCGTCACCTCGCCCTATGTCGGTGGCGGCTTCGGGGGCAAATGTCTGTGGGATCATCAGATCCTCGCCATCGCTGCCTCGAAACTGGCCGAGCGGCCGGTGCGCATCATGCTGTCACGCGAAGGCGTGTTCCGCGTCGTCGGTGGCCGCACGGTGACGGAACAGCGGGTGGCGCTCGGCGCTCGGGCCGATGGTACGCTGGATGCACTGATCCATACCGGCACCGCTGCGATGACCCTGCACAACTCCTGTCCGGAGCAGTTTACTTTCCCCGCCCGGCATATCTACGCGGCCAAGACGTTCAAGCTTGCTCAGGATGTCGCCGACATGGACATGCTCGCCAACACCTTCATGCGCGCGCCGGGTGAGTCAGTTGGCACCTTCGCGCTCGAATGTGCAATCGACGAGCTGGCGGAAAAACTTGGCCTCGATCCGATCGAACTGCGTCGCCGGATCGAGCCGGAAAAAGACCCGACCACCGGCAAGCCATTTTCGTCACGCTACCTGACCGAAGCTTACGGGAAAGGAGCGGAGACTTTTGGATGGCGTGACCGCAGCCGAACGCCGCGGGAAAGACGCGACGGCGAATGGCTCATTGGCATGGGTTGCGCAACCGCGACCTATCCCTACCATCGCTTCCCTGGTGGCGCGGTGAAGATCAGGCTGACAGCGGATGGTCACGTAACCGTATCGACCGCCGTGCATGACATGGGGATGGGCACTGCGACAGCCCAAGCGCAACATATCGCGGCTCGCCTCGGGGTGTTGATGGCGGACGTCACCTTTGAATATGGCGACAGCAGCTTACCGCGTGGCGTAATTGCGGGTGGATCGACGCAAACGGCATCGATCGGTGGTGCGGTGATTGCGGCGACTGAAGTCTTTGTCGAGGAATTGATCAAGCTCGCTGGTAACGACTCGCCATTGGCTGGCCTATCGCTCGCCGATGTCGAGACACGCGACGGTGGCCTAAGTCATCGCGACGATCACAGCCGGTTTGAGAGCTATCAGTCTATTCTCAACCGTGCCGGACGCTCTGAATTGGTCTGTCAGGCAGAGGCACCGCCACCGGCGGAAATGGAGGCTTTCTCCATGCACTCTTACGGCGCTCAGTTTTGTGAGGTGCGGGTTAGTGCTGTAACGGGAGAAATCCGTGTGTCGCGTTTTCTCGGATCCTTCGACGCCGGGCAGATACTAAATGCCAAGACGGCAACCAGCCAGTTCAAGGGGGGCATCGTGATGGGCATTGGCCTGGCGCTTACGGAAGAGACAAATTTCGATGAGCGGACCGGCCGGATAGTCAATGCCTCGCTGGCCGAATATCACGTGCCAGTGCAGATGGACGTTCCCAACATCGACATACTCTACACAAACATACCCGATCCGCAGGCGCCGATGGGTGCTCGCGGGATCGGCGAGATCGGCATTACCGGGGTCGGCGCGGCCGTTGCGAACGCAGTTTACAACGCGACCGGCATCCGGGTGCGTGACCTGCCGATCACGCTGGACAAGGTGTTGTGAACGATGCCTATCGACATTAGCAGATCAGGGAGCGATGGTCGTCGTCAATTGACGTCACGCTGGTGCGCTAGCACACGAGCAAATCCTGGCGCCCAGTGACAAAATGCGGCCTTTTGAAATGGGAGCTTGAAGGGTTCTCGTAGGCGCAACTGCGGCTGCGGGAATGGGGCAAGTCACGCCGTGGGGTGCGGGCTGCAAAATGGTTGCATTCTCTCCGATTGCAGCGTGACCGAACGGCAACAGCTCGCCAAATGAGGTGAACCCGCGTCGGTCTGCTATTCCAATTGGTGGCAAGCGATGTAGGTACCTAACGGTTTTTCAGCCGAGGTCCTATGCGTATTGCGATCCTTTTTGTTCTTTTTGTATTGTCGTCTTGCGCCCGCCCGGGGCCTGAGACCCTGGCATTGGTTTCCAAGCCACCGGGGCAAAAAACCGTTACCATCCTTGTAGCCTCGGTCCGCGTTCCAGCAGACAGTCCTCCCTATGCTTTCACAGTCGGGCGTGCCGACAGACTGCGGTATCGCGAGGTCACGATCGCCATCCCTCCTGGACACAGGCCGCCGGAGATCGAATGGCCTAAAGGAAAGCCCGATCCGAGAAAATCATTTGCCGTTGTTGAAAGAAGAGACCTTACTAGGGACCAGTTTGTCGCTGCAGCCCACTCCAACGGCGCCTCGGCCCTGTCGGCGGGCATCTTCATCCATGGTTACAACTACAATTACCAAGAAGCGCTCTTTCGCCTTGCTCAAATGTCGGCCGATTCCGGCGTGAGCGGCTCGCCAATTCTTTTTGACTGGCCGTCTCAGGCCACGATCACCGGATATGTCGCTGACCGAGACTCAGCAGCATTTGCCCGCGACGATCTCGTCTCAGTTCTCACCGATCTCGGAAAATCCAACGTCAGAACCACGTTGCTGGCACACAGTATGGGCGCTTGGTTGGCAGTGGAGTCAATCCGGCAACTTAGCCTAATGGGGCGAGAGGACGTGCTTGGCAAGATTGATCAGGTCGTGCTGGCAGCCCCCGACATTGATGTCGACCTTCTAAGAAAGCAGCTTGCTGCAACCAAACCACTTTCCCACCCGATGGTCATCCTCGCATCGAAGGATGATTTGGCGCTTGCTCTTTCCAAGCGATTGGCAGGGTCAGCGGCTACTGCCGGATCGCTCGATATCGCCGACCCCAGAACCAAGGAACTAGCAAAAGAGGAGAATTTGGAAGTCATAGACATTTCGTCGCTGCCGTCCGTCGGAGGCACAAACCACGACCGCTTTGCGGCGCTGGCGGCTGTTTATCCTCAGCTCCAGAAGACGGGTAACGAAAACACCGTTGCTGGTACGGGTGCTCTAGTGCTCAATGGCGTGGGTGCGGTCGTGTCGGCTCCCTTCCGCATCGGTGGCACTCTCCTCGCGCACTAACATGGAAATCACGCGCATCCCCGTACTCCCGAGAAAAATCCAGTCATCACGTCCTGGATGAGATCAAAAATAGGCACGGTCGCGACAGTCGTACCTGCCACCAAATTTTGTGATAGCTTACGCCAAGCAGCGCAACTCTGCTCAATATTCGTCTGACTAACCGCCCCATCGACGCGAACTCTCGATGGGGCGGTTCGATTCCGAATTTAGACTAGCGGTCCTCGACTTGTCAGGAGGATATCCTCCTCATCGTCGCGCTGGCGACCGCCGAGGGCGGCAGCGGCGCTCGAGATGAAAGCGCCGATAAGGAGGGAGATCGATCCGATGAGCGCCGTCGTGGCGGCAGCCTTGCGGGCCTTGTCGGCGGCAGCCTGTGCGGCAACCTTGGCGTCGTCGATCTGCTTCAATACCGTATCAACGCGGGCACGGGCGTCTGCCTCCGACAATCCGGTGCGAGCTGCAACGATGCTCGCGATGTAGCTCTTGTCACCCTCGGGTACTTCGCCCTTTGCGGCATCGTTCAGTAGAATTCGCGAAACCTCGGCCGCAGCCGCGCCGTCATCCCTCGAAGCATTCGCGCTGACGCGCTCGGGCCGCAAAAGGACGTCGGTGAAATAGGACGTCGAGAGATCTGGCAAGGTCGAGGTCGAAGACGCCGTAGCAGCCGTTCCTCCAGTGCCAGCTGCGGCAACCGCCGCACCGGCGGCACTTGCCCCTGCGCCGGCAAGAGAGGTCAGCGACGATGCAAGAAAACCGACCACGAACACGGTTGCCACAGCCCAACTGATAAAACCATGTGCCGTATCGCGAAAGAATACTTCTTCCGTATGGATGGCCGCCCATTTCGTGCGGAGCCGTCCGGTCAGGTAGCCGCCAAGAGCCGACGAAAGCCACTGCACAACGACGAGCCAGATCGCAGCAGTTACGCCGACCGTTGCTGCCGAACTGCTCTCACCAGACCACGGCGATACCATCGTCAAGCCTACGCCAGAGCCAAGGAGTAAAAGGATGAGGGTAACGCCAACTGCCGCAAAGGCGCCACCTAAAATGGGCCCCCATGACACGGCGGATTTGGAGGATTCTACGGGAAGCGCGCCCGATGTTTGCGAAAGAGACATCGTTTTCTCCTAACGCACGAAGATAGCGAGGAGGATAATGATCGGCAGTGGAACGCCAAGAAGCCAGAGTAGAATGCCGCGACCCATAATGAATTCTCCAATTGATATTTATAGTTTGCGATCGTCTAACGTCGGTCTTGCTTAAGAGTTCCGAACGCGCGTCTGGGTTGAGATGGTATGCAAAGATGTTGTATGCCCGAACGGGCGTTTGCAAATTTAGATACCGGATCAATTCTCGGGGTTTGATCTGTTTCCGGTCGCAAAGTTCTCGTCTGGAAGACGTCTCGCCCACCCCTGATCGAGCCTTGACCACTATCGGCAGGTCATACGCTCTGACACGACCTTGATGCGTATTGCTCCAATCGTCAGTCCCATTTGTGAGAAATGCGGGGACCTTTTATCGCCGTAGGCGTTGTTCTCTGACGATCGCGTCGCGAGCGGGTTGCCCGGTATTTCAGGCTCGTTCACGAAGAAGCGACAGGAGTGGTCCTGTTGTGAGCGAGCTTCTACAGGAGGCTGACCATGGTTATGAAAAACAACGACGCCGGATCTTCGAGTGTCACAGAAACCGCCACGGAGGCCCGTCAGGGCAGTTATGGCAAGCCGGTTTTCATCGTTCTCGTTTGCGGCATGCTGTTAGCACTGCTCGCTTGGGGCGGGGTGGAAATGTGGGGCGAGAGCATTGATCGGGACTCTGGCGAGACGGCGTCAACAAAGTCCGATCCCATTAATTCACAGCCATCTGGGCCCGGTGCTTTCGACAACAACGCAGCCGACGGCAGCAGTCGTTCCCCGGAGGCCACAGACAGATCTCCTACGCCCAGTGGTAGCGGCAGCGGCCAGACGCAGGTGACAACGCCGAATGGAACCGAGAAAACCAAGTAACGATTAAAGCAGGCCGCCTACACCTAGCAATCGTTCGACGGCCACGTGGTCCTGCGACAGCGCCTGCGGCGTGCCACTCCAGGCAAGCCGCCCTCGTTCCAGGATAATCACCTGATCGGCGAATTCCAGCGCGCTTTGGATGCGCTGCTCGACGAGCAGGATGGTCATGTCGCCAGTCTTTGCAAGTTCGGCAAAAGCCATCATCAGTTCTTCGCATATGACGGGTGCCAGCCCCTCCAGCGGCTCGTCTAGCAACAGTACCGAGGGTCTGCCAAGAATGGAGCGCGCGGTGGAAAGCATCTGCTGCTCGCCGCCGGAAAGCTGGTTGCCGAGATTGCGGCGGCGTTCCTTCAGGCGTGGAAACATATGATACGATTCTTCGAGCGCCGTCTTCGGCCGCCCCTTCAGGCCTACAAAGAGGTTTTCCTCGACCGTCAGCGTTGGAAAGATGCAGCGTGCCTGCGGCACGTAACCCAGCCCTTGGTGCGCTCGCGCCGCACTCGGTATGGCCGTGACATCGGCAGAGCCTAGCTTGATACGACCGTCGTAGCGTTTAGTCTGCCCGGCAAGGGTGGCGAGCAACGTGGTCTTGCCCATGCCGTTACGGCCAAGCACCGCGAGCCGCGCGCCGGCTGAAACCGAGAAGGAAACATGTTCAAGGACGCGCGTCGGACCATAACCCGCCGACAGGTTTACGACCTCAAGCGACGTGGCTGGCATTGGCATAGCTCCCGAGATAGGCTTCGCGCACGCGGGCGTCCCTGGTGACATCGGCAGGCGAGCCATCGAAAATGATGGCGCCGGCGGCGAGCACAATCACACGCTTGGCGAAGCGAAAGACAAGGTCCATGTCGTGCTCGATCATTAGCACGGCAAGATCGGCAGGCAGGTCTGCCAACGCCTGTTCGATACGACCGGTGTCGCTCTGTGGCACGCCGGCGGCTGGTTCGTCGAGCAGGAGAACCTTAGGCTTAAGCGCCATGGCGACGGCGATCTCCAGCAGGCGTTGCTGGCCGTAGGCGATCTCGTTGACCTTGCGGTGCATCAGGTTCTCGAGGCCCAGCGTGTGCAGCATGCCGGTCACCTCATCCATGACACCAGGCATCGACAGGAAGTTGCCGAACATGCGGCCCGTCCGTCCGTCTCGCTGCAGGATGGCGAGCGCGACGTGCTCGGCGGGCGTCATGTCCTGGAAAAGCCGGGTGACCTGGAACGAGCGGACCAGCCCGCGCTTGACGCGGCCGGCCGCATCCACCCGGGTCACGGTCTCCCCGCCCAGGCGGACATCACCGGAATCGGGCGCCAGATTGCCGGTGACCAGATTGACGAAGGTGGTCTTGCCGGCGCCGTTCGGTCCGATCAGTGCGACGCGATCACCTGGATACATCGAGATCGAGACGTCGTTGGTAACGGCCAGGCCGCCGAAGGATTTCTTCAAATTGGAGACTTCGAAGACGGCGTTCATTCAACTGCCTCCGAACGTCGCGATAGCAGGCCGGCGGCTGTGCCATAGATACCCCTCGGTGCGAAAAGAACGACGAGGATCAAAAGCGCGCCCACCATAGTCAGCCAGTGGAAAGGGTTGGCGGCCGACACGTAATCCTCAAACAGTATGAAGATGACCGTTCCAGAAAGTGCTCCAAACAGCGAGCCAGTGCCGCCGAGCACGAGCATGACGAGGCTTTCAGCCGAGAGAGTGAACGAAAGGCTGTCGAGGCCGACGACCTGCGTCGAAATTGCGGTAAGGGCGCCGCCGACCCCGGCTACCGCACCCGATATCACATACATCTTCATCAGTGCGACCTTCGGCGATGCGCCCATCGCCTTGATGCGCAGCGGGTCTTCCTTGATGCCACGGCAGAGCATGCCGAAGGGAGAGCGCACCAGCAGGCGCAGCAACATGAAAACGACAAGTAGCAGCACGACGCCGAATACATAGGCGGTGTGGCCATAGAGATCGAACTCGAAATAGCCGAGCAGAGGATCGGCGGAAATGCCGGCGAGCCCGTCGCTGCCGCCCGTCCAGGAGGAGGCCTTGTTGGCCAACTCGTGGAAGAGGTTAATCAGCGCGATCGAAAGCACCAACTGAGGCAGCCCATGAGCGCGCAAAATGACAGCGCCGCAGATCAGCCCCGCGACCGCGCCGCCCAAGATCCCTGCCAGCGTCATCAGCAACGGATCGGTGACGCCGTAATGGGCGGAGACAATCCCGGCGGCATAGGCGCCACTGCCAAACAGGGCGGCATGGCCAAGCGTGGCAATGCCGCAATATCCGGTTACAAGGTCGAGCGACAGCACCAGTAGCGCAATGGCGATGAAGCGGGTCAAAAGCGCTAGGTTGTCGGGAAACAGTACGTAGCCGATGCTGGCAAGCACTATGATCGCGGCGATACCCGCGAGATCGCGACCCAAGGAGCGGTGGCGTCGGGAAGCGGCGGCGGTGGAGTTGGTGTTCATCGCGAGCGTCATCCTATTTTGTTCTTCCGGCGAAGCCACGCGGGAAGATGCAGATGATGGCGATGACGGCGAGGTAGAAGAAGAATTCGCCAAACTCGGGCATCAAATAGCGACCGGTCGTATCGATGCCGCCAAGCACCAGACAGGCAATCAATGCGCCGGGGATTGAACCGGCGCCGCCGACCGAGACGACGACCAGGAAGGTGACCATATAGCGCAGCGCGTAGTAAGGCTCGACTGGCAGCAGCTCTGCTCCGACAACACCCCCGAAGGCGGCGAGGCCGACGGCGACAGCAAAACTCAGCGCGTATATGATTTCAGTCTTTACCCCAAGTGCCGCCGCCATCGCGGCGTTGTCCACGGACGCGCGTAACTTCACCCCGAAGCTCGTGCGTTCGATCGTGAACCAAAGTGCTACGGCGACGCCAAGGCCGCAAACGATCGCGAAGAGCCGGTGAACCGGGATGGTGCGGAAGCCCAGATTGGCGGAGCCCTGTAGGGCTTCAGGCAGCGGAATGGTTTTCAGCGTCGGCCCCATCGCATAGTTGGCGATGCCGATGATGCAAAAGGTGATGCCGATCGTCATCAGCACCTGCGTCAACTCAGGCGCCCCGTAGATGCGGCGATAAAGGAAACGCTCCATCGGAATGGCAATGATGATCGTGCCGACCACGGCGGCGATGACGCCGATGCCATAACCAAGCCCAAGGTCGCGCACCGCATAGGAGGCAATATAGCCACCGATCATCGCAAAGGCGCCGTGCGCGAGGTTGACGACCCGCATCAGGCCCATGGTCACCGAAAGGCCGATCGAGATCACGAACAGCACCATGCCATAGGCGAGCGCGTCGACGGCTATGCTGAAGACAGTTTGCATGGGTTCGGTATGGTCCTTGTTATTGGCAGGCGGCGATCAAGATAGCGAGGCGCCCGCGGGCCCCATCCGCCTGCCCGCACCTTCTCCCCAGGGGAGAAGGGATTTCTGAGTTAGCCACTCGTTCTCCTCTCCCCAGCGGGGAGAGGGTATGGTGAGGGGGCTACGGACGCAAAGGCCCGCCGGCTGCGTTGCTCACTTCATAGCAGCAAGGCCCGGATCGCCCTGCTTCTCGAAGGTCTGGATTTCCTTGTTGATGAACTTGCCGTCGTCACCCTTGGCAACCTCGCGCAGATAGATGTTCTGCGTGATGTGGCGGCTCTCGGGATCGATGGAAACAGGACCGCGCGGGCTGGTCCAGGTAAGGCCCTTGACCGCGTCGACAGCTTTTTGCGCATCCTGCTTGCCGCCGGTCGCTTCGATCATCTTGTAGATGACATGCATGCCGTCATAGGCGCCGACAGCAGGGAAGGTGAGTTCCGCCGGGTTACCGATCGCCTTGTTGGCCGCCTCGACGAAAGCCTTGTTCTCAGGGGAATCGTGCGAGACAGCGTAGTGGAAGGTGGTGAGCATGCCGAGTGCCGCATCGCCGAGCGCCGGCAGATCGGATTCCTGCGTCAGGTCGCCGGGGGCGAAGAGCTGGATATTGGCGCCCTTCAGCCCGTTCTCGTTATAGGCCTTGACGAAACCGAGCGTCGTCGGGCCTGACGGCAGGAAGGCGAAGACGCCCTGGGCGCCGGAATCCTTGATGCGCTGCATGATCGGGCTGAAATCGTTGGTCGCAAGCGGCATGCGGATCGCCTCGACGACTTCGCCGCCCGCCTTCTCAAAGCCCGCCTTGAAGGCGTTTTCGGCGTCGACGCCTGGTCCGTAGTCGCTGACTACCGAGATGATCTTTTTGACGCCCTTGTCAAAGGCAACCTGCGCCATCGGTGTCGATGTCTGCCAAGTGGTAAACGAGGTGCGCACGACCAGCGGGCTCTTTGTGACGATAGCAGAGGTCGCAGCGTTCATGACCACCAGCGGCGTATTGGCCTGCTTCAGGATCGGCGTGACGGCCATCGCATCAGGGGTGAAATAGAAGCCAGCCAGATACTGGACCTTTTCCTTGACCACCAGCTCCTGGGCGAGCGACTTCGACTGCGCGGGGTCGGCGGCCGGGAGGTCGCGATAGATGATCTCGACCGTGTTATCGCCGACCTTGTTTCCGTTGGTCGCCATGTAGGCGTCGATCCCGGCCTTGAAATTCTTGCCCTGCAAGGCGAACGGACCGGAGAACGGCCCCACTACGCCGACCTTGATCGTGTCGGCATAAGCGCCCGAACCCATGAGCAGGGCCGCCGCAGCGGCCAGAAGCAGCTTCCTCATTCTTTCTCTCTCCCTTTTAGGCGACTCCAACGCCTTGGTTTTCAGGCCAGTTTGTCATGCAAAACGGTAATGTAAAATGAAATAAAGGCCTCAAGTCATGTCCTGTGGGTTATGGATCAGCGGATCCCAGGCGGCTTAGATTGCCCGCAAGTTCGTGCGCCAGCCGCAGCGCGGCACCCGTGGAAATTGCCATCTGTGGCAGGACCAGCCATTCGAGCGTCCAGGCCGCACCGGAGCGCTCCTGTTCATGCACCATCGAATGGTGGATCGCGGATATCTGTGTCGCGTTGAAGCGCGCCAGTGCTACCAGCGTCTCGGCCGCGACAGGGTTCAGCTTGTGCGCCATGGCGGATGACGCACCGCCACCCGTCAGGCCGATCTCGTCTCCGGCCTGCGCCATCAGCGCGACGTCCTGGCCGAACTTGCCGAGGCTGCCCGAAATCAGCGTGAGCAGACCGGCAAATTCCGCGATGACGGCGCGTTGGCTCTGCCATTGCTGGATATCGACGAGACCAAGCTCTTGTGCCAGCGAGCTCCGCACCGTTGCTGCCTTTTCGCCGAGTTTATCGAGCGTACCGGCCGCCCCTCCGAACTGCAGGGGAAAGCGCAGCGCAGTCAGTGTCTCGCGGTAGCCGCGCAGAGGCGCGTGCCATGCGCGCAGCCGGTCGGCGACAGTGATGGGAATTGCCGCCTGCATGCGGGTCCGGCCCATCAGCGGCCTGTCGCCGAAGGCTTGATGGAGCTCCGCGAAACGCAGTTCAAGTGCCGCCAGACGGGCTGCGAGAACGAATGCGACGGGCTTCAGCCTCAACATCAGGCTGCTATCGATGACATCTTGGCTGGTGGCGCCGACATGGACGTGAGGGGACGCGTCGCCGATGGCGGCGCGCAGCTGGCGAACGAGTTCGGGAACGGCGACGCCGTCGCGGGCAGTAGCGGCGCGAAGAGCGGGAAGGTCAGTGCTGAAGGCGGCGCAGGCGGCGCAAATCGTCTGCGCGGCAGGCTCAGGGATGACGCCATGGATTGCCTCGGCGCGCGCAAGTGCCGCCTCGAAATGCAGCATCGCGCGAATATCGGCTTCGGCCGTGAACCAGGCCGATGTCTCCTCGTCGCCGACAAGGCCGGAAAGAAATGGATGGTCGAAGGCAGTCGCGCCCATGTGTCGTCTCATCGTTCGTGGTCATCAGTGGATGCGGAATGACCCGTTCCCCACCGTCGTCAGATGTCGAGAAAAACGGTCTCGTTTTCTCCCTGCAGCCGGATGTCGAACGTATAGGTAGAACCATCGCGTGCGGCAATAAGCGTTGCGATGCGATCCCTGTGTTCGATGCGCTGAAGCAGCGGGTCGGCGCCGTTCGCCTCGGTTTCCTCAGGGAAGTACATGCGTGTCTGCAGGCCTATATTGATGCCGCGCGCGACAATCCAGAAGTTGATATGCGGCGCTTGCCTGCGCCCGTCCTTGAAGGGGACCTTCCCCGGCTTCACGGTATCGAAGCTGAAGACGCCATCCTCGGCACGGGTGGGGCATCGGCCCCAGCCGGTAAAATTCGGATCGGCGGCGCCGCGCATTTCCGACGGGCTATTGTAGATCCCGGCGCTGTCAGCCTGCCAGATCTCGATGACGGCATCGCGCACCAGCGCGCCCGCCCCATCGAAAATACGGCCGGTGACGGTGATCCGCTCGCCTGTTGTCTTGTCGTTGACCATCGCGACGCCGAGATCGCGTTCGTACACGCCCCCGATGTCGCAGAAGTTCGGGGTCAAGCCGATATGGACGTAAGGGCCAGCCGTCTGCGACGGCGTTTCCTTGAGATAGCGCAATTCCTGGGCCATCAGTTGCCCTCCAGCTTGTTTTCGAACATCGTCGAACGCCGCCCGCGCAGCACGATGTCGAACCTGTAGGCTCGGCTGTCCATGGGGATGGTGTTGCCCCAATCCATCGGCGCGATCAGCTGTTCGATGGCGGCCTTGTCGGGGATGGTGCCGACGATCGGACACTTCCAGATCATCGGGTCGCCCTCGAAGTACATTTGGGTGATCAGGCGCTGCGAGAAACCGTGGCCGAATATCGAAAAGTGGATATGCGCCGGGCGCCAGTCGTTGACGCCGTTCGGCCATGGATAGGCGCCGGGCCTCACCGTGCGGAAGCAATAGCGGCCGTCCTCATCGGTAATTGCGCGCCCGCAGCCGCCGAAATTCGGATCGATCGCCGCCAGGTAGCTTTCCTTCTTGTGGCGGTATCGCCCGCCGGCATTCGCTTGCCAGAACTCGACCAGCACACCGGCCTGAGGCCGTCCACGTTCATCGAGCACTTGACCATGGACGATGATGCGTTCGCCGATGGCGCTCTCGCCAGGCTTCGCGAAGTTGTGAAGCAGGTCGTTGTCGAGTTCGCCGATCATCGTGTGGCCGAAGACAGGCCCCGTGATCTCCGAGATCGTGCCATCGAGCGAGAGAAGCGCGCGCTTCGGCGAGCGTAGGACGGACGTCTTGTAGCCGGGCGCATAGGCTGGCGGATGCCAGCTGAGATCTCGGGCGAAGAAGGCGCCCGTCTCGGGCTTGCGGTTCGGTATTTCGGACATGACTTCCTCTCAAGCCGCCTTTTCGGCGTCCATCTGTTCGAAGGCCTGCTTGGCGATCTTGATCGCGTGATTGGCGGCTGGGACGCCGGCATAGATGGCGACGTGCAGCAGCGCCTCGCAGATATCGTCTCGGCTGGCCCCGGTATTGGCGGTAGCGCGCACGTGCATGGCCACCTCGTCGTCCTGCCCAAGTGCCGCGAGCAGCGCGATCGTGACGATCGAGCGCTCGCGCTTGGTCAGTCCCGGGCGCGACCAGACGTGGCCCCAGGCGGCCTCGGTAATGAGGTCCTGAAACGGTTTGTCGAATGCCGTCGAGGCGGCTTCTGCACGATCGACATGGTTATCGCCCAAAACGGCGCGGCGGGTCGCCATGCCTTGCCTGTAGCGCTCGGAGGCAAGCGGAGTGTCACTCATGAGTTTTTCCATCTAATGCGAAATCGATGAATGCGCGGATCACCGCCGTCAGCGCCTCGGGCTGTTCGACGCAGGGAATATGGCCGGCGTCACGGATGATCTCGTAGCGGGCGTTGGGAATCAATTGCGCCAGCGATTTGACAAGGTCGGGCGGCGTCGAGCCGTCCTGATCGCCAACGATGCAGATTGTCGGTACTGCAATGGTCTTCGCCACTTCGGTAAAATCGGCGTCACGCACGGCGGCGCACGTCGCGACGTAGCCGGCCACCGGCTGGCGGACGAGCATGTTGCAGTAGCCGTTGTAGGCCGTGTTTTCGGGGCGGCGGAAAGCCGGTGTGAACCAGCGCTCCATGATGGCATCGCACATGCTGTCGATGCCATTTTGTGCGATGGCCGAGATGCGCGCGTTCCAGGTGTCGGCGGTGCCGATCTTGTGGGCGGTGTCGCAGAGGATGAGAGCGCTGACGAGATCAGGCCGCTGCCGGTAAAGCGACTGGGCAATCAACCCGCCGACCGAGAGGCCGCAAATGATGGCCTTCTTGATCTCAAGCGTTTCTATGAGGCCGATCAGGTCCGATGCGTGGTCCTCGATCGTGTAGGGCGTCTGGCCGACATCTGAGAGGCCGTGGCCGCGCTTGTCGTAGAGCAGAATGGCGAAATCGCCTGCCAGCCGGACAATCACGTCGCGCCAGATGCGGAAATCGGTGCCAAGCGAATTCGCAAAGACAAGAACCGGCTTGTCGGCCGGTCCGCCGATAACCTGGTAGTGGATCGCGATGTCGTTGACGCGGGCAAACTGCACTGAAAACTCCTCCTGACAGGAAATTGAATGTTTAATCTGGTTAGGTAAAATGATATTTCGTGGCGATCCTATAACTTCAGAGTTATGTAAGAGATGATCGACAGCCGTATAAAGTTCCGCCATCTGCAAACCTTTGTCGAGGTCGCGCGCCAGAAAAGCGTGATGAAAGCGGCAGAGCTGCTGCATGTCAGCCAACCCGCCGTGACCAAGACAATCCGAGAGCTTGAAGGCGTGCTGGGCGTCGAAGTCTTCGAGCGCGACGGCCGCGGCATCAAGATCACGCGATACGGCGAGGTCTTCCTGAAACACGCCGGCGCGGCGCTGACGGCGCTGCGGCAGGGGCTTGATTCGGTCACGCAAGAGCGGATCGGCGACGCGCCTCCGATCCGCATCGGGGCCTTGCCGACGGTATCGACGAGGATCATGCCACGGGCGATGCAACTGTTTTTGAAGGAGAACACCTGGAGCCGCCTGAAGATCGTCACCGGCGAGAATGCCGTGCTTCTTGAGCAGCTTCGCGTCGGCGATCTCGACCTTGTGGTGGGGCGTCTCGCCGGGCCGGAAAAGATGACCGGATTTTCTTTCGAGCATCTTTACTCGGAACAGGTGGTCTTCGCTGTGCGAGCCGGCCATCCACTGCTGAAGGCCAGGCAGTCGCACTTCAATGCACTCAGTGACTACACGGTCCTTATGCCGACCCGTGCCTCGATCATCCGCCCATTCGTCGAGGGGCTGCTGATCGCCAACGGTGTACCTAGCCTTCCAAACCAGATCGAAACGGTTTCTGACAGCTTTGGCCGCGCCTTCGTGCGCGCAAGCGATGCCATCTGGATCATCTCCGCCGGTGTCGTTGCCAGCGACATCGAGGATGGCGCGTTGGCGGTGCTGCCGATCGACACAAGCGAAACCAAGGGTCCCGTGGGGCTGACCATGCGCAACGACGCTGTCCCGTCGCTGCCGCTTTCGATCCTGATGCAGACCATTCGTGAGGCGGCCATGGAGGTGGCTTCCGGCGTACCCAGCTCAAAGCTGGACGCTTAAAACGGCAATCCTACGTAGTTTTCGGCCAGTACCGTCGCTGCGGCATTGGAATGCGTGAGATAGTCGAGTTCCGCTTCCTGGATCTTCTGGCCGAAGTCGTCAGTATCAGGGAAACGATGCAACATGGTCGTCATCCACCAGGAGAAGCGGACTGCCTTCCAGACACGCGACAGCGCCCGTTGCGAATAGGCGTCGATCCCGGCGCGCGAACGCTCCACGTAATATTCCGAAAGGCCTGAGAACAGGTAGTGCACGTCGCTGGCCGCAAGGTTCAGGCCCTTGGCGCCTGTCGGTGGGACGATATGGGCCGCGTCGCCAGCGAGAAACAGCCTGCCAAAACGCATGGGCTCGGCCACGAAGGAGCGAAGCGGGGCAATCGACTTTTCGAAGGACGGGGCGGTCTGCAGCGCTTCGGCATGGTGTGCGGGCAGGCGGCGGCGAAGCTCGTCCCAGAAGCGCTCGTCGCTCCAGTCTTCGATTTTTTCATCGAGCGGAGCCTGGATGTAATAGCGGCTGCGCGTCTGCGAGCGCATCGAACAGAGCGCAAAGCCGCGCGGATGGTTGGCGTAGACAAGCTCGTGACTGACAGGTGCGACATCGGCCAGAATGCCGAGCCAGCCGAAGGGATAGATCTTTTCGAAGGTGCGGATTGACCGCTCTTGCACCGCCTTGCGGCTCACGCCGTGGAAACCGTCGCATCCGGCAATGAAATCGCAGTCGATGCGATGAGTAAGCCCATCCTTGTCATAGGTTACGTAGGGAGTATCGCTGTCGAAATCGTACGGCGTGACATTGGCCGCCTCGTAGATGGACGGCGCGCCGCTTGCCTCGCGGTGTGCCATCAGGTCGCGGGTCAGCTCCGTCTGGCCATAAACCATCACGCGCTTTCCACCGCTCAAGTCAACGAGATCAATGCGATGGTCGCGGCCATCGAAGGCGAGAGAAAAGCCATCATGGAGCAGCCCTTCGGCATGCATGCGGGCGCCCGATTTCGCCCTGTCCATAAGGCCGACGGTGCCTTCCTCCAGCACACCCGCCCGCACACGGCGCAAAATGTAATCTTTTGCCACACGATCGAGTATGATGTTGTCGATGCCGGCTTCGGTCAGTAGCTGGCCGAGCAACAACCCTGCCGGCCCCGAGCCGATGATGGCGATTTTGGTACGCATGTGTCCTCCCAGCGTCCTCTTCCCATAACGCGATGGCGCGTCATACGCGCTCCAACGCGATCGCAATTCCCTGGCCGACGCCGACGCACATGGTTGCAAGGCCGAAGCGCCCCCCGCCTGCTGCCATCTCCAAGGCCGCCGTGCCTGTGATGCGCGCGCCCGACATGCCGAGCGGGTGGCCGAGTGCAATGGCGCCGCCGTTGCGGTTGACGCGCGGGTCGTCGTCGGCGATGCCGAGTTGGCGCAACACCGCCAGGCCCTGGCTGGCAAAAGCCTCGTTGAGTTCGATGACGTCGAATTGTTGCTGGGTCATCGACAGCCGAGCCATCAGCTTTTGCGAAGCCGGCACCGGGCCGATGCCCATGACGCGAGGGGGCACACCGGCTGATGCCCCACCGAGAATGCGGGCGATCGGTGTCAGGCCGTATTTCTTGGTGGCTGTTTCCGAAGCGATGATCAGCGCTGCGGCGCCGTCGTTGACGCCCGATGCATTGCCCGCGGTGACGGTTCCGCCCTCGCGCTTGAATGGTGTCGCGAGCTTGGCCAGCGCCTCGAGCGTGGTGGCGCGAGGATGCTCGTCCCGATCGAAGACGACAGGCTCGCCCTTGCGCTGCGGGATCGAAACCGCGACGATTTCCCTCGCAAGTCTGCCGTTTTGCTGCGCCGCCGCCGCCTTGTCCTGGGACCTCAGCGCGAAGGCATCCTGATCCTGCCGGCTGACACGATAGTCTTCAGCGACGTTCTCGCCGGTTTCGGGCATGGAATCGACGCCATAAAGCTCCGTCATGAGAGGGTTGACGAAGCGCCAGCCAATGGTCGTGTCGTGAATTTCGGCATGGCGTGAAAAAGCCGTATCCGCTTTGGGCATGACAAAGGGCGCGCGCGACATGCTTTCAACCCCGCCAGCGATCATCAGTTCAGCCTCGCCAGCCTTGATTGACCGCGCAGCCGCAATGATCGCGTCCATCCCCGATCCGCAAAGCCGGTTAATCGTCGTGCCCGGTACGCTTGCCGGCAGGCCGGCAAGAAGGAGGGACATCCGGGCAACGTTGCGATTGTCTTCGCCGGCCTGGTTGGCGCAGCCGAAGATGACATCGTCCACCGCTTCCCAATCCACCGAGGCGTTGCGTGCAATCAGCTCTCGCAGAGGGACCGCGCCTAGATCGTCGGCTCTGACGGAGGCGAGCACGCCGCCGAAGCGGCCGATCGGCGTGCGGATATAGTCGCAGATATAGGCTTCGGTCATGCGTCACCTCCCGAAAGCTTCGGTACGATCAAATCCACGACTGGCCCGTCTATATGAAGTCGTGCGCCAGTCATAGCTTGCAGATCCTCGAGCGCCAGATCCGGCAGCTTTTCCCGGAGAACGAAACGGCCATTCGTGATGTCGATCACCGCGTGACTGGTATAGACGCGGGTGATGCAGCCGACGCCGGTCAGCGGGAAGGTGCATTTTTCGACGAGTTTCGGCTCGCCATTCTTGGTCACGTGTTCGGTGATGACGAAAACCTGTCGGGCGCCATGCACGAGGTCCATCGCGCCGCCCACGGCGGGTACGCCCTTCGAACCCACGCGCCAGTTGGCGAGGTCACCCGTCTCAGCAACCTGGTAGGCACCGAGGATTGCGACATCAAGATGACCGCCACGCACCATCGCGAAACTGTCGGCGTGGTGAAAGAAAGCGGCGCCAGGCTTCAGGGTTACGGCGCGCTTGCCCGCGTTGATCAGATCCCAGTCCTCTTCGCCCGCCAGCGGCGCCTCCCCGAAATCGAGAATACCGTTCTCGGTATGAAAAATCGCCTGCCGACCGGGCGGCTGGTAGCGCGCCACCATCTCGGGAAAGCCGATGCCCAGATTGACATAGGCGCCGTCAGCAATGTCCTGTGCTGCCCGCCATGCGATCTGCGCGTTCGAAAGCTTGTTGTCGTTGCTCATGGGCGTGTTGCTCCCTCGCGGATCAACTCTTCTTCCTGTCTGGGATCGGCAATCTCGACGACGCGATCGACGAAGATGCCGGGCGTTACGACTTGCTCGGGATCGATGCCGCCGGGGGCCACAAGGCTCGAAACCTGAACAATTGTCTGCGCGGCCGCCATGCACATCAGCGGATTGAAGTTACGTCCGGCCTTGCGATAGGTGAGGTTGCCGTGCGTGTCGCCGACACGCGCCTTAACGATCGCGAAATCAGCCTTCAGCCAGCGCTCCTGCACATAGGGTCGACCGTCGAACTCGGCGATGACCTTGCCTTGCGCGAGTTCAGTGCCATAGCCTGTTGGCGTGTAGAATGCCGGGATGCCGGCGCCGCCGGCGCGGATCCGCTCGGCAAGTGTACCCTGCGGAACAAGCTCCAGCTCGATCTCACCGGCTAGATATCGGTCTGTGAAGGCGCGGGGATCGGAAGAGCGGGGGAAGGAGCAGATCATCTTGCGGACCATGCCCGCATCAATCATCGCCGCGATACCGATCCGTCCATTTCCGGCATTGTTGTTGATGACGGTCAGGTTCCGTGGCCCCTTGTCGATGAGGGCGTGGATCAATTCGATGGGGGCACCCGAGCCACCGAAACCGCCGATCATCACGACCGCTCCATCGCCAATCCCATCAACCGCCTCGGCCGCGCTTCGCACTGTCTTGTCCATTGAGCCTCCATCGCCGCCTGTCACCGGCAGCGCGTCATTTGTAGGGGAGCGAGATGTGGACGGCAATCGAGTTTGTGCGGTATGTAATATTTGTTCGAATATCGCACATTGGAGACGGCACATGCAGGTGAAGGAGCGTGACATCATGGGTGGCCTCGCCAAGGGGCTGAAGGTGGTCGAGGCGTTCACCGCCGAGCACCCGCGTCTCAGCATCTCAGAGGCCGCCGACATATCCGGGTATGACCGCGCCACGACACGGCGATGCCTTCTGACCTTGGCCGAACTTGGCTACTGCGCCTATGACGGCAAGTATTTCACGGTTACGCCACGCGTCTTGCGGCTTGGCACCGGATGCCTGGCGTCAATGCCGCTGCCACGCATCGTCCAGCCATGGCTCGACCTGCTGTCGGAAGAGGTCGGGCAAAGCACCTCGGTCTCAATTCTCGATGATGCCGAGATCGTCTACGTGGCGCGCGCCTCCCAGCGCCGGGTCATGTCGATCGCTCTGATGCCAGGGTCACGGCTCCCCGCCTATTGCACGTCGATGGGACGTGTTCTCTTGGCAGCACTTCCGTCGGAACGTGCGCTGGAACTGTTGTCGGCCGGACAACTTGCACAGCGCACGCCGAAAACGCAGACAGATGTGGCAGAACTCCAACGCATCCTTCAGGACGTGAAGGCCGCCGGCTACGCCTTTATCGACCAGGAGGTCGAGATCGGCCTGAGGTCGATTGCTGTCCCGCTGGTCGGCGCTCGCGGGCAGACGCTGGCGGCGCTTAATGTCGGTCTGGCGGCAACGGAGGAGCCGATGCACACCATGGTATCACGTTATCTGCCGGCGTTGCTGCGGATAAAGGCCGAGCTGAGCGGAATTCTGGTCTGAGGCTCAGCTATTCTGCTTGAGCAGACCGCGCGCCAACGCATGCTCGACACCGCCTTCGATATGCGCGGCAAGGATTTGCTTGGCCGCATCGGCATTGCGTCCAAGGGCGGCATCAAGGAGCGCCTGATGCTCCCGAGACGCCACGTCGCCTCGATAGGATAGAGCGACCATCTGATAGCGCAGATACTTGTCGAAGATGACCGAGTGCGTCTCAATCAGAAGCTTCGAGCCACAGGCCGAAATCAGCGCCTGGTGAAACTCCCAGTCGTATCGCTTCCAGTCTTCGGCGCGGCTGGCATCACCGGTCGCCATCAGCCGCTCCAAGCTGGCGAGCTTATAGTGGGCCGATACGAGGCGCGCTTCCCACTCCATGTCGCCTTGCGCGAAGGACTGCTCGAGCGCATGCGTCTCCAGAAGCAGCCGCAAGGCGGCGATCTCCTTGAGGTCGGTGACCGAGACAGGGCACACCTGGAACCCTCGCTGGCCCTCCGCCAGTACCAGCCCCTCCGAGGAAAGACGGTTGAGGATCTCGCGCAGTGTGCTGATCGACGTGTCGTAGGATTCCTTCAGGGCATCCAGTTTCAGTTTCTGGCCCGGTGCGAGCCGGCCGAAGATGATGTCGGCACGGATGCGGCGGTAGCTGCTCTCCGCGATGGTCTCGTTTACTGTCTGCTGCAACATCACGATGCTCTAATATCTGGATGCGAACTGTAGCCCGCACATTACCTCCCAGCACGTTACCTCATTGTCACAGATGCTGAAATCCTGTTGTCTGCCATATTTAAGAAAGACATAGGAAAGGCGTTTTGCTGTATGATTTACCAAATCATCGCGACTGGAGCCCAGGCAACGCAATGCTGAAGAAAACGGGGGAGACGGCCGAAACCGTCAGCGAAGTCGTGTTTCGGCAGATTCGCCAGGATATCATTTCCGGCATCTTGCCGCCCGGATCTAAGATCAAACTGGAGCAGGCACGCGAGCGCTATTCGATCAGCGTCTCGCCGCTTCGGGAAATCCTTAGCCGCCTTACGACAGAAAATCTTGTCGTTGCCGAGGGACAGAAAGGTTTCGAGGTCAGCCCGGCTTCGCGTCGCGAACTGCTTGAGCTTGCCGATCTCCGCGTGGTGCTCGAAACCCACGCGCTTGATCTCGCGTTCGCCGCAGGCGATCTCGAGTGGGAGGCCTCGATCGTCGCGGCACATCACAAGCTCGCGGCTGCGGAACGGCGGCTTCTCGCCGGCGATGCCTCACGCACCATCGAATGGGTTCGCTATGACTGGGAGTTCCACCAGGCGATCGTCTCGGCGTGCAACTCCGCGACGCTGATGGCGACGCTGTCCTCGGTGTTCGATCGTTTCCTGCGCTATCACATGCTGGCGCAGAGTTTCCGCGGCAGGCCGGTGGTCGAAGATCACCAGGCGCTCTACGATTTCGCGCTTCGACGCGATGCGCAACAGGCCAAGGCGGTGATCCGCCGGCATGTGCATAGTGGCGTCGAGCATATCCTGAAGAGCGGCATCGTCGCCTGATCGGCTTGCCTAATCGCTGTCGCGCGGCAGGCCCTCCGGGCGCATCTGCTTCTTCAGTGCCGCGATGCGGAAAATGGCATTTGCCGCGCCATAGCCGCGATAGCCCTTGCGCTCGACGATCTCGAAGAAGAAGCCCTCACCGTAGGTGCCGCTGTAGAGCTGGAAATATTCGCCGTGCTCATCGCGGTCGTAGAGAATGTTGTGTTCCTTCAGCCGCTCGGTGAGATCGGGATCCAGCCCGAACCGCGCTTCCACGTCCCCATAATAGTTCGGTGAAATGTGCAGCGGCTTGAAGCCTGCCTTTCGCAATGCCTCGGCGGTGGCGAAGATATCGTCGGTGCTGAAGGCGAGATGCTGGATGCCCGAGCCGAACTTTTCCGCGATGAAATGACCGGCAAGCGTCCGCCTGTTTTCCGCACCGTTGAGGGTGATCCGCAGCGATCCTTCCTCGTTCTCGACCACCTGGCTGCGCACGACGCCACCGGGATCGATGATATCGACCATCGGCGTCTTCTCGGTCGCGAAGATCGAGGTGTAGAACAACAACCAGGTCAACATCTCGTCGTAAGCGACGGTCTGCGCGATGTGGTCGATGCGCAGCAGACCCGCGCTCGAGGCCGATTGCTGTTCATCGAGGTGAATGAAGTCGACTTCCGCGAAGCGGCCGAGCGGCGATGTTTCGTCGATCAGATAGACGATGCCGCCGCCGACGCCGCGGATTGCCGGTAGCTCGAGTTCGCCTTCGGCGACAGGTTGCCGGAAGGGTTCGGCATTGAGTGCCACCGCGCGCCGGTGGGCCTCCCATGCATCGTCCACGACAAGCGCGAAGGCATAAGCCAACGTGCCGTGGACGGCGTATGCCGCGTTTGCGAAGCCCGCCTGGTCGACATTAACAAGAATGCGGATGCTGCCCTGTTCGTAGATGCTGACCTCCTTGCTGCGATGCTTCGCGGTCTTGTGGAAGCCCAATACCTCGAGGATGCCGATCAGTTCGGCCGCATCGCCTTCATCGGCCGTAAACTCGACAAAGCCCACGCCCTTCACCATGGCGCGGGGCGGCATGGGTTTTCCAATCGGGTTGTCGCTGCCGAGGCTACGGCGCACCTGATCGCCCAGATAGATTAGCGAACGGTGGCCATCGGCCGCGATCTCGCGTGTCGAACCGCCACGGAACTGGTCGTTGAAAATTTCCAGCGAATAATAGCCGTCATAGCCGGTCGCGGCGATCGCCGAGGTAAACGCCGTCACCGGCAGGTCGCCTTCGCCGGGCATGTTGCGGAAGTGTCGCGACCAGTAGAGCAGGTCCATGTCGATCTGCGGCGCATCGGCCAACTGGACAATGAAGATCTTTTCCTTCGGGATGGAGCGGATGGAATTGATATCAATCTTGCGCGAGAGGCTGTGGAAGCTGTCCAGCACCAGGCCGATATTGGCGTGGTTGGCGCGACGCACAATCTCCCAGGCATCGCGATGGTCGTTGATGTGACGGCCCCATGCCAGAGCCTCGTAGCCGACGCGCAGTCCGCGTGCTGCTGCGCGTTCGCCCAGTTCGTGGAAGTCTGCCGCGGCGCGATCAATACCGCCGAGTGAGGCAGACGAGACGTTCGAGCAGACGAGCACGAGGTCCGTACCGAGCTGCTGCATGATGTCGAACTTGCGTTCGGCCCGGTCGAATGTGCGGCTGCGCAGCGGTTCCGGCATGCCTTCGAAATCACGGAATGGCTGGAACAGCGTGATCTTCAGGCCGAGATCGCGGGCCATCTTGCCAACATCGGCGGGGCTGCCATCAAAGGCTAGGAAGTCGATTTCGAAAATCTCTACGCCATCGAAGCCCGCCCGCGCGATAGCTTCAAGCTTCTCCGGCAGCTCACCACTAATCGAAACCGTCGCTATCGAGGTCTTCATCTCGTTCATCCTCCTTGGCCAATATCGCCGTGATCATCATTATGACGAATGTCGTGAGAAGTTCAATTCAACGTTTGAAAATAGAAGTCTCATACGTTTTGTAAAAACTATGTTGATTTTTCGACCTGCGTGAGGCAGTTTTGCTCTCACAGTCGGAGGAGCAAGAAGGCTGTAAGGTCGCAACGACCATTCAGGAGGAGGAGAAAATGTTGAAATCCATGTTGTCACGTCGCAGTGCCATGCTTGGCGCGGCCGCTCTGTTGACCGGCATCGCGCTGGCTCACCCGGCCGCAGCCGTGACCCCAGAAGAAATCAAAGCTCGCGGCAAGCTCATCGTCGGCATCCAGGGCGATAATCCGCCATGGGGCTTCGTTACCAGCGCCGGCAAGCAGGACGGCTTCGATGCCGATATGGGCGCGCTTTACGCCAAGGAACTCGGCGTCGAAGTCGAATTTGTACCGCTTGAGGTCAACAACCGCATTCCGGCGCTGACATCAGGCCGCGTCGACGTTCTCTTCGCAACGATGGCCATGCTGCCCGATCGCGCCAAGGCTGTTCAGTTTAGTCAGCCCTACAATGCCAACGCCATCGTGCTGATCGGCCCGAAAAATAAGTCGATCAAGACGAATGACGACATGGCCAATATGACCATTTCCGTGGCGAAGGGCGCCGCGCAAGATACGCAGGTGACCAAGAATGCCCCCGCTTCGGCCACCATTCGCCGTTTCGACGGCGATGCGGCGAGCGTCCAGGCTTTGGTTTCCGGGCAGGCCGAAGCGCTCGGCGGCAACATCTTCTACATGGATCGCGTCGAGAAGGCGCGTCCCGGCGAATTCGAGAACAAGCTCGAGTTCCAGAAACTCTACAACGGCGCCTGCACGCGCCTGGGCGAGAAGGAGATCAACGCATCGCTCAATACCTTTATCGACAAGATCAAGGCAAATGGCGAGCTGAAGAAGGTCTACGACAAGTGGATGAAGGTTCCCGTGCCCGAGTTCCCCGCAAGCCTTGAAGGCATTCCCTTCGCTGCAAAGTAAGCCTTTCCTGACGTGCGACGGCGGCGTCTTGAAGACGGCCGCCGCCGCTTTTGCCGCGGCGATGAGTGTCTCGCCGAACGCGGGAGCGATGATGAGCAAGACGATTTTTGTACTAAACGGGCCGAACCTCAATCTTCTCGGCCAACGGGAGCCGCACATCTATGGCTCGACGACGCTCGCTGAGATCGAGCAGCGTTGTGCGGCCAAGGTGCGCGACCTCGGCTTCGAGGTGGATTTTCGCCAGACGAACTTCGAGGGAACACTGATCGAGAGCATTCATGAGGCGCGCGAGAAGGCTTGTGGGATCATCATCAATCCGGCTGCCTTCACCTTTACCTCGATCGCGCTTCTCGATGCACTGAAGACCTTCGATCCGCCGAAGATCGAGCTGCATATCTCAAATGTCCATGCCCGCGAGAGTATCTACCACAAGTCCCTGATCTCGCCGATCGCGACGTCGATCATGATCGGTTTCGGTGCGGATGGCTACGAGCTTGCGATCCAGGCCATGACGCAGCTGGTCGCGCGCAGCCGCTGACCTGACAGGAAAGGCCAGAAAAAAGACCATGAACTACACGCTGGATTTCACGCCCGTCATCGATGGATTGCCAAGCCTCCTTCTTGCCTGTCTCGGCACCTTCCTGCTCGCAATCTCGGGCATGCTGCTTGCGATCGTGATCGGCATCGGCGGCGTCATGCTGCGCGATTCCCCCTTCAAACCGGTGCGCTGGCTGGTGATCGGCTTCGTCGAGATCATCCGCAATACGCCGTTCCTGGTGCAGATCTTCTTCATCTATTTTGCCCTGCCGCTCGCCGGCGTCAGGCTCGATCCGACGCCGACAGCTATCATCGCGCTCGGCATCAACGGCGGCGCCTACGCGATCGAGATCATTCGCGGCGGGGTACAGTCCATCCCCGCAGGCCAGAAGGAGGCCGGCCTCGCGCTTGGCCTGCACAAGGCGCAGGTCTTCCGCTTCATCGTGCTGAAGCCGGCGCTGCGCGCGATCTATCCATCGCTCACCAGCCAGTTCGTACTTTTGACACTGTCGACCAGCATCGCCTCGGCGATCTCGGCCTACGAGCTGACCTCTGTCTCGCAACGGATCGAATCTGAAAGCTTCCGTAGCTTCGAGGTCTATTTCACCGTCACGGTTTTCTACCTCGTGATCTCCTGGGTGATGATGCGCCTTTTCGGGCTCTTTTCGTCCCGCTATTTCAGTTATCCGGTCAAGTAGGAGGCTCCCATGGGTCGCGATGAATTCATCTTCCTGCTGATTGGCTTGAAATGGACCGTAGTGCTTTCCGTCGTTGGCTTCATCTGCGGCTCGATCGGCGGTCTCGTCGTCGCACTGCTGCGGACTTGCGGTCTGCCGGCTCTGGAACGGGTAACGGCCGCCTATATCGGCCTGTTTCAGGGCACGCCACTCCTTATGCAGCTCTTCGTCGTATACTACGGATTGGCGCTAGTGGGCCTGAAGCTCGACGCGTGGGTCGCGGTTGCAATCGGTCTCACATTGCATGCAAGTGCCTATCTCGGCGAGATCTGGCGCGGCTCGATCGAGGCCGTGCCGCGTGGCCAGACAGAGGCCGCCAAAGCGCTCAGCATCAAATACGTCTCGCGCATGAAGGACGTGATCCTGCCTCAGGCGATCCGCATCTCGCTGCCGGCGACGATCGGCTTCCTGGTGCAGCTTATCAAGGGAACGTCGCTCGCCGCCATTGTCGGGTTCACCGAACTGACGCGCGCCGGCAACATCATCTCTAACCAGATCTTCGAACCGCTGACAGTCTTTGGCATCGTCGGCATCCTCTACTTCATCATGTGCTGCCCGCTGACGATCCTCGGTGCCCGCCTCGAGCGGCGTTTTGCGATGTCGGGGCGCTGAGCACACACGCTTGTCCTGGAGATTTGAACGATGACCAATGTGTTGACGACGTCCACCACCACCGAGCCGATGATCCGTCTGGCGCAGGTCGAGAAATGGTACGGCGCCTTTCAGGCATTGCACGACATCAACATGGATGTCCGCCAGGGAGAGCGGATCGTACTCTGCGGTCCATCGGGCAGCGGAAAATCTACGCTGATCCGCTGCATCAATCACCTGGAGAGCTATGAGAAAGGCGAGATCCGCGTCGGCGGCACGTTGCTCGCGCATCGCTCCAGAGATATCGACGCCATCAGACGCGATGTCGGCATGGTGTTTCAACAGTTCAATCTCTTTCCACATCTGACCGTGCTGCAGAACTGCATGCTGGCGCCGATGCGCGCACTCGGCCTCGGTAAGGCAGAAGCGGAAGAACGCGCGCGCACCCTGCTAGACCGCGTCAAGATCCTCGAACAAGCCGAGAAATATCCGGCACAGCTTTCTGGCGGTCAGCAGCAGCGCGTGGCAATTGCACGGGCGCTTTGCATGCGGCCGAAGGTGATGCTGTTCGACGAGCCGACATCGGCGCTAGATCCAGAAATGGTCAAGGAAGTTCTCGATACGATGATCGGACTGGCGGAGGAGGGAATGACGATGATCTGCGTCACTCACGAGATGGGATTTGCCCGCCAGGTCGCCGATCGCGTCATCTTCATGGCGAGCGGCGCCATCGTCGAAGAGGCACCACCCGCCACATTTTTCAGCAATCCAAGGCATGAGCGCACCCGCAAGTTCCTTGGTGAAATTCTGCGTCACTGAGAGTTCATCAGCATGATTTCGGGCACCACCAGGATTATCGCCCATTTGGGCTATCCGACGGAGACCTTCAAGTCGCCGTTGATCTACAACCCTTACTTCGAAAAACACGGCATCGACGCCGTCGTCGTGCCTATGGGCTGCCGAGCGGAGGACTTTCCGGATTTCCTGAGGCTCGTGTTTCGTCTTTCGAACATCCATGGTGCGTTGATCACCATGCCACACAAGGTCACCACGATGGACCTTCTTCATGAGCTGTCGACGCGTGCCCAGGTCGCCGGCGCCTGCAATGCCATCCGCCTTGACGAACATCGGCGGCTGATCGGTGACATGTTCGATGGGGAAGGGTTTGTGCGTGGCGTACTTCGCAAGGGCAGGCGGGTTGCTGACACCAATGTACTCGTCGTCGGTTCCGGCGGCGTTGGTTCGGCGATCGCTGCATCGCTTGCTGCAGCAGCCGTCCGCAGGATCGCGGTTTTCGATGCGAACACAGAGGCCATGCATGGTCTGATGGCGCGAATTCGCCAGTATTACCCCGGTGTTGAGGTGGCGGCCGGTTCTCGCGATCCCCAAGGGTTCGACATTGTGGTGAACGCAACGCCGCTTGGCATGAAAAGCGACGATCCGCTGCCGATCGATGTCTCGCAGCTTTCGTCTTCTACCTTTGTGGGCGAGGTTGTAATGAAGCAGGAGATCACGCCGTTTCTCGAAGTGGCGCGTGCCCGCGGCTGCGACTTCCAGGTCGGCACCGACATGCTGTTCGAGCAAATTCCGGCCTATCTCGAATTCTTCGGCTTTCCGACTACAACGGCCAGCGAGCTGAGATCCATCGCTAGCATAAGTTGAAGCCTGTACCGAACCTACCATGGCCAGATCCGCTTGCTCCTAGTGAGCGAAGAGATGACTGCCACCCTCTGCGCTCAGACAGGTGATTTCATGATTTTAGGTTGGTTTTCGCGAGTGCCTGTTCTCAGGACGATGATGCGGCATTCGATCCATCGGGATGCTGTCGATTGCCGAATGAAATGCCACCGGTTCAAAGTCATTGACGAGCAGGAGTTAGTGGCATTCTTGCCTTGCGGCCTACCAACTAGCACCTTCAAAGAAACCAGACATCTCGAGCCTCGGTGCGCGTCCGCCCGTTGCGAGTTGCCAAGCCATGCTGATCTAATCGGAGTTGCGGTCAAACGTTTCTGCGAAGCCGATTCATGCGGTGCTTCAACTCGTTGCAAAGGGCAGTTCGGCGGAATGCCGTGAGCTTGCGCCAGCCTCTGATTTCCTCGACCGTTCGCGCGCATCCCACGCACCATCTGTTGCGTGCGTCGAATTGGCAAATATCTATGCAGGGGTCTCGATCTTCATTTCGATGTGAGCGCGGGGATCTCAAGGATCGCCCGCGTCCTCGATCGAGATCAGGCCGGCTGGACGTTTTCGGCCTTGGATTTTCCGGTCTTACGATCCTGACCCAGCTCGTAGCTGACATTCTGGCCGTCTCGTAGCGATCCGCCCTGCACTGCAGAGATGTGGACGAAGACGTCCGGGCCGCCGTTATCCGGTGTGATAAAGCCGAAGCCCTTGTCATGGTTGAAAAACTTTACAGTGCCGTTCGCCACGAACTTCTCCCAATTTTAGCTTTTGAAGGCGAAGTCATAGACCGAAGGGAGCTTGCAAGCAAGCAGTGCTGCCTCCCTGGTCGGCCGAACCTCCTATTGCGTTGCGACAATGAGGAAGGCACTTGGTGTCCGATCCACGGCGGTCGCCTGCGGATCAACACCGCTGACGTTTGCGCCAGGTGGCCCGTCCCAGAAGAGCTCCAGCATTGCGGACGTCGATGTGGATGTTCCGACGATAAGAGAGGAAACGGATCCATCATTCTCGTTCCTGACCCAGCCTTTCAGTCCCAGCTGGATTGCACGATCGCGCGTCCAGGCACGATAGCTCACACCTTGAACCCTTCCGGTTATCCTGACGTGAAATGCAAATAGATCGGGTTTCATGAGGGCTCCTGATTGCGCGCTCGATCTCGTGTAAAATGTAGCTCGGCATGACCTTGGCAAGCGCATGAGGAGACTGCGGTGGCAGGCGAGATCGTCATAGTTGGAGCAGGGCCTGCGGGACTTGCCTGTGCAGCTGCGCTGCGGGTTCGTGGACGCAAATCCACTATTCTCGAGGCGACTGATCATGTTGCTGCGTCATGGCATGGCCATTACGACAGGCTGCATCTCCATACCTCAAAGGCCCACTCCGCCTTGCCAGGGCAGCCAATGCCCGCCACTTTCGCACGGTATCCGTCTCGGCGACAGATCATCGAATATCTGGAAAACTATGCCCACACCCAGTGCCTTCAGATCCGCAAACACAAAAGGGTCACGCGTATTCAGCGGCTGGGCAACTGGGTGATCGGCACCGAGGACGGGGAACAATTTGGTGCTCGCGCTGTCATTGTCGCGACTGGTTTATCCCGCAAGCCAGTCATTCGCGATTGGGCGACGGAGACGTCGTTCGCTGGAACGATCATACATTCCTCGGATTACCGCAATGCGACGGCGCTAAACATGCGTAAGGTCCTGGTCGTCGGGTTTGGGAATTCAGCCGGCGAGATCGCCTTGGAGTGTGCATCTGCCGGCCTCGACGTCGCCATATCCGTGCGTGGCCCGGTGAACATCGTCCCGCGGGACTTATTAGGAATACCGAGCGCGACAATTGCAATTGCCGAACGCCATCTGCCGCCACGCATCGTCGATGCATTGAACGCACCGCTGCTTTGGCTGCGATACCGAGATCTGGCTTCATTCGGGTTGCAACGAGCCGCGAAGGGCCCGCTGACCACAATGGTGGAGCGTGGCCGCACGCCGCTGATCGACATCGGAACCATTGCGGCAATCAGGAGAGGTGACATAAAAGTGTTCCCAGGCGTTGCCAGCCTGGCCGGTTCATCTGTTCGGTTTGAAAATGGTCTGTCGTTTGACTGCGACACGATCGTGCTTGCGACGGGCTATGCTCCGGCACTTGGTTCGTTGCTCCCTGATATCACTTGGAGGTTCCCGGAAACACTTCGGCCTAACAGGGGTGATCTTCATCCGCACGGCGATCAACTTTACTTCTGCGGCTTCAATCCCGCCACGACTGGATTGCTGAGGCAGATCGGCATCGAGGCAGAGGCAATAGCAAGCTCGATTGTCGCCCAAGCATGTTAGGCGAGTGCAAAATTGCGGGATGTCGTGATACTAGGTTTGCTTTAGTCGGCATTGCGACACTCCCGCCTCGCTCTCTGCGAGGGCTCAGCCTCGTACTATTGCTGCGTTGACGTCGAGGGACATTGCTGCTGCCAAGAATTGCAGATCTGGTCTGCGGATGCTCCGTGGCTTGACGCGGCGTGCCAGCGTCCTAACGCGTGATACTGTTCGCAGCCAATTGTTGCCACGTCCAGGCCCGATAAGGACCAATCAACCCACCGACACTGGTGTGCATCGTCTACGGTCAGTTAGTTCGCAGCCGATTTGACCGCGGCGTGGGCCTGGTCCGCAAACTGGCCGAGAGCTGCCTTTGGTCCTTGATAGTCGATCCCCTGAACCACGCTGACCGTCGTAGTTTCAACCTCTATGCATTGCGCAATAAAGGCGCCTTGGCCTTCAAGCCCGCCTCGGACGACCACAAGTTGGCCGGGGAAGGTCTGTGAATCGAATGCAAATCCTGCGTTTTTCGCCAATTTCTCGATTGTGCTCCCGCAGGCTTCGATGCTCAACTTTGCCTTCGGAGTGCGCTCGACATGATATGTCAGATTGAAATCGCTATCTTGAGCCAAGACTGGAGCCGTGAAACCGAGCGCGCTTGCTGCGGCTACCAGCAGGATCGAACATTTCATTCGAAGATCTCCACTGAAAGACTGTAGGCCGGCAGGGAAGTGGTGCGCTCCGGTCTCAGGGCAAGAGTGCAATATGTGTTTCGATGCCAACCCCAACATTTGTGAAGGGAAGGACGCGGGGGATAAACGAGAGCATCTTGCAGAGATGTCCATCCGGTATGATCGGCGCATGTCTCTGCACGAAGAACGTTTGCTTAATGCTGGCTCGGCGAGAGCGTCGGCTGATTTTCTTCGCCGGGCTCGTCGACTGCTGCCACGGAGATTATTTCCGATACGCTAAACGTCATCAAGCGACCGTTGATCGTCGCGGTGAAGTGGTGGCCTGAGAAACTGATATGGGTCGCCAAGAAGTTGCGTTCTTGCCCTTGGTCATCGATCGATACAACGTACATTATACTTATAGTAACCTTTATATATGTAGTTTTTAGTTTGATGTGTTGTTCAGCGCCAAGTATCACGGATCTTACACTTGCCAATATCCGCGAGTTTTTATGGATGATTTTTGTGTTCAGTTTTGCGACAGTTTCTGCCTGATTTTGAGGCTGACACAGAACTGTGGTTTGCAGAGACAGCCGGCTTGAGGCAGAAGTCGACGATCAAGCCCGAGTGTTGATAAGACTGGCATAAAGCATTTCAGCATGACCGATGACGACGCAGAATCAATCGCCAAGGCCCTCGAAGCGACCCATCAGCTCGTCTTGGAAATACACTCGACCTTTGTCGCGACCCAGCTCGGCGTTATCGCCATCACCGAGCATTTGGTGGAGGCCGGCACCGTCAATCCTGCGCAAGCGGCCGAGCGCATGCATGATCTTACGACAGCGATGTCGGGTCTTACAGAACAGGCGGTCAGAGCAACTCAGCTTTTTCGCGAACACGTGGCATCGCTGGCGAAGAATGACGCACTGCCACCAGGTGGCGGTCTCACACTCGTCCCTAAGGACTGAGAAAGTCGTCGGCACGTCAGAGCGTCAACTGCAGCTGGCCGGCCTGAATGACATCTGCCTGTTCGAGCGAGGACAGGGTAACGCCTAACAAGCGCACGCCCTTCGTCGGCGGGAAAACAGGCTTGAGTAAAGAGGCGATGGTTTCCTCGATCTCGCCGGCCGACAGGAATGGCCGCTCTCCCGTCCGGGCTCGGGTGATCTGCGTGAAGTCAGCGTACTTTACTTTCAAAGTGACGGTTTTCGCCCGTATGGCATTGGCTTCGCAATAGCGCCAGACCTTGGCAATCAGCGGCCGCACGCCTTCGAGCGCCGGATCATAGCTGTGAATGTCCTGCGCGAACGTGTCCTCGGCGCCAACGGATTTGCGAACCCTGTCAGGTTTGACGCGGCGCTCGTCGATACCGCGCGCGATGCCATAAAAATACGGACCCGCTTTCCCAAAATGCTGCGTCAAAAATTGCAGCGACTGGGCCTTCAAATCGGCGCCGGTCTGAATTCCGAGCCGGTGCATTTTCTCGGCAGTAGCCGGCCCCACGCCGTGGAATTTCTTCACTGCCAGCGCTTCGACAAAGGCGGGGCCGTTCTTCGGCGTGATGACAGCCTGCCCGTTGGGCTTGTTGAGGTCGGATGCCATTTTGGCGAGGAACTTATTGTATGAGATGCCGGCTGATGCATTCAGTCCGGTGACTGCCTTGATCTTGGTGCGGATCTCCAGCGCGATCTCGGTGGCGATCGGCATATCCTTCATGTTCTCTGTGACATCTAGATAGGCCTCGTCGAGCGACAGCGGCTCGATAAGAGGGGTGTATTCCGAAAAGATCTCGCGAATCTGCTGCGAGACGGCGCGATAGACATCAAAGCGTGGCGTCACGAAGATCAGATCTGGGCATTTGCGAGCGGCCGTGACCGAAGGCATTGCCGAATGAACCCCGAATTTTCTGGCCTCGTAACTGGCCGCCGCAACCACACCACGCGCTGCAGCGCCTCCGACTGCCAGCGGCTTGCCGCGCAGTTCTGGATTATCGCGCTGTTCCACCGACGCATAGAAGGCGTCCATGTCGACATGGATAATCTTTCTGATGGGCGCAGAGGCTATGACATACATCGGTGCGTTCTCAGGCGTCATGGCCATCAGTCGGCGTGCCCGTTCCGCCCGATCCTATAAGGTCAGCCCAATAGCCCGTCTCGACGTCCTCGAGCTCCTCGTCACCACCTGGATAAGGGCGGGTGTCATCTGGCAGTCCGACTCGGGCGGCATCCCAGGCAAGCGACGATCCGACTTGCAAGTTCACAGCGCTAGCTTCCGGCCTATCGCATGGCTTGTAGGGGTATTCGCCGAACCTCATCAGCAGATCGGGGGTACTGGGCAAAAAATAGTTAATCGGCTGACCGGCCCGGCTTCGGTAGAAGGCGGCGACGTCCCAGTCGAAACTATCGCGGTGGGGCCAAAACAGTCTCGGAAAATGATCTCGGGCCGCCAGACAAAATTTATGTTCCGGCATAGACGATTTTGCAGGGTCGAGTTTGAGCCAGCTCACACCTATATCCTTTTTGTTTAAAAGAACAAAGTACGAACATTTGGTGGGAGAGTCAAACCTCAGATCGGTGTGGGGCCGCAACTCCAGAGTGATCGATCGCCTCGCCGGAAATCTTTAGTTGGCTCTCGAACGGCGAGCGGAGTGCTTCGGCCAAGCAATCAAGAAAGGGTTGGCGGTGCTTAGCTTGAACGAGTTCGACTGCGGTCGTGATCGCGTGACGACCCTTTGAGCTATCGATGTCGCAATGGTTCAAATGGCACCACTCGCGCACAGCGGAGGTGACTGTTTCGATCTCGTTGTCGGAAAGGGAAGGGGGAAATCAACATGCACGTGCTCCTCCGTTCGATCGGCAAGAGCAAGTATGAACTCCCAAGCGGCGCCTACCAGTTATCCCTGACGCCGATAATCAGTAGTGTACTCTCATTCCCGGGAATGGATACCCCTAGAATCGACCCGGTGCACTCGAGCGCCATCCACGGTTGTTGTGATCACAAAAGCATCGCCTGCTGAAGTGGTTCGCCGTCCTTTGCAACGATCGATGAACCGTATGGCTCGCGAGACGATACAATCAGCACCTCGTCCGGCAGCGGCCGCGCCAGGTGCATCGCCTCATCCCATGGTGCCCGCATCCAAACGTCGGCCTCCTCCGGCGTGAGCAGCAGCACCGGCATGGCCTTGTCGTGGATCGGCTTCACCAATGCGTTCGGATCTGTCGTAAGGAAACCGTAGAGGTCATCCAAGGTCAAGCCGTCCTTCACCTTCCTGACGCTCTTCCAGCCCGGCACGTGAATGCCGGCGAAAAACATCAGCGACTTTTCCTCATCGCGGGCAAACCAGGCGTTTGGCACCTTGCCGCCATCTGCCTGGCTGGCAGGATCCGGCTCCGCGAAGCTGGTGACCGGCACGACGCATCGATGCTCGACGCCGAACCATCGCCTCCAATGGGGCAGATTGAGCTTGCGAACATTGGTGATGCCGCGGTCTGGCTCCATGCGAATGAGCTCGTCCATGTCGACGGTCTGGCCCTTGGCTTTAAGTTTTGCGGCACGGGTTTCCGCGGCCTTTTTCTGGACGAAGATTGGCGAGGGCAGCCCCCAGCGTGCATGGACAAGTTGCCTGCGACCATCGGGGGAATTTCGAACGATCGGCCCTGTCTGGTCCGGGTTCATCTGGTAGGCCGGCATTATATTGATCAGGCTCTCAATGTCCTGTGCCCATCTGCTGACCCAGTCCTTATCTTCCATGCGATATAGATTGCAGATGGACGGCTCCTCCCTCGTCAGGATCTGAGTATACGGACAACGCGATTGCTTGCAATCAGATGTCCGGCCTGTTGATGCAGATTTAATTTGCTGGCCAAGATGGTGTTCGCTACCCGCGCGAGGATAAGCGACGGTTGGCATTGGCTGAACTAGCGACACAGCACCTCGATTGGGACGCGGTCGATGTCCGCATCGGATATTCCAATGCCAAGGAGACGGGAGCGGAAAACGCTGACTGAGAGGATGAGCTATCTGAGGCATTATGGAGGGCCGCACCCAAGTCTTTCGCCGGCATTGCAGCAAAGCTGCATTGCGTGTTGGAGACGGAGGATCCTGGCTCGGGTTTGCAAGACGCGCCGTGGCCGCAGTTGCGCGCTATTCTGGCTGAACTTGTGCGGATTGCGGCACCAGGCAATTGATCGTCGCGGCATTCTTTAGCCGGGGTGGAAGATTTCGGGTCCGCCTACAATACAGCTGGTGTAATATCTCCTTGGGTTTTCGGTTCTCAAGACTGCGACTGAGTGTCTGAAGCGACACCTATAACCAGTTCGTAGGCCGTGCTGCGGCCGCCAGCTTCCCCTTTGCGAAGGATGCCTTTCGCCAAAAGGTCCGCGATGTCACGCGATGCCGTGTCCTGGGATGCATTCGTCAATTTCGCCCATTTGGTCGATGTGAGCTTCCCCTCGAAATTTCCCTCCAGCAACCGATTGAGAACCCTGGCCTGTCGCGGATTGAGGTCGCGAGCGACATGGCTCTGCCAGAACTCAGTCTTCAGCATGACATTGTCGAGGGTCAGCAAGGCGGCGCCCACCGCACTGCTTAGACGATCGAGAAACCATTGAATCCATTTCGTGATGTCGAGGTCCTCGTGGGTTGTTACGGATTGCAGGGCCTCGTAGTACCCGGCACGCGATTTCTCGATAGCTGCGGACATGGAATATAGCCGTTGAGCGCCCCTGCCACTGCGCGCAAGGACCATGTCGGCGATCGCACGGGTTATGCGGCCATTGCCATCGCCGAACGGATGGATGGCGACGAACCACAGATGAGCGATAGCTGCCTTGAGGAGCGGATCCATCTGCTGTGATCCATTGAACCAATCGAGGAAGGCCTCCATCTCGGTCTCCAGGCGCTCGGCCGGCGGTGCGACATAATGCACCTTCTCGTGCCCAAAAGCTCCGGACACGATTTCCATGCGGCCGCCGGAATCGTCACGCCAGTCGCCTACCCGAAGTCGATGTCCCCATTCGTTGCGACCGGTCGGAAATAGGGCGGCATGCCACTGAAAAAGACGTTCCTCTGTTAAAGGTTTGAAACAGTCAATTGTAGCATCGAGCGTTATGTGAACGATCCCCTCAATCGAGCGGCTGGGCGTCACAAAGCCGTCGATATCAATACCAAGTCGTCTTGCCAAAGAGGACCTGACTTGTTGCTCATCCAGCCGTTCCCCCTCGATCGCCGACGATTTTACGACGTCGTCCGTCAGGGCTTGCAGGAACGTTGCTTCACGGGTTCGAAAGCCAAGGCTCTCTACCCGCCCGATAAGGCGGCCTTGGTCAAGGCGCACGTTCGCGAGAGACGTCGTAAACTCGTCTGATTGCCATTCAAAAGCTGGCCAATTTGGAGACTGCCAAATGTATGTCATACTCTATGATTGGAGCTTGATGCGGAGAATAGCAAGCTTATTCTCCGCAAATATGCGGAGTAAAGTCGTGTTATCTCCGCATGACTTAGAGACGAAGCTATATCGAGAGGTTGACGCTCGCATGTTCATGACCGCGAGTGTTTGTCGCCGATCTTTTCCACTTGCGACCACAGCGACCTGATCGCCGCGCCACGTTTTCCAGTAGAATCGGAAAACTTCAGCGCCATGCCGTTGTTCCCAGGCCCCCCCTGAATGTGCGTGGCGGAGGGAAAGTTTAGGAACACTGTGACGATCTCAGCTTTATCCCCGTTATCCAAGCAGATTGTGATTTGAGCGGGCGACAGCGGAAAAAATTCTCAAGGTAGCTAGCTGCCTGATTCCGATAACTATTCGCTGAATTTCCAATCATCAGGATAATATTCCCACCCCTGCGGTTGCTTGACTCTTTGCCGCAGCAGGAACAGAAACAGAACATCCGCATTTTGTCCAGCATGATGCTGGTCCAAAATATCAGCCACACGACCTTGAAGGGAGCCGTGAACGATGACTGCTGCCCGAGCCCAAGGGATGTCGGATGTGATCTCCGACTTGCGTGAGCGGATCGCGACGATGGAAGGCGTGTCGGCCAAAAAGGTCGGCTGTCTTGCCTTCGGCGTTCCCGAGGTTGATGCGATCCTGCCGGGCGGTGGGCTGGCCTACGGCGCATTGCATGAGTTCGCCGGCGGCGGGGCAGGGACTGTCGATGGCGCCGCAGCAGCATTGTGTGTCGCCGGCATTGCCGCGCGAACCAAGGGCCCGATCGTTTGGTGCCTGACCCGGCCCGACCTGTTCTTCCCCGCCCTGGCGCAGGTTGGTCTTCATCCCGACCGGGTGATCTTCGTCGAGTCCGACAAGGAAGAGGACGTGCTTGCCAACATGGAGGAGGGCTTGGCCTTCGGTGGCCTCGGCGCCGTGGTCGGCGAGCTCGTCCGATTGCCGATGGTCAGCTCCAGGCGGCTGCAGCTTGCCGCGGAACGCACGGGCACGATGGCGCTCGCGGTGCGGCGATGGCGACGCCAGACAGAGGCAAACGACTTCGGCCAGCCGACCGCCTCGACGACGCGGTGGCGTGTCAGCGTCATGCCGTCGCAAGACCTTCCGGTGCCTGGTGTCGGCCGGGCGCAGTGGTTTTTGGAATTGATGCGCGTGAAAGCGGGTGAATGTGCTGAGTTTCTCGTAAGGGCATGTGATGACAAGGGTCGTATCGATCTATCTCCCGGATCTGCCGACCGATCGGATCAGACGCGACGATCCGTCCATTCCGGCTGAGCAGGCAATCGCGGTGATCGCCAGGAGCGGTTCGAAACGTTGGGTATCGGCCGTCGATGCGGCTGCGCGCAAAGCCGGCCTGCGCGTTGGCATGCCGGCGGCCAAGGCACAGGCGCTGTTTCGAGGATTGATGCTTGTTGATGCTGAGCCTGATGTCGATGCGGCGGCACTTGAACGGATAACGCTATGGGCACTGACCCAATACTCCCCGATCGTCGCCGTCGACGGTACGGATGGTATCGTGCTCGACACCGAAGGCGCCGATCATCTTCAGGGTGGTGAACTGCCCATGGTCACGAAGATCTCCAACCAGTTCCTGGCGCGCAAGCTGACAGCGCGCGTGGCGATCGCCGACACCTGGGGTGCGGCGCACGCCTGCGCGCGGGCGATCAGCCGCGAGACCGTCATCGTACCTGTTGGCAAGACGGTCGCTGCCGTCGAAAAGCTGCCGATCACGCTGTTGCGCCTGCCGGAGAAGATCCTCGGTGATCTCCGAACACTAGGCTTCCAGACTGTCGGCGAATTGGCCAATACGCCACGCGCGCCGCTGACGCTGCGTTTCGGACCGGAAATCGCCAGGCGCCTCGACCAGATGTTCGGCCGCGTCGCGGAGCCGATCGATCCGATCCGAACGCCGGAGCTGATCGAGGTCACAAGAGCCTTCGCAGAGCCAATCGGGGCTGCCGAGACCATCGACAAATATGTCGGCCGCCTGGTCGTACAGCTGATTGGCGAGCTGCAGAAGCGCGGTCTCGGCGTGCGCCGCGCCGACCTGATCGTCGAGAAGGTCGACGGCAGCAGGCAGGCGATCCGCGCCGGAACGGCCAAGCCCGCCCGTGATGTCGCCTGGCTCACGAAGCTGTTTCGTGACCGGACGGAAAAGATCGAGCCCGGCTTCGGGATCGAGAAATTGACGCTGGTTGCCGTCATGGCTGAACCGCTTGAGGACATGCAAAGGGTCTCGTCCCTGGTCGAGGACGAGGTGAGGGATGTCACCCCGCTGATCGACATTTACGGCAATCGCGGACAACGGGTCTATCGTGTGGCGCCGGTTGCCTCCGATGTCCCCGAACGCTCGGTTCAGCGCATTGCCGCCGCATCAGGTCCGTTCGAAGTCGCATGGGTCGGTCATTGGCGCCGGCCAGTCCGCCTTCTGCCGCGCCCGGAATTGATCACGGCAATCGCCCTCATGCCTGATCACCCGCCGGCCTCGATTGTCTGGCGCGGCCGACGGCGAAAGGTCAAGCGTGCCGACGGTCCGGAGCGCATCTTCGGAGAGTGGTGGCAGCGCGACACAGAAATGGAGGCGGTCAGGGACTACTTCGTCATCGAGGATGAAGCCGGCGAACGCCTCTGGGTGTTTCGAGCAGGTGACGGTGTCGATCCTGAGACCGGTGACCATCGCTGGTTCATGCACGGGATATTCGCATGAACTACGCCGAGCTCCAGGTCACGACGCATTTCTCGTTCCTGCGCGGAGCATCGTCGGCCAACGAGCTCTTCACCCGCGCTAGGGACCTGGGCATCGAAGCGATTGGTGTGGTCGATCGCAACAGCTTGGCCGGTATCGTTCGTGCGCTCGAAGCGTCTCGCGCCACGGGCCTGCGACTGGTCGTTGGCTGCCGGCTGGATCTTGGCGATGGCATGTCTGTGCTGGTCTATCCGACCGATCGCGCCGCCTATTCCCGGCTGACGCGGCTGATCACCCTTGGAAAGAGCCGGGGCGGCAAGAACAATTGCATCCTTCATTGGGATGACGTCGTCGCCTATTGCGACGGGATGATCGGCATTCTGGTGCCTGATCTCGCTGACGAGACCTGTGCCCTGCAGTTGCGCAAGCTGGCCGAGATCTTTGGCGATCGTGCCTATGTGTCGCTCTGCCTGCGCCGGCGGCCGAACGACCAGCTGCGCCTCCATGAGATCTCCAACATGGCCGTGCGGTTCAGGGTGAAGACCGTCGTCACCAATGATGTGCTTTTCCATGAACCGGGTCGGCGACAGCTGCAGGATATCGTCACCTGCATCCGTCACAAGACCACGATCGACGACGTCGGCTTCGAGCGCGAGCGCCACGCCGATCGCTATCTGAAACCACCAGAGGAAATGCAGCGGCTGTTTCCGCGTTATCCGGACGCGCTGGCGCGGACGATGGAGATCGTGCGGCGCTGTACGTTCTCGCTGGAGGAGCTGACCTATCAGTATCCCGAGGAAGCAATCGTGCCGGGTAAGGATGCCCAGTCTTCGCTCGAGCACTATGTCTGGGAATGCGTGCCCGATCGTTACCCGGAAGGCCTGCCGCCGGATGTCCTGAAGATCGTGCGCCACGAACTCGACCTCATCCGCACCATGAAATATGCGCCCTACTTCCTGACCGTCTTCTCTATCGTCCGTTACGCCCGCAGTCAGGGGATCTTGTGTCAGGGCCGCGGTTCGGCCGCCAACAGCGCGGTCTGCTATATTCTCGGCATCACCAGCATCGATCCTTCGACCAACGACCTGCTGTTCGAGCGTTTCGTTAGCCAGGAGCGCGACGAGCCGCCTGACATCGATGTGGATTTCGAGCACGAGCGCCGTGAAGAGGTCATTCAATGGATCTACCGGACCTACGGTCGGGAGAAGGCGGCACTTTGTGCTACCGTCACGCGCTACCGCGCCCGCGGCGCCATCCGCGATGTCGGCAAGGCGCTCGGACTGCCTGAAGACGTGATCAAAGCACTTTCGTCAGGCATGTGGTCCTGGTCGGAAGAGGTCTGCGATCGCAATGTCCGCGAACTCAATCTCAATCCGGAGGATCGGCGTCTCGCCATGACCCTGAAACTGGCACAGCAGCTGATGGGCGCGCCGCGCCATCTCGGCCAGCACCCGGGTGGCTTTGTCCTGACCCATGATCGGCTTGACGACCTGGTGCCAATCGAGCCGGCGACGATGAAAGACCGACAGATCATCGAATGGGACAAGGATGATGTCGAGGCGCTGAAGTTCATGAAGGTCGATGTGCTGGCCCTCGGCATGCTCACCTGCATGGCCAAGGCCTTCGAGCTCATTCGCGAGCACAAGGATCAGGATATTGATCTCGCAACGATCCCTCAGGAGGATCCTGCGACCTATGCGATGATCCGCAAGGCAGACACCCTCGGAACGTTTCAGATCGAAAGCCGTGCCCAGATGGCAATGCTGCCTCGACTGAAGCCGCGGACCTTCTATGATCTCGTCGTGCAGGTCGCGATCGTCCGGCCTGGCCCGATCCAGGGTGACATGGTCCATCCCTACCTGCGTCGACGCGAGGGCAAGGAGGCAGTCGAGTACCCGACGCCTGAGCTTGAGGCGGTTCTTGGCAAGACGCTTGGTGTGCCGCTGTTTCAAGAATCTGCGATGCGGGTCGCCATGGTCTGCGCCGGGTTCACCGGCGGCGAGGCAGACCAGCTGCGCAAATCAATGGCGACCTTCAAGTTCACCGGTGGGGTGTCGCGCTTCAAGGACAAGCTCGTGTCCGGCATGGTGAAGAACGGCTACACCCCTGAGTTCGCCGAGAAGACATTCTCGCAGCTGGAAGGCTTCGGATCCTACGGCTTTCCGGAAAGCCATGCGGCGTCCTTCGCCCTGATTGCCTATGCCTCGAACTATATCAAGCGTCATTTCCCGGAAGCATTCTGCGCAGCGCTGATCAACAGTCAGCCCATGGGGTTTTACGCACCGGCCCAGATAGTCGGCGACGCACGAGCCCATGGCGTCGAGGTGCGTCCCGTCTGCATCAACCGGTCTCGGTGGGATTGTACCTTGGAGAGGATCGGCAATAGCGATCGGCATGCCGTCCGGCTGGGTTTCCGGCGGGTCAAGGGCTTGGCGGTCGCAGATGCGGCTCGGATCGTCGCCGGTCGTATGAACCGGGATTTCCAGTCGGTCGATGACACCTGGCGCCGGTCCGGTGTGCCCGCTGAAGCGCTCGTTCAGCTCGCCCAGGCCGATGCCTTCCTGCCGTCGTTAAAGCTTGAGCGCCGTGATGCGCTCTGGGCGGTCAAAGCGTTGCGCGACGAACCCCTGCCGCTGTTTGCCGCGGCCGCTGAGCGCGAGATGCAAACCATCGCCGAACAGCAGGAGCCAGACGTGGAGCTTCGGCAGATGACCGATGGCCACAACGTTATCCAGGACTACAGCCATACCGGCCTGACACTACGCCAGCATCCAATTGCCTTCCTGCGCAAGGATCTGCAGCAGCGCAACATCATCACCTGCGGCGAAGCGATGAACGCGCGCGATGGCCGGTGGGTCTATACGGCTGGCCTCGTCCTCGTGCGCCAGAAACCAGGGTCGGCCAAAGGCGTGATGTTCATCACCATCGAGGACGAGACCGGGCCGGCCAATATTGTCGTCTGGCCGACGCTATTCGAAAAGCGCAGGCGCGTCGTGCTTGGATCCTCGATGATGGCGATCAATGGGCGGATCCAGAGGGAAGGGGAAGTGGTACACTTGGTGGCGCAGCAGCTGTTCGATCTTTCTAACGACCTTTCGGGGCTGGCCGATCGCGATACCGAGTTCAGGTTACCGACGGGCAGGGGCGATGAGTTTGCCCATGGTGGAGGGCCGGATCTACGCGATACGCCGAAGCCGGTCGTTCAAGCGCGCGATATGTTTGTGCGCGATTTGCATATCGACACGCTGAAGGTGAAGAGCCGGAATTTTCAGTGAGTTGAACTCCGCTCGAAGCTGCGGCGCGGCGTTTGCTGTGAAGGCGAGGGTAAAAACTAAACTTGGTTTCATAGCCGCATTGAAATCGGTTCCTTTTCAGTTGCAAGAACCAACGGAGGTGTCGGTGCCACCACGATTTATGCCTATGCCTCCAACATGCCGCAAAACTTACCGGTGACGGGCGAGAGACATCTTCGATCTGGTGACACGCCAGGTGACACGGAGCAGCGGCTGACGCTTCCTGCGCAACCTTGTTACTTGTTGTCCGCTCAGCTGCCACCGGACTAACCTGGATCCAAGGTCACTACATGTGAAGGACACGCCGGCATGCGCCGGCGCTTCCTTGCAGTTAGTGCACTGCGCCCGATCCTCCGACCGCGACAATCGTGAAAGGCTGCCCTTCGACATCAATGGTTCGGTCTTGCTTGAATGTCTCGACGTCAACCATGCGAACCATACCACGGCGCGGGTCGGTCACCGCGATATGGTCGCCGGCAACGGCAAGGCGTGGCCGCGGGTCGCGCCAATGGCCATCCTTGCTATAGGGTTCGGTAACCGGTAACGACCTCTTGATGCTGCCATCCAACGTCGAGCAGATGAAGCTTACCGTCCTCCGTCAGGATATAGGCAGTGTGGGGTCTGGCGGGGTCCAGCGCAAAATCGATACGGCGGAGCGGCAGGTCGATAAGGCGATAGGGCTTCTTGTCATCAGGGTCGATCAGCACCACCTTGTCCTCCCCGTAATTGCCGAGAAAGAACTGCATGGAGGTCCCGCCAAGAAGCGTCGAGACCTTGCCCTTTGGCAAGGTGTCGCCGTAGTTCAGCATCTCGAACTTCGGCCCATCCATGCCGCCAGGCCGCGCGACAAGGACACCTTCCTCGCAACCGAAGGCAACAAGACGGGCGGAGGTCGCTTCACCGTGAAGGCCGGTGCATTGTTCCACGTCACCGACTTGCTTGCCCTCCCTGTCGAGCACGCGAAGACCAAGGCGTGGCGGCAATTCCCCCTCCCTGACCGGTGCATCCATGTTTGGCACGGAGACGAGGAGATGTTTGCCCATCGGAACGGCAACCCCGTGATGAGGAGCCGTGGTGTTGTATGGCTTGGGATCGACCTTGCCCTCCTGCAGCGCGCTTTCCTTGAGAAGGTCGAAGCTGCCGCCGCGATCAAAAAAGACGGCAAGGTCGTCTCCATGCGCGACGACGTGGCCCGGCTTCTCGCCTTTAATCGTCGCCAGCAGCTCCGGGCCCTTGATCTCGATGTCGCGATGTTCGCCATGGTCGGACAGGTGAATGCCCGTGTCGATCGCGTGGACGACATTCTGGTCGCCCTGGATTGCGAACACGGTACGGCCGGTATCGCTGAGCGACATTGCCGCATACCCCTCCAGTTCGAAGCGACCGATTTCCTTGTCGCTACCAAGATCGATGGCGCGCACGGTAGGTTGCGTGTGGTCGGCGATAAAAAGGCGCCAGGTGGCGCGGCCCTCCTCCTCAGCACGCAGCGTCAGGGGCGCAACGGTCCCGGCGATAATGGTTGTGGCTAGAAGTAGAGGGATTTTGGATCGGAACATGAATGTCTCCCAACTGTGAAAACTCGGCTGCCGAAGCGGTCTTTGTGACCTCCAATTCAGTCGACGGCAACGATTGAACATCGAATCGTAATGTTATACAGTTACCATAAATCGCGACTTGTTTGTTTAGTCAAGGCGCGATCGGCGTTTTGAGGAAACAGGACGAAGGGGACTGGACACCCCCCCACCAAACCTTGACTTTCCTGACGAGGCACCGAGCTTTCGCAGATCTTGCCGTCCATTCTGCTATGTTACACGATCGCAGAGGCAGCAAGACGATAGGAAAGGGAACGAGATGAAACGCATTCCAGCTCTTCTACTCCTCGCTGCATCCGGTTTGGCCGGATGTAGTCCAACGCAACAGGGTGCCGGTATCGGCGCAGCAACAGGTGCTGTCGTGGGCGGCGTTGCGACCGGTAACGTCCGCGGTGCGGCAGTTGGCGCAGCGGTTGGTGGCGTCGCCGGTGCGGTGATCGGCAACGTGGCCGGTCAACCTGGCAAATGCTATTATCGTGATCGCAACGGTCAGCAATATGTGGCGGCTTGCCCTCAGTAAAATATCTCAGCCCCTTATCGTCGATTTTTTGTCCACGGTAGGGGGCTGATGCTTTCTGGAGATTGTCTCTACTTCTAATGACCCGCGGCAAGCTCGTATTGTCCGCCCGTTCGGCACATCTCGCAGCCAGGGTATCACGCACTGGAGACGACGAGCGGGAGCAAGATCCAGGACCTGCCATCTTGGCACCACGGCCCATCACTTCGCGCGTCGTCAAGCTCTTCGTGAGCTAGCGCAACCCTTCGACACGGATCTGACCTTCACATACCAAGCCGCATGACATTTGAGTGACACGCTCGGCTATCCCTGTTCGCCCTTCTGGCGGAAGACCAGGAGTATGAAATAAGGGCATCCGATAAAAGCCGCCAAAACACCCGCCGGGATTTCATAGGGAAAGTCCACGCTTCGGCCAATCCAGTCCGCGAGCATCATAAGCAATCCGCCAATTGCGCTCGACATCAGCATGAAGGATCCCGGACCCTTTGGGCGCGCCATGCGCGCCATATGGGGCGCCATGAGGCCGACAAAGCTCAATGGGCCAACAATCAGCGTAGCGGCTGCAGTCAATGTCGAACAAAACAACAAGAGCCCTGCGCGCACGCGCGCAGGGCGCATGCCGATTGATCGCGCCAATGCATCGCCCATCGGCAGGATCTCGATCCAGCGACGAAAAAGCGGCGAAAGCAATAGCGAAAGAACGGCGATGAGTGCGGCGACGATCGCAACCATTCCAGTGGCGCGAAACGTCGGCCCCATTGTCCATGCGAGGACATAGGTTGCGCGCGGATCGCCACTGGCGACGATGACGGAAATGATCGAGGTGACCAATGCCCCCACTGCGACGCCCGCCAGCATGACCGGGCCAGGGGCGAAATTGTGCCGCTTGGCGATGACGAAGATGATGGCGAGTGCAAGAAGAGCGCCGATCATTCCGCCCGCCAATGGCAGGATCGGCGAGCTCATGCCGCCCAAAAACAGGGCCGCAATTATGCCCAAGCCAGCACCGCCGCTCACCCCCAACCCCTCGGGACTTGCCAAGGGGTTTCGCGCAACCGCCTGCAGGACGGCTCCTGCCAACGCCAGCATGGCCCCGGCGGACAACGATGTGAGAACCCTCGGCCAGCGGCCTTGCACAAGAACCGAAACCTCAATGTTCGCAGAAGAAACGTGCTCGCTCAGCGAAAGGACTGCGACCACGATCATCAGCGCGACCGATAGCGGCAGCGCAAGGTTTCTGGTGATGGGGGCCACGGCGTGGTGAACGCGCTCAATAGTTGCCTGGAATGGGGCCGCAGGTACCTCGCGCAGCATGAACAGCATCATGAGTGCGCCTCCAAGAGCGGTGATGGTTCCTGTCGGCACTTCTCCCATGTAAGGCGTCAGGACGAGCACCGCGCCATCGGCCAATAGCAACAAGCCACCGCCGATCAACGCACCCCACACAAGCCTTTGCGTGAACCTCCGCGCGCCACTAAGGCGCGCGATGTGGGGGGCAGCGAGGCCAATGAATGCGATGACCCCAATGCGGGCGACGACCATTGCCGACAGCGTCGTGGCCAGGATGAGCACGGCAAGGCGCAGCTTCGAGAGAGATACCCCAAGACTTCGTGCGCCCGCATCGTCAATCCCGGCAATCGCGAGCGGTCGGACAAAAAGCAGGAGCATTGGGATAAGGACGAGCATTCGCAACGAAAGCGCGCCGGCGTTGGAAAAGTCGTTTTGAATAAGCGACCCACTTCCCCAGATGAACACACTGCGTAGATATTCATGATGGAATAGTGCCATCACCACTGACGCGGAGCCGGCCGCAAAACTGACGATCATTCCCGACAGAAGCAGCGTAACCGGCGCAAAGCCACTCCTGGCTGCAAGCCCGCAGACAAGTGCGACCGCGGCCAATGCGCCGACAACGCCTGCAAGTTCGCGCCCTTGTGCCGACATACTGGCAAAGGTGAGGGAGGCGACCGTAATTGCCAGTTGAGCGCCCGAAAGCACGCCGAGCGTAGATGGTTCCGCAAGCGGATTTTTCAGAAGTTGCTGGAAGATCGTACCCGTAAAGCCCAGGGCCGTCCCTGCAAGAATGGCAACTGCTATGCGCGGCAACAGGGAAAAGTGAACATAGACTTCTCCAAACGCGGCGCTGTCGGGATTGACAAAAGCTTCGAGCAGTCGATCGGCTGGAACGTACCTCATTTGTCCAGTGAGGCTAAGGGCTAACCCGACGATCATGGCGACCCAGTAAAAACGAGCCGGCGTCACGTATTGGTTTTTAAGCAAAGCCAAGCGCCTTTCGAAGAACTTCAGCAAAGCGCATTGCTGATGGAAACGCTCCAAACACCCAGGTCGGAGGAATGGTTGAGACATCGCCCCGCTGGACTGCGGGCAGAGACTGCCACAGTGCGCTTTTCAAGAATGCATCGGGCGGACCGGGTTCGATGATGAGCAGCCGCGCCTCGGGGTGTCTTGCGATGGCGTCGAGGCCCGCTGTAGCAAAGCCCCAATTGTTGGTCGGTTCGTTCCAGGCATTCGTGATGCCGATCTTAGCGAGCACATCGTCGAACAGACTGCCGGTTCCATAGATGTCGATAATGCGGTCATCTGTAAACTTGACGATCATCAGCGGCCGGCCGTCATAGCTAATCATCTCAGCCTTGATGGCAGCCAGCCTGGCATGAGCGCCTTCCAGATACGCATCGGCTGCCGCCAAGCGTCCAATACGGTGTCCAATCGCAACCAGTGCCTCATGGGATCGCCGCAAGGGCTGCTGTTCGGCTGTGTAAAGCGGTAGCGCCATGGTTGGCGCTATGTCTTGCAAACGCGCTTCAGACACGCCGTAATTGGCCTGAGACAGGATAAGGTCGGGGTGCAACGACCTTAGGAGTTCCATGTTGGGCCACGAACGCAGACCAAGGTCGATCGTCTCCTCCGGAAGTGCCGGGACAACAACACGGTCGCCATAAAGTGGCGTTTCCGCGACAGCCTGCGGAGCGACGCCGATCGCCAGTAGGCTTTCTGCCCAGCCCCAATCCAGGACCGCGATCTTGGAATGAGCAAGTTCAGCGGACGCCGCATTCGGCATCATGAACGCAGCCAACGCGGCAGCAAATTGCCGCCGCGTCAGTTGACCGGGATGAGGTTTTCGAGGTCTTTCCACCGTCACCAGCTATACTTCAACGTGGCATAGACGGTGCGTCCTTCGCCCCAGTAGCATCCGGTCGCGGCTATGCAGGTCGACACGTATTTGCGGTCGAACAGATTGCTCACATTGAGCGCTGCTTTCAGCCCCTCCAGCTTCGGATTGGCTTTGCCAAAATCGTAGCGGATGGCGGCGTCGAAGACGGTATAGCTCGGGATGTCGAACTTGTTGGCGTTGTCACCGAATGTCTGGCCCGTGTATCGGGCTCCAGCGCCAAGGCTCAATCCATCCCAGTTCGTCGAGCTCTGCAAGGCGTAGTCCAGCCAGATGGACGCCTGGTTTCGTGGCACGAAGGCAAAGCGGTTGCCTGTATTGCTGACGCCCGCAGCATTCGGATTGTCCTTGGTAATTTCGCTGTCTGTGTATGCATAGGAGGCAATTACCGAGAAGGCGTCGCTCAGCTCGGCCTTTCCTTCAATTTCGAGGCCCTTCATCGTAACCTGGCCCGTCTGCACCCGGAAATTTGTGTTGACGGGATCGGGCGAAAGCACGTTGTCTTGTGTCAGGTGATAGGCCGACAGCGTAACGAAGCTGTTCATCCCTTCCGGCTGGTACTTCACACCGACTTCGAACTGCTCGCCCGTCGTTGGACTGAACGCATTTCCGAACCGATCCGTGCCGCTTGCGGGATTGAAGGACGTCGAGTAGCCCGCGTATGGCGAAATTCCATTGTCGAAGTTGTAGACAATGCCTGTCTTCCAGGTGAAGCGTCCATCATTCTGATCGACTAAGGTGTTGGACGAACTTGTTCGTGTCCGGGTATCGGTATTAGCCCAATCATAGCGACCGCCGACGGAAAACGCGAAACGATCCCATTCGATCTGATCCTGAGCATAGATTCCGAGCTGGCTACGGTGTTGATCGATCCTCGTTGCAATTGGTGGCCTTGTGACAGTGCTGGCGCCGTAGTTGGGATCATAGGCGTTGAACGGCGTCAGAATGCCTGCAAGCGTGGACTCCTCGTAGCGACTGCTTTCATAGGAATAATCGAGCCCGAACAAGGCCGTGTGATCAAACTCACCCGTAGAGAACTTTGCAACGGCCTGATTGTCGACCGTCACAGCCCGTGCACTCTCAGGGAACGCCCAGGCATAGCGATAGAAGCCGGCCGGATTGCACACCGCGGTCGGGCAATATGGCTGTACGCGCTGGGTGTCTGTTCCGATGTAGGAGTATCGCAGGTTCTGGCGAACGGTCCACGTGTCATCGAACTCGTGCTCGAATTCGTAGCCGACCGATGCCTGGTCACTCTTGTAATAGTCGTAGCCGGGTTCGCCGGGAAAGGCTCCACGGGACAGCTCGGGATAGATGCTAGTGTAAAGCGTCCCATTTGCCGGTAACGCCGGCGCACCACCACCACCGGGCGAATAGATCTTCTGGTAGTCAGCGTGAATGGTAAGCGATGTTGCTTCGTCCGGCTTGAACGTGAACGACGGTGCGATGTAGGCCTTCCGTTTCTTGACGAAGTCGTACTGGGTATCCGTTATGCGGCCAACGCCCACGATACGGTACAGGAAGGCATCGTCGCCATTAACCGGGCCACCAAGATCAAAAGCCGTCTGGACACGGTTGTCGGTCCCAAGTTGCAGTTCGACCTCGTTCTTGGCCGTCGCACTTGGTCGCTTCGAGACCATGTTGATCAGGCCACCAGGCTCGCCTTGGCCATACAAGACGGATGAGGGGCCCTTGAGGACTTCTGCCCGCTCCAGGCTGTAGGGCTCGACGCGCGGCTGCGCATAGCCGCGTGAACCGAACGGCAAGCGCAGACCGTCGAGATAACGCCCTGGGCGAAAGCCGCGGATGGTGAACCAGTCATAGCGGGAATCGTCGCCGTACTGGCTGATGACGCCCGGCGTATAGCGAAGCGCCTGTGTCAGTGTCGCAGATCCTTGTGCCGCCATCTGGTCCTTGGTGACGACATTGATGGCCTGAGGCGTCTCCTTCAGCGATGTATCGGTCTTGGTTCCGGTTGCACTCTGTCTGGCAACGATGCCGTCGACGGGGCCGAGGGCCTGTTCGCCGGTCACGCTGATTGGCTGAAGCACCGTCGATCCATCCGAAGGTGCGGAACTGACCCCTCCCGCCGGGTTCATCAAGACAACGCTGTTTGCCGATGAAAACCGGTAAGACAGGCCGGTTCCAGCCAGAAGTCGAGAGAGGCCGGCTTCTGCGGGCATGTCACCCGAAAGCCCGGTGGTGCGCAGATTGCCGGGTAGTGCACCGTCGAAGACGACATCGACGCCTGTGATCGACGAATAACGGACAAGCGCGGCCGATAGCGACTGGCCTGGTATCGAAAACTGATAGCTCTTGGCAGTCTGGGCGTGAAGCGTCGTTACTGCAGCAAATGGGCAAAAGACGACGCAGGTCGCAAGCAGGGCCCCACGCGCCAACCCCAGTACGCTTCGACGATTGCTTGCGAAATAGTTCAACACAGACACTCAACGCCCCCTTAGAAACATGGTCGGACCCCGGCGATACGAGGCTTCAAAGAGAGGGACGAACGAGGGTGGGAAAAACCTGAGTGGTTTTGAAATATTTTTTATCGCGGGTAGATTTTTTATCGCGGGTAGATAAGTGCAAGCCAGGGAGAGTAGGTAGCCACGCGGATTGGCAGCCCGTTCTCCAATGTCTGGAGAATGCTGCCCGCGCGCCTGACATCGACGATCACGGTCACCGGCCGCCGGGCAAGCGCGGTGTCCATGACGATCATCTTGCCAGGGCGCCACTTCGACAATGCTCGAACGGCGTCTTCCAGGGGCGTCGAAATGAAGACCAGCTTGCCGTCGCGCCACGAAAGCCGCGATCCGACATCGGTTTCGGACGGTGTCGAGATCCTGTCGTTGGCGAACACGATGGACTGTCCCTCCTGCACGTCGATAGCTTCGAAGGGCGAAGATACACGGACTGAATGTTCGGCGACCGCGACAACGATGCGATCGTCTTCCGCAGAGACCGAGAATTGCGTTCCAAGCGCAACGGTTTTAAGTGGCCCCGCATTGACGACAAAGGGGCGGGAGCTGTCTTTTGCGACGGTGAAGAATACCTCGCCTTCGACCAGAGTGACGACGCGCTGCGTGATCGTATAGGCAAGGGAGATCGCCGATGCGGTAGATAGTTCGGCGGTCGAGCCATCCGGCAATGTGACGGTTCGGGTCTCGCCTGTCCCCGTCCTGAAGTCTGCCGGGAGAGGGCGCAGATAGGCGGCCGTTGCCAGGGCGGATGACGCGACAACCACGAATGCACTTCCCGTCTTCAGCAGCTTTCGACGCGACAGTCGCGTTGGTTCCGATTTATCCGGTACCATGCCTGCACCCAGCCAAAGCCGTTCAATGTCAGCATAGGCTGCAGCGTGTGACGGATCGGCCTGCAGCCATGCCCTGAAATCGGCCAGGTCATTTGGTGTCGCACTGTCGTCCAGCAGATGCGCAAACCATTCGGCAGCGCTTCGTGATACGTCGCGCGGGTTTTGCGGCTGGGGTCTTTGGCTTGTGTCCTGCATGGATCTCACGGCTCCCGACACACTACCGGGTGATATGGCATCGGCTGCCAGTCATCTGTTACTCATCTGCCAGCATCGCGCTTCTAAGGCGTTCAAGCGCAACGACCATATGGCTGAAAACGGTCTTGGGGGAAATTCCGAGATGGTTCCCGATCTCCTGGTAGGTCAGGCCGTCGATACGAGACATCAGGAAGACCTGCCTTGCACGGGGCGGCATGCCATCGATGACCGCCGAGATACGCCGCAGTTCGTTGAGACCAATCGCCACCTGTTCGGCCGATGGTGAAGGATCGGATACCGCTTCCAGCCCATCGATCCCATCGAGGAAGGGCGCGATCTTCTTGCGCCGCTGGTGGTCGAGTGCGAGATTGCGCCCTGTCGTCATGAAATAGCCAGCCAGGTCCGCGACCTCTCGCAATAACGAGCGCCGCTCCCAAAAGCGAAGGAAAGTGTCCTGCAGCAAGTCCGCTGTCGTCGCGCTGCATCGAACTCGCTGGTAGATGACAGCCGAAAGACGCGTGCGTACGTGCAGAAAAGTATCGAGGATTTCGGGTCGATGAACGCTGGTCATGGGATGCTGCTACCATCCGGCGACGGATGGGTGCAATATTAAAGTGGATTATAAAAATCATATTTTTAAGGCGCGGCTCTTTTGTCACAAAGCCTACGCCCTGCAATGATGACCGTCACCCCATGAAGAACCCGGTTGTGCGAGGCAGTGTTCAAACAGACAGGCGCGAAACCCGCCAGACGCCCGGTCGTCGACAGGTGACTATGACGAGCTTTTGCAGCGTCTGGCGGCGATCTTCCGACTATTTCCTGGACAGGAGTTCAGCTCTTTGAGCTGACGTAAGCGGGCGAATTGCGTGCGGACGCAACAGCAGATGCAGCTTGGCAGTTTCTTCAAGCTCCTCGGTTGCGTACTGCGCTTCGCGCAACGTTTTGCCCGCGACGACCGGGCCATGGTTGGCCAAAAGCACCGCGTGGCTGTCCTTTGCCTTGTCCGCGACTGCCGCTGCAAGGGCGGGATCGCCAGGCGGAAAGTATTCGACAAGCGGAAGCGTTCCCACGCGCATCACGTAATAGGCCGTCAAAGGTGGCAATACATCAGCTGGATCGACATCGTCGAGAACGCTGACCGCCACCGCGTATGTGGAGTGAAGATGGACGACGGCGCCACTCATCTTCTGCTGGCAGTACATGCATTGATGCAGAAATGCTTCTTTCGTGGGTTTGTCTCCATCCACGTGGACGCCCTCGGCCGTGAAGCGCGACAGGCGGGCCGGATCCAGATCGCCAAGCGACGCATTGGTCGGCGTCATGAGAACATCACCATTGGCAAGCCGCGCGCTGATATTGCCCGTTGATCCAAACGTCAGCGACCGATCGAACAGGGATCGACCGACAGTGGAGATGTCGTCCCTCAACTTCGTCTCTTCCGAAATGATAGCCACCATCACACCACATCCCATGCACGCAAAAAGAAGTCGTCGCCGCCAAAGTTGCCTGATTTGAGCGCAAGTGCCAGGGGTTCCTTGCGGCCGATGCTAACCGTCCACGGAACCCCCGGATCGATCTCGGGACCGATCAATAGCGCCTGGACGCCGAGCTGATTGACCACCGCGCCAGACGTTTCGCCACCTGCTACGAGGAAGCGGCAGTAGCCGAGGCTCGTCAGGCGGGCGGCCACTTGTGCCAACAGCTGCTCTATCAATTCACCCGCACGATCGCGTCCAAGCGCCTCCTGTGCGCGCCTGACATCGTCTGGTTCGGAGCTCGAATAGACAAGGGGGATCGCGTCAGTGGCGGACATGACCCAGTCGACGACCGCATCAACGGTGGTGCGGCCGGCCGCAATGTCGAGCGGGTCCAGTTTCAGTGCCGGTGTTGCGGCCTCAATCGCGACCGAGACCTGGCGGCGGGTGGCCGCCGAGCAGGACCCCGCGAGGATCACGGCCTTGCCCTGCGGCGCCGCGAAGTCCGCTGCGGTGCTTTGCGAGCGCAGCTTGCCAGCGCGCCGGAAGTTTTCGGGCAGGCCGAGCGCGATGCCAGAACCGCCCGTGATCAGGCGCATTCCGGCTGCCGCGCGTCCGATCGCGCGAAGATCGTAGTCGGTGATGGCGTCGACAATGACGATCTCCTCGCCTCGGGCAGCCGCCTGTGTGAACGCAGCACCGATCTGGTCGCTGCCCTTGCTAACCCAGTCGCGGGTAATCAATCCGACCTTAAGTGCCGTCTGCTGCTGGAGCACGCGAACAAGATTGGACTCCGTCATCGGCGTCAACGGATGGTTCTTCATCGGGCTGTCTGACAAGAGCATGTCGCCGACAAACAGATGGCCGCGATAGACCGTTCGGCCGTTTGCGGGAAAGGCAGGGCATGCCAGCGTGAGCGCCCCGCCCAGATGCCCGTGCAAGGCTTCCGCGACCGGGCCAATATTGCCTTCAGGCGTCGAATCGAATGTCGAACAATATTTGAAGATGACCTGTTCGGCGCCAGCCGCTATCAGGCGGCGGCAGGCCTCGAGAGACAAAGCGACCGCTTCGTCTGCCGCTATGGTTCGCGATTTCAGCCCGACAACCACGGCCTCGGCATCGCCATAGTCGAAGTCGACCGGTGGAATACCGACCACCTGCACCGTCCGCATTCCCTCTCGAGACAGCGTCAGAGCGAGGTCCGTCGCTCCCGTCAAATCATCAGCCACCGCGCCCAACAGCATCTTCATTTACTCCCCAAAGACAGAAATTTTCAGGCCGTTGCGCCATCGATGATATCGAAACCTGTATCGACCACCACGCGTCCCTCCGGCCGGGTAGGGCTCTCCAGAAGCTTCTCGACCGCCGTCTTGCCGATCAGGAACCGGTTAGAGCGTATCGTCGAAAGAGGCATTGGAAGCACCTGGCCGATGTCCAGGCCGTTGAAGCCGAAGAGCGCAAGCCGGTCGCGCACGGCAATGCCGGCCGCAAGGCAATGGAAAAACCCTCCAACGGCCATGTCGTCGTTGGAAAAGACGACAGCATCAATATCGGGTGCGCGCGAACACAAGCTCGCAAGCGTGTCGCGACCCGCCATCGTCGAGCTCGGGCCGTCAAAGCGCTGCTCGGCCCGTAGCGTCAATCCCGCTTCCGACAGGGCCTGGCACAGGCCCTCATATCGCAGCCGGGCACGCCGATCGGCGACCCAGTCGTGACCGACATAGCCGAGGCGTCGGTAGCCACGCTTAATCAGGTGGCGCGCGGTCGCGTATCCGGCCTGGCGGTGAGAGAGGCCAACGGCAACGTCGATCGGCTCGGCATCGATATCCATCAATTCAGCGACGCGCACCCGGCTGTTGTCCAGCATGCGCCGCGCAGCGTCCGTATGGTCGAACCCGGTGGTGACGATGGCGGCCGGCTGCCATGCGAGCAGCGAAGACAGGATATCCTGTTCCTTGTTCGCATCATAATTCGTCACACCCACCATCGGCTGATAGGCGGTGGTGGCAAGCGCTGCATGGATCCCCTGCAGCACTTCAGGAAAGACGATGTTGGAAAGCGACGGCAAGAGAACGCCGATCAACAACGAACCGGAAGAGGCAAGCGATCCCGCCGCGCGGTTCGGTACATAGCCCAGGGTTTCAATTGCCTTGACGACGCGGCTGCGCGTTTCATCGGCGATCGGTCCTTTGTTGCGGATGACGCGCGACACTGTGTTTTCGCTGACACCGGCAAGCTTGGCCACGTGTGCAAGGGTCGGCACTTCATACTGAGTCACAAGGCCCTCCTTTCCGCGGCAATGGATTGAAGCCAAATTCGGTATCTCAGCGCTAACATATTTCGCTTGAAGATTGCTAGTGGATGTGCTTATTATTTTTATGTTAGCGCTGAGATAGTGCTTTTGGGAGCGTTTTAAGGTTTTCGGGAGGAAACACCGTGAAGAATAATCGGAGAGCCGTCGTCGCGATGGCGGCGTCACTGTGCGCATTTACGACCCTTTCAGGGGCTTGGTCCGCAGCACATGCAGAAGACACGTTTCGGCCGGAGTGCTTCTCGCCGGCACCTGACAACAAGAAGGTCATCCGCTACGAGAAGCGCGAGGGACCATACAAGATTGCCTTCGTAAACGGCTTTGCAGGCAATGACTGGCGCGTGACCGCCATTCAGGGTGCCAAAGCTTGGGCCGCGCGCCCGGAAAACAAGGCAAAGCTCGCCGAGTTCACGGTGGTATCTGTGGGTAACGACAGCGCCGCGCAGATCGCCGCCATCGATAATTTCATCGCCGCCGGCTATGACGGCATCAGCTTCATCGCCGTCAATCCGACGGCATTCAAGGCAGTAATCAAGCGTGCCGCGCAAGCCGGCACCGTTCTTGTCCCTTTCGATAACGTGCTTGATACCGACGAGATCGTCCAGGTCAACGAGAACCAGTTCGAACTTGGAAAGATGAAGGCCCAGGCCGTGGTGGATGCCATCAAGAAGGCCAAGGGCAAGGTCGAAGGCAGCGTGCTCGAAGTCTCGGGCCTTCCGGGCAACGCGACGGACCGCGACAACCACGATGGTATGCGCTCGGTGCTCGACAAGGAAGCAGGTCTCAAGGTCGTGCAGGTCGTGGGAAACTGGGATGCCGGCACGGTGCAGAAGGTGACCGCGGACGCGATCGCGACCAATGGTCAGTTTGATGGCGTGATGGTGCAGGAAGGCTCGATCGGCGCCCTCAACGCCATGAAGAACGCCAGCCATCCGGTCGTCCCCTTCGGCGGCGATGCCGGCAACGGCACGCGGCGGCTGCTTGCCGAAGGCAAGTATCCTGGTGTGACAGCGGCGCAGGCTCCGGTCATGTCCTCGGTTTCGCTGGAGGCCATCGTCTCGCTGCTTGAGGGCAATGCCCTGCCGCAGAAGATCTTCCTGCCGATCCCAAGCAAGGACAATGCCGAGTTGAAGGAAGGGGCCGACTTCTTCCCGAAGCTGCCGGACACCTTCTACACGACAACGGGCTACCCGAATTGCTTCCCGGTTTTCACGCCGGAAGAGCTTCTCGGCCAGAAGCCTGACAATACCTGATCGAGGAAGGCCGGGGCAGGGCGCTGCCCATGCTCCGGCCGGATCACGGATAGATCGATGACAGATAATTCCCCCCTGATTGCACTTGCGGGCATATCAAAGACCTACGGCGCTGTGACGGCGCTCAGAGAGGTCGATTTCACCTGCGAGGCCGGAACGATCCATGCGATCCTCGGCGAAAACGGCGCCGGGAAGTCGACCCTGATGAAGCTTCTCGCCGGCGTCATAGCGCCGACATCAGGAATGATCCGGCTCGACGGCGTGCCCGTGAGTTTCTCCGGCACACGCGATGCGGCAAACCATGGCATCGTGTGCATGTTCCAGGAGCTCTCGCTGATGCCAAGCCTCACCGTTGGCGACAATATCGTCCTGGCGCGTCCACGGACCATGTTCGGTTTCGTCCGGCGCGCAGCCTACCGTGATGCGGCGGCTTGCCTAGCAATGATCGGTGCAGAGCGCATTCGGCTCGACAGCCTGATCAGCGAACTCACGCTTGCCGAACGCCAACTCGTCGAGATCGCCAAGGCGCTCTATCAGAAGCCGCGACTGCTGATCCTGGACGAGGCGACATCAGCGTTGGGCGCCGACGCAGTCGAGCGCGTATTCTCCGTCATACGCCGGCTGCGCGATCAGGGCACGTGCGTGCTGTTCATATCGCATCGCTTCCATGAGGTTCATGCGCTGGCCGACCGCATCTCTGTCTTCCGCAATGGCGCCCATGTGAAGACCTTCCCGGCTGGAACTGTCGATCACCAGGGGATCGTCTCGTTAATGATCGGACAGTCGATGGAGCAACTGTTTCCGCAAAGACGGCCCGCGGTTCCAGCGGACGTCGCACCGCTTTTGAGTGTGCGACACATGTCCTGGGCGGGCGAACTTGACGATGTTACCTTCGATGTGCGCCCCGGCGAAATCTATGGTCTTGGCGGTCTGGAGGGGCAGGGGCAGCAGCGAGTGCTTGAAGCTATCTTCGGCATCCTCAACGGGGTGTCGGGTGCAGTCGAGATTGCTGGCAAACCATTCAACCGGCGCTCGCCCTTCCGTGCCAAAGCCGCAGATGTCGGCATCGCCTTCATCCCTGAAGACCGAAAGACGGAGGGGATGATTCCGGGCCTTTCCATCGAGGACAACATGCGCCTGGCGGGCATCGGGCGCGACGGTATCCTGTCGAGCGACAATGTGGCGCGCGAGGCTCACTACGAGGCTCTGCTCCACCGCCTTGAGCTCGTCTACGGACAGATGTCCGATCCGGTCTCCTCACTGTCTGGCGGCAACCAGCAGAAGGTTCTTTTGGCCAAATGGCTTGCCCTGAAGCCGCGTTGTCTCCTCCTGCTCGATCCGACCCGCGGTATAGACGTCAAGACCAAGGCGCAGATCTATCAGCTGCTGAGCGATCTTGCAGATGCCGGCGTGGCAATCGTGCTGCAGTCAACCGACTACGAAGAGCTCGTCCATCTTTGCGCGAGGGTTGCCGTCTTTTATCACGGGCGCATCGCGCGGGAACTGTCAGGCGATACCTTGACGCCGGAAAACCTCATCTCGGCCGCGATGGGCCTTGGCAGTGAACATGCCGATCAAGGAGAAGCCGCATGACGCGCATTGCACTTCAGCGCAACATCCGCTTTCTCATTCCGGCCGCTGCCTTCATCGTGCTGTTCGCGATATATGTCGGCACTCATCCGCGCGGATTTTCTACCTATGTTGTGACGATCTGGGCAAACCAGGGCGCGCTGCTGGTCTTTGCCGCGTTCGCTCAGTTCTTCGTGGTCCTTGTGCGCGGTATCGATCTGTCGGTTGGCGCCATGGTGGCGCTCAGCAATGTCGTCGCCTCCCATGTCCTTGCGGGAGAGGGCGCCATGCTATGGCCAGGCATCGCCGCCGTCATCGGGACTGGGCTTGCCTGTGGGGTCATAAACGGGCTGGTCGTGACCCTCGGCCGCATTCCGCCGATTATCGCGACGCTTGCGACCGGTGCCGTCTATTCCGGCATCGCACTCTTTCTGCGCCCGACACCCGGCGGTGATGTCAACAGCGACCTCTCCGACGCGCTGACATATTCAATCGCCGGCGTGCCGACGTCGTTGATACTGATCGTCGTCGTGTTGATCGCCTTCGCGCTGATCCTGCGTTACACCGCTTTCGGCCTGTCTTTGTACGGTCTCGGCTCGTCCGAGCATTCCGCGCAACTGACGGGCATCTCGTTGCTGCGGATGCGCATCGCCGCGCACGCGCTTGGTGGTCTGTGCGCTGGCATGGCCGGATTTTATGTAGCGATGGTGACCCTGACAGGAGACGCCGGGATTGGCCCGACCTACACCCTGAATTCGATCGCCGCGATCGTCCTCGGTGGCGTCTCACTTTCTGGCGGCATCGGCGGCCCATTTGGCGTGGTGGTCGGCGCGCTGCTGCTCAAGACGGTTGCCGCTTTGATGTTCTTCTCTGGCCTGCCGCCACTTGCCCAACCATTCTTCGAGGGCCTGATATTGGCGCTTGCCATTGCGCTCGGTTCGCTCGGCATTCTCAAGGTTCGCAATCGTTTGAAGTTGTTTGCACAATGACAGTGATCACCCCAGAACTTCCCCGACGCCTCCTTGGCCGGTTCACTGCTGATCCCGCCATTCCTGTCGTTACAGCGGGCTGTATCCTGTTGCTGGCGATTGGCGGCATAATTTTCCCGGCCTTTCTAAGTCCGGGCTATCTCCTCCAGCAATTGCAGATCGCCTCATTTCTCGGTGTGATAGCCGCCGGAGCGACACTCGTCATTCTGCTCGGACATATCGACCTCTCAGTGCCCGCTGGCATCACGGCAGTCGCGGTGTTGACCACCACGGTCGCTGGTTCGTCCACGCCCTCGGTTGCGGCAGTAGCCATTCCGGTCGGCCTTCTCGGCGGAGCGCTGATCGGGCTGATCAACGGCATCGGCGTTGCCTTCTTCCGCTTACCGTCCATGGTCTGGACCTTGGCCATGAATTCGATGCTCGTCGGCGCGGTGGTGTTCTTCACAGGCGGCTTCAAGCCGCGCGGCGTGGCGCCGCCGCTTTCGATATCGCTGGCGCTCGAGCGCACGCTTGGTATCCCCAACGCCTTCCTCTTTTGGATCGCCGTCATGATCGTCATCGGCCTTCTCTTCAAACGCACGGTCTATGGGCGCTACCTTTTTGCCACCGGCAATTCCGAAAAGGCGGTGTATCTCTCTGGTATCAGGGTACGGCTGGTGACGACGATGACTTTCGTGGCCGCCGGCGTCTTCACCGCCATCGGTGCGATCCTTCTGGCCGGCTACGCCAACCAGGCCTACCAGGGTATGGGCGATGCCTACATGCTACCGGTGCTCACCGCCGTCGTCATCGGCGGAACGTCCATCCTCGGTGGCAAGGGCAGTTACGCCGGAACCGTGGTCGGCGCACTGTTCATCACGCTCCTGTCTTCCATTCTTTCGGTGCTACAGATGCCGGAAGCCTTCCGTCAGATCGTTTTCGGTCTGATCATACTCTCCATGTTGCTGATACGCAGATTTGAAAGGAACAATCGATAATGGCCGGATCCACCCACGTAGCAATCGTCGGATTGGGCTCGATGGGCCTTGGCATGGCACGCTCGCTTCTGCGAGCCGGCCACACGGTTTCTGGCTGCGACATCAGCGATGCGGCCCTTTCCAGCCTCGAGGCCGCTGGCGGAAGGCCAGTTCAGACGCCGGCAATGGCCGCAAGGGATGCGCAGATCGCCGTTATCGTCGTCGTCAACGCGGCGCAGACAGAGGCCGTCCTGTTCGGTCCCGACGGCGCTGTTGCGGCGTTGGCGCCCGGCTCCGTCGTGATATCGTCGGCAACCATCTCACCGGCGGAGGCCAAGAACTTCGCCCAAAGGGCCGGCAAGCATGGGATCCTCTATCTCGATGCCCCGATCAGTGGCGGTTCGGCCAAGGCCGATCAGGGCGCGCTTACGGTCATGGCCTCGGGTTCGCCCGAGAGCTTCGCCGCGGCCCGGCCGGCGCTCGATGCGATGGCATCAACCGTTTACGAACTCGGCGACGATGTCGGCGTTGGCTCATCCTTCAAGATCGTCAACCAGCTGCTGGCGGGCGTCCATATCGCCGTTGCCTGCGAAGCGATCACCTTCGCCAAGAGCCTCGGGCTCGATATCTCGCGGGTCTTCGACGTCATTACAAAATCGGCCGGCAACAGCTGGATGTTCGAAAACCGCATTCCGCATGTCGTCGCCGGCGATTACACGCGCCACAGCGCCGTATCGATCTTCACCAAAGATCTCGGCATCGTCTCCGACATCGGCCGGCAGCAGAAATTCCCCCTTCCGATCGCCAGCGCCGCTTTGCAGCTTTTCCTGATGACCGAAGCGGCTGGCATGGGGCAAGACGACGATTCTTCCGTCGCCCGCCTTCTGGCGTCGATCGCCGGGCTGCAACTGCCCGGCATGGACAAGGAGGTCTGAGATGCCACGTTTTGCCGCCAACCTCACCATGATGTTCAACGAACACGCGTTCCTCGATCGCTTTCAGGCAGCAGCCGACGCTGGTTTCGAAGCCGTCGAATATCTCTTCCCATATGACCATCCAGCCGACGTCATTGCCGAGAGGCTCCATGCGACCGGATTGAAACAGGCACTCTTCAACATGCCGCCCGGCGATTGGTCCGCCGGCGCTCGTGGCCTGGCCGCCTTGCCGGAGCATCGAGACGAATTCCGCCAGGCGGTGGGCAAGGCGGTCGAGTATGCCAAGGTCATCGGATCGCCGCTCCTGCACATGATGGCGGGGATCGCGGATGCGAACGATCCAGCGGCAATTGCCTCCTACCACGACGCGCTCGGCTATGCTGCCGACGCCACGGCGCGCGACGGGATCGGCCTCGTGATCGAGCCGATCAACGGCCGCGATATGCCCGGTTACTTCCTCAACGATTTCAACCGCGCCATCAGCTTCATCTCCGATCTGAACCACACAAACGTGAAGCTGCAGTTCGATATCTATCACCGGCAAATCATCCACGGCGACGTGCTTGTCGGCCTGGAAAGGGCAATGCCTGTGATCGGGCATGTGCAGACCGCATCGGTGCCCAGACGCAACGAGCCGGGAACAGGAGAGCTCGACGACTTCAGGATTTTCGCCGCGCTCGATGGCCTTGGCTATAAGGGCTATGTCGGCTGCGAATATCGCCCGGCGGGCGAAACGGTTGCCGGGCTTGGATGGATGAAGCAGCACTGAGGCGATCGACAGGACGGGAGGGGATGACGTGCTGACAAAATGGTTCGAAGTGCGCGACGAGCGGTTTGAAAAACTCGTGCTGCCGAATGTTCATGTGGACACGCTGTTCTCCGAGGGAAGATGGCTGGAGGGACCGGTCTATGTACCGGCCGGCCGCTATCTGCTTTTTTCGGATATCCCGAACAACCGCGTGCTGCGCTTCGACGAGGTCACAGGCCTCGTCACCCCGTTCCAGCACACCGCCAGCTTTACCAACGGTCACACGCTCGATGCACGGGGGCGCGTGTTATCGTGCGAGCATCTGTCGCGCTCGGTGACACGTGTGGAGCATGATGGCAGCGTCACGGTGATCGCGGACACGTTCGAAGGCCGGCGGCTGAACTCGCCCAACGACGTTGTTGTCGCTGCCGACGAGGCGGTGTGGTTTACCGATCCGACCTATGGAATCTCCACCGAATATGAAGGCGGGCGGATCAAGAGCGAGATCGGCAGTCGCAACGTTTATCGCGTTGCGACGGACGGATCGATCAAGGCGGTGTTGACGGATTTCGTCCAGCCCAACGGGATCGCTTTTTCACCGGATGGCCGAACACTCTGTGTCGTCGACAGCGGCCGTAAGCCGGCAGCGCTTTATGCCTTTGATGTCGGCGATGACAACGTTCTGGAAAACAAACGATTGCTGCGTGAATGCGATATTGGCATCTATGACGGTATTCGCCTCGACCGACACGGCAACATCTGGGCCGGGGTTGGCGATGGCGTTCAATGCCTGGCGCCAGACGGCGCGTTGCTCGGCCGGATCATCCTGCCGGAAGCGGTCGCCAATCTGAGCTTCGGGGGACCAGCCAGGAACAGATTGTATATCTGTGCGACGCGTAGCCTTTTTGCTGTCTACCTGAACACGACTGCCGCGCATCCGCAGCAGGCATGTCGCACGGATGCGACCGGAGTATGATCCGTCACGGTGGAGGGGGTCGTCAAGCTGCCTGGCCGGCCAGCCGAATTTGCCCGGCCGTCGATGGCAAACAGCCTGTGCCACCAGTGCGAACACCGGCGCTCCATTTGCATCGGGCGATCGCCAGGACACAGGTTCCAGGGTCGAGCACCTGACGATACCAGCCAGTCTAGCCGCTCTATTGCACCCTTTGCGGCCGGCATTTGAAGCGAAATGCAGTGACGCCCAGCAAGAGATTTGCAGACTGCATTGAACCCTGTCACCTTACTGGTTACGACCGCTGGGGGCCATCCGCATGACGAGCGATCAGAAGCCAACGAGACACTATCCTGCGCTCGACGGAGTTAGGGGTGTGGCCGCGCTGTCGGTCGTGCTTTTCCACCTCGAACGATGGCTTGGTGAGCCGGGGCTCGCAACGAACGGAAATCTGTCCGTCGACATGTTTTTTACCCTGAGCGGGTTTGTTCTAGCGGTAGCATATTCCCGGCGGATCCATTCCATGAGCCTGTGGGAGTTTCTGCTTAAACGCGCTATCAGGTTCATGCCGATAATCGTTCTGGCAACCGTGATAAGCAGCTCGTACCTTCTGTCGAAAGCCATATGGCGAACCGACGAGATCTTGTATTCAACATTGTTGCTCGCGTTTTTGACTGGCGCTTTGAACCTGCCTTTTTTTGGCGCCCCGTCCAACATAGGTGGCCCGCAGGTCTTTCCACTCAATGGACCTCAGTTTTCACTGTTTTTCGAAGTGGTTGCAAACGGTGTTTGGTGGGCTGTCCGGTTTGGGCCTCAAGTCTCCATTGCGGTCGCAACCTTCCTTCTTTCGGCATCTTGCGTCATTGTTTATGGCATTGGTGGCGATACGACAGCCACGTTCTGGCTCGGTTTCGCACATGTCGGTTCATCGTTCTCTTTAGGTGTGCTGATTTATCACCTGAACGAAGCTCTAGCGCCAAAAAAGCGCCATGCGCTCAGCGCTCTATTTTGGTGCTTGGCACTGCTGATGCTGGGGCTGTTTTGCATTCAGGTAGAGGCCCCATTTTCCATCAAGCTGCTGTGGAAGTTCGCGTTTGCCCCCGCTCTTGTCTGGACTGGCTCAAGTGTGGACCTCAGCGCAACCCAGACCAAGCTCTGTCGCTATCTGGGAGACCTATCCTATCCAATATATGCATTGCATTATCCCATCTTTTGCTGGGTAAATGGCGTAATTCAGGCGTTTACAGGTGGAAAAAATTCCGCACTAGAGACGCTGGTCGTGGTGTTTGCCGTACTGGCAGCCAGCCACCTGTTCCTTCAACTATACGACAAGCCTGTTCGGTCATATCTCGACAGACGCGTCGGGTGGAGGCGCTCAACAAACTCCGCGACGCCGTCCGGGTCCTGACAATATCCAGCCTGTCAGGCCTTCCTCTATTTCGATCGCCACGGCTCGGTCACTGCCAGCCATTGCCGCGTTCTTGCCTCGGGTTCAGCGTTGCGGGTGATGTCGGTCACGACAGCGGCGCTATCTGCACCATGGACAAATACGCCCTCGATGCGATCGACGTTCAGGCCGCCGATCGCCACCAAAGGCAAGTCGCCAATCCGTTCTTTCCATCCACGCAATCGCTCGAGCCCCTGTGGCGCCCATTTCATCTCCTTCAGGATCGTCGCGTAGACTGGACCGAGCGCGACATAATCGGGCCGCGCGGCGAGGGCGGTCTGAAGTTCGACCGCGTCGTGGGTGGACAGGCCGAGCTTGACGCCGGCGGCGCGGATGGCGGCAAGGTCAGCGGTTTCCAGATCCTCCTGGCCGAGATGGACAAAATCGCAGCCTTCCTCGATCGCCAGCTGCCAGTAATCGTTGACGATCAGCTGGCAGCGATGCTGCACGCAGATCGCCCGAGCGCTGCGGATCTCTTGGCGTAGAGCGGCCATGGAGCGATCCTTGATGCGCAGTTGCACCAACTTGACGCCAACAGGTACCAGCCGCTCGATCCAGTCGGCACTGTCGACGATGAGGTAGAAGGGATCGAGCTTCATGAAAATACCGCCTTTCCGATAACGGGCGTTGATGGGACGGCGATGTCGCGCGGTTCCAGCACCACAGCCTCGAAGGCCTTGCGGCCCGCCTCGATGGCAGCGCAGAAGGCGCCGGCCATCAAGACAGGATCGCCAGCACCCGCGACCGCTGTGTTGAGCAGAACGGCGTCGAAGCCGAGTTCCATCACGGCAGTTGCGTGCGAAGGGCGGCCGATGCCGGCGTCGACAATAAGAGGCACGTCGGGGAAATGCGCGCGAATGGAGCGCAGCGCCATTGGGTTTAGCGGGCCGGCGGCGCTACCGATCGGTGCGCACCATGGCATCAGCACCTGGCAACCGGCCTCCAGCAGCCTCTCGGCGACAACCAGGTCGTCAGTCGTGTAGGGGAAGACCTGAAAGCCCTCACTGACCAGAATGCGGGCCGCCTCGACGAGGCCAAAGACATCCGGCTGCAGCGTGTCGTGGTTGCCGATCACTTCGAGCTTAATCCAGTCGGTGGCAAACAGCTCGCGCGCCATCTTCGCCGTCAGCACCGCCTCCGACACGCCATGGCAGCCGGCAGTGTTGGGAAGCACCTTGACGCCGAGCGAGCGGACCGTGTCGAAGAAGGCGCCACCATTGCGGCCGCCCGCCGTCTCACGCCGGAGCGAGACGGTGACAATTTCGGTGCCGGAGCGGCTAACCGCATCGGCCATGATTGACGGTGACGGGTAGCGCGCCGTGCCCAAGAGAAGGCGTGAGCTCAGCTTCGTTCCGTAGAGTTCAAGCATCGGTCAACCTCCCTGCATCGGCGACAGGATTTCGATCCTGTCGTCAGTATTCAGCGAGTGCACGGAGCGGTCCTCCCGATGAACGAGCTCACCGTTCACGGCGGTCGCCAGCCAGTCGCCTTCGTAATCCATCAGCTCCAGCAATTCCTCGAGCGTTACGGCGGCAATCTCCTTGGGTTCGCCATTGACGATCAGTTTCATGATGCGTGTCCTCCTGCAGTATCGGGGTTAAAGACAAGGTCGACCGCTTTCGCGGCCATGGCGGGCGCCAAGAGAAAGCCGTGGCGGTAAAGGCCGTTCAGCGAGATTAGCTTTCCGCGTCGCTCGACACGGGGGAAGTTGTCGGGAAAGGCGGGGCGGATGCCGGCGCCGGTTTCCACCACGATCGCATCGGCGAATGCCGGGTGCAGCGCGTAAGCGGTGTTCAACAGCTCCATCAGCGAGCGGGCGGTGATCGGGCCTGCGAACTCCGTCTCGATCATCGTCGCGCCGACCATGAAGAGGCCGTCGCCGCGCGGGACGACATAGACGGGGATGCGCGGATGCAAAAGCCGCACCGGGCGCTCAAGGCGGACCTCGGCAGTCCTGAGATAGAGCATCTCGCCACGAACGCCGCGCAGCGAGGCGGTCTCGGCGATGCGCGCCGCGCCGGTGCAATCGACAATATGGTCGAAGTCCTGTTCGTCGGGGAGTATGTCGATGATGCGCACGCCGCGTACGATCAACCCGTCGCGCAATTTGGTTAGCACCCGGCGCGGATCGAGATGGGCTTCGCGCGGGAAAAACAGCGCTTGCCGGAAGCGCCCGGCCAGGGAAGGCTCGAGCGTCGCGATCTGCTGTTCGTCCAACCACACATATCCCGTCGTGCGACCGGCGAAGCGCTTGAGCTCCCCCTGGTCGCGCGCCGGTGCCAGCACCAGCGTGCCGTTTCGTTTGACGTCGCCCGGCACTATCGCCTCCCAGCGGTCGGGCGCATCCTGCCCCTCGCGCAACACGGCCTCATTGGCACTCTCGCGCTCGCACCACGGCGCCAGCATGCCGCCGGCGAGCCAGGAGGCGGCACCCGAAAATCCACAGCTCGGATCTGAAACCGTGACCGCGGCGCCGCGCGCAGCGAGCGCATGGGCGACCGTGAGGCCGGCGACGCCGGCCCCCTTGACGAGAACGCGCATCTCAGCCTGCCACCTGGCCCTCGGCATCAACAGCCATGTAGAGATCGCCGCCTTCGCGATACTTCGCAGCCATGGCGTCCAGCCCCTCTTTCTGTGCTTCGGCGCGGATATCGTGGGAGATCCGCATGGAGCAGAATTTCGGGCCGCACATCGAGCAGAAATGCGCCACCTTATGCGCCTCCTTCGGCAGCGTCTCGTCGTGGAAGCTGCGGGCGGTTTCCGGATCGAGCGAGAGGTTGAACTGGTCCTCCCAGCGAAATTCGAAGCGAGCACGCGACAGCGCATCGTCGCGCAGCTGGGCGGCCGGATGTCCCTTGGCGAGATCGGCGGCGTGGGCAGCGATCTTATAGGTGATGACGCCGGTTTTCACATCGTTTCGATCCGGCAGGCCGAGATGCTCCTTCGGCGTGACGTAGCAGAGCATCGCCGTGCCGAACCAACCGATCATCGCCGCACCGATACCGGACGTGATGTGGTCGTAGCCCGGTGCGATATCTGTCGTCAGCGGCCCGAGCGTATAAAACGGCGCCTCGCCGCAGACGGCCAGCTGCTTGTCCATGTTTTCCTTGATCTTGTGCATCGGCACGTGGCCTGGGCCCTCGATCATGACCTGGCAATCCTTCGCCCAGGCGATCTTCGTCAATTCGCCCAGCGTTTCCAGCTCGGCGAATTGCGCGGCGTCGTTGGCATCGGCGATCGAGCCGGGGCGCAGGCCGTCACCAAGCGAAAAGGATACGTCATAGGCGCGGCAGATGTCGCAGATCTCCTCAAAGTGCTCATAGAGGAAGCTCTCGCGATGGTGATGAAGACACCACTTGGCCATGATCGAGCCGCCGCGCGAAACGATGCCGGTGACACGGTTGACGGTCAAAGGGATGTAATGAAGTCGAACGCCGGCATGGATGGTGAAGTAATCGACGCCCTGTTCGGCCTGCTCGATCAGCGTGTCGCGATAGACCTCCCAGGTCAGGTTCTCGGCAATGCCCTCCACTTTTTCCAGCGCCTGGTAGAGCGGCACGGTACCGATCGGCAGCGGCGAGTTGCGGATGATCCATTCCCGGATGTTATGGATGTTGCGGCCGGTGGACAGATCCATGACCGTATCGGCGCCCCAGCGCGCGGCCCAGACCATCTTCTCGACCTCTTCGGCCATCGAGGAGGTCACGGCGGAGTTACCGATATTGGCGTTGATCTTCACCAGGAAATTGCGGCCGATGATCATCGGCTCGGCTTCCGGATGGTTGATGTTGGCGGGAATGATGGCGCGCCCTGCTGCCACTTCCTGGCGGACGAACTCGGGGGCGACGTGATCGGGAACATGGGCTCCGAAGCTCTCGCCGTCACGGATCATGGCCTCAGCTTTGATCTTGCGGCCGAGGTTTTCGCGGATGGCGATGAATTCCATTTCGGGCGTGATGATGCCGGCGCGGGCATAAGCGAGCTGGGTCACCGCCTTGCCCTCAGTGGCGCGCAGCGGCTGGCGCTTGCCCGGGAATTCGGGTGTCAGGCGCTCGCCGCTGGCAAAGCCGTTGTCTTCGGGGCGCACCAGTCTTCCGTCATAGGCCGCGACGTCGCCGCGGGCGACAACCCAGTCGCGACGCAGCGCAGGCAGGCCGCGTTCGATGCTGATGTCGGCGCCTAAAACAGTGTAGATGCCGGAGGAATCGTAAACCGTGACCGGCGGCTCTCCGGAGGTGGGGTGCAAACTGATCTCGCGCATTGGAACGCGGATATCGGGGTGGATGTCGCCCGGGATATGGATCTTTCGCGAAGCCGGAAGCGGGCCGGTGGTGACTGTGGGTGTGATGGTCTTTGCGGCGATATTCATGGTTCGAGGCTCCAAGTTTTCGATTGGAGACCCAGTCCTCAGCCGGAATGATGAAAAGACGCGGGCACGGATTCCACGCGGAAATCCAGAGCCTGAAGCGCTTGCACCGTCCCTACGCCAGTATAAACTGGATCAGGTTCAACGGGTCACTGCGCGCGATAGCAGAATCTCAGCCCCTTGTCGGGACACCCCTGGTGAATGGAACGAGGGTATTGCGGCCCAAGCGGTTCCGTCAAGCGCAAAACATTTGATGGACGTTTGTGAAGAGAGCACGCGACACAATACTCCCTACCGCTTCTAGCTTTAGCGGCGAACACCGTACCAGGTACGAAGAGCCGGGCACGTGCGGTTTTTTGACGTTAATCGCCACAGGTGCCGATGACGGGTCGCCATTTTTCGACATCTGTCTTTCTTTTGGCGGTGGGAGTGGCGAGCTTGGTTCCACAGAGTTTACGAGTGTCGAGGGTGCTCACAATCAACGTGGCCAGCCTTTGCGCCTGTTGTCGGCTTGGGGCGGGACTTGCCCGGGGCCAACGCTTCACGGATTAAGTCCCGCACAGCGTGCTGTATTCAAAACATGGCCTTCCATTTCTTGGCGGGCTCTAACTGGGTCATTCTCACGTAGTGCCGAAATTATCTTCCGGTGTTCGGCAATTGAGGCCTCCATCCGGGCAGGCTCAGTGATCGGGATCGGCTGGCGTTGCGTCTCCGTGAGTTGCTCACGTACGACTTGATAGAGCGCACGCATCATCGAATTGCTGCAAGCCGAGGCGATAATCGCGTGAAACTCGAGGTCTGCCTCCACGTTCGCTAGAAGATCCTGCTTCGCCCAACAAACTTCCATCTGTTTGGTCGCAGCTTCCATCGCCTGCAGTTGGTTGCCGGTGAGGCGGCCGGCGGCAAGTGCTGCGATACTGCCTTCGAGCATGATGCGGGTCTGGAAGACATCGAAAACGGAGTAACTGTCAGAATAGCGCCATGGAGCCATCCCGCTGTTCGTGGCGCTTCCACGCGCAACGACAAACGTTCCCCGACCGGCCTCCGTCTTGATCAGGCCAAGCGTTTCAAGCGTCAGCAACGCCTCGCGCAGCGACGCGCGGCTGATACCGAGCTTCGTGGAGAACTCGCGTTGAGACGGAATCTTATCGCCTGCGGCGAGCTCACCGTTTTGAATCATGTCCTGGATTAAGCGCGCCGCCGATTGCGGTACCAATGTCCTGTTCAGCATTCTTTCCATTCTCTCGGAGCCTAAGGCGAGGCAACCGAGTTGTCTCAGCATTTAAATCCATCAGTCGCTTGCAAATGACAATAGAGCATGATTGATTTGGCGTGACTGGTCAGACCGGTTAGACCAGTAGCAAAAATGTGCGCCACATAACAAGGGGAACCTAAAATGCGTCGTTTTTCGATTTTGAAGACTGTCATGCTTTCCGGCGTGCTAGCGATGGCTGGAGCCGCCGCTCATGCCGCGGATCTGTCCGTTGGTGCCAATGTCGGTAACGTCCCGTGGGAGTTTCAAGGCGAGTCCGGGAAGACAGTTGGCTTCGAGGTCGATCTCGTCACAGAGATCGCGAAGCGCCTCAACAAGTCGGTGGAGTTCGTCAATATTCCGTTCAACGGGCTGTTCTCCGCCGTTCAATCGGGCCGCATCAATATGGCGATCTCGTCGATCACCATTACCGACAAGCGCCTGGAGTCTGTGAGTTTTGCCCAGCCCTATTATGACAGTGATCAGTCGCTAACTGTCATGGGAGCGAGTGGCATAAAAGACCTGAAAGATATGAGCGGCAAGACCGTCGGCGTCGATACGGGCTCGACCGGGGATGTGTGGGCGACCAGCAATACCGCAAAGTACAGCCTCGGCGAAATCCGCCGGTTTGAGGGCCTACAACCGGCGATGCTAGATCTCGCCGCAGGCCGTATCGACGGCTATATCAGCGATATTCCAGCACTCCAGTACTACGTCAAGGACAAGCCGGAGATCAAAGTCGTCGAGCGAATTCCGACCGGCGAAAAGTATTCGATCATGTTCAATAAGGGTGATCCGCTGGCCAAGCAGGTCAACGACGTCATCACGACGCTGAAGGGAGAGGGCTTCATTGCCAAGCTGCATGAAACCTGGTTCGGCGCCAAGGCGGAAGACACGACCTCGACGGTCAAGGTGGCAGATATGCCCACCGCAAAATAGGGCCGGATGGTCAAGGTCACGGATGACGGGTTTGCCCGTCATCCGCCCCGAAACGGCTGATCGGTTTCTCAATGGATATTTTCACAACTTTTTTTAATCTGGCGGTGCTGGAGCGGTCGTTTCCGCTGCTGCTCTCTGGGCTCTGGATCACGCTCGAGCTTGGCATCGTCAGCATCGTTGGCGGCCTTATTGGCGGCCTGATCCTCGCGTTGCTACGCCTTTATGGGCATCGCGTGGCGCAAGCGATTGCCAAGATCTACATCGATATCTTTCGTTCAATTCCGCTGCTGGTGCTGCTGATTGTCATCTACTACGCTTTGCCGTTCGTAGGCATCCGGCTTTCGCCCTTTGTTTCCGCGGTTTCAGCGCTGACGTTGGTCTCGACGGCCTACACTGCCGAGATTTTTCGCGCCGGCATCGAGGCGATCCCGCGCGGGCAGTTTGAGGCGTCGGAGGCGCTTGGCCTTTCCTATCGGCACATGATGGCCGAGATCATTCTGCCGCAAGCAGTCAAGATCGTCATTCCGCCGCTCACCAACAACTGCATCAACGTGATGAAGGATACGGCGCTCGCCTCTGTCGTGGCGATGCCTGATCTTCTCAAACAAGCAACCCAAGCCCAGGCGCTGACGGCCAACCCGTCGCCCCTTATTGGCGCCGCTGTCATCTACATCGCCTTTCTCTGGCCGATGGTCATCATCGTCGCCCGCCTCGAAAAACGTTTCAGTGCCGGGAGACGGAGATGAAAACCATCGTCAGCATCCAAAATCTTGACAAATCCTACGGCCATTTCCAGGTGCTGCACGGCATCGACCTTTCGATCGCTGAAGGTGAGGTCGTGTGCGTTATTGGTCCCTCAGGCTCTGGTAAATCCACTCTTATCCGATGCATCAATCACCTCGAAAGTTTCTCGGACGAAAGCCGCATTGAAGTAGATGGCATCAGGGTTGTGCGTGGAAAAAATCTGGCACAAGTGCGAGCCGAAGTTGGCATGGTGTTTCAGTCATTCAATCTCTTTCCACATCTGACAGTCCTGAAAAACATCATGATCGCGCCGATGCGGGTACGCGGCACGCCGCCTGGAGAGGCGGCGCGCAAGGCGAGGGAATTGCTTGCCCGCGTTGGCATAACCGAACAGGCCGACAAGTATCCCGAGCAGTTGTCAGGTGGCCAACAGCAACGCGTGGCGATTGCTCGGGCGCTCGCGATGGAGCCACGAGTGCTGCTGTTTGACGAGCCAACGTCTGCACTCGATCCCGAGATGGTCGGGGAGGTTCTCGACGTCATGCGCAAGCTAGCCGGTACGGGCGTCACCATGATCGTCGTCACCCACGAGATGGGATTTGCCCGGCAGGTGGCGGATCGCGTGATCTTCATGGATGGCGGCCGCATCGTTGAGGCCGGTACCCCGGCCGAGATTTTCGACAATCCGCGCGAGGAACGCACGAAAAGCTTCCTACGCGCCGTTCTCAATCACTGACAAGAAAAGACAAGGTTCCGGAGGAACAACATGGAAGCGCAAACCCAATTCGACATCGATTTCGTCCGGAGCCAGTTCCCCGGCCTTGATCGTGGCTGGGTGTTTTTCGACAATGCCGGCGGCTCGCAAATTCTGAAACGCGCCGTAGAGAGGATTAATACGTTTCTCTACGACAAGAACGTTCAGATCGGCGGCAGCTACGACGTCTCGCAGCAGGCTGCCAAAGCCCTGATGGATAGCCGCATCGCGGCCATGCACCTCGTCAATGCCGCGCGTCCTGAAGAGATCGTCTTCGGCAGCTCCACAACCGTGCTTTTGCAAAATCTGGCGCGTTCGATGCGCAGCCAGCTTTCGGCGGGCGACGAGATCATCGTGACAATTTCCGATCATGAGTCGAATATCGGCCCCTGGGACGGCTTGCGGGACATTGGCGTCATAATCAAGTTCTGGCCACTCGATGCAACGACCTACGAACTCGACATTGCCGATCTCACGCCGCTGCTCACCGAGAAAACAAAACTCGTCTGCGTTACGCATGTTTCCAACATTCTGGGCGCCATCAACCCGATCGCCAAAATCGCTGAAGTAGTGCATGCCCACGGGGCTCGGATTTGCGTCGACGCTGTCGCCTATGCGCCGCACCGTGCTGTCGATGTTCAGGCCATGAACGTCGACTACTACGTCTTCAGCTTCTACAAGACCTATGGTCCGCATTACGCGATGATGTACGGGAAGTACAAGCATCTGCTGGAGCTTGATCCGCTTTACCATTTCTTCTATGGCCGCGATAAGGTGCCAGGCAAGCTGGAGCCGGGCAACCCGAACTATGAGCTTGCCTACGCGGTGACCGGGATCGTCGACTATCTTTGCGAACTCGGCACGAAAGCGGGAGCTAAGGGCTCTGCGCGCGAGCTGATCCTGGCCGCCTTTGACGCGATCACCGTTCAGGAGAATGCGCTGACCGAGCGTTTGCTGTCCTACCTGCGCAGCCGCAACGATTGCCGCATCATTGGCGAGACCGCCAACCGCAATGGCAGGCGCATTCCGACAATAAGCTTTGTCTTGGAGGGCCGGAATTCGGAGGACATCTGCAAGGCGATGGACGCCTACAAGATCGCGATCCGATTTGGCGATTTTCATGCGCGCCGCCTCGGCGACCATGTCGGCCTGCCGCAATATAACGGCGCCGTGCGCGTCTCCATGGTTCATTACAACACTATCGGTGAAGTCGACCGGCTGATCGCCGCGCTCGATGAGATACTCGCCGACCACAAGCGGGGCGCTGCCTAATGCATTTCGACACGATCATCAAGGATGGCACCGTCGTCACCGCCAGCGATACGTTTCGAAGCGATGTCGGCATTCGCGATGGGAAAATCGCGGCGCTTGCAGCGTCTCTTGATGGCGCGGACGAAATCATCGACGCCTCGGGCCTCTATGTGATGCCGGGCGGGATCGACAGCCATGTCCATCTCGCCCAACCATCCGGCGACGGTATCATCATGGCCGACGACTTTGCGAGTGGCACGCTATCGGCGGCCTTCGGCGGCAACACGACGGTTCTTACTTTTTGCATGCAGGAGAAGGGCGCGACGCTTCGTGAATCACTTAAGGCCTACCATGCGAAGGCCGAGGGCGAGTGCTTCATCGACGTCTCGTTTCATCTGGTCGTGACTGATCCTACATCCTACGTGCTTGGTCAGGAGCTGCCGGCGCTCGTTGAGGATGGATACACGTCGATCAAGGTTTTCATGACCTATGAGAACCTTCGCCTGCGCGACGACCAGATCCTCGACACGCTTGATAGCGCCAGACAATCAGGTGCGCTCGTCATGGTTCATTGCGAGAACGAAGATGCGATCCGATACCTGATCGGAAAGCACGAAAGGAATGGTGAACTCGCCCCGAAGTTCCATGCGCTGAGCCGGCCGGTTGCCGCGGAACGCGAGGCGACCCATCGTGCTCTTTCTCTCGCCGAAATCGTTGGCACATCGATCGTCATCGTTCATGTCTCGAACCGGCAGGCGATGGAAGAAATCGAGCGGGCTCGCAAGCGGGGCAGCAAGGTAGCCGGGGAAACTTGCCCACAGTATCTCCTCCTGACCGCCGATGATCTCGATGCTGCCGAACTGGAAGGCGCGAAGTTTGTCTGCTCCCCGCCGCCGCGCGACAAGGAAAGTCAAGACGCGTGCTGGGAGGGCCTGCAAAACGGCACGTTCGAGCTGTTTTCGTCCGACCACTGCCCGTTTCGCTATAATGATGACAGCGGTAAACTGAACGAGAAAGGCAAACGCCATTTCCGTTGGATACCGAATGGCATCCCAGGCGTCGAAACGCGGCTCCCTATCTTGTTCTCCGAAGGCGTTAGTAAAGGCCGTATCGATATCAACCGCTTCGTTGCGCTGTCATCGACGAACCATGCCAAGCAATATGGTCTCTATCCGCAGAAGGGCACAATCGCGATCGGTTCAGACGCCGATATCACGCTCTGGGATCCCTTGAAGCAAGTGACAGTAACCAACGATATCCTACACCACGGAGCTGACTATACACCGTACGAGGGGCTGGAAGTTTTGGGTTGGCCTGTTCTTACCATGCTGCGCGGCAGGCCAATAGTTCGCGACAGCGAGATCCAGAGCAGCGTGAAGCAAGGCCGCTACTTGCAAAGAAATCGCGTCCTGCAAGCAGAAGCGACCTAAAAGACCTGGTTCTGAAGGGCCGATATTCTGATTGCGGAACGACAACTTCCTCTGCAGACGTTGCCTTCAGGGCCCCGTAGGTGGCAAGCTTGCGCCCAACGAACATCTGTTCGGCGGGATGTCACAGTGGTGAGGAACAATGTTCACCGTGGCATTCGCCGCTGTCGATTGGCGCCGGCGGTGTTCCACACCGGACACCACACCTGTCTTAGCACTGTGATTCCAAGTAGGGTGATACCTGGCACCAACTGCGGTGCCACCCCTATATAATGCAGTGAGGTTGCGGCTGCCCTTGCAGCCCGCATAAAGCCCAAATGACTGCATCAACGCTTCTCCATTCACGCAATCTGAAAGCCACCTAGTCATCTCGGCTAAGGCGTTCCTTTGCACGACGGCCCTTTTTCGCCCTCCAGCCATCATTAATCCGCGCACGAAGAGCAAAGGCCACAAGCAATTCGTGAGCCGGCAATTTACATGATTGACATTTGTCGACCGGTGACTGACACTTGTAAAAATCGCTTCAATGGAGATGGAGCGATGACCCATCGACCACCAGAGGGATGGCCGGTGCATGGAGGAGCTGAGGTTGGAATATCTTCTTGAAGTCGAGGGGCTGAAAAAGTCCTTCAGTGGTGTCGCAGCGCTGCGTGACGGACGTTTTCAGCTCAAGGCTGGATCCGTGCATGCGCTGTGTGGAGGCAATGGCGCAGGGAAATCGACCTTCCTCAAGATCCTGATGGGCATTCACAAGCGTGACGCCGGATCGATCCGCCGCCGCGGCGCTGACGTCGAGTTCTCCGGTCCGGCGGCCGCCTTGGCATCAGGCATCGCCATCATCGAGCAGGAGCTCAGCCCCGTGCCGCACATGACGGTTGCGGAAAACATCTATCTCGGTCGGGAGCCCAAAGGCCGCTTTGGCGGCATCGACTTCAAGACGATGAACCAGAATGCGCAGCGGCTGCTCGAGCAACTCGAGTTCAACATCCGTCCGACGCAATTCATGATGAACCTGTCTGTTGCGCAGATCCAGCTGGTCGAAATCGCCAAAGCACTGAGCCACGATGCAGAAGTGATCTTCATGGACGAGCCGACGTCGGCGATCGGCGAGAAGGAAGCGCAGCAGCTTTTCAAAACCATCGAGAGATTGAAAGCTGCCGGAAAGGGTGTCGTTTACGTCTCCCACCGACTGTCCGAGATTTTCCAGATCGCCGACGCCTACACCGTGTTCCGTGATGGTTTGTATATTGGTGCGGGCGACCTTGCGGATATCGATCGTCCTGAATTGATCCGCATGATCGTCGGCCGTGAACTCGGCGAAGAATATGTCAAGACGAACACGCCGACTGACGTCACCGGGCTTGAGGTCACGGGTTTGAGCGCGACGGGCAAGGTCGATGATGTGTCCTTCTCCGTCAAGAAAGGCGAAATCTTCGGTATCTACGGGCTGATGGGCTCCGGCCGTTCTGAGATCTTCAATTGTCTGTTCGGTCTAGACCGGATGGACAAGGGTGAGATCAAGCTTGATGGCAAGGCGATCACCGTCAGCAAGCCAGTCGACGCGATGGAGCACGGGCTTGCCTTTGTCACCGAGGATCGCAAGCTGACGGGCCTCAATCTCGTCGACAGCGTTAGGGGCAACATCGCGCTCGCCAGCCTGCCGGAATTCAGCCCGGGCTTCATCATGCGTCGCGGCCAGGAGCAGGCTGCCAGCCAGAAGATGATCGAACGCTTCGGTATCAAGACCGCACGCGACACCATGGCGGTCTCGGGACTATCCGGCGGCAACCAGCAGAAGGTCGTTCTCGGGAAGTGGTTCCTGCGCAACCCGAAGGTGTTGTTGCTGGACGAGCCGACACGAGGAGTCGACGTCGGCGCCAAGCGCGAGATCTATCGCATCATCTGCGAATTCGCGGCCGCGGGAGGCACGGTGGTGATGATTTCATCGGAGATCGACGAGGTGCTCGGCATGTCCGACCGCATTCTTGTCATGCACAATGGTCGTTCGGCCGGCGTCTATCCGCGGTCGGAGACCGACGCGCAGGCGCTGGTGCATCTGTCGACGTGATCGGCGCACCGCGAATTTCTCAATACGGATCGGCATGGGAAGAGGTCAGAAACAGTGTCCCTTACAGATAACAAACCAACGACGGGCTGGTTCAACTCGGATCGCCGCAGGCTGCTCATTCAGGAATACGGCATCTTTCTCGCCTTCCTGCTTCTGTCTGTGATCCTATCGTTTTCCAACGAGTACTTCCTCACGGCCGGCAATATCTCGAACGTGCTGTTGCAGACGTCGATCAACGGTGTTCTCGCGATCGGCATGACTTTCGTCATCCTGACGCGCGGCATCGATCTGTCGGTCGGATCGGTCGTGGCGCTCGCCGGCATCGTCAGCGCCAGCTTCGTCACGACCTCGGCAACAGCCGGCATTGCGGGTGCGCCTTATCCTGCAGCCGTCGCTTTGCTGGTCGGTATCGGCGTGGGCCTGGCCTGTGGCGCCATCGTAGGCTTCATCGTTTCCCGCTTCGCCGTCCCCGCCTTCGTTGCCACGCTCGGCATGCTGTCGGCAGCCCGCGGCATGACCCTGATCTACGGCGGCGGAAAGCCTGTGCCGGCACTGATCCCGGAGTTCCGCTGGATTGGCACCGGAAACATTCTCGGTGTGCCGATGCCGGTGGTCATCCTTGCCGTCGTCTTCATTGTGTCCTGGTGGGTCCTGACGCGCACGCGCTTTGGCCGTTATATCTATGCCGTCGGCGGCAACCCGCATGCAGCAATCACCTCGGGTATCAACGTCACCCGTATCCGCTTCGCCGTTTACGGCATCTCGGGCTCGCTTGCAGGTCTCGCTGGCATGATACTCTCCGCCCGCACAGGATCGGCACTGCCGCAGGCTGGCATTGCCTACGAACTCGACGCAATTGCGGCAGTCGTCATCGGTGGCACCAGCCTCTCGGGCGGTGTCGGCAGGGTGACTGGAACGCTGATCGGCGCACTCATCATCGGCGTCATGAACAACGGCCTCGATCTGATGGGTATCCAATCCTACTACCAGCAAGTGCTCAAGGGCGCACTCATCGTCGGCGCAGTCATGCTGGACCAGAAACGAAATCAAGGTCTCTGACCTGATAATTCGGATCGTATCCGCGATCCGTTGGCAAACCGCGCGTCATACCGGCGACCGGACATCTCTATGGAGGAGAAACAGATGAAGAAGTTGATGCTCGCACTTATCGCCAGTGCGGCGATCCTGACTGCGCCAGCCATGGCGCAGGAAAAGAAGCTGAAGATCGGTGCCACGACCTACGGCCTGAATGCCGAGTTCATGCAGATCTGGTCGGCCGCGCTGAAACAGCATCCGGCAGTGAAGAGCGGTCAGGTGGAACTGACGGTGTTCGACGGTCGCTATGACGCACTGGTCCAGCAGGAGCAGTTCAACACCATGATCACGCAGAAGTTCGACGCGATCATCTTCGTGCCGATGGACATCGAAGCTGGTGCTGCTGCCGTTCAGGCCGCCCATGATGCTGGTATCCCGGTCGTCGGCTCCAACGCTCGCGTCAACTCCGATCTCCTGACCTCCTATGTCGGTTCGAACGACGTCGAAGCAGGCGAACTCGAAGCCAAGGCTGTTCTCGACAAGATGGGTTGCAAGGGCAACCTGGTCATCCTCGAAGGCCCGATCGGACAGTCCGGCCAGATCCAGCGCCTTGAAGGCAACGAAAAGGCGCTCAAGGCGTGCCCTGACGTCAAGGTTCTCGAAAAGCAGACCGCCAACTGGTCGCGCGCCGAAGCCCAGACTTTGATGGAAAACTGGCTGACGTCGCATCCGGGCCAGATCAACGGTGTCATCGGCCAGAACGACGAAATGGCGCTCGGCGCGATCGAGGCGATCAAGGCTGCAAACCTGAAGGTTGAAGACTTCGCAATCGCCGGCGTCGACGGCGTCACCGATGCCATCAATGCCGTCAAGCGTGGCGAAATGGCATCGATCCTGCAGGATGCCAACGCACAGGCACAGGGCGCGCTCGACGTCGCCATCAAGGCCGCGAACAAGGATGCCAAGCCGGAATCGGCGATCTGGACCCAGTATCCGGAAATGAAGTGGGAAGACGGCGCCTCCAAGGACTACCTCGTCCCCTGGACGCCAGTCACCAAGGAAAATGCCGACAAGCTGCTCGAATCCCGCAAGTAACGAACGCAAAGCCAGGGCGGGCAACATCCCGCCCTGGCCTCCACACCGCAAAGGCTTGAAGAGATGACAGACACTGCACCCCAAATTGACCTCAACTTCCCGCTGACGGGCAAGATCGCCGTCGTGACTGGCGCCGCATCCGGGATCGGCTCGGCGATCTCCGACGCGCTGACGGCAAAAGGCGCCACGGTGGCCGTACTCGATATCAATGCCGATATCGCCGCTGCCAAGGCGGCCGCGCTCGGTGGCGGTGCCAAATCTTTCGTCTGTGACGTCTCCCAGCCAGACTCGGTCAATCGCGCCATATCGGATGTCGTCGCAGCATTCGGCCGCATCGACATTGCCGTCAACAGCGCGGGCGTTGTCTTCCTGGCGCCAGCCGAAGATCTGTCGCTCGACTATTGGGACAAGACGATCAACATCAATCTCAAGGGCAGTTTTCTCGTTACCCAAGCCGTCGGCCGCGCCATGATCGCTGCAGGACAAGGCGGCAAGATCATCAATCTTGCGTCGCAGGCGGGCACCGTCGCGATCGAGGAGCATGTCGCCTACTGCGCCTCGAAATTCGGCGTCATCGGCATGTCGAAAACCTTCGCTGCCGAATGGGGCAAATACGGCATCACAGTCAACACCATCTCACCGACCGTGGTCCTGACCGAGCTCGGCAAGAAGGCTTGGGCTGGTGAAAAGGGAGAGGCCGCCAAGAAGCGCATTCCCACCGGTCGTTTCGCCTATCCCGAAGAGATCGCTGCCGCTGCCGTCTTCCTGGTTTCGGATGGCGCCAACATGATCAACGGCGCCGATCTCCTGATCGATGGCGGCTACACAATTCTCTGAGCCGAAGCGCCAGGACATTTTCAAGGAGACTTCATGCAACGCTTCGTCAACAATCCCGACCTCGTCGTCGAGGATACAGTCAAGGGCTTCATCAAAGCCCATTCCGATATCGTGCGCCTTGCCGAGAACCCGCGTGTGGTTGTCGCCAAGGATGCACCGGTGAGCGGGAAAGTCGGCGTTATCACCGGAGGCGGCTCCGGCCACGAGCCTGGCTTCATGGGCTACACCGGCAAGAACATGCTGGATGCCGTTGCCGTTGGCGAACTGTTTTCTTCCCCGACTGCCAAGAGCTTTCATGATGCCATCCGTGCGGCTGACGGCGGGGCAGGCGTGGTCTGCCTCTACGGCAATTATGCCGGCGACAACATGAACGTGAAGATGGCGACAAAGCTCGCCACCAAGGACGGTATCGAGGTCGCAACCGTCGTTGCCAATGACGACGTCTGCTCCGCACCGCTGTCGGAGCGCGAAAAGCGTCGCGGTGTTGCCGGCGAGATCTTCATGTGGAAGATCGGAAGCGCCAAGGCCACGCAGGGCGGAAGTCTCGAAGAGGTTCGAGCGGCCGCACAAAAGGCGATCGACAACTGCCGGTCGATCGGCGTCGGCCTCGGGCCGTGCACCCTGCCGGCTGTCGGTCATCCTAATTTCCAGATTGAGCCGGGTACGATGGAAGTTGGTATCGGCCATCACGGGGAGCCTGGTGTGCGCGTCGAGCCACTCAAGCAAGCGGCAGATGTCGCCAGGGACATGTGCAAGATCGTTCTGGATGATCACAATCTTCCTGCTGGAACCGAGGTTGCCGTTCTGGTCTCGGGACTGGGTGCGACACCGCTCAACGAACTTTACATTCTCAACGACACAATCGAGAGCGAGATCACCGGTCGCGGCCTCGTCGTCTACAAGACCTATGTCGGGAACTACTTCACATCGCTTGAAATGGTAGGCGCCACATTGACGGTCTTTGCGCTCGATGCCGAGACCAAGCCGCTTCTCGACCTCGAAACGTCCTGCACAATCTTGCTCTGAGGAACGCTGACATGCAAACTTTCAAGAACGCCTCCGCGGGCGCCATCGTCCTTTCGCTGGCAGAGCGCATCATCGAAAATCGGGCCTATCTCAGCGAGATCGACGGCAGGATCGGTGATGGTGACCACGGGGTCAATATGGCGAAAGGTTTTGGAATGGCAGCCGAACGCCTCAAGGGGCAGGATGCCTCGCTGAGTGTAGCGTTCGAGACCCTCGGAACGTTGCTGATGACAGAGATCGGCGGTTCGATGGGTCCGCTTTATGGTGTCATGTTCACCGAATTCGGTGAGACGCTCGAAGGCAAGGACGCTGTGGACGCCAGGCTGTTCAGCCACATGCTCCACGCAGGGCTGGATGGTATCCAGTCGATCGGATCTGCCAAGGTCGGCGACAAGACGCTGATTGACGCCTTCGTCCCCGCGGTGAATGCTTTCGACGAGGCCACGGCATCCGGAAAGTCCTTCGCCCAGGCACTGACCGCGCTGACTGAAGCCGCCGAAAAGGGGCGCGATTCGACGATCGATCTGGTCGCGAAAATTGGCCGCGCCAGCCGTCTCGGTGAGCGGTCGCTCGGCATTTTGGACGCCGGCGCCACTTCCTGTGCACTCATTTTAAGCGAAATCTCGATCGGCGTCTCCTCCCGGCTGGAAGGCGTTTGATCTTCCCTGTTGTCTCCCAAGACGGCGCGGCCTGTCTGATCGCGGCAGGCCGCGTACCACGCGGTTGCAAACAGGTCGCATTGGCGGCATCTTCCCGGCACATGTAAGCGGGAGTTCATTCCACGGTGGCAACGGTTAAGACACAGCAGGCGAGAAAGGCCGGCCCAGGCAAAAGCGACCTCGCTCAGGCACCTGATGCGATGCCTTTGCGCTACGGCGACGACCCTTACGTCTGGGCGTGCTGGCTCTATTACGAAGACGGTCTGACCCAGGGCGATATCGCCGACGTAATGGGCATATCCCGTGCGACCGTGAACAGCTATCTAGCCGAGGCGCGAGATCGCGGCATCGTCAACATCACCATTGAGCCGGCCCGGCTTGCATCACTGACGGTAGCACAAGCACTCAAGAGACACTTCGGCCTTGCCGATTGTCTCGTCGTTCCAAGCGAAGACACCGCCAGGCCGTTGATCGACAGGATAGGTGTCGCCGGTGGGCAGGCGCTTCATAGATTGATCAAGTCGGGTGATACGATCGCGGTCTCGTGGGGGCGCACGGTCCTGGCGATCAGTGAGCGCGCCGAGGTTCCGGGTTTGCAGGATGTCACCGTCGTGCAAGCAACCGGCGGGACGCGCGCGAGTTTCGCCTATACGCCGGAGCTCTGCGCATCGGCGTTGGCCGATGCCGTCAATGGAAAGCTGATCAATATTTCAGCGCCTGCCATTGTTTCGTCAACCGCAGTGAGAGAGGCCTTTTTGCAGGAGCCTCTCATCGAGAGCCAGTTCGACGTGCTCGCGCGCGCAAACAAGGCGCTGTTCGGCATTTCGTCGCTGCGTCCCAATTCCACCATCCATACCAGTGGCTTTTTTGAATCCGTGCCACTGCAGGAGTATCTTGCCAAAGGTGCCGTCGGCGTCGTGGCTGGTCGCTTTATCGACGGACATGGTCGCCCAATCGCAGGTCCGCTCGATGAGCGGACAATCGGCATTTCCCTCGATATGCTGAAGAACATCAATCTGCGCATCGCTGCTGCGGGTGGCTTCGACAAGGTACCGGCCATTCTCGCTGCGTTGCGCGGCGGCTATGTGAACGTATTGATTACGGATGCTGCGACCGGCCGCGGCATATTGAACGCTGATGGCGTAACCGATATCGACCAGCGATCGTCGCAACGTCTGCGGCCCGATAATCAGGCACCGCTGCCATCGTCCACACGCACGCGCGTGAAGAAGTTCCTGAACGATCCCGACAAGATCGTCGAAGAGATGCTCGATGGCGTGGTACGCGCGCATCGCAAATATTTGTCGCCGATCGACAAGTCGAACCGGGCCCTTGTCGCTCGCGACGGGCCAAGACCGGGAAAGGTCGGTCTCGTTATTGGCGGCGGCTCCGGACATGAGCCAGGATTCCTCGGCTATGTCGGCAAGGGGCTCGCCGATGCCGTATCGATCGGAAACATCTTCTCTTCACCCCCTCCCTTGCCCATCCTCCATTGCGCGCAGGCAGCATCTGGAGGGGCCGGCGTTCTTTTCGTTTACGGCAACTATGCAGGCGACGTGATGAATTTCGAGATGGCCGCGGAGATGGCAGAAAGTGCCGGAATTCCAATTCGAACGGTTCTGACCACCGACGACATCACCTCTTCACCCCTCGAGGATCGAGATGGCCGTCGCGGCGTGGCAGGCAACTTCTTCATCTTCAAGATCGCCGGAGCCGCCTGCGATCGCGGTCTTCCACTCGACCTTTGCGAAGCAGTGACCCGCAAAGCCAATATGCAGACGTACACGGTGGGGGTGGCGCTCGAGGCGTGTTCGATGCCGCAGACCCAGCGCCCCAATTTCGAGATCGGGGCAGACGATATCGAGTTCGGCATGGGTATCCATGGTGAGCCAGGCGTTATTCGCGAAAAAATGATCAGCGCCGACGAGATCGTCGACAGAGTGGTGGACCGGATCCTTGCCGAGATGAACCCGGCCGAAGGCAGTCGAGTTGCTGTCCTCGTAAATTCGTTCGGGGCTACCCCTATGATGGAGCTCTACGTCCTCTTCAGACGCGTCGAGCAGCGTTTGAGCGCCAGGGGTATTGCCATCGAGGCGAACTGGATTGGGCACTACTGTACGTCACTCGACATGGCCGGAGCTTCGATTTCCATCATGGAGCTTGATCAGGAACTGACGGAACTCCTGCACCATCCATGCGACACCGCAGTCCTAACGATAAAATAAGACAACGAGATACGTTCGGCGCCTAGACGAGCGTGCCTTGATAGTGGGAGGGCAATCAATGCAAGAGAATGATGCGCGCAAACTCAACCAGATGTTCAACCGGATATCGAACCTGATTGCCGCCGAAAAGGACTATCTGACCGAACTGGACGGCGCGATCGGTGATGCCGACCATGGTATCACAATGATGCTCGGGTTTGGCGCCGTGGCCAGTGAGCTGGCACGATCCGATTTCGAAGACATGCTTCCGTCAGCCGTGATGACCACAGCCGCGTCCGTGTTCCTCAACGCCGTCGGGGCGTCGACCGGACCGTTATATGCGACGGCCTTCCTGCGTGCGGCAAAGACGCTTGAAGCGCGCCAGTCTCTTGATGCCGCCGGCCAGGTCGCTCTGTTGCAAGCGATAACCGTTGGAATACAGGAGCGCGGGAAGGGACAGCGCGGCGACAAGACAATGCTCGACACCTGGATCCCCGCGGCAGAGGCCGGCGTCGCAGCTCTGGAGCGTGAAAGCGGACCTGGCGAACTCTGGCGCGATATCACGGCCGCGGGCGAAAGCGGCGCTTCAGCCACACGTTCGATGGTCGCGGTACGCGGCCGCGCCGCTCGTCTTGGGGAGCGCTCACTCGGTCATGTCGACCCCGGGGCCGCGTCTGCGGTCCTCATTTTGAAGGCTATGGCAGAGGTTTTCGCTGTTTGAGAGTTTCCTTTGAGGTCCCTCAATCTCCTTCAGTTGGAATTTTCACGAAATCGAAATGTGCAAGCGGTCATGAAGCGCCGTCACACTAGCCGTACGGGATTGGCTGCTGCGACGGTTCGACCAGGCGGTGCGGGGAAGGGCGGACTGGCGCGCGACTGCAAGCTTCTCGAATTTTTGACAGGCGGGCTGCATTTTCTTGTCCGTGCGGAAAGCGCCCGGTGCTCAATCATCGCGCAGGGAGGCGGCACCGGCGGCGATCATGACAATGATCGCGTCGAGTTCTTCTCCCAACCGTTCCGGCGGCAGACCGACGAAACGAGCCTCCAGGGTTATGCTGATGATGCCGTGAACTGCGCCGAACAGGGTCCTTGCGCGCACGGCGCGATCTTCAATGCTCATCTCGGGCTGGAGCTGAGACAAGGGCTCGGCAATCAGGCTCAACAGGAAGAGATGTTCATCGAGATGCCATTGCGGGGATGGCGTGTCTTCGGGCGGATAGTGCTCGAATAAAGCTTTCCACAGATTGCGGTTGGACATGGCAAACCTCAGATAGCCCTGCGCCAGCCCACGCAGCCGGTCGGTAGGTGACCCTGTCCTCACTTGCGCCGACCCCAGGGACTGCTCAAGCGCCTTCAGCGTCGTTGAATTCACATGGATGATAAGGTCGCTGAGATCAGTGAAGGCGCTATACAGGCCGCCCAGCGCACAGCCGGCATCCTGGGTCACGTCGCGGGCACGCAAGTTCGCCAGACCGTCGCGTTCGATGCGGTCGCGCGCTGCCTCAAGCAGCCTTGCTTTTAGATCTTCCCGCTTTTCTTCCCGCCTTCCCATCATTGCTCTCCAAAATAATTGAACGCCGTTCAAAATATTTCTTGAACGTCGTTCACGATTGTGCGACACATCCATTCGTGAACAACGTTCATAAACGGGAGAGGCCAGATGTTCAATCTAATTGCAACGCTCCTGCGCGCCAGAGCGCACGACGCCGAGCAGATGCTCGCCGACACGCATGCAGCGCCGCTGCTTGCTCAGCAGATACGCGATAGCGCCCGAGCCATTCAGTCCGCCCGGCTTGCACTGGCCGTCGCTATCGCCCAGAACGAAAAGGAACGCAGCCAGCACGCGGTGATCGTGTCACGGATTGCCGATCTGGAGGAGCGTACGCTGGCAGCCCTTTCCAAGGGCAATGACAGCCTCGCCCGGGAAGCCGCCGACACAATCGCCTTTTTCGAAGCGGAGCGCGCAGCCTGCGAAAAGGCACAGACACAGTTCACCAGCGCCATTACCAAGCTCAGGCAAACAGTCCGCTCCTGTGAAGGGCGCCTGACGGACTTGCAACGCGGCGAACGGCTGGCGCGCGCGACACATGCTGCCCAGAAGATCGATCACGCAGCGGCCGGCACCCGCCTCGCCACGCTTGATGATGCCGAACGGACGCTCGAACGTCTTCGCGATCGTCAGAAACAGACAGACATGGTTTCTACTGCGCTCAAGCAGATGGAGGCTCCGGCGCGGTGCGCCGATCTGACCGAACGACTGGCTGAAGCTGGATGCGGAGCGCCGCTGCGATCCTGCGCCGACGACGTACTGGCACGCCTACGCGCGCGGCTGGAAGCCAACGCCTGAACTTTCCACCTCAATTCTCACAAGGGATCAGAACCATGAACGACAGTTTTCAAAAACATTCGCAAAGCTGGGTCAGCTTCTCCTACATTTCTTTTGGTGCCGCAGCATTCATGCTCGCGCTCGGGCTGTGGATGATGCCACTCGACTTGTGGGGCAAGGGATATCTCGCCATGGGCATCGTGATGCTGGTCCAGACGACGGTCAACATCACCAAGACTTTGCGTGACAATTCGGAATCGGAAAAGCTGATCCGCAAGATCGAAGATGCCAAGACCGAAAAGCTGCTGGTTAAGTTCAATCGCGACAGCGACAGTTAAACCTCGTTAACGACGTCACGGAGTTATTCGGGTTCTCAACGATTGCCTAATAACTCCGTGGTTTTCCTGCAGTGATCCAAAAGGAAAGCCCCAATGCACGACAGCCTGATGAAATCGAGGAAATTCGCGCCGTTGTTCTGGACGCAATTCCTCTCCGCCTTCAACGACAACTTCCTCAAACAGACGCTGATCTTCCTGATCCTGGCGACGATGGCGGCCGATGGTGCAGCCCTTGTGACCCTGGCCGGCGGTATTTTCATCGTGCCCTTCCTTGCCCTGTCAGCACTTGGCGGCGAACTTGCCGACAAGCACGACAAGGCGCAGATGGCCTCGCGGTTGAAATTTGCCGAAATCGGCGTTGCCGCCCTCTCCGTTGTCGGCATTGCCTTCTCGTCGATCTCCGTTCTCATGGTTGCGCTGTTCGGCTTCGGCGTCATCTCTGCGCTGTTCGGGCCGATCAAATACGGCATCTTGCCAGATCTTCTCGAAACCGCGGAGCTTCCCAAGGCCAACGCCTGGATTGAAGGCGGAACTTTTATCGCCATCCTGACAGGTACGATCGTTGCCGCGCTAGCCTTTGCCAAGGGCGACAACGTGTGGGTGTTCGGCCCGATGATGATGGCGCTCTCGATCCTATGCTGGCTTTCGGCGCGCATGATCCCGCGCATCGGCCCGCAGGCTCCGTCACTCGTTGTTGACAAGAACCTGTTGCGATCCAGCATGACACTCGTTAAGGAACTGGGCGAGGACCCCCGGGTCTTGCGATCGGCCCTGATGAATTGCTGGTTCTGGTTTGTCGGTGCCTTCATTATGTCCATGCTGCCGATCATGGTCACCGAAATCCTCGGCGGTTCGGAACTCGTTGTGCCTGCCTATCTGGCGATCTTCGCGATCTCAATTGCCGTTGGCTCGGCAGTTGCCGGCTGGATGTCGGCGGGCCGCATCGTGCTTCTGCCAGCGCCTGTCGGCACGACCATCGTCGCGCTGTTCGGGCTTGATCTTGCTTGGAACCTGTGGGGCCTGCAGTCGGCCGCGCACGCTGAAACGATCCTGGAGTTCTTCGCCGGTCAGAACACGATCCGGGTGGCGGCCGATCTCGCCGGCATGGCCATTGGCGGTGCGTTCCTCGCCGTTCCTACCTTTGCCGCCATGCAGACTTGGGCGGATGAAAAGCGCCGAGCCCGCGTCATCGGTGGTGCCAACGTGCTGTCAGCCCTATTCATCACCCTGGGGCTGGCCTTGGTCGCGATCCTGCAGGCGATCGGTGTTTCCGTACCAATGATCGTCCTTGGTCTTTCCATCATCAACGTCGGCGTCGCCTGGTTGATGCTGCGATCGCTGCCGACCAACCCATTCCGCGACTTCATCTCGATCCTCTTTCGCGCCTTCATGCGTCTGGAAGTCGAGGGCCTTGAAAACATCCGCAAGGCCGGCCGCGCGCCGATCATCGCGCTTAATCATGTGAGCTTCCTGGACGGCGCGCTGGCGCTTGCCATCACCGAAGATGAACCGGTCTTTGCAGTCGACTACAAGATCGCGCAGGCATGGTGGGTTCGGCCGTTCCTGAAAATGTGCAGGTTTCTGCCACTCGATCCAACCAAGCCGATGGCGACCCGCTCGCTTATCAAGGTCGTCCAAGACGGCAGTGCGATCGGCATTTTCCCGGAAGGCCGTTTGACGGTTACCGGTACGCTGATGAAAGTCTATGACGGCGCTGCCATGGTTGCCGACAAAACAGGCTCGATGATCGTGCCCGTGCGCATCGACGGTCTGGAGAGAAGCTATTTCTCAAGGCTCTCGGCCGGCCAGGTGCGTCGCCGGCTCTTCCCCAAGGTCAAGGTGACAATCCTTGAGCCGGTGCGTCTTGAAATTCCGGACGATCTCAAGGGGCGCAAGCGCCGTGTTGCCGCCGGTGCAAGCCTATACAAGATCATGTCAACGCTTCTGTTCAAGACGACCAACACCAACCTGACCGTGCTGGAGCGCATAATCGAGACCGCCCAGGAACGCGGAGGCAGCAAGCTTGCCGTAGAGGACCCGATCAGTGGCCCGCTCTCTTACAGCAAGTTGCTGACAGGTGCCGCCGTTCTCGGTGCGAAGTTCAAAAAGATGTTTCCCGGCGAAAAGACCCTTGGTGTGATGCTGCCGAATGCCAATGGCACCGCAGCAACCGTCCTCGGCGTCATGTCTGCAGGCAAGGTTCCCGCCATGCTGAATTTCACCGCCGGTGCAGCCAACATTCTCTCAGCCTGCAAGGCGGCTGAGGTGAAACATGTGCTTTGCTCGCGCGCATTCGTCACGCAAGGCAAGCTTGGCCCGATCATTGCCGAGCTGGAAAAAGAGGTGACCCTTGTGTGGCTGGACGATCTGCGCCAGACGATCACCACCGTCGAGAAGATCGTCGGACTTCTACGACGTTACAAGCCGCTGGCGAGACAGTCGGCACAAGACACCGCCGTCATCCTTTTCACATCCGGCTCGGAAGGTGCACCCAAGGGCGTTGTGCTGACCCATCGCAACATCCTGTCGAACGCTGCCCAGGCGGCCGCGCGCATCGATTTCCACTCTGGCGACAAGGTCTTCAACATCCTGCCGGTCTTCCATTCCTTCGGCCTCACCGCCGGAACAGTCCTCCCGCTGGTCGCCGGTGTGCCTGTCTATTTCTATCCGTCACCGCTCCACTACCGCATCGTGCCGGAACTCATCTACACGTCGAATGCAACGATCATTTTCGGCACTGATACGTTCTTGAACGGCTACGCGCGCACGGCCCATCCATATGATTTCCGGTCGATCCGCTACATTTTCTCCGGGGCCGAACCGGTCAAGGCATCAACGCGCGAGACCTATATGGAGAAATTTGGACTGCGTATCCTTGAAGGTTACGGAGTAACCGAAACCGCGCCGGTCATTTCGCTCAACACCCCGATGTTCAACCGCTCGGGCACTGTTGGCAAGATCATGCCGGGAATGGAATGGAGGCTCGATCCGGTTCCCGGCATCGATGAAGGCGGCCGCCTGTTCATCCGCGGCGCAAATGTCATGGCCGGGTACCTCAAGGCTGAAAATCCCGGCGTGATCGAACCGCTCGCAGACGGCTGGCATGACACCGGCGATATTGTGACAATCGATGAGGATGGCTTTGTCACTATCCGGGGCCGAGCCAAACGTTTTGCCAAGATCGGCGGTGAGATGGTGTCACTGGCGGCGGTGGAGGCCCTCGCTGGTCAGCTTTGGCCCGGCAACCTTTCGGTTGTCTCATCCATTCCTGACGCCAAGAAGGGCGAGCGTCTCATCCTTCTGACCGATGCACCAAGTGCCACTCGCGCTGAGTTCGCAAGCTTTGCCAAGGCCAAAGGCGCGATGGACATGATGGTTCCGGCCGAAGTGAATGTCGGCACGGTGCCGGTCCTGGGTTCGGGTAAGATCGACTTCGTTGCCGCAAGAAAACTCGCACTGTCCGGGCAGCCGTCTCTGGATGCCGCGTAGAAAGGTGCGGGCACGCGAACGGCGGTCGACGCCTGCCGTTCGCGTGCTGCAAGGTGGTGGCGCTCGCGGACCTTCATACTCCGCTTTCAAAGGTGGTCTTCCGCCGGCGCGCTAGCGCATGGAGTAACCGCCGTCATTGTAGAGCACAGAACCGGTCATGTTCCCATGGTCGAGGAGAAAAAATGCGGCGTTGACTGCTTGGTCGGTCGTCTTCTCCCTAGTCAATCAGCGAACCACAACAGAACTTGAGGGCAAGATCGCCTTCGCATCCCCCGCGGCGAGCCGCCATGCATGTCTGGTGACGGCCACCATCTATAGCCGTTCTCCCCTACAGACCGGTCGACGTATTCTTGTCGACCGGGCAAAGACTAGCCTTCTCCTCCTGCCCAAACCGCTGAACGATGGGCACAGTCACGCCTTGAAGCAACGGTGAGCCGAATATCCGGCCGGGTTCGTCACATCGGCGCCAAAGGCAGGGCTAACCCGTACCGATGGAAGATGATGGCAAGTAAAGCCAACGAGGAAGGTGAACGGCTTATCGAGAAATAGGGGCGCAAAAGCATTGCAGTTGAACGAGCGCGGTTGGATAGCCCTTGCGGAAATACCATCACAGGTTACTCTCTCTTCAGGGATTCGTTTCACGCAGTTGAACTGGGAGGGAATCAGGATGCATCGGAAGAACGAGTATTTCTGGGAAGACGAGCCCATCGAGTTTTTGCTGCTTGCATCCACGTTGGCTGGGGCAACGATCGTTGCAGCCGCCGTGATGGTCATCATGGCTTTTCTTTGAGAAATGCCGCCCGATTTTGAGCGAACGTCACACCATTATACCGGCGCTTGGTCAGAGCCCGATATGGATGGTCCAGCGCAAGCAACTCCTTGACGGATAGTGTCTCGGATTGTCGGGACTCTAGCTTAACAGCACCGATGAGCACACTCCAGGCGATCGCGTACTGTCTCGCAAGGCGCCAAGCAGCTACTTGAAGCCTTCCTCGAGCTGGCACCAGACGGCAAGTAGTGGCTGCGAGGTGCATCGTATTGCGAAGGTCTGCGCTTCCTCAACCGCAAAGACCGATCCAGCATCAGCCTTCATCCATGCTTCCCCATCGATGCATATCTCTGATGGGCTCAGCAGTACGAATGCCTTTGAGCGGGCCTGCACATTATCGGGGAACCGGGTATACGGTTCCATGAGGATCAGACAGATCCTGATGTCCGGGCGCGTCTCAAGCCCTGAAGGTCCAACCAAGACGCTGTGTGCGTGTGCTTTCGAGAAGTTTACGCTGGCAAATGGACCAGATCGGCCGCTCTTCCATACAATATGCCGGCTGAGATTGGCGAGCGCATTTGCCAAGCTCGGTCCTGGCCGGACGGATCTCTGAGCGTGGCGCACCGCTGTTTCGAATGACTGCTTGCGTTGCGCCGCTTCTTCCAGATTGAAGCTCCCTGTTCGTTCTGTGCGCTGAAGCACTTTGCCTGCAATGAAGCTCGCCGTTGGAGAAGCGTTAGACGACAACATTACGGAAGCAAAGGCATTGAGGAAGGCTTGCAACTCGTTCGGGCGACGAACCCCGCCTCGCACGACAAGCCTTGCCACCACACCGTCCTTCTCCGTCACAAGGAGGTCCGCGGAGTGGTCGGTCTTCTTACTCATTCACTCGGATCCACATCTGGCTCGTTGTCGAGATCGCTCAGGTCTTGCGATACCTGTACCAGGGGGCGTGTTAGCCACGACTGCCATCTGGAAGCAAGCCCAAGGAGCGTTTGAACTGGCAGCGTATGAATTTTACCCTCATCCAGCGTCGGATCGAACCCTTCATGCGGTCATTGCGCCGGAGCGCCAAGAACGATCATCTGCAGAGGCTCGCCTATTTCAAGAGGCCTTTTGGTCTTGAACATTTATTGTCGAGTGCCGATCTACGCTGAGTGTCAGGAGCCATTCTCATGCTTGCCGTTATCGTGTCTGTCTGCGCCTCGATTTGCGCGATCGTCTATATTCGTTACTATGCCTTGAAAACCAGGCTGACCGAAAAGTCGATCGACGAAGCAATCGCCAGAAGGCTTCAGGCTTCACCCTTGATGGCGGAGGTCCGTGATCTGCGCGAACTCAACGGCGTGATGCGAAACTTGCTTGTCGACATTGTCGAAGCGGAAGATATGAAGCCGCAGAGCGCCATCGGGGAAATCTCGCAGCAAGAGCGAAAGCGACTGGTCTCGATCAGGGAGACAAGACGCCGTGAGATCTACGCGGAGGCGCTTGTCGTTCTGCGTCAGGCAGATGTTTCAGCACCTGGAACCACCGTCGAACGAGCGCACGGCAATCAAAGGCCGAATTTTTAAAAGCCTTGATTTGATGACCCGCCGCTCCAGTCCTCGTCCAGCCGCGTCGTCAAACGATGAGCGTTGCTGCCATCACTGGCGCTACGTCCCAAAAGCGGGAAGCGCGACCATACCCCATCGCGCTAGTTTGAGGAACACCAGCGAGCCTAGGCTAGGTCAGCCTAGGCTGAACGAGCTAGTGTTGCGTCAACGCCGACCGCGCCCAAACCGAAATGTGATCGCAGTGTCGAGCCCTGATAGTCCAGCCTGAACAGTCCGCGCTTTTGCAGGAGGGGAACGACCTCTTCAGCAAACAATTTGAGCTGGCTGTTGATGATCGGCGGCATCACGTTGAAGCCGTCCGCCGCGCCGGACTGGAACCATTCCTGGATGAGGTCTGCGATTTCGTCCGGCGTGCCTGCAACCGCAAGGTGGCCACGCGCACCAGCCAATTTGCGCAACAACTGCCGAAGGGTGAGTTTTTCGCGAAGCGTCATTTCGACGTAGCCAATGACGCGGCTTCTGGATGCTTCGACACCGTTAGGATCGGGGAAGTCACCCGCGGCAAGGGGTCGATCGAGCGGAATGTTACTGAAATCATGACCGCCAAAACGGGCCGATAGTCTTGTCAAGCCGACTTCCGTGCTCGTCAAGGCATCGAGATCCTCCCAAACCTGTTCGGCTTCCTTCTTGGTCGAACCGATCGCCGCGCTGATACCAGGCAAGACCACGATGTCTTCGGGTCTGCGACCATAGGCGACGGCCCGGTTCTTCACATCCGAATAGAACGTCTTGGCGCTATCTATTGCCATGTGAGCGGTGAAAATTGCTTCTGCCCAGCGTGCGGCGAAAGACCGTCCGGTATCTGACTGCCCTGCCTGAATATAGACGGGCCGTCCTTGAGGACTGCCCGGGACATTGAGGGGCCCTTTCGTTTTATAGTGGCTACCCTCGTAGTTGGCGGGGCGCATCCGGTTCGTGTCGAGGTAACGGCCGGCTTCACGGTCATCGACGACGGCATCGGCCGGGAAGCTCTTCCAGAGCGCGTCGACAGCCTCGACGAACTCTTCGGCGAGCCGATAGCGATCGCCGTGGTCGACGTTTTGCGCAAGGCCGTAGTTGGCACCGGCTTCTGGCGCCCATGACGTGACGATGTTCCAACCCGCGCGTCCCTTGGACAGGTGGTCAAGCGTGGCGAATTGACGTGCAAGCGTATAGGGAAGGCTGTAGGTCGTCGATGCCGTTCCGATCAGCCCGATTTTCTTCGTATGTGCGGCCAGTAGGGAAAGGAGCACAATCGGCTCCAATGACCCCGACGATGCGAGACCGCTGCTGTTGCCGGCCGCGAGGGTATCGGCGAGAAATACCGCATCGAACTTGGCTTCCTCCGCAATTTGAGCAGCCTCGACATAAAGCTCAAGATCGGTGAGGGCCTTGTGGTTGGAACCGGGATGGCGCCATGCGCCTTCGTGGTGACCACGCGACATCAGAAAGAGGTTCAGGTGCAGTTGGCGTGTCATTTATCGTAGCCTTTCAAACCCTATCTGCGCTGACACCAAAGCTGGTGAGTAGCTTAGCGCGGAGATCGAGCAGTTCGGATTGATGTGACCGCCGCGGATGCGGCAGTGAAATGGCATGGTCTTCCGAAATTCGACCATCTTGCAGAACAAGAATGCGATCGGAGAGCAGAAGCGCCTCATCGACGTCATGAGTGACCAGAATGATCGTTGGCCTCTCACGCTCGACCAGGCGCATCAAAAGTTCCTGCATGCGAATCCGGGTCAAAGCATCAAGGGCGCCGAATGGCTCATCTGCAAGCAGCAGGGAAGGGGAGCGGATCAAGGATCGCGCAAGTGATGCACGCTGCTTCTGCCCTCCAGAAAGCGTAGACGGCCACACGTGAGCCTTGTCGCGCAGCCCCACCGCCTCGAGCATATCGAGCGCAGTCGCTTTTGCATCTGTGCGACGCAGTCCGAGCGTCACATTGTCGATTACCGTTTTCCAAGGCAGCAGCCTCGAATCCTGGAAGAGAACCGATGTGCTGGCGGGTACCTGAAAATGACCTTGGCTCTCGGCATCATCGTCCAGGCCCGCAAGCGCACGCAGCAAAGTCGTCTTGCCCGAACCGGATTCACCCAACAGAGAGACAAACTGTCCGTGAGGAATGTCGAGAGACACCCGGTCGAGAATGGTCCTGCCTTCGAAACTCCGCGAGAGGTTGCGAAGCGTGACAGCATTTGGAACGGGGATATGGGCATTCATGATCCGAGCGCTCTCCTGTACGATAGGGCGCGGCTTTCGATGAAACGAACGACAGCATCCGACAAAAGGCCGAGCACGGCATAGATGATGATGCCGACCACGATGATTTCCGTCTGCCCCCAGTCACGCGCTCGGTTCATCAGGTAACCGATGCCCGTTTGCGTGTTGACGAGCTCGAGCACGACCAAAGCTGTCCAACAGAGTGCAACCGCCAGCCGCAGTGACACAAAAAACCCTGGCAACGCTCCTGGCAGTGCAACATGGCGGACGAATTCGAGGCGCGAAAGTCCAAGGGTACGCGCGAGTTCGACGTGTCCGATGTCAATGCTGCGTAGGGCTGCGTGGGTATTGATGTAGACGGGCACCAAGACCGCTGTGAAGATCAGGAATACCTTCATCGGCTCGCCGATACCCAGCCAGATGATGACCAATGGGATCAGCGCCAAGGTCGGAACAGCTCTCTTGATCTGGACAATGCCATCGATCAAGGCCTCACCCGTCCTGGTCAGACCGGAAAGCAACGCAAGGATGACGCCAACAAGGACGCCGAGGAAGAGCCCCGAATAGGCGCGCGCGGCCGATGCGAGCAGGTGTGGCACCAGCGTGCCGTCTACGACCATCTCATAGCCGGTCTTCAGTGCGGTCGATGGCGCTGCAAGCGTGTAGGGTGACAGATAGCCGAGACGGGACGCCAACTCCCATCCGAAGAGAACGAGCAACGGTCCGATCAGACGCGCGCCGCGCGGTAGCTTTCCAGGAACGAGGCGGGCGGGCTTGCGCTGAGCTGCGGCTGTTGTCTCAACTTTTGCTCGCGGCTCGCGATCGCTGGCCACATATCTTCCATCAACGACGTTTGCCATCAGCTTCCACCTTCACGTGCCTGCTCGATGGTCGCATCGAAGGTATCGACAAACGAACCCTTCGCGTCGAACTGCTCCTTGAGCGAACCTGCCTGGTAGAGAATGTCGATAAGCTTCTGGTGATGCGGGATCGCCTCAGCCGACGTCTGGAAGATAAGTGGCGACTGGCCCTTCAAGATGGCATCTGTGTCTTCCGGCGAAACGCGCTGGAAATCCGAGAAATAGAACTTTGCCCAATCTTTTTCGTGCTCGTTGCTCCATTTTCCGGCGCGCACGAAGGCTGTGAGGAATCTCTTGATTTCCTCAACCTTGACCGGGTCGGCCAGCGCCTCGGGACGGGCATAAAAATAGGACGTGCTTGGCAGAAGCTTGCGTTCCTCGGGATCCAGCACCGGCGACGCCCCAACCTGTTTAACCAGTCTTGTTACGTGCGGCTCCTGGAGAACAGCGACATCGACCGTACCAGACCGGATAGCATCGGGAAGGTCTGCTACTCGCAGATTGACGAGTTCAACGTCTGAGAGCTTCAGCCCCGCGCGGTTAAGGGCTTCGATCAAGAACACCTGACGTCCAGACCCCTCGACATAGCTGACCTTCTTGCCCTTGAGCTCGGATAGCTTGTTAATGACGAGGCCGGGTCGGCTGGTCAGCCTGTACTGCGCCACTTCGCGGGTAAAAGTTCCGACGATCGGCAGCAAGGTTCCCGACGCCCGCGCCTGGATGGGCGGCGTATCGCCGACATAGGCGATATCGAGGGCGCCGGCACGGATTGCCTCGAGGATGGCAGGTCCTCCAGCAAAATTCGGAAACTCGATGTTGAAGTCGAGGTTCTTCTTCTGGCCGCTTGCCTCCAGGAGGTTGCGCACAAGTTCGCTCTGGTCAGCGACAACAAGCTTGGAAGCCGTGTCGGCAGCGGATGACGCACCAGACCAGAAGGCCGCGACAGCTCCAACGAATGCAGCCTGGAAAAGGGTTCTACGTTTCATGTCGTGCGCTCCACCTTCGATCTCAACAAACTCTCTAGGTGGAATGTACAGTACGACTATCGACTTTGTAGGGATTAGGATTTCAAGTGCACTCTCGCGAGTGTAAAACTCTTCCGACTTCGCCTGAGATGTTAGAACGCCATTCATTGCGCCACAGCGCGATCGAAGCAAAAGGACACGCGCAAAGGCGCTTTTCCGGCGTGAAAAGGCCGTCCGCCGGTTTCAAAACTTTAATCAAGGTTGAGATGAAGGCGTAACGGGCATGCACTGCGGCGGAAACTTTGGCGCAACTAAGTTGAAGCGCTCTCGTCAGAGCAAATTATAAAGTGAGAGAGCTACTGAGTATCAACCTTATCCGATTTTCAGCTGTGATAGCATTGCCAGTTGAGCTGGCTCAAGACCATGTCCCTGAGAATGTGACTGACAATTCGGGCGCCCAGGGACCGTCGAGGTATTGCCACAGATCAAGTCCCTGCACCCTGATGCCGCGACCCTGAAATCCGCTCGACAACTCGTCATAAAGCCTGTCAGCCTGCGTCCGGGATGCCTTGTTCTGGACCGTGATATGCGGTTGCCACTTTCTCATGTCCTGAGAACCAAGCCAGTTGAAAAACCGGCCTCGCAGCTCGGCCCTGACCGCTTCCAAGGCTGGGCTTTCAATGGCAAAGGCAACGCCCGCTCCAAGATGGCGAATACCTGCGACATTTGCCAGGATCGGGGTTTGGCGCTCGGCGACGGACCGAAGGTCGTGCGCGATTTGTTCAGAGTACTCCCCAGGCAGCCGGTGAAACATGGTCAGATGCGCTCGAAGGAAGTTTCGTTGCGGCGGGAAATGCGTTTGTCGCAGGAGGTCAAATGTCTGGAGATCGGGTTCGGCAATCCGGGCGGTGAGGATCAAAGGATGACGCGTCTTCAATTAAATTCCGCTCTTTGTCTTTTGGGAAGCCCGAGACTGCATCGAAGCATCATCTTGGCGGCGAAAAGGGTTCCCGCCATTTTGCTGCCAATCATCGTGTTGTGTCTGCCTGTCACAGGCTCACCACGCCAAGTTCACCAAGGACAATGTTACCAAGCACCGGGTCACCGTGGCCGAGCCGGAAAAACGCGGGGCTGCGCTTTCATGCCTTCCCACGTGCAATCTTCACCCTGTTTCTGCCGGCGTTCTTGGCCTGGTAGAGTGCCATGTCAGCTTTCCTGTGGGCTTCTGTAAGGTCTGAGGCAGAGGTCAATGAGGAGACTCCGAAACTGGCAGTGACCTTCAGTGTTGCGGGCAATCCCGGCAGCTTCATCGTGGCTGATCTCATTGTTTGAGCGAGCCCTACGGCGACGTCAGTTTCGGTATTTGGAACGAAGACCGCGAATTCTTCGCCTCCGATACGCCCAGCCACAGCCTCCTTGGGCAAATGGTAAAGCAGCTGGCGGCCAAACTCCCGGATGACGAGGTCACCGATGTGGTGGCCAAAGGTGTCGTTTATGGTCTTGAAGTGATCAAGATCGCATAGAATGATTGCATGCTTGCCATCAGGCGCGCGCGCCAGCATCGATTGAACTGTCCGCTCAAACTTCCTTCTGTTGGGAAGCCCCGAGAGCGTGTCAGTGTCTGATTCATCCCGCTGATCTGACATGATTGCGAGGATAAGAGTTGCAAGAAGCGTCAGACCGACCGCCACCACGAGCACGGCGGTCGTGCTCTGCGAGATCAGTGCATAGTCTGTGTGAACGTAGTCACGCGCCGATGCACCTGCTCCAGCAATTACCGCCAGCCCTGCCTTGGCGTAGAAATGCAGACCTGTGATCAATAGGAGGCCACCAAGAAACCTGTCGATCAGGGAGCGTTTTCGAAACGGAAGAACCGTTACAGCGCTCGTCAGGAGCACAATTGCAAACGGGGTTTGATACAGGAAGGCCTGTGGTGGCGTGCCGCGCGGAAGATCGAAGATGAGATAGGCGAGCACGACGCTCGCTCCCACAAACACGCAAGTGATCCAGCCAGGTAGCCGCTTTCCGTAAAGTTCGCCAATCCCGGTGCAAAGCATGACCATGCCGATCAGGACCGTTGAGAAGGCCCCAAGAGCCCAGAGCTTCGGCATGAAGCTATAGGCAACGAGCAGTTCGCAGATTGCCGATAGTGAAGCCACCGCGAAACCGGCGCCAATCCAAAGTGCTGGTCTACGTGAGCGGCTGTGTGCGGCCACAACAACAAACACGGCACCGAATGACGCAGCAATAATGAAGTTCACTACCAGGAGAGACGCCGCACCGTTCATCAAGCCGTCACTCTAATTTATCGCACTGCACATGAATGGACACTTTAGCTACAAAAGGTAAAAGTTTCTTTCTGAGAAGGCCGGGGACGCCGACTGCGCTTGCGGAGGCAGGCGAGATTGCACGTGCTTCGCTCGTTGCAAGGCGCATCACCGTCGCGTGTAAGCTTCGAGACCGTGCCGACCAGAATATTGACATTTGGCCTATTGTTTTCTGTGGCACTGATCGTGCAGCCACGCTCTTATGTCAGCGCGAGCGCGAGCGGAGTTGAGCATTGGATGATGCCAGACGGAGCGATGGCAGGCGCACCTTGCGGAGTCCATGCGGCGACCATGGCGATTGGTGGTCTCTGGCCACCTCTTTCAGCGCACGTCAAACCTCTCGCTTCGAGATAGCCTCCCGAGCAGCCGCGACCACGGCATCCACCGTGATACCGAACTTGCGGTAGACGTCGTCAATCTTTCCTGAGGCGCCGAAACTGTGCATGCCAACGAAACGTCCGTTAAACCCGAGATAGCGGTCCCAACTGTCTTGAACGGCAGCTTCAACCGCAACTCGAGCCGTTTCAGGACCGAGAACCTTCTTCCTGTATTCCAGCGGCTGCGCCTCGAACAACAGTCGACAGGGCATTGAGACGACTGCGGTCGGCGTTCCCTCGGCCTGGAGCGTTTTTCTAGCCTCAACAGCAAGATGAAGTTCCGAACCGGTCGCCATGATCGTCAGTTGACGCTCTCCGCCTTCTGCTTCGAAAAGAACGTAGCCGCCTTTCGCGCACCGGTTCTCGTTTACTGGCTCTCTACGCAGTAACGGCATCGGTTGCCGCGACAAAGCGATCAACGCTGCTTTGCGAGGGGCATCAAGGATTGCCTCCCAACATTCCGCCGTCTCGATCGGGTCACCGGGGCGATAGACGGCAAGGTCGGGAATTGCCCGGAGTGCCGATAGATGCTCGACAGGCTGGTGGGTGGGGCCGTCCTCGCCTAAGCCGATAGAATCGTGCGTCATGACGAAGATCGAGCGTATCTCCATCATGGCGGCCAGGCGAATGGCCGGTCGAGCGTAATCTGAAAACGTCAGGAACGTGCCACCGTAAGGGATCAAGCCTCCGTGAAGCGCAATACCATTGATCGCTGCGGCCATGCCATGCTCACGAACCCCATAATGGATGTAGGAGCCCGCGTACTGACCAGGTGCAACCTCGACCTGCGACTTGGCTTTCGTGTTATTTGATGGCGTCAGGTCGGCCGATCCTCCGATCAGTTCCGGCAGGGCTTCCGCCAAATGATCAAGGACGATGCCGCTCGCCTGGCGAGTGGCCAACTCCTTTTCGCTTGCCCCCAGTTCCTTCTTGGCGGCGTCTATCGCCTTACGCCACTCGTGCGGCAGCTCGCCTTTCATTCGGCGCTCGAACTCCGCGCGGGTTTTCTCACGCGTGGTCTGGACGCGCACGGCCCAGGCCATCCGCTCGTTCTTTCCCTTTGCGCCAATCGCGCGCCAAGCTTCAAGGAGCTCATCTGGGATTTCGAAGGGCGGCGACGACCAATCCAGGAGTTTTCTTGCGCCCGCAATCTCGTCTTCGCCCGGCGCATCGCTGTGCGCCTTCTGGGTTCCAGCCTTGGTTGGAAAACCAAAGCCGATGATGGTCTTACAGGCAATCATTGACGGACGATCGGCCACCTCTCGCGCTTCGATGATCGCTGCACGGATGGCATCGGTATCGTGTCCGTCGATCTGCTGAACATGCCAGTTGGCCGATCTGAACCGCGCGTTATGGTCGTCAGACTCGGCCAGGCTGGTCGCACCGTCAATGGAAATCGAGTTGTCGTCCCAAAAATAGATAAGTTTTCCGAGTTTCAGATGCCCGGCAAGTGCGATGGCCTCCTGGCTGATGCCCTCCATCAAGCAACCATCGCCATGGAAGACGTAGGTATAGTGGCTCGAAAGGTCATCACCAAATGTCGCGTTCATGATGCGCTCGGCCAGCGCCATCCCGACACCATTGGCCAACCCCTGTCCGAGCGGTCCGGTCGTCGTCTCGATACCTGTCGCGTGGTGGTACTCTGGATGCCCAGCTGTTCTCGACCCGATCTGGCGAAAATTCCTGATTTCGTCGATGGTCATGTCCTCATAGCCGGTGAGATACAGAAGGCTGTAGAGCAGCATCGAGCCATGGCCGTTCGAAATCAGGAACCGATCGCGGTCGTACCAATACGGATCCTTGCTATCGAACTTCATGAATTCAGAAAACAGCACCGACGCGATATCAGCCATGCCCATCGGCATTCCGGGATGGCCGCTCTTGGCTTTTTGAACCGCATCCATCGAGAGGAAGCGAATACAATTGGCGAGCCTGCGCAGATGCTCGTCTCGGGGTTTTGGTACCGATTTCTGAGCCTCAGACATCCTGATACTTCCTCTTCTTGGAAACCGCTATTTCGAAAGCCGCAAGCGCGGAAATCACCTCTGTAATTTCTGCGCAATGACCGCCCGGCACGTGTGGACGAAAGTCATCAACACGTACCTAGCGCCTCACCACGAAAGACAACCCGCGCGCCACCCGCACCCGTGCTAATGGCCGGGTTTGCCGGCTTGATGGCGATCACGAATTCGTTCATGGCGATGGAGGTGACGATTTTGGAGGTATTCGGTTGCCGGCAATTGCGTTTCGACGCTGCCCAGTGTTGAGGATGAAGGTCATGCACATCTTGCCAATCCGCGCGTGAACACCCCAGCCATCGAATGCGGGGGGGTCAAACGAAGTATTCTTTCATCTATCGAGCGAGAACCAACCTACAGCCCACAGCGAGGGCAGGCCGACGCCGCTTTGCACGCCAGGGTGAGGTCGATCATAGCCTTGCGGTGGTAGATGGCATCATGTCTGCGCGGGATTGCGTGATGCGGCCACCCAAGCAATCGATTGCTCTTCACGCAGCGACATCTTCATTGGCGCGGCTTCATCGCCGGACGCGCAATGATAGAAGAACTGACGGCGAGAGAGATTTTTTATCCCCACGCGGATTGGCGAAACGCTTTGCCTTCGCTTTCGCTGGCGTCCTTGGCTACTCTTGCATTTCGTGATCTCGAGAGCATCCACTATGACAAAATCCCTGCATTTGACTGCCTTCATGCGCCCGGTGAGCCTTCACACGGGAGCATGGCGCTACCCCGGATCGTTCGCTGACGCCAATTTCAACTTCGGACATATCAAGTCATTCATTCAGAAGCTTGAAGCGGCAAAGTTCGATGCCTTCTTCATGGCCGACCATCTGGCACTTCTGAACATGCCGATCGATGCCCTTGCGCGCAGCCAGACCGTGACGTCCTTCGAACCATTTACCCTTCTTTCCGCCCTGGCTTCCGTGACAGACAAGATCGGCCTGGCTGCCACGGCGTCGACCACTTTTGACGAACCCTACCATGTGGCACGTCGTTTCGCCTCGCTGGATCATATAAGCAATGGTCGTGCCGCCTGGAACATCGTGACGACGTCAAATCCCGACGCAGCCAGCAATTTTGGATTGGCTGAACACGTCGAGCACGGCGAACGCTACGCCCGGGCGCGCGAGTTCTTCGATGTCGTAACCGGGTTGTGGGACAGTTTTGCTGACGATGCATTCATCCGCGACCAGCAAAGCGGCATCTTTTTCGATCCAAAGAAAATGCACGTTCTTGATCACAAGGGAGAAGAGTTGAGCGTGCGGGGCCCCCTCAACATCGCTCGCCCCATTCAGGGCTGGCCTGTGATCGTCCAGGCTGGTCAGTCGGAACCTGGTCGACAGCTTGCGGCAGAAACTGCGGAACTGGTTTTCTGTTCACCGCGCGACCTTGCATCAGCTAAACTTCTTTATGCCGACATAAAGGGCCGCATGCAGGCTGTGGGCAGAGATCCTGGCCACCTGAAAATCATGCCTGCAGCACTCATCGTGATCGGAAACACTGTCGAGGAGGCCCGGGAAAAGCGCGCCAGGCTTGACGGTCTCGTCCACTATGAGAGCGCAATTGCCTCCCTCTCAATTGCATTGGGTCATGACGCTTCGCAGTTCGACCCGGACCAACCTCTCCCGGAGATCCCTGACACGAATGCCAGCAAGACCGGGCGGGCGCAGGCGCTGCGCCTTGCAGAAGAAGAGAAATTGACAGTTCGCCAACTTGCCCAGCGCTACGGGGGCTATGCCGGGCTCGCTTTCGTCGGTACGCCGCAATCCATCGCTGATGAAATGGAAATATGGCTTGGCGAGCAGGCTGCCGACGGCTTTACGGTGGTATTTCCTTATCTCCCACAAGGCCTCGACGATGTCACGCAACAACTTGTTCCCGAGCTGCAGCGACGCGGTATCTTCCGCCACGACTACGAGGGGTCCACTTTGCGTGACCATCTGCAACTCCCGCGACCGGCAAACCGGTTCTTCGCATGAAGCCGGGCCGTCGGGCCGGATGCAGCGCGAAGCTCGTACAGCCAACTAGGCTGTGCTTGCAACGCCGGCAGACCGGCGCAGACCCTCAAACCGAATTGTCGCCAACGATCCCCTGACGAGTGAACCGTTCATGCCGTCGCATCTACTTCGCTAGACATTCTGATCCGCTAGCTTCAGCGACCCGCAGCAGCGAATTTCCGTCAATCGCTTTGGCGTGCTGGACGACAAACGCAGTTCTCATCTTGTGGAAAAGCAGGGATTCCAAGCGTATTTGCACTTCGATGGAATGACAAGGCTGGATCAAAGTGGAAGGATTCTCTTTCTTAGGAAAGGATCAACAATGACCACCACCAATGAAATCGCCGACAAGATTGCTGCGGAACATGGATTGACCAAGGTTCAGGGCAAGGCAATCGTCGAATATGTCTTCGCCGCAATCACTGATGCAGCATCGTCCAATGCCGAAACATCAATTCCCGGATTTGGAAAGTTCAAGGTGAAGGATACGCCTGAACGCGAAGCCCGCAATCCATCGACCGGTGCGACCATCAAGGTTGCAGCCGCTCGGAAGCTGACCTTCCAACCGGCCAAAGCCCTAAAGGAAGCTCTCAACAAGTAGCCAAAGATTGCAGCCACAACGATCGAAGTGGCGGCTAAGACCCGACATTGTCTGTGGTCGCCCCGTACTACGGACGACCACAAGAAATACGCGGTCATTTGTCGCGTTGAGCGAACCGACGAGAACCCGCGGCCGTCATCTGTCGGCCGGGGGTATGGGTTTTCAGACGGATCAACCAGAACCCGGCGAAACGCTCTCCTCCTTTTCATCTGGAAGCGATCCACTACCGGGCGTTTTCGATCTGTCCACAAGCTCCTTCTTGGCGTGAGGACCGGCAGCTGGATTATCGCTGCCGTCAATTTCCTCCTGCACGCCTTCGACGGCTTCACGTGCCTTCTTGTCTTTGTTCATTCATCACCTGTATCTTATAGACCTGTCATTGCGTGAGTAACTGGTGCTGGCAACAGATCTAGTCGATCCCGTAGGGCACTTTCGCGGATGGTGTCTCCATCTCGCCGGCCCGGTGCTTTCGTGTCCGACCATTGGCAGCCAAAAGCATGTCCAGCTCACTCCAGGAACGGCTGAAGCGACTGAGAAGACGCTCCGCTTGGCCCTCGGACACTCCGTATGCGCGGGCAACGTCTGATGTCGAACTGACAATGTCGTCGCGGTTGTCCGTCATGGCAGTGGTCCACCTTGTTCGGCAGATCCCGCCAATGCTTGATAGTGATCCGTCAAGTCATCGGGTACTGCGCGCCTGTTGCTTCGATGTCGAGAAATAGAACGGCCTCGTTGGCTCAAGGTTCCGTCACCATGGACTGCGCCCCAACAAGGCACCTTCAGCCCGACAACGGCTGGGCAACAGGTTGCAGATAGCCGAACATTGGTCACCGTTCGGTGGAGCTTAACCCAATTCGACCGCCGGCAGCCACGTCCTACTTCTTGCGCTGGGCCATCTTCACTTCCCATTGACGATACTGCTCCGCAATCATCTTGCGTCTCCCATCCTTGGCCTGATCCCGCGCCATCTCGACGGCCTTTTCGCTCCTGGATCGAACCTTGACCGTAGAGTGAAAATGCCATTCGACGTTTTCAGGGGTGAAGCCCAGATCCTTGGCCTTTAGGGAGAGATACCGTCGTCCGGGATTGGTGGGTGTTGCGTGCTCGAGGTCGTCAACAAAGTTCTGAAAACTCGTTTGCCATCTATCGCAAACATGTTGGCCAGACGCCAGCATGTCAAAGTACTGATCTCTTAAAAATTGTATTTTGGACATGCCGCGGATGTGGTGATCGCGTCCAATCAGATCAAGTCGCCATCCCGCTCCGGGCAAGCCGTCCTACTTGCGCTGTTGGGGTAGCAAGAGCGACCGATCTGGAAACCGGAGCCTTGCAATGCGCCTTTGATCCAAGTGCTGGCCGGTCGGCAGATGCAGTGCAGTCCAGGCAGACGAGATGGTCCGATGATATACAGATGCCGCGCGCGGTTGCATGCCCACCTTGTTCGTACCAGTGTGGTTTTTAGCACGAACTTTATGCTTTCCGTTAACTGTAGAAAAACAGGACAACTATATTTAACCACTCATTTGTTATTGGAGCGATAGCGTCCCATCGCAGCACAGGCGGAGGATCGCATGCGGAGTTCCAATCCCGAAATGACCCGTTTTTCGGGACAGCAATTTACGAACCGCGTCGTCTACCCCTTGGCCGGCATCATGCTGGTGATGATAGTCGTGGTAATTGGCTTCCTGGTGGCGTCTGCCCATCAGCAAAATCGACTGTCGGTTCAAGGATCCACCCGGCTCGCTACGACGGCACTGCAAGTTAAGGCGCGCGAAGTCGGTCGCAACCTTCGTGACTATACAATTCGACCGGACGTCTATGACCATCTTCATGGAGGGATTGATCTCGGATGGGCCGTCACAGAAGGGAACGTCGGTGCCAATATCCGCAACGACCTGGGCTATGAGATGGTGTTCGTCGTGGCCCCTGGAGACAAGACGATCTACGCTCTTATCGATGGCGTTCCGACCAAGGCCGACGCCCTTGAGGTGATGCCTCGCGGTCTACGCGACCTCCTGCATGTGGCAGCAATTCAACCGGATCCAACGACGAGCCTCATCAAGTCCGGCAACGACATCTACGTGGTCGCCGCCAATGGAATCCTTCCCCCTTCAATCGATCGCGCCAGCATCAATCCGCGCGAATTGACGATGCTGGTCTTCGCCAAGCGACTGGACCAGAAGTTTCTCGACAGTATGGGTCATGACTACCTGCTCAGCGACCTTTCCATCTCGCTCGACAACGAGAATTCAAAGGATGCCTTCATTCCGCTGATGACACAAAACAGGATGTATCTCGGCACGATATCATGGGCTGCGCCAAAGCCAGGCACCCAACTTCTCAACTTCATCATTCCACCGCTTGCTGCCGCGCTGCTCATCCTGGCAACATTCTCAATACTGGTGGTCCGCAACGCGCGCAGATCGACCAACGCCCTTGAGGCGTCGGCATCACGGGTAACCCACCTCGCTCATCACGATGCGCTCACGGGTCTACCAAACCGCGTTCTATTCCGCGAACACTTGGACCTGGCCCTTTCCCCGGCCGTGTTCAATACCTCTCCAGTGGCGGTGATTTGTCTTGATCTCGATAATTTCAAGGAGGTCAACGACAGCCTTGGCCATGCCGCCGGGGATCAACTGCTTCAGCAGGTTTCGCAGCGCTTGCAGGCCTGCGTCAGCCATAACGACACGGTAGCGCGCCTAGGTGGCGATGAGTTTGCGGTCATCCAGATCGGAACAAACCAGCCGCATGACGCGGAGGAACTAAGTCGAAGACTGATTGAAAGCATCCGCACCCCCTTCGTTGTCGATGACCAGACCCTCCACATCGGGGTCAGCATAGGCATAGCCTTGGCCGATACCACTAACGGCATACCAGAGCGACTGCTGAAGAATGCCGACATTGCACTCTATCGCGCAAAGCAAGGCGGGCGAGCGACATACAGAATATTTGAAGCCCAGATGGACGCCGAACTCCAGGAACGGCGCGGCCTCGAATATGACCTGCGACAGGCCGTCTTGAAAAACGAACTGGAACTCCATTACCAGCCACTCATCGACTTGGAGCAGCACACTGTTGCCGCCGTGGAAGCGCTGGTCCGCTGGCGTCATCCAACGCGCGGGCTTGTTTCTCCGGCAGACTTCATTCCAATGGCGGAAGAGACTGGCCTGATCGTGGCAATTGGTGAATGGGTCCTAGAAACAGCGTGCAGCGAGGCCCTGAAGTGGGATCGATTGCGCATCGCCGTCAATCTCTCGCCAGTGCAATTCAAAAATCATGAACTCGTCGAGACTGTCCGGCAAGTTCTGCAACGGACAGGCCTGGAGCCTGAACGTCTGGAGCTCGAGGTCACCGAAAGCATTCTGATCAACGATACCGCCGCAGCTTTGGAGATCTTGAATGGTCTGAAAGCACTCGGCGTGAAAATTGCCATGGATGATTTTGGAACTGGCTATTCGTCGCTCGGCTATCTGAATTCGTTCCCCTTCGACAAGATTAAGATCGACAGGTCGTTTATTGGAGACTTGACCGACACGGAAAAGTCGGGAGCGATCGTCAAGTCGGTGATCGGGCTCGGGCAGAGCCTCAAGATGGTGACAACGGCCGAGGGCGTTGAAACATCCGAGCAGGCCGCGTTCCTGCGGGAGCAGGGGTGTGACCAGGTCCAAGGGTTTTATTTCAGCAAACCGGTTGTTGCGACCGAGCTTTCGGCGTTCATCAGGAATTGGAACGCTTCGAGCGCGCGCGAACACATGCATACGGAAGCCGCCGCTTAACACTGGATCTCAAACGGATCGGCATCTGCAGAAATTGGCTTTACGCAGCCCCGCCGTACCGGCGCGGCGCTTGTTTGCCCGCTTCCCCAAGCTTTGTCCCACAGGGATCGAAGTCGCAGGGGGCCTCTCATCCGTTTCGCGGCGCTAAACCAGGTGCCGCCCTTGCCGACACGACGATCTCCGCCATCTCTACGATGACTTATCGGAGATCGCTGTTTGAACACACTGCTTGACCCCTTCCTTTCACGATTTGACCTGGTCGCTCATCTGCTTGTGCTCCTGGTCGCCTATATTCTGGCGCTGCCAATCGCTTGGGATAGAGAACGAAACGAACGAAGCGCCGGCCTTCGAACGTTTCCGCTTGTCGCAATTGCGGCCTGCGGCTTCATTCAGGCCGCCGAAACTGTTACAAACGGCAACCCCGAAGCCACAGCGCGGATCGTTGAAGGTTTGATCAACGGCGTCGGCTTCATCGGCGGTGGCGCAATTCTCGTCGGCAGAGCAAGCATTCGCGGAACAGCAACTGCTGCAAGTCTTTGGGCAACAGGAGCTATCGGCGCTGCCGTCGGTCTTGGCGCTTACGACATAGCAATTGTACTTTCCGCGATGACCTTCTTCACGCTCCGGTTCATGACGAGCTTCAAGACAGAAGCAAAAGATGCAATCTCGGAACCGGAAACGGGTAAAAATCCGCCCGACGTCACGCCTTGATTTGTCGCTTTCTCGTGACGTCACCGGCACGAAGACGCAAGGCAAGTCGACAAAGATCTCATCCAACTTGGATGCATTGTGCGCCAGGCCCAACGAACGGAGTTTCCTAGTCGCCTAAGCCCAGCCTTTGGAAAAGCTCTGCCGGTGCGCCATACGCTGCCAATTGCTCAGCCATCAAGGATTGCATGCGCGCTCGCTGACCTTCTTCCGCTGTCCACAGATTGGTCACCTGATGAGGGTCGAGGCGACGATTATAGAGCAATGGCTCGCTATCCAGTGTCCTTCGATCTCCAGGTCCGTCAGGTGAGATCGGGATTTTCCACTGAGGCATCGAAACCCCCGGAATGAAATTGCCGTGGCCGACCGCACGATCTTGAGGTTCGATCGTCGTCGGTATCATAGTCGAATAGGCATGCAGCGGCTTTGTACGGTCAGGCGGCTGGATGAGTGTCCATTCGCCATCCGTACAGCACAGACCTTGGCCAAATGTCCCGTAGATGACGGTCTCGCGCGCGCTCGAAACATCACCGGCGAGGAGAGGAACAAATGACTGCGAATGCGATTGCGCCGGGCGCACCACACTGGCCATTTCGAGGACAGAGGCGAAGATATCGACAGTCGATGTCAATGACCTCACGCTTGCGCCGTTTCCTGGGAATTCGGGGTGCCACACCAACAGGGGAATGTTTGCGTGGCTGTCAAAATGTGGAAACTGCTTGCCGTAGCCGCCACGCTCACCGAGGTCGTGGCCGTGATCCGTGGTGACGATGACCGCCGTATCCTTCCAGAGAGCGAGGTCGTCCATGGTTTCCAGAAGCTTGCCGAACCAGTGATCTGTCATCGTGAGTTTCGCGCCGTATTGTGAGCGAACAAACGCGAGTTCCTCCGATGACGCCTGTGCGAAGAATTCCGCTTGGCGAGCGGCATCCTGATATGGCGGCCACAATGTGAAGCGGTCTCGAACGGAAGCGTCGCCATAAAGGGACGCGTATGGCTCTGGAACGTCGAATGGTTCGTGGACGTCAAACGACTCCACCTGAAGGAAAAAGGGCCTTGGGGTCCTGGGTTTCTTCAACCAGTCTGCGGCTGCAGTCATCACCTTGGCAGGGAAGAAGTCGGTCTCGTCTTTAAACCCGCGAACGTTCGAATAATACCTGTGTCCGTAACCAGGCCGCCATTTTTCGATGTTCCTGACCCAGGCTGGCAATTCTTCCTCTGGCACCAGGGGTTCCCAGAAGTCCAGCTCATGACCCCGTACGAATTCGGCTCCCTGGAAGCTCTGAATATAGCCGTTGGCTGACTCTTCCCAGTAATGATAGTGATCGGTTACGATCGCTGTCGTGTACCCCGCCGCCTCGAGCAATCTGGGCAAGCGAAGGTCGAAGGGTTCGAGCGGCCCCCAGGGCCGCCACTGCATGCCGCTAAATCCAGCGAAGATCTCGCGCCGCGCCGGCATACAGGGAAGACTTCCAACAAAGTGATTATCGAACCGCAGTGCTCTCTTTGCGAATGCGTCAATGTTGGGTGTTGCGAACTCGCCACCCCCATATGCCGAAAGGGCACCGCGGTTGACGCTGTCGATCAGCACAAGGATGATGTTCATGGCATACCTTCAAAGACATTGAGTGGCGAACTGGCCGCTAGAGCTTGACTGCTCCAGCCGCGAGGTCGGAGACGAGTTTTCGCTGCAGGAACATGAAAAGGATGAGCGTGGGCAAGGTGGAGATGACTGAGGCAGTCATCACCAGATTCCATTGTGTGGTGTACTCGCCAAAAAAGCCTGCCAGCCCGACGGGTACGGTCTTCTTTTCGTCCGATGTCATCAGGGTGAGAGCGAAAAGGAACTCATCCCAGCCAGACACAAATGCGTTGACAGCGACCGTCACAACGCCCGGCCAAGCGATCGGGAGGATCACCTTGAAGATGATCTGCAACGTTGACGCGCCATCGAGCTTGGCAGCCTCGTCCAGGTCTTGCGGGATTGTATCCAGATAGCCCAGCAGCAGATAGATTGCGAAGGGCAGGTTCATCGCGGTGTAGGAAAGCACCAAACTGATCGGATTGTCGATAAGCCCAAACTTGAGAAACATCGAATACAGGGGTGTGATCAGGATTACGTAGGGAAAGAGTTGCGTGCAAACGACCAGCAGGAGAAGCACGCCGCGACCCTTGAAGTTGCGGTTGCGCGAAAATCCGTAGGCTGCGATCAGAGAGATGGTGACAGCTGCAACCGTCGAAATCGAACATATGATGATGCTGTTTTTCAGATACGCAGTGAACGGGGAATTCTCGAGCAAAGCGTAGTAGTTGTCGAGCGTCACAGTGGTAAACAGGCGGAATGTCCGCGTGAATATTTCCCGGTCTGGGCGAAAGGAAATCAGCACCACCCAGATGAACGGGAAGGCAAGAACAAGCAGCAAACCTACGCCGAAAATAACTGTAACCAGATCTTTGGCCAAACGCGCATGAACGCGATGATTGCTTTGGGCGTGCATCATGTCGCCCCCTTGCCTTTGCGCGAGAGCAGAGCAAAGTAGCCGAGTGCAAAGGCGAACATGATGACGCTCATCAGGACACCGATCGCAGCACCTTCCCCGACGCGGTAGTCCACGAACGACACAGTGTACATTTTGGTCGCCAAGACCTGCGTGTAGTCCCCAGGACCGCCGCGCGTCGCCAGCCACACATAGACGAAGTTGTTGAACGTCCAGATCGTTGTTAGGAGTGCGACCACCGCAATGACGGGCTTCAGCATCGGCAGGACTATCCGCATGTGGATTTGAAACTCCGACGCGCCGTCGATACGAGCGGACTCCTTCAGCTCCTTGGGTATCGATTGCAGCGCCGCAAGGAAGGTGATGATCACGAAGGGAAGCTCCCTCCAGATTAGCATAGCCTCGATGGCGCCCCATACTGTCGACGTTCTCGACAGGAAAGGGATGCCGCGCTCGATGAGCCCCATAGACAGAAGCAACTGGTTTACCGCGCCATAGCGCGGATCCAGCAGCCACTTCCACGCTGCCACTGCGACAACGGGTGGGGTAACGAAGGGGACCAACACTAAAGAGCGAACAAGCCAGCCAAGCCGCCACCTTTTGAAAACCTCGGCATTCAAGAGAATGGCTAGCCCTAGTCCGAACACCAGACGAAGGACGACCGTGACAAGCGTTTGCATGACGGCCGTGTTGAAGAAGGCCGCGGCCAGTCCGCCGCCCGTCAAAACAGCCGCGAAGTTGGCAAATCCGACCCACTGGTTGGACTGCCCCAGGTCAAAGAGGCTTACGTTCTGGAAACTGAGGGCGATGTTATAGAGTGCGGGCCCCGCAAAGAAAAATGCGAGAACCAGCATCGCGGGCAACACCAAGGCGTAGGGCTCGAGTGCGGGAGGCAGAAAACCCATTGTCACCCTGGCCGATGGTCCCCTTCGATCGGACATCCAGACAGCCATGGACCTAGCCTTTGTCGCGAGCAAGCAGTTCGTTCAGCTGCTGGATGATCGCAGCGGCTGCTTCTTCGGGATCACGTTGACCGGAAAATACAGCTCCGAACTCGCGGTTCACCAGCGCGGTCATGCTGGAGACGGGGATCGGCGAAGAGATGTAGCGTTCGAACGTCTGTGCTACCGGCAACATCTGGACATAGCCCTGTTCGGATGGCGGGAACGCCAATTTGGATATGAGCGACTTCTGTGCGGGATACTGATTATAGGTCTTGAACGTCTCGGGACCGGTCAGGTACTGGATGAACTCCCAGGCCTCCTTTGGATGCTTGCTGTTCGGATTGATGCCGAGCGCGCGGCCGCCGAGGTGAGAAATCCGCTTGGCAGAACCCTTTGGGATCGGTGCGGTCAGCAGTGGCTGTTCGGACTGCTTTTCTGCTGCCCTGAAGGTCTGCGGTGGAAAGAAAGTGATGGCACAATCGCCTCGCCCCAGTCCACCTACCAATTCGGGATCACCCCAGGCATTGACGGTGATGAGGTTCTCCGGTGATGTGCCCTCGACGAAAAATCTGTTGAAGTAATTGATCGCTTTCACAAGCTCTTCGGGCGTGACCGAAACCTTCCATTTGCCAGCATCGTCCTGGTCGACGAAGGTCGCTCCATTGCTCCATAGGTAATAATTTGCCAGGATCCACATTCCACTGTCGGGAGAACTCCCTGCGGGGAAACAGAACCCATACTGGTCAGCGTTCCCGCCGCCGACTGCCGATAGCTTCTTCGAGGTCTCGGCAAGAGCGTCCCAACTGTCAGGGAAATCCGTCACTCCTGCCGCCTTCAGCAGGTCTGGACGATACGCCATCGAGAAAGTATCGGCCGTCCAGGGAACGCCGAACACCTTACCATCCATCGTGGCAAGATCGAGGGCCAGAAAGTCCTTCATCCCTGCGCCAGGGCTCTTTTCGGCGATCAACGGATCGAGTTCGAGCAGGAGCTTGGATTTTGCGAGATCGCGAGTCCACACGAATGCCAACTGCTGCACGTCCGGTCCAGCGCCTGCTGGCACTTCGCGTGCCAGCTGAGCAAGCGTGTCGCCACCCGACATCGTCTGCAGCTTGACCTGAATTTGCGGGTGACCAGCGTTCCAAGCGTCGACCGCGGCAACGAGGCCCTGGATCTCGGTTGGCGGATCGAACTGACGAAATGTGAGTTCTATCTTTTCCTGCCCGGCCGAATACCCCGCCGAAATGATTACGCTCAGCGCGGTGGAACAGAAAACCATGGCTATGCGGTTTTTGAGCATATGCTTCCTCCCAATACCCCGATTAGATACTTTTGCCATCGGCCGCTAAACCACGCTCGCGTAAGGACGGCGGTCACGCAGCAAAATTTTCTTCAGCAATTGCATTCACTTAACGGAATTGCTGCAACTGCGAATAGTCTACTTATTCAGTGCAGAATATAGCGCTTGGGCTTCCCGTCAAATGCAAACATGCTATACGTTATGCATAAATTGCATGGGAGAGTGATGTGAAGGAGCTTCGGCAGTTTGTAGAAGTTGCAAACCAGCGATCGATATCAAGCGCAGCAAAGCGGCTGAACATCTCGCAGCCAGCCTTGTCGCGCGCGATCCGCCAGCTTGAAGCGACCTATGGGGTGCCACTTTTCATGCGCACGGGGGTCGGGGTGGAACTGAGCGCCTACGGCTCGGCACTTTATAGCCGTGCGGTTCAGATACTGCCGGCTCTGGACGAAGCTCGCGACGAGATTGAGCACCTGCAAGGACGGACCAAGGCCGTCATTCGGATTGCCACGGGAGATCTCTGGGGGCTCGTCATCCTTCCTCGCGTCATTCGAGAGTTCGGCAAGACCCACCCGGACGTTCTCGTTGAAGTGAAGATAGCCGATGATGGAAGCCGTTTCGAGGGCCTGCGCCGCGGCGTATACGACTTGGTTTTCGGCACTTTGAGTTACAAGTATCAGGCTGTAATGCAGGTCGAGTTTGAAACCTTTGTCCGTCAAGGAACCTTCGTTTACTGCGATCAGCATCATAAACTCGCGAACTCGACCGCCACCGATGTTGAAGCACTTCTTCAACAGCGATGGATCAGTCCAGGCTACGGCGATGAGGATGGTCCTAACGTTTTGAAGACCTTCGTCAGAGACTTTGCGGTGAGGGCGGATTCGATGCCACAGGCTCTGCTGGTGTTGCGTGGTTCCCCTTATCTGATGGCGGCATCAAGTGGGTTCCGCGAACTCTTCAGGACACTGGGTATTGTGCACGTCGACGTAGGTGACTACGGCGGCGTTCAAGGTTCTGGCGCGATCTACGCTCCGCCTGCGATCGAAAAATCTGCCATCAGGGACTTTCTGAGACTTGTGAGGTCTGAGGTGACCCTGCTTGAACTTCCTGTTGTGGAAGTGGAAAAGGGTTAGTCAAGCGACCCTTTCGCGCCTGCGTGTCGACAACGCGCGACGACGCATCCGCCTTGCTTTTAGCGGCTGCGCGCGTGGTAGACCGATGCTCTGGCGAAAAATTGCGGTCAGAAGGCCACATTGCGTTGCAAAAGCGCCAATCTCGCTTTCAACCAAGCCACCAGGCCCTCGTGGCCTTGCCCTGAATGCTGCCAAACCGATCGGGATCGAACGTTCTACTGGATCTGTAACGTCCTTGGGGGGCCCGCCGCGATGATCCAACTAAAGACAGCGATCGTGAGCTGCCTGATCAGACTGCGCTCGGTGGGAGGCCGCCGTTCGCGCGGAATTGCCTGAACGCGGCCAGTGACTGGATTGACCGGCCATTATCTATCGCCGCAAGGTCGAGGATGACGGCGTTGGCAACGGTCATCGGCACAACGAGAGACTGGGATTCGCCGGGCTGCCCTCGTGAGGCAAGAATCTGATAGTGCGGAGAGGGCTCCATTCTTGCGGCCTGCAGATCCGTTAACGCCAGAACCTTTACACCGCGCGCAGCCGCAGCCTTGTGCACATTGTCAACGAGGTTCGGTACTTTACGAAATGCCAAAAGCCACAGCACGTCACCGTCTCCAAGCAACGTCATGACTTCTGCAAGCTGATGGATCCTCGATCCGAGATCAATCGCGTCATAGCCAGACCGTGCCAGCCTCAAGGCAATTAGGGAGCTTAGCGAGCTCGCATGACCGCGTCCAAATACAAAGATGCGCTTCGCATCCCTCAGCGTTTCCGAAAAGCGACGTATGTCTACATCGGATGCACTGCTTTTGAGGCTGTTCAAAGCGGCGATCTCGCTGTCGATCAACGAGGAAAGGGCACCGCCATTTTCCGCCTTCATCAGTCTTGCCGCCATGCGTGCGGCTGAACTTTCGAAATCGTTCCCACCATCAGTCAGGCTCGTTCGAAGGAAGTTGCGGAACTCGGGGTAGCCCTTGAACCCAAGACGGCGAGCCAGACGGACGGCGGATGCAGGATGTACACCTGCCCGTGTCGACACGTCCTTTCCGTTTTCCATCGCGGCGCGAAGAGGGTCGCGCACCAGCACGTCGAGAAGCCGGGTATCGGCGTCGGTGAGTTGGCTGGAGTACCTGTTGATCAGGTCGCTCAAGGCGAATGCCGTCGTCTCGGTGTTGTCGGTCAATGTGAAAACTTAGCCTTCGTCAGGATCATGTTGCCTGCAATATCGACACGTTTTCCGCTCTTGTCATCGAAGACAAGCGCTCGTTCGGTGTCAATGCCCAGCCAGCAGTTGCCGCCTGGCAACCGCCCGCCAGCGCGTGACACAATGACAGTCGCCCTCCCGACCGGCGTGTCGCAGTGAGCGATAAGGTCCGATCCAGTAAGCTCGGTCATCGTGACAATGGCGGGCAGGGCGACGCCATCGGGCCTTTCCGCGTGCAACGAAAGCATTTCCGGACGCAGACCGAGCGTCATTCCTTCCCTCGCCACCCCAAGCGCAGAAGCAGGCATGAAATTGATAGGCGGGACGCCGAGAAAGCTGGCGACGAAACGGTTCTCCGGTTTGTCATAAATGACATCGGGTCTGTCGAGCTGCTGTAAATGACCGTCTTTCATGACCGCAACCCGATCAGCCATGGACAGTGCTTCCGTCTGATCGTGCGTGACGTAGACTGTCGTCGCACCAAGCTGGCGATGAAGCTCCTTGAGCTCTGCTCGCATGGTTATTCGAAGGGCGTTATCGAGATTGGAGAGCGGCTCGTCCATGAGGAATATCGACGTTTCGCGCGCCATCGCACGGCCCATGGCTACCCGCTGTCGCTGGCCGCCCGATAGTGCACCTGGCTTTCTTTCCAGAAACTGATCCAGTTGCAGCGTCCTGGCGACCGCTTCGGCACGTGCATTCCGTTCGGCCTTCTTGATCCCACGCAGTTCGAGCCCGAATGCAATATTCTCGCGGACGGTCATATGCGGATAGAGCGCATAGTTCTGGAAAATCATCGCGATGTCGCGTTCTTGAGGCGCGAGATTGTTGGCGACCTTCCCGCGAATCTTGATCTCCCCGTCGTCACACCGGTCCAAGCCAGCGATCAGTCTTAGCAAGGTTGACTTCCCGCAACCGGAAGGACCCACAATGACTACGAATTCGCCGGGCTGAATGTCGAGCGAGACACCATGTAGCACTGTGGGGCCAGCCGGATATGATTTGCGCACGTCGCGAATGGATATACCCGTCATGCCGATACCTCGAGTTTTTCGCGGATGTCCATGGCAAGCGTGGGGCGGTCGGTCGTAAACACCTTTACGCCAAGCGAGAACGCCTTTTTGATTTGGCAAGCCGAATGCGCCGCCCAGCAACCAAAGTCCAGACCTGCAGCAGTGACGCACGATTGCAACGCTGCATCGGCCGTGTCGATATGAACACCAATTTCCTTGATCCCGTGCGCCATCGCAAGCTCTATGACAGCATCTTGACCAAGCTGCCGGAGAACCGGTGGGCTGACCAACCAAAGCGACGGACGGTCGGTCGACTGCAAGAGCGTGTCCATCGAAGGAATGAGGAAGGATGAAAAGGTCGTTCGCTCCAGCATATTGCCGTGTCGCAGCAGCGCGATCACCCGGTCTACGAAGAGGTCGTAGGGCAGTCCGTCAAGGCCGGGTTTGATCTCGCAGCGAAAGTCCACATTGCTCCCCGTGTAGATCGAGCAGAGTTCATCCAACGTCAGGGGGTGACCACCCGCGCTGTACCGTATCGTGGCGGCTCGCACTTCTGCCAATGTCATTTGCGCAATCGTTCCAGACGTATCGGTCGTCGCATCCAGCGTGGCGTCATGGTGCACGACAATTGCGCCGTCTGAAGTCGGGTGAACATCAAACTCGACTTCCTCGACATTCATCCGTGCGGTCGCTGAAAACCCTTGGGGGGTGCTGTCGCCAAATTCGAGCGTTCCACCCCTATGCGATGCGATACGTGTCATATTTAGATTATTCCTTTACTTCACAGCGCCTAGGGTGATGCCGCGCACGAGATGCCGCTCGACCAGCAAAAAGCCGATGAGAACGGGGAGAATGGTGACTGTCGAGGCGGCCATGACCAGTGGCCAGTCGACAAGGCCCTCGCCGGGATTGATGCGATAAAGCCGCGCAAGGCCGATCTGGAGCGTATAAAGGTTCTCTTTGCCGACCGCGACAAGTGGCCAGATGTAGCTGTTCCACTCAGTCATGAAGATATAGAGCGCCATAGAAGCAATGGCCGGCCGGGACAACGGCACGATAATGCGCCAGAGTACTTTCAGCGGCGACGCGCCGTCCATGTATGCCGCCTCATCCAACGACTTCGGGATGCCACGGATGTACTGCCTCAAGAAGAAGGCAGCGAATCCGTTCGAAACCGCCGGAAGGATCAGACCGGCATAGCTGTCGAGCAGCCCCACCTTGGCGAGAGTCAGATAGTTCGGAATCAGGCTTATATGGCTTGGGATCATCAAGGTGGCGACGGTCGCGCCAAAGAGAAAATTGCCGCCGGGAAAGGTGAACCGCGCAAACGCAAAGGCTGCCAGCGTTGCAAGCGATATGCCCAGCAAAGTTACAAGGCCAGACACGATCAGGCTGTTGAGAAGATAGCGCCCGAAGTTGAACTCGCTCACTGCACGTGTGTAATTTTCAAGGGTAAAGCTCGCCTGTCCCGCGTAGTAGGCATCAACGGTCTGGAACGATATCCATATCGAGTACAGCACAGGTGAAAGGAATAGTAGTCCAACAACCAGGGCTGCCGTCGTCATCATCGGGTTCTCATGCTTCATAGTGCACCTTTTTTCCGATGATCCGGGATTTCACGAAGGCCAGCACGACGAGGAGAACGAACAACAACACGGCCAGTGCCGATCCGCGTCCGATGTCAAACAGGACAAATCCAATCTCGAACAGCAAATTGACCAGCATATCGGTTGCCCCTGCTGGTCCACCCTTCGTCATGACATTGACGATTGTGAACACCTGGAAGGCTTCGATGACCGAGATGACAAGCAGAAAGTATGTTGTCGGCATCACAAGTGGCAGTGTAACCCGCCGAAACACGTGAACGCGCTTTCCGCCGTCAATGGCTGCGGCATCGTAAAGATCCTGTGGGATAGCCTGGAGACCGGCAATGTAGATGACGACGTCGTAACCCAGCTGTTTCCAGGTATTGACGAAGATCAGGACCCAGAGTGCCAAGTGAGGGTCTTGCAACCACTGCACCTTGCCGAGGCCGAGATGACCGAGCAATGCGTTGACCATCCCATAGTCGGTCGCAAACACCCAGGAAAACACCACACCGATCGAAACGGTGGAGGTTACCGCGGGAAGAAATAGTGCTCCTCGCAAAATTCGCGATTGGGCGCTTTCTCGAACCAGATAGCTGGCTGCCAATACAGCGAGCGCGAGCCGCAACGGCACGGAGAGAACCGTGAAAAGCACCGTTACCCGCAGAGAGTTCCAGAGGTCGCTCGACGATAAAAGCTGCTCGTAGTTGCGAAGCCCGACAAAAGGCATGTCAGGTGAAAGGAAGTTCCATTGCCTGAAACTGAGGTTAAGGCTCATGAAGATCGGCACATAGGTAAACACCGCAATGAAGATCATCAACGGTGCAACCAGTAAATATGGTGTCAGGAAACGACGCATTCGGGGAAAAGTGTCGACGTCTGAGTGTCAGACGCCGACCTCCTATTTTATCAGTTGCTTGCTCGCTTTTCTTCGTCCCGCGTCTGCTGGGCGAAATCCTTCATCGTTTCCGCGACGTCGCGCTGCCCGAGCGCCATGGCTTCCCACATCTTGTATTCCGTCGACCGCATCCAGGTAACGACCGTGGTTCGCGCGCGACCATGGGCGACCGGAAGCGAATTGATCGCGACGTCGATGCCTGGCTGCGTCGCAAGAGCCTCCTTGGCCGCCGGCATGTCAGCGCTTTTCTTGTTGATTGGCAGATAGCCAGTTGCGGCAAACCAGGCGGCGTTTGCCTCAGGCGAAGCCGCATAGCTGATGAATTTGTACGCCGCGTCCTGAACCTCCTTGGGCGAGGATGCAAGGATGCCGATACCAGCGCCACCAATCGGCACCGAGCAGGTCTTGTTGCAAGGCATGGGTCTGACGGCGAGGGCATCACCCAGCGCCTTCTTCGAGCCACCGTAGTTTCCGGTTGAGTTCATCATGATCCCGACCTTTTTCGCAAGAAACGCATCGCGACCCTTGTCCTCATCAGTGACGCCGTCAGGCGAAGCCACCTTGTCTTTGGCAACAAGCGAAGCCATCCACTGGTAAGCTTCGATCGTGTTCGGCTTGTCGAGCAGAATTTCGCCAGAGGCCGGATTCACGAGCTCGCTGTCATTGGCCATGACCACACCCCAGCGCGCGAACTGGCCAGGGGCCGCAATGCCGCTCACGCCCTCGGAGCCGAGCTTGTCGGAGATCGTCTTGGCAGCTGCCGAGATGTCATCAAACGTCTTGAGTGGCGTATCGTCGGACAGACCTGCGCGCTTAAATATGTCCTTGTTGAAGTAGACGACAGGTGTCGAGGAGTTGAAGGGCACGATGAAGTTCTTGGCACCGATGACACCGACTTCGCGGGCGTAGTCGTACAGATCGGCCTTCAGCGGATCCGCGTCGAAGTAGGGCGTCAGGTCAGTCAGGATATTGTTATTGGCAAACAGGCCATAACGTGTGACCTCGAGAATGACCGCATCAGGTGCGCGCCGGGCAGGGATTGCGGCCTGCAGCTTCGATACGACATCGTTGTAATCACCAACGAACTCAGCCTCAACGTCGATATCGGGATTGGCTTTCTCGAAGTTTGCGATGATCTTGTTCAGCGCCTCGCCCTGCGACTTGCTGAACGTATGCCAGAACTTGACGGTCGTGGCAGCGTCGGCGGCGCTAACGGCGCCGAGAAAGCAAGCGACGCCAGCCGCCAATGCGAGTTGCAATTTCCGTGACATTAATCGCTCCTTCTGCAAATGCGATTGCAATGAGGTGCGGTTTAGACGGGCTTCAAGACAGTTGGTTGAACAGTCTGTGAAATTTCGATGACGGCCGTACGTGCCTGATATTCAACTTCGCCTCGGCCATGCAGGTCGCCTAAGGTCCGAGAGCGCGATAGCAAACCGAGGCAACCTTAGAGTGTCACCCCAGGATTATGCTGTGCACTCATCAGCGTGATAAGCTTGTCTCGCCGTCGCAGCCAAGACCGCCTTGATCGGGATCATCCCCTGACGCCTTGCGGCCTGAAGCACCGTTCTTGCGTGGATTGGTCATTTTGAACATCGATGGTTCAGTGGTGATGATCGATGTGCGATTTGACAGATGATCCGGGACCTCGATCCTGCCGGGCTCTCGACTGATCTTGATTTCGATCGGGTCACCCCGCCCGGATTGACGTTCTCCAGACCAGTTCAGCAGTCAGTCGGACTGAGTGCGAAGCGTTATCATTGCCATTCTCGTCGATCGACAGCCAACCAACAGCCTTTGCAGCGATCTCGGCAACTGGTTGCGCAAATGTCGTCAGGCCGTAGGACAACCACGACGCCTGCTCGATGTCGTCAAAGCCAGCAATGCACAGCTGATCTGGAACCGAGATGCCAAACTGATGGCGTGCAGCATCCATGAAACCGCAGGCAAGAAGATCGGTTGCGCAGAAGACCGCGTCCGGCCGACGGGGCCTGGTGAGAAACCGTTGCGCCAGAACACGACCCGCTTCGTAACCGGTCCAGCCATACCGTTCGACGGAAACCTCAAGACCAAGTCGCGTGGCTGCGGCAACGAAACCGCGCTCACGCCCCATCAGGCTTGGCGTCCCGGCATCAGAGTTGGCAAAGGCCAGTGACTTGCAGCCTGCCCTTGCGAATGCCGTGACGATCCGCTCTCCAGCTTCAAAATCGTCGAGATTTATCTTCAGCGGCCCCGGCTCGTCATCATCGCGATTGATCAGAACAAGTCTTTGTCCGTTTTTCAGGCAAAGCCTGACGATCGACGCGTCAGGTAATCCTGACAATATGATCGAAGCATCGGCACGATAGCGGATCGCCTGCGACAGAGCACGATCCACACTGCCGTCCGAACGGTCGGTGTTGATCAGCATCGCCACCTTTCCGGCGTTTTGGAGCTTGCCTGTGAGCTCGCGCAACAGTGCCGATCGATAGGGCGTGGCGACGTCCGAAACGATTAGGCAGACAATTCCGCTCTGGTTGCGCATTAGACCACGCGCGAGCTCATTGACGTGATAGCCCAGGGCTTCGGCTGCGTCCGTTACCTTTTTTCTTGTCTCCGCCGAGACGCTTGCGCCTGGCGTGAACGTTCGAGACACAGCAGACCTTGAGACCCCAGCGCGTTGCGCTACTTCGAGTGCACTGATGAAGTCCTTAGGCGGCATACTCCCCTCCGATACTGCACGCGCTTGCAACCCTGTTCGCAGTTGCAAAATCCCTCTTGTCTTTCAAAAAATCATTGACAGTCTTTTCCGTCATATGCAAGCTTTGCACACGCTTGCAAAGGCGGCGACGTGGAGGCGTCGTTCACACGGAGGAAATCATGAATTCGATAAAGCTCGCCACGGCCGCGCTAGCGGCAGCCACCGCGCTATTTGCACTGCCTGTCCATGCCGCCGGAAATCTCAACGTTATCTGCTCGGCAGACCAGCAGGTCTGTGACCTGATGAAGGGCCTCTTCGAAAAACAGACGGATATTTCGGTCAACATGGTTCGCCTTTCGGCCGGTGAGACCTACGCAAAAATCCGCGCGGAGGCGCGCAATCCCAAGACCGATCTGTGGTGGGCAGGGACCGGTGACCCCCACCTGCAGGCAGCCAGTGAAGGGCTGACCCTGGAATACAAGTCGCCACTCTTTGACCAATTGCAGGATTGGGCCAAAAAGCAGGCGGAAAGTGCAAACTTCCGCACTGTTGGCGTTTACGCCGGTGCTCTTGGCTGGGGATACAATACCGAGATCTTACAGAAGAAAGGCCTGAAGGAGCCCAAGTGCTGGGCCGATCTGCTCGATCCTTCTTACAAGGGTGAAATCCAGATCGCTAATCCGAACTCCTCGGGAACCTCCTACAACACGCTGGCAACCCTCGTTCAGATCATGGGCGAGGACAAGGCATTCGACTATCTGACGAAGCTTAACGCCAACATCTCCCAGTATACGAAGTCGGGCTCTGCACCGGTGAAAGCTGCAGCGCGCGGGGAATCGACCATTGGCGTCGTCTTCATGCATGATGCGGTCGCTCAGACCGTCGAGGGCTTCCCGATCAAGGCGGTCGCGCCGTGCGAGGGGACGGGCTACGAGATCGGCTCGATGTCGATCGTCAAGGGCGCAAAAAACCTCGACAATGCAAAGAAGTGGTACGACTGGGCACTGAGCGCGGATGCCCAGTCCCACATGAAGGATGCGAAGTCCTTCCAGCTGCCATCCAACAAGTCTGCCGAAGTGCCTAAGGAAGCGCCGAAGTTCGAAGACATCAAGCTGATTGACTACGACTTCAAGAAGTATGGCGATCCGGACGTCCGCAAGGCGCTCCTGTCGCGATGGGACAAGGAAATTGGCGCCAAGGCCAACTGATCGTATGGCGAGGGCAGGGGCCTTGTGGCTCCTGCCCTCCGATCGTCACGAAATGCTGCGGACAATCGACATGACCTCTAGCAATCGCCGTCTCGATATCGCCATCCTCCTGGGTGGTGTGGCCTTCTTATTGTTGCCCTGGTATCGGATCGAAAGCGGCTTTTTCGGCTTTCAATGGCTGGCAGGCTATTTCTCCGACGCCGCAAGTGCACCGGCTGCAATCCAGATCGCAAGCGCTGGGCGCTGGTGGCTCCTCATCGTCGCTTTGCTCTTTGTTGCAGGTTCTCTTGCACGCTTCGTGCAAGACGCCCGAAGCCGCGGCCTTTTGCTCGCGGTTTGCGGGGGTGCCGGTTTCACACTTCTTGCATTTCAAGGACTGGCAATCACCTTCTCCGGCTGGTCATGGGCAATCAGCGAAGCATTGTTTGGCGCCTTGCCGGACGGGCAGCCGTCCATGGGTGCCGGTGCCGTTGTTGCCGGTATTGTCTTCGTGCTGTTCTTTTCATTCGGTCTTGCCGATCGCGGCGTCATGAAGGGTGACGCCTTCGTGGTCAGCGCCATCTCGATGCTTGTGGTTCTGGTGGCGGTCTTCGTCTTCTATCCGGTCGGAAGCATGTTCATTGCCGCTTTCCAGTCCGTCGATGGTTCGTTTGACCCCAGCGGCTTTCTCAACACGATCCAGGATTCGTCGGTCTGGAGCCTTGGCTGTGTCGTCGGGGGCGAACGCTGCGGCGTGGCCTGGCGCACGCTATGGCTTGCAATCATGACGGCTGGCGGCGCAACTTTGCTCGGTCTCTGCTTCGCGCTGGTCGCAACACGGACCCGCTTCCCCTTCAAGAAGGGCTTGCGACTGTTGACGATCCTGCCGATCATCACCCCACCCTTTGTCGTTGGCCTGGCACTGACACTCCTGTTCGGGCGCGCTGGCGTTGTGACACAGTTGGCAGCATCCGCGCTCGGTATCGAGCCCGGCCGTTGGCTCTATGGTCTTACCGGCATATGGATTGCACAAGTCCTGTCCTTCACGCCGATCTCGTTCCTTGTCCTGATTGGTGTCGTCGAAGGCGTTAGCCCTTCGATGGAAGAGGCGTCGCAAACGTTGCGGGCCGATCGCTGGCGTACCTTCTGGCGGGTTTCGCTTCCGTTGATGAAGCCCGGTCTCGCAAATGCCTTCCTGATCAGCTTCATCGAAAGCATGGCGGACTTCGGCAATCCGATGGTTCTTGGCGGCAGCCATGGTGTGCTTTCCACGGAGATCTTCTTTGCCGTCGTCGGATCGCAAAACGATCCGGCCCGCGCCGCCGTCCTTGCAATGATCCTGCTTGCCTTCACCATGTCGGCCTTCCTCGCCCAGCGACTTTGGCTGCAAGGGAAAAGTTATGCCACGGTCACGGGCAAAGGCGATTCTGGAGCCCATGCTGCCTTGCCGCGCGGCCTCTCAATCGCCGTTCATTCAATCGTCATTCCTTGGGCGCTGTTTACCGTCGTGGTTTACGCAATGATCCTTTTCGGCGGCTTCGTGCGCACCTGGGGCCTGGATAACAGCCTGACTTTCCAGCACTATATCAGCGCGTTTTCCATAGGCTGGCGCGAGGGCGGTGGGATAGCCTGGACCGGTGTAGCGTGGAATTCGTTCTGGACGACCATGGAAATCGCACTGATCTCCGCGCCGCTGACGGCAGCCGTCGGCCTGCTGACGGCCTATCTGATCGTGCGCCAGAAATTCGTCGGTGATGGCGTCTTCGAATTTGCACTTATGCTGAGCTTTGCCATTCCAGGCACCGTAATTGGCATCAGCTACATCATGGCATTCAATCTTCCGCCGCTGGAGATGACCGGTACGGCCCTCATCCTGATTGCCTGCTTTGTCTTCCGCAACATGCCAGTCGGTGTGCGCGGCGGCGTGGCGGCCATGAGCCAGCTCGACAAAAGCCTCGACGAAGCATCTCTGACCTTGCGGGCAAACAGTTTCAGGACCGTAAGAAAGGTGATCTTGCCGCTCCTGCGCCCGGCAATCACGGCAGCTCTCGTCTACTCCTTCGTCAGGGCGATCACCTCGATCAGTGCCGTGATCTTCCTCGTCAGCGCCGAGTACAACATGTCGACGGCCTACATCGTTGGCCTGGTCGAGAACGGCGAATATGGCGTGGCAATCGCCTACTCGTCGGCACTCATCGTCGTCATGGTCATCGTCATCGGTGGTTTCCAGCTCCTGGTCGGTGAACGCCGGCTGCGCCGCGAAAACCGTGTCGCGCTCGCCGCACCGACGGCCAACCCAACCCTGCCGCTCAATCAGGAGAAAACAGCATGAGCAAGACTGTGCCCGGCTCCGTCACGTTCGAGAAGGTGAGAAAGACCTTTGGCGCCTTCACCGCCATTCCTGACCTGTCGCTCACCATCGAACCGGGAACGCTAGTCACCCTTCTTGGCCCATCAGGATGCGGCAAGACGACGACGCTTCGTATGCTTGCCGGCCTTGAGCACCCCTCTTCAGGGCGCATCCTGATCGGTGGCAAGGACGTGACGATGTTGCCTGCAAACGAACGCGACGTGTCGATGGTGTTTCAAAGTTACGCACTCTTCCCGCACATGACATCACTCGACAATGTCGCATACGGTCTGGAATCGTCAGGGATCAAGCGCAAGGAGGCGCGCGAGCGCGCCAGGGAAGCGATGAAGCTCGTCGGTCTGGAAGGCATGGGCGAGCGCCTGCCAGCCGAATTGTCTGGTGGTCAGCAGCAGCGCGTTGCCGTGGCGCGCGCCCTGGTCCTGGAGCCACAGGTGCTGCTCCTCGACGAGCCGCTCTCCAATCTCGACGCACGCTTGCGTCGACGGGTGCGCACCGAAATTCGCGACCTGCAGCAGAGATTGGGTTTCACCGCGGTCTACGTCACGCATGACCAGGACGAGGCTCTTGCCGTGTCAGACCAGATCATCGTGATGAAGGAAGGCGAGATCGCGCAACAGGGCGCACCGCGCGATCTTTACGATGCGCCCGCCTCCGCATTCATCGCCGATTTCATGGGCGAGGCCAATGTGCTGGCCTGTCAGGTCGAACGTATCGAAGATGGCGTCGCCCTGATCGATATCGGGGGGCTGAAGCATCGCGTGGCGGCCAGAAATGCGTCGGCCGGGCAGGCCGAACTGGCCATCCGGCCAAATGCAATTCAATTGAACCGTGCGACCCCAGACGGTGCCTTCACCGGAAGGATCACCCATGCCGCCTACCTCGGCGATCACGTCGAGTACGAGGTGGCGACGGGCAGGGGGAATTTGTTCGTCATCGATATGGCGGCCGACACACCCTTCGATACGACGACCGAAGTTACCATCAGCCTGAAGGACCGTGGAACAGCACTGATTACCCGACCGAACGGCTAACTTTTTTTGAGAGGTTTGACATGACACCCTATACTTCATCGGGCCTGGATGCTCGCAGGGCCTTTGCGGAAGCTATCGCAAAGAAGGCCGGCGCCCTGGCACTTGGATACTTCGAAAAAAGAGAAAGCCTGGTCATAGAAACCAAGCGCGATCCCCAGGACGTCGTATCGATCGCTGATAGGGACGTCGAAAACCTCATTCGAGACGCCGTTCACGAAGCCTATCCTGGTGACGGCTTCCTCGGGGAAGAGTATGGGCTGGAAGCCGGTACGTCGGGCCGGGTCTGGGTGGTTGATCCGATCGATGGAACGAGCCCGTTCGTCAATGGCATGCCGAACTGGTGCATCTCAATCGCGCTTCTTGAGGATAACGTGCCTGTCGTCGGCGTTGTCTTTGCACCATGTCATGACGAACTTTACTCTGCGGCTGCCGGATCGGGTGCCACGCTGAACGGACAATTACTGTCCCTTGATCCATCCCGCACGATCCGCAATGCCGTGACCGGTATCGGAGCTAACAACCATGTCACCCCGGCATTCGTTGCGGCGATGGTGGAAAAGCTGTTGTCTGCCGGCGGCAACTTCATTCGCAATGGATCCGGCGCGCTGATGCTAGCCTATGTGGCAGCAGGTCGTCTCGTGGGCTACTACGAACCTTATATGCATGCATGGGACTGCCTGGCTGGCTACTGCCTCGTCAAGGAGGCCGGCGGCTGGTACCACCCCTTCCCGACGGACGGGGACCGGCTGACGAAGGGAGCACCCGTTCTGGCGGCAGCACCTGGCGCCGTCGAGGATCTTCGCGCCATCGCCCAAATCTGACAACGCATGATTGCCGAGATCTGGACAGATCGCTTTGCGACCTTAGTTTCGACAGGAGAGAAATTTGAAGCCGGCTACCGGCTTTGACAGTTGTGACGCGCAGCCGACGGGGAGGTTGGCTGTGCAGCGCAAGCGCAAGATGCGCAGATGACCCAAAGGGAGGAAACATGTCTCGTCATTCAATCGCAATCGGCTTCGCCACAGCCCTTCTTTCAAGTACGATTGCCGGCAATGCATTTGCCGCCACGGAGTTGCAATGGTGGCACGCCATGGCCGGCGCCAACAACGAGGTTGTCGACCAGCTCGCCAAGGAATTCAACGAAAGCCAGGCCGATTACAAGATCGTTCCGGTGTTCAAGGGCACCTATCCCGAGGCATTGAACGCCGGCATCGCAGCCTTCCGGGCCAAAAAGGCGCCGGCTATTCTTCAGGTCTTCGATGCAGGCAGCGGCGTGATGATGGGAGCTGAAGGGGCCATCATGCCGGTCGCCGAAGTCCTCGAAAAGGGCGGCTACAAGTTCAATAAGGACGAATATCTTCCAGGCATCGCCGCTTACTATTCGAGGCCGGACGGGACGATGCTGTCGTTCCCCTACAACTCGTCCTCGCCGATCCTCTACTACAACAAGGACCTCTTCAAGAAGGCCGGGCTTGATCCAGAGGCCGCGCCAAGGACCTGGCCTGACGTTATCGAGGCCGCCAAGAAAATCAAGGCAAGCGGCGCAGCTTGCGGCCTGACATCGACCTGGCTCACCTGGATCCAGACCGAGAACTTCGCTGCATGGAACAATCTTTCCTACGGCAGCAGCGAAAACGGTTTGGCGGGCACCGACGTCAAACTCGCTTTCAACACGCCTGAATTCGTCAAGCACTTCCAGGATATCGCCGATCTCGCCAAGGACGGCACGTTTCGCTATGGCGGCCGCACATCCGAAGCAAAGCAGCTCTTCACCTCGGGTGAGTGCGCTATCCTGACGGAATCATCCGGCGGACTGGGTGATATTATCAAAAGCGGCATGAACTACGGAATTGGGCAACTCCCGTACGAGCCGGGCGAGGGCCGTCCACAAAACACCATCCCCGGCGGCGCAAGCCTCTGGGTGTTCGCTGGCAAGAGCGACGCCGAGTACAAGGGCATCGCCGAGTTCTTCCATTTCCTGTCGCAGACCAAGATCCAGGCGCGCCTTCATCAGGTGTCAGGCTATATGCCTGTGACAATGGCTGCCTATGAGGAGACAAAGAAGTCCGGCTTCTACGAAAAGAACCCGGGTCGAGAGACCCCGATCCTGCAGATGATGGGCAAGGCGCCGACGGAAAATTCCAAAGGCGTTCGTCTCGTCAACCTGCCTCAGGTTCGCGACATCATGAACGAGGAATTCGAAGCAATGCTTGCCGGCAAGCAGGATGCAAAGGCCGCTCTCGACAAGGCTGTCGAGCGGGGCAACGCGGCCATCCAGCAGGCGATCGCCCAGTAAGCTTGACCTGTCGATCATCCGCGTTCATGGGCGCGGATGATCACCTCTTCGCTCAAGGGGGTCTCCTCGTGCAAAATGTCGTCTTCCCCAATAAAGTCCTTCCCTATTTCCTGTTGGCACCTCAGATCGTCTTGACGGTCGTGTTTTTCTTCTGGCCGGCCAGTCAGGCGCTTTATCAATCCATGCAGCGGGAAGACCCGTTCGGACTGAAGAGCGGCTTTGTCGGCCTGGCGAACTTTCGCAGGATCCTGAGCGATCCAAGCTACATTCATTCGCTCGAGGTCACCGTCGTGTTCAGTGTCGCAACTGCAGCACTGGCGATGGCAGCGGCGTTGACGCTTGCGACCGCTGTCGACCGTATCAGGCGGGGCCAGACGTTTTATCGCACGCTGCTGATCTGGCCCTACGCCGTGGCCCCCGCCGTCGCGGGCATGTTGTGGCTATTCATGTTCAATCCAGCGATGGGAAGCTTCGCCTACATGTTGCGGCGAGCAGGGTTTGCCTGGGATCCACTCTTGAACGGCGGACAGGCAATGGTCCTGGTCATCGTCGCGGCCGCGTGGAAGCAGATTAGCTACAACTTCCTTTTCTTCGTCGCCGGTCTTCAGGCGATCCCGAAATCATTGATCGAAGCGGCAGCCATTGACGGCGCCCGCGGCAGCCGTCGGTTCTGGACAATCGTGTTTCCTCTGCTGGCGCCAACCACGTTTTTCCTGCTCGTCGTCAACACCGTCTACGCCTTCTTCGACACGTTCGGCATCATTCATGCGGTGACGGGCGGAGGGCCTGCCAAGGCGACCGAGACGCTGGTCTACAAGGTCTACAATGACGGCTTCGTCAATCTCGACCTCGGCTCGTCCGCTGCCCAGTCTGTCGTATTGATGATCATCGTGATTGTACTGACGGCAGTGCAATTTCGCTTCGTCGAACGCCGTGTCCACTATGCTTGAGGTTTGAGATGATCGACCGGCGCCCTGTTGCAAATATCACTGGCCATCTGATCCTCGTACTCGGGATCATCATTGTTGCCTTTCCGATCTATTACACGTTTGTCGCATCGACGATGACATCGGCGCAGATACTGCGGCCGCCCATCACCATGCTTCCGCAGGATCATTTTGTGGAGAACTATCACGACGCCTTGGTTGGCGGCGTAGAGCGGGTTGTTGGTGTCAGCCTCGAGCGGATGATGGTCAACACGATAATCGTGTCGACCTTGATCGCGCTTGGCAAGATCGTCATCTCCTTCCTGTCGGCATTTGCGATCGTGTTTTTCCGCTTTCCCCTGCGCATGGTGTTTTTCTGGATGATCTTCATTACGCTGATGCTGCCGGTGGAGGTTCGCATCCTGCCGACATACAAGGTCATCGTCGATCTCGGCATGATCGATACCTATGCAGGGCTCACGCTTCCCCTGATGGCATCGGCGACCGCAACCTTCCTGTTTCGTCAGTTTTTCCTGACGATACCCGGCGAACTCGTGGAAGCTGCCCGTATCGATAATGCTGGACCGCTCCGGTTCATGCGCGACATCCTCTTCCCGCTTTCACGTACCAACCTCGCGGCGCTCTTCGTCATTCTCTTCATCTACGGCTGGACGCAGTATCTCTGGCCCCTGCTTGTGACCAATGACGCGAGCATGTCGACGATTATCATCGGCCTGCGAAAAATGGTCGATTTTGCCGACGCAGCAACGCCCTGGAACCTCGTCATGGTCACGGCGATCCTTGCAATCATCCCACCGATCCTCGTTGTCGTTTTGATGCAGCGCTGGTTCGTGAAGGGCCTCGTGGAGACAGAAAAGTAATGGCAAGCATCACGATCAGAGACGTTCGCAAGACATATCCAGGTGGCTTCGAGGCAATCAAAGGCGTTTCGCTCGACATCGCCGATGGTGAAATGGTCGTACTTGTCGGGCCATCGGGCTGCGGCAAGTCCACGTTGCTGAGGATGATTGCGGGACTTGAAACGATCTCGGATGGAGAGATCGCGATCGATGGACGCGTTGTAAATAATCTGGAGCCGTCAGAGCGTGACATCGCCATGGTCTTCCAGAACTACGCACTTTATCCGCACATGACCGTCCGCCAGAATATGGCCTACGGCTTGAAGAACAGGAAAATGGCAGCTACGGAGATTGAACGACGGATCGCCGCAGCCGCCGGTTCCCTTGAAATCGGTGCTTTGCTTGACCGCAAGCCACGCCAGCTATCAGGTGGACAAAGACAGCGCGTTGCAATGGGCCGGGCAATCGTGCGTGAGCCGAAAGCATTCTTGTTCGATGAACCGCTTTCCAATCTCGATGCAAAATTGCGCGTGCAGATGCGCGTGGAGATCCGCCGGCTTCAGCGTACGCTGGCCACGACAAGCGTCTATGTGACACATGACCAGATGGAGGCCATGACACTTGCCGATCGCCTTGTCGTGCTGAATGGCGGACAGATTGAACAGGTCGGAACGCCAATTGAGCTTTACGAGCGGCCGGCCACTACGTTCGTGGCAGCCTTCATTGGTTCGCCGGCTATGAACCTCGTCAGCGCCGAGGCGTTGGGCACCGACGCTCCCGGCCTGTCGCTTCCCCTCGGAGTGGCGACCATCGGTGTTCGCCCTGAGGACCTGAAAATCTCCGACACGCGAGAGGGTTCAACATTCAGCCTTGCGGTCGATATCGGCGCCATCGAACTTGTCGGTGCAGAAAGCTATATTCATGCCACGACAACTGGCGGGGTGGAGATTGTTTTTCGAGTAGCAGGCAGATCGACGATGGCTATAGGCAGCCGGGTAATGCTTCAGGCCGAACCGGACGCCGTCCACTGTTTCGACACTGCAGGTCGCCGTGTCGCGACACCTGTGGAGACATTCGGCTCCCCCCACGTGATCAATCCGCAAAGCGGTTGAGTTCGCGCAGCGACCTGCGATTATGGAGGAGATATCATCCATCGGTTCTGACAATGAGGAAACGGCTGGGATGCCCCTCCAGGGGGAGGTGACAGCAAGGCGCTCATAGAGAAACGACGTCCAACACGTCGCCTTCAAGGCACCTATCTTGCTATCGGAAAAGTCTTCACTATCTGGAGTCCAGATTTTGGAGCCCGGCATGGACGAACACCTATCTACTAGTCACTACGACGAAGACATGATCGACATTCTGCTACCTCAACCGGGGATACGCGCGGGGTCGCGGACGTCTGCCTGCGACTGCTGCGGGCGGCCTGCGGTACTGGATGAGGATTGCTGCGGCATCTGCGAAGAGTGTCTTTCGCCATGACGGATCCCGAGACAGAAGTCTCGGATTTCCAGCGAGCTCTCGCGCGACTTCCGACCGGGTTCTTCAAGGGCGAGTTTAACGGCGGGAGCTGGGGCATAACTATACGCCGATCCGACAATGAGCGTCGCATCTGGCTGTTCGCAGAGGAACTTGCAGGAAACGACGTCGTCTCATTCAATCTCTATCAAACCAGCCAGATGCTTCCTTTGTTGAAGCCGTGCGAGATGTCTTCATCGAAAGTTATTGACTTCGTCTTTGGTGTCCAGCCCGGCGCCGAGTGATAAGATCGGAGGCGGCGCAGGCCTTGTCATGGACACTGCTGTGCCACAGCTCCCAAAACCCCGAGAACAAACGAGTATGAGTTGGTCACAAGCGAACAGTTTAGCCAAAGAGTATGTGATCGAGCCGGCGCTCGGGGTCGCAGAGCAGATCGGCTCTCAGGATCAGACCACCAACGCAAGCTGGTGGTCACCCTTCGCAAAAGCAGCTAGTGCGCGACTTCAGAAATCCCAGTCTTCGTCTTCGGTGGCAACGGCCTTGCCGATGACGTAGGAAGAACCGGACCCGGAAAAGAAGTCGTGGTTCTCGTCGGCGTTGGGCGAGAGAGCCGACAAGATAGCCGGATTGACCTTGCATGCTTCCGCCGGAAACAGGGCCTCGTAGCCGAGGTTCATCAGCGCTTTGTTGGCGTTGTAATGCAGGAACTTCTTGACGTCCTCGGTGAGGCCGACGCCGTCATAGAGCGCCTCGGTGTATTTCGCCTCGTTGTCGTAGAGTTCGAGCAAAAGATCGAAGGCGAAGTCCTTGATCTCCTGGCGCCGCGCCTCAGGCAAGCGCTCGACTGCCCGCTGGAACTTGTAGCCGATATAATAGCCATGCACGGCTTCGTCGCGGATGATGAGGCGGATCATGTCGGCGGTGTTGGTGAGCTTGGCGCGGCTCGACCAGTACATCGGCAGATAGAAGCCGGAATAGAACAGGAAGCTTTCGAGGAAGACCGACGCGACCTTCTTCTTCAGCGGATCATCGGACGCGTATTGCTCCATGATTAGTGCCGACTTCCGCTGCAGGAACTCGTTCTCCTCCGACCAGCGATAGGCATCGTCGACATCGGGTGTCGAGCACAGCGTCGAGAAGATCGACGAATAGGAACGTGCGTGCACCGCTTCCATGAAGGAGATGTTCGAAAGCACCGCCTCCTCATGCGGCGTTGTTGCATCTGCCATCAACTTTACTGAGCCGACGCCATTCTGGATCGTGTCGAGCAGCGTCAGACCGGTGAAGACGCGGATGGTCAGTTGCTGCTCCTCTGGCTTGAGTGTCGCCCAGGATGGGATGTCGTTCGACAGCGGCACTTTCTCCGGTAGCCAGAAATTGCCGGTGAGGCGGTTCCAGACCTCGAGGTCCTTGTCATCCTCGATCCGGTTCCAGTTGATGGCGCGCACGGACGCGGCGACCTTCGGGGTTTTGGTCTTGACTTGAATGTTCATCTTGCTCACCTGGGATCAAAGGGCGCAGGAGACGCAGCCCTGCACTTCCGTGCCGGTCAGCGCCATCTGGCGAAGGCGGATGTAGTAGATGGTCTTGATGCCCTTCTTCCACGCATAGATCTGCGCCTTGTTGATGTCGCGCGTCGTCGCGGTGTCGCGGAAGAACAGCGTCAGCGACAGGCCCTGGTCGACATGCTGGGTGGCCGCCGCATAAGTGTCGATGATCTTCTCCGGCCCGATCTCGTAGGCATCCTGGTAATAGTCGAGATTGTCGTTGGTCATGAAGGCGGCCGGGTAGTAGACGCGGCCAATCTTGCCTTCCTTGCGGATCTCGATCTTGGAGACGATCGGGTGGATCGAGGAGGTCGAGTGATTGATGTAGGAGATCGATCCCGTCGGCGGCACGGCCTGCAGGTTCTGGTTATAAAGCCCACCTTCCATGACAGCCTTCTTCAACTCCAGCCAGTCGCCCTGCGTCGGGATGTGGATGCCTGCCGTCTCAAACAGTTCAGCCACGCGCGCCGTCGCTGGCATCCATTCGCTTTCAGTGTACTTGTCGAAATAGTCTCCCGACGCGTACTTCGAGTTCTCGAAGCCCTTGAAGCTCTGGCCACGCTCGACCGCGAGCCGGTTCGACGCGCGGATCGCATGATAGGTCACGGTGTAGAAGTAGATGTTGGTGAAATCGACGCCCTCTTCGGAACCGTAATAGATGCGTTCGCGGGCGAGATAGCCGTGAAGGTTCATCTGGCCGAGACCGATCGCGTGGCTGTCGGCATTGCCCTTGGCCACTGACGGAACCGAGGTGATATTGCTCATGTCGGAAACGGCGGTCAGCGCCCGGATCGAGGTTTCGATCGTCTTGCCGAAATCAGCCGAGTCCATCGCCGCGGCGATGTTCAGCGAGCCGAGATTGCAGGAGATATCCTTGCCCATGTGATCGTAGGAGAGATCGGCATCATAGGTGCTGGCATCGCTGACCTGCAGGATCTCCGAGCACAAATTGCTCATGGTGATGCGCCCGGCGATCGGGTTCGCCTTGTTCACCGTGTCTTCGAACATGATGTAGGGATAGCCGCTCTCGAACTGGATCTCGGCGATCACCTGAAAGAAGTCGCGCGCCTTGATCTTCTTTTTCTTGATGCGGCTGTCGGCCACCATCTCGCGATACTTTTCGGTGACCGAGATCTCGCTGAAGGCAACCCCATAGACGCGTTCGACGTCATAGGGCGAAAACAGGTACATGTCCTCGTTGTTCTTGGCGAGTTCGAAGGTGATGTCGGGCACGACGACACCGAGCGACAGCGTCTTGATCCGGATCTTCTCGTCGGCATTTTCACGCTTGGTGTCGAGGAAGCGCATGATGTCGGGGTGATGGGCGTTCAGATAGACTGCTCCTGCGCCCTGGCGCGCGCCAAGCTGGTTGGCGTAGGAGAAACTATCTTCCAGGAGCTTCATGACCGGGATCACGCCTGACGACTGATTTTCGATCTGCTTGATCGGCGCGCCGGCCTCGCGCAGGTTCGTCAGCGACAGGGCAACACCGCCGCCGCGCTTGGAAAGCTGCAAGGCGGAATTGATGCCGCGGGCGATGCTCTCCATGTTGTCTTCGATCCTGAGCAGGAAGCAGGAGACAAGCTCGCCGCGCTGCTTCTTGCCCGCATTGAGGAAGGTCGGCGTCGCCGGCTGGAAACGGCCGGAAATGATCTCGTCGACCATATCGCGGGCGAGCCCCTCGTTGCCGCGCGCCAGCGCCAGCGCCACCATGCAGATGCGGTCTTCGTAGCGCTCGAGGTAGCGCTTTCCGTCGAAAGTCTTCAGCGTGTAGCTGGTGTAATATTTGAAGGCGCCGAGGAAGGTCGGGAAGCGGAACTTCTTGTCATAGGCGTGATCGAACAGATCGCGGACGAAGTTGAACGAATACTGGTCCAGCACCTCCTGCTCGTAGTAGCCCTCCGTCACGAGGTAATCGAGCTTCTCCCTGAGATTATGGAAGAACACCGTGTTCTGGTTCACGTGCTGCAGGAAATACTGCTTTGCCGCCTGCCGATCCTTGTCGAGCTGAATCCTGCCGTCCTCGTCATAGAGGTTCAGCATCGCGTTCAGCGCGTGATAGTCGAGCGTCGCGTCGACTATCTTGGTGTCTGTCGCCTTCAAGGGGCGTTCGAGAACTGCCGTGTCCAAAATCGTTCCAATCCGTGTGTGACGTTGGCGACATCCTCATCCGTGCCGAGAAGCTCGAACCTGTAGAGGTAAGGCACCTGGCATTTCCGCGAGATAATGTCGCCGGCAAGCCCGAAGGTCTCGCCAAAGTTGCTGTTGCCCGCGGCAATCACGCCCCGGAGGTTAGAACGGTTGTCCGCATCGTTGAGAAAGCGGATGACCTGTTTGGGCACGGCGCCCTTGCCGCCATCACCGCAATAGGTCGGGACAACAAGCACAAAGGGGCGTTGCGCGGTCAGCGTGAGCTGCGCACTGACGGGAATGCGCGATGCCGGCAGCCTTAGTTTTTCGACGAAGCGGTGGGTGTTCTCGGATTTGCTGGAGAAATAGACGAGCTCACCCATCGGCCGATCCTCAGGCCAGTGCGCTGATCATGTCGGGTCGGAAGCCCGCCCAGTGCAGGTCGCCGGCGACGACGACGGGAACCTGACGATAGCCGAGACCTTGCACGAGCTCGTAAGCCGCCGTGTCGGTCGAGACGTCGATCACGTCATAGTTGATCCCCTGGCGGTCAAGCGCGCGGGTGGTCGCCGTGCATTGGACGCAGGCGGGCTTGCTGTAGACGGTAATGCTCATGATAATCCCCGTGTCGGATGGGCGTGCGATAGCGACCGGACATCCGCCGATGTCCGGGCAAAAATGATGGATGATGAAAGCAGCCGCTTGCGGTCGCCGGACGCTCAGGCGCCCGTCACTCGCGCGGACGGAACTCGAAACTTAAAATCATAAGACTTGCACCCCGAAGTGGCTCATGCGGCGGTCAGGGGAAGCGGTACGCACGGCAACATCCCGCACGCAATCGCGACCTTCCGGACACCCCGCCCGTGGACGTTTACGTTACAAGGCAGGTCTCCTGGCTTGCGGGTCGTCACATCCGATCTGCCTTCCCAATGCCCTCAAGGCATCAGTGGACGTATCGATCGAATGCTCGCCGCTTACAGTTGCGGGGGCAGCTCCGGCATTGCTTGGCCCCTCATGGGCCTCACGCACCGTATTCCCGTCTTAGCCTCCGACGCGAATCGGAAGAACCTTGAACACTAGATATAGTATACGAGGCTAAAATCTCGTCAACGGGTGCGAGTAGTTATCCTCATCTTCCTTCGCAACGGATTAAGGGCTGGGGATCACAGGCTCGGAATCAAGGGCAGGGGATCATGGGGGATCAAACAGCGAAAAACCATGCGCAAGCCTTGGGCCGGGCGTCGAATACCGGTCCTGGTGCCACTCAAAGTCCATGCTGAAGTACTGCTGATTACGGATGCGTCACGAGGCACTAAGACCTCAACGTGACCGCGGCTCCAACAGGGAGGGTAAAAAGCCATCACCGTGCGAATGGCTCAGCGCCTACTGGTTTTCACGGGTATCGGCGCAAAAACGACATTCATCGACGGCTATTTTTCGGCGAGCTTTATCACAACAAACCCGGCAGGATACAAAAGCGTCAGGCCGATGTCTGGCGTGCGGTCGCGAGGAACCCGGCGATGAAATCGAGACTGTCGTCTCCATCTCGCAGTCCGAGATAAATGCTTTTCTGGATTCCGCTTTGACCGATGCTGACGGGACGGACGCCGAGCTTTGCCGCTTCCCGATGCACCAGCCAGTTTGGAATAGCACTGACCCCGCGGCCGGCGGCGACGAGCTGAAGCATCATCTCCGTGGTCTCGACATTTCGGTGGTGGCGTGGCCGGCAATTCGCGGGCACCAGGAAATGCGTGAACACATCCAGCCGCTCCGGCGGCACCGGGTAGGTGAAAAGCGTCTCATCCAGAAGGTCGGCAGGCTCGGCATGGCGTTTCAGCGTCAGCGGATGATCGACCGGTACGGCAAGAACCAGCTCGTAGTCGAACACCGGCAGGTAGTGGACGCCCGGCGTCTCGATTGGATCCGGCGTGATCAGAATATCGATTTCGTAGCCTGCAAGCGCCGCTACGCCGCCGAAAGCGAATGATGTCGTCAGTTCGAGGTCCACATCCGGCCAGTCCACGAGATAGGGGTTGGTGACACCCATGAGCCATTGATGGCAGGGATGACACTCCATGCCAATCTTCAGCGATCCTCGCTGACCATGGCGATAGTCCGACAAGACAGCCTCTGCCCGCTCGATCTGTGGCAGGACGCGCTGCGCCAGTCTGACAATGTAGCGGCCAGCCTCCGTGAGACGAAGGTTGCGGCCATCCTTTTCCCACATCGCGACGCCGTAGCGTTCCTCGAGCTTGCGGATCGTGTGGCTGAGAGCCGATTGTGAGACATTCAGTCGCTCAGCGGCGGCAGTCAGACTTCCCAGGCGGTCGACCTCGCGCAAGATCGACAGATGTTGCCTATCCAACATCGTTATGCCCGTCCGTCATCGAAAGGAACGACGCCATGCCGGGTGGATCTTTGTCTCGTCGTGGTCTCTGTCATCGGTACTGCCATCAGGTTGCGGCAGGGCCGGACGATGACGCTGAGACGACGGCACAGGAATGCCTACGCGAAAGCGGCACTCCGGGACACCCCGCCCGTGGACGTTATCGATCGCGGCAGGTCTCCTGGCTCACGGGTCATCGCTTCGGTCCGCCTTCCCGAGGCAGGCCTCAGTGACTTGGATGGACGTTCGCTCGCCGTTTACAGTTGCGGGGGCAGCTTCGGCCTCGGGCTGTGATCCAGGCCCTCACCGAATTCCCTCTTAGCTCCAGCGCCTTGGCGCGCCTGAGAACCACGATGACCAACCAATGTCTGATGTCACCGAACTGGTCAAGCCTTGATGCCCATGCCGCGCGCGGTCAGGCGCCCGCCGCCAAACGATGAGCACGGCTCATAGCTCCATGAGATAAAACCAATAGTTCCCGATCGGCCCGTCAGGCATAAGAGGCGCACAGCTTCAGGAAGAGACAGTCCGTAGACTACCTTCCGAGAACCCCATTAGGATGTGGATCGCGATGAGTACAGACCTCAACTTTACCATCAAGAGCATTTGCTTCAATGAGGACTATCGCCCCGCGGAACATACGCGGGTTACCACCAACTTTGCCAATCTGGCGAGAGGCAAGAGCCGTCAGGAGAACCTGCGCAACGCACTCAGGATGATCGACAACCGTTTCAACGCCTTGGCGCATTGGGATAATCCGAATGGGGATCGCTATGCGGTCGAGCTCGACATCATCTCCGTGGAGATGAACATCAATGCGCAAGGCGACAATGACGCTTTCCCGCTGATCGAGATACTGAAAACCACCATCGTCGACCGGAAAACCGACGAGCGCATCGAAGGCATTGTCGGCAACAACTTCTCCTCATACGTCCGGGACTACGACTTCAGCGTCGTGCTGCCTGACTACAACAAGGATCGCTCTGTATTCGGCGCGCCAGCCGACTTCGGCGATCTGCATGGAAATCTGTTCCAGTGCTTCCTGAATTCGGATGCCTACAGAGCGCATTTTCACAAAGCGCCAGTCATTTGCCTGAGTGCCTCAAGCAGCAAGACATATCGCCGGACAGGAAATCAGCATCCTGTATTGGGTGTCGAGTACGAACAGGATGAGCTGTCTTCGACGGATCTCTACTTCCAGAAAATGGGACTAAAGGTTCGCTTCTTCATGCCTCCCAACAGCGTCGCGCCCTTTGGCTTCTATTTCCTCGGCGACCTGCTCGATGACTACACCAACCTTGAACTGATCAGCACCATCAGCACGATGGAGACGTTTCAGAAGATCTATCGGCCCGAGATCTACAACGCCAATTCCGCGGCAGGAGCCTGCTATCGACCCAATCTCAAGCACCAGGATTATTCGCTCACACGCATCGTCTACGATCGCGAAGAGCGGAGCCGATTGGCTGTCGAGCAAGGAAGGTTTGCAGAAGAGCACTTCATCAAACCGTACAAGGCCATTCTTGAGAAATGGTCTTCCAATCACGTTCGCTGACGAACCAAAGATACAAGGTCGCTTACCATGAAGACACTGTTGCCCACCTCAACCGCCGGCAGCTTGCCCAAGCCCTCGTGGCTGGCCCAACCCGAAAAGCTTTGGTCGCCTTGGAAGTTACAGGATGAAGAACTGGTCGAGGGCAGGAGAGACGCCCTGCGTCTGTCCCTGGATGATCAACGAAAGGCTGGCATCGACATCGTCAGTGACGGCGAGCAGACGCGCCAGCATTTTGTGACGACATTCATCGAGCACCTCGATGGGGTCGATTTTGAGAAGCGCCAGACTGTGAGGATACGAAATCGCTATGATGCCAGTGTCCCGACCGTCGTTGGTGCCGTATCTCGGCCAAAGTCGGTCTTTGTAGAAGACGCCAAGTTCCTGCGACAACAGACCGGGCAGCCGATCAAGTGGGCCTTGCCGGGTCCCATGACGATGATCGATACGCTCTATGACGCGCACTACAAAAGCCGTGAAAAGCTCGCCTGGGAGTTCGCAAAAATCCTCAATGAAGAGGCCAAGGAATTGGAGGCGGCTGGTGTCGATATCATCCAGTTCGATGAGCCCGCGTTCAACGTCTTTTTTGATGAGGTGAATGATTGGGGCGTCGCGACCCTGGAAAAAGCAATTGAAGGCCTTAAGTGCGAGACCGCTGTCCATATCTGCTACGGTTACGGTATCAAAGCCAACACGGATTGGAAGAAGACCCTTGGGTCCGTGTGGCGACAATACGAGCAAACTCTCCCCAAATTGCAGCAATCCAGTATCGGCATGATCTCGCTGGAATGCCACAACTCGCATGTTCCAATGGATCTCATCGAACTTGTTCGAGGAAAGAAAGTAATGGTCGGGGCCATTGATGTGGCGAGCGATACCATCGAAACCCCGGAGGAAGTCGCCACTACTCTTCGAAAGGCGCTGCAGTTTGTCGATGCAGACAAGCTTTGCCCTTGCACCAATTGCGGCATGGCACCTCTCTCGCGCCGGGTCGCGAAAGCTAAACTGGACGCCTTGAGCGCGGGCGCGGCAATCGTCCGGCAAGAACTATCGGCCTAATGTTGGCGGAGCCGCAGGCGGCCGCCTTGAACACGGTAAATTGCCGCATCCGAACCGTGGACCAAACCACGTTTCGTAGAGGCATGCCCTGTCTGGCTCCGGCGATCTGGCACGCAATGCTGAGAGGGCATCGCTCAGCTCCGTGTTACCGAGCCTGACATTCGTCTGGCCCGGTTGCCTTGATGCTGCTTAATCTGAGATTGAGTTCCTCGGTGAAGCGCCGATCGAGCTCTCGGTCGGGTCACTGACGTCATCCTATGGGCGAGTGTCGAACTCTTCGAGATACGCATGGGTGATAGATTTCCAGACGGCCGTTGCAGCTAGGACAAGTCCGGCACGAACAACGCAGATTGCTTTCGACCTATGGCGGTTCTCCAATCGTTGAACGACGGTTATCTCAAGCGCCTTTAGGCTCACTGAGCAGCAGATGACGGATCTTTGCAATCGCATCTTCCCGGTCGGCACCATAGGGGATCAATCCCTTCAGGCGGCCGTCTGCACCAATCAGAAGCAATGAAACCGTGTGGCTCATGTGATAGTCACCGTCCTCGCTGGCCTCCTTTGCGGCGTGGATAAACCAGCCATCGGCCACCTTCTTCATCTCTTCTGGGCTTCCGGTAATTCCACGAATGCGCGAACTGAAGGCGGTGACGTAGTTATGCATCACCTCCTGCGTGTCACGCTCCGGATCGATGGAGAAGAACAAGGCGTCCAGGGACTTTCCCTGATCTCCAAGCGCATTCATCCAATCGACCACCTCATACATCGTTGTCGGGCAAACCTCCGGGCAATTCGTGTATCCGAAATAAACCAGCGCGGGGCGGCCGTGGAAGATCGATTGGTCGACAGGGTTTCCGCGATCATCGATGAGGGAGAAGCTGGCATCGAAGCGACCAGTTCGCGGTTCGTCGGCATAAACCCATATCATGACGCCGATCAGTGCGAGGAAGAGCGCACCCCCGGCTGACAACGCGGTGATTGCAAGCGTTCGCGCTTTCATTGTGCATGCCCCTCATGTCCACTATGGCGACTGTCTGCGCTCTTCTCCTCTCCCATCATCACGGTGCCTTCGAAACTGGCAAAGAGTGAAACGACATTCGGATCGAGCTTTGCCTCGGCCGCGTGTAGCGACGACGACAGGGCCGACGCGTCGCCAGTCGACAGGCCAATCTTCTCCAGTGACGCAGCATCCTTGATCCCATCGCCGCTGCAAAGATGAAGTCGCCAACCGTGCGCGGTTTTCATAAGAAGAGCCCGACCACCCCGGCCATCTTGCTGCCACCCGGCAATCGCCCAATCACCCTGGACAACGACCGGTTCAACAACGAGCGGCTTTTCCCGTCGATCAAACATGATCTTCAGGGTCGCGGGAATCGACTGTGAAGGGTCATCCGGGGCCGCTTTCGCGTCCATGTCCATGCCCGGCATCTCCATCGACGTGTGGTCGCTTCCGTCGCGTCCACCGTAGAGCGGCCCAGCGATCGGACCGACATCGAATATGACGTCGACACTACCGGCTCGTTCGAACGTCAATGTGGCCTTGATCTCTTCTCCTTGCTTGAAGGGTTGCTGGACATCCATGAACATCAGATGGCTCCCGCCGGGTTGCAGATCAACTGTCTGCCCGACAGGCACGTCGATGCCGCCTTTCATCTCCCGCATGACCATGATGCCGTTGCTGGTGCTCATTTCGTGCATCTGGACTGATCGGGCTCGATCGGCGCTTGCTGAGACCAGTTTGTCGGCCTGCGTTCCATTATTCCTGATGGTGAGGTAGCCACCACCAACCTTGGCGCCTGGCACCATGGCACGAACGGCAGGCCTTTCGATGCTGATGGAGCCGATACTGGCCTCGTGTGCCAGGGTCGAAGTGCTCAGAAAAAGTCCTGCGAGTAAAACTGCGTATTTTGCCATTGTGTCGCCTCCGTTCAGGCAAATGCGCGCCGAAGCGGCGGGATTGTTCGGATAAAGGCCTGGTCGATTAGTATCATCGTCGCGATGGCAATTCCCGTCAGCGGGAACACAAGCGCGAAGACAAGCGCAATCGCCCAAAGACCAACATAGACCGACCGGCGGGGCGGAGCTGGAGGAACACCGATCCGGCCAGAGGGACGTCGCTTCCACCACATGACCACCCCGCTCACGCAGCAGAGAATAATACCAAGGCAGGTGGCCAGCATCAGGAACTGGTTGAGGCGACCGAATTCCTGCCCCTGGTGAACGTTGATGCCCCACTCGATGGCTCTGCCAAAAACCGGGTATTGTCCATAGGAGATGTCCACGAGCGGCTTTGCGGAATACTGATCGATATGGATCATCCGTTCCCTCGAGAGATCATCCGGGTAGACTGCCGCGGAGTAGACGCCTGTTTCGTCGACAGGCACTGCCATATCGAAGCCGGGCGTCAACCCTGCGGCCTTCGCGACCTCGACTGCGCGGTTCAGGCCGATTGGCGTCTTCGACTGCGCAGCTGCAATATCAGAAAGTGGAACGGGGGCTTGTTCGACGGCCCAGCCAACGACGGGAAGAATGTCCTGCGTTACCTTTTGTGACTTCGGAACGTCATCCCAGAGCTGCGCGGGATAGCCGAGGCCATGGTTGCCGAGCCAAGCCTGAACGTTTGTGCCCCAGTATCCCGACCAGGGCATACCGGTGGCAGCCAGGAAGAAGATCAAAATGCCGGCGAAGGCGCCGGTGACTGCATGGGTGTCGCGCCAGAAGACGCGCTTGCTCGGTGTACCACGAACCGTAACGACGCCTCCGGTCTGTCGACGCGGCCACCACAAGTAAATGCCGGTTGCAACCAGCACCATTGCGAACCCGCCGGTGACCTCGATCAGTTTGTTTGGGAAATCTCCGAAGAGCGCGAGACTATGGATGCGCTTGACGACGTAGTTGAACTCCTGCGTTGATCCTACGGTGTCGAGAACCTTCCCATCGTAAGGGTTGATGAAGACAAGGGTTGAGCCCGTATTGCCGGACACTGTGACAATGGCGGAGCGTTCGGGCGTCGCCGGATCCTTGTAAGAGCTGAGTTTGGAGCCGGGAACGGCAGCTGCCGCAATCTCTGCGAGCTTTTCTGGTGCGAGCACCTCACCAGCGGGGATCACGTCGTAGCGATAGGCAAAGACACTGTCGTTGATTTCGTCCTTGAAGAGATAGATCGAGCCAGTGACCGCAAGGTTGAGCAGAAAGGGGAGGACAAGCAGCCCGGCAAAGAAATGCCAGCGCCAGATGGCGCGGTAAAGCGAGACGCCCGACGTGGCGTCATCCGCCGGAATGGCGGAGGTGATGGTAGACATGATGAGGTCCGATATCCGCGGCAGTCGCCAGAAGCGCAGCCGAAAAACAGGGCACGCCTCAGCCCTGGCTGACGCGCGGTTCAGGCAATGGTCGGATCGGACGGTGGGGCTCGGGGCCCGGTATTCGGCGGGTACAGTTGCCGGTGAAACTCGATCACGCGCCGGGGACGTTCGTTCTTAAGCCCGAATGCGACTGTGAAACCGGCGATGTCGCTCGGCGCCGGCAAAAGAACGGAAGCGCCAATGCGGCAGGCTTCGCAGCCCTGATTGTGAAATTTGTGGTCAGTGTTCGTTTTGCCGTCGGCATCCGTGACTGTCACGCAGAGCGTCGGCAATGTTCCGTCCGGCATAACGAACTGTGCGAATTGCGCGGGATCGGTCGGATCAAAAGCAACGGCGGGAGCCTGATGTGCAAACCCGACGAAAACGAGAGCGATGGCGCAAAGACTTCGCACCAGCCACGCTTCAAATCGGGTAACAGAGTTCCGCATAATTTCCCCCCGCCCTGCGGCGTGATCCACTGATAAACGGAACGAAATTGAAACTCAATGCGGCAATATCGCCTAGTCTTGGTGGGATCGCTCGAGCACTCCTGCGATAGTACCGACCACGGGCTTCCGCCTCTCACCGATTGAGATCATGCCTTACCGGTACCCAAGTCCTTCTATAAGTTGCTGATTGCCTCGACCGCGCAACGCGATCCGCTCTTGGCGGCTGACGGTATCGGCCTTCATCGGAAAACACATCCGGATCGTATGCCGTCAGAAAGACCAACGGTGTGGCGCGCATCACGAGTTCACATGCGATCTCGAACTTCGCGCCCAGCCGCCTTCAGCGACGAACAAGGGCCTTCACCCGTAATGCAAACTTCGCCAGCGGCGCAAAAAGAGGCGGGGGGATGCTCCGGTGGTCGCCAACGGTTCCGGTGCGGGCAACGTGCGACACAGGATCCATAAGAAATGCCACGATGACACTTTCTGTCTTAGCCGTGACAATCAGTGGTCCGTCCGAAGGGAACAGGCCCTGTTCAGCCTCCCGGAAAGTCTTGCCCTCAACGATAGAGCAGCCCTCGAATTGGTAAAAGTACAAGTGCTTTCGAGGAGCGTGTGGAAAAACGACGCAAGCTCCAGCCGGAAGATGAATGTCGTAAACGTCGATTTCGCTACGTACGTGGAACGGCGCCGAACCACCTTCCGGTCCGACCAAATGCCGCCAAACCGCCTGCTGTTGTTCCGGAAGCGGCCCAAACTGGATGTTGGCGGGCAGCCCCGAAGCTCTTGGTCGAATGAGGATCTGCAGCATTCGCAGATCTGGATCCTCCCGATGTGTTTCTTCGGAATGCCAGAAACTGATCCCGGCGTTCATAATCATCAGATGTCCTGCATCAACCGTCAGTGCATCTCCCATGCGGTCTTTGTGACGCATGACGCCCTTTGGCACCCAAGAAACGATCTCGTCATCTCGATGTTCGTGCATAGCGATGACGCGGCCGGGAACGAGCACGGACTCGACCACCATAGCCAGCGGTCCGTAACCATGATCCCTCGGCCATCGACGCAGCCACCCAGGCATGTTGACCCGAGCGATGAAGCCGCCCATGTCTTGGACTACCGGTGTCCGGGATCCCTTCAGAAGCATGTCCTGGTTTCCCGTTGCAACAAGTCGATATTCTACACCATCGAGGGATGGGCAGATGCGCAAATTAACAACGGTTCGATCGAGCCTCCTCTTCACTCAAGGCAGCCCGAGCCGGGGCAATTTTTGACCTTGGTCTGTGGCGCGGGCTGGGAGCAAAATACAGGCGTCGAGATGCATCCAACGATTCCAGGAGACAGAATTTCCCGAAATTATTCTCGGACCTCGACTTTAGATGCATCAATAAACTGTGCGGTGTTTTCGTGGCTCGGCAATTTCAGCCTGAAATCTGCCGCTCGATCCGTCGGCACCGCTTCTTCACGAGAAAGACGAGGCTCGAGCCGAATTCTCAGTTAGAAACCAGGGAGGACAGGACCTGTTCGAGCGCTTCGTCGGCCTTAGTCGCGACCTACGCGGCAAGCTCCGCGACGCACCTTGGTGACTGCGGCCGGGCTGAGACCGACGTCGTTGGCGAACTGACGCCGGTCTTTTCCATGGAGCTCGTCAGCATTACGTTTGCCGGCCAGTGTCTGTGGCAGGGATTGGTCGACCCGTCGGTACGGTGCCGCGCACATCAGATCATAAAGAGGGGCGGGCAACAGGCCATGTCTCGCAACAGATCGTCGTCACGGCGCTCCCAATCAGGAAAAGCGTGGCAGGTAGTCGAGATCGTCGTCGACCGCAGGGGCGGGTGAGGCCGTAGCGGATCTCAGGTCACCGAGATCGATACCTACCGTACGGGCGGCGATCAGCGATTTTCCAGTTGGCAGCTCGGCTTGCCCTTCTCCAGGTCGACGATGAAGCGCTCGCCGGTGCCGCAGCGCTCGGCCAGCTGTATCTGGGTCCAGCCCAGTGCTTTACGGCGCTCCCGGATCAGAAGTCCGAATTCCGCGGCAGATCGGATCATGGCGTCCTCCATATTGCCCAACTTACCGTACAGCAAGAAAACGACAAAATCCGGGAAATCTTACTGATAGGGAAGGTAAAATGTTTCTCACACCGAAACTTCCTGATCGGGAAGTTTTGCGACTGATGCGGTCTCCAGCTAGGTCGGGATTTCTGAGGTCCTGTCAGGAGGGCGATATGAAAAACCGGATCAGCAGAAGCGCGCCACAATGACCGAAGAGCGACTGGAACGAGCGTTCGATCAGATTCAACGGACCGTGTTGCGGCACTTGATGGTTTTCACGGGAACGGCGCGTAGCCGGAATCTATCGACGGCTATGCAAATGCCCAACGGCGAGAGCGTAGCTGGACTTGTCCTTGCTGCAGTGACTGTTCAGTGAGGCCAAAACTACGCGACAAGTTCGATGTTTCGCCAGGAACAGGCGCTATGTGTGAACTTCCACTCCGACGGGGTTCCCGCGGAGCACCAAGATTTCGCGAACGCGAAGGTGGCTGGTAGATTCTAAAACGATGAGATGCCGGGCTGACCCGGCACCTCTAGAATTTAGGCGCTACGGGCCTGTTCAGGATGTTTGCCTTCAGCGAATTCCTCGACGATCTTCGCGCAGAAGGAAGGCAGATCGTCCGGCTTGCGGCTTGTTACTAGCCCCTTATCCGTTACAACTTCCTGGTCCACCCAGGTACCACCTGCGTTCTCGATATCCTTGCGGATGGAGGAGTATGAGGTGACGGTCCGTCCCTTGAGAACATCGGCCTCGACCAGTAGCCAAGGACCGTGGCAGATTACGCCTACAGGTTTCGCTTCTTCGAAAAAAGTTTTCACGAAGGCGACAATCTCGGGCTTCGAGCGAAGTTTGTCAGCACCAACTGTGCCGCCCGGGATAACGAGGCCATCAAAATCAGACGCAGAGACCTCGGTGACCGCCTTGTCGACAGTATAGCTGCTGCCAGGGTCTAGGTCGCCGTTGTTGGTTCTCGCTTCGCCAGTCTCGATACCAATGACAGTGACGGTTGCGCCCGCCGCCTCGACGGCTTCCTTCGGCTTCTTGAATTTCGGATCCTCAGTTCCTCGTGGAGCGATGAGAACGGCGATCTTTTTCCCTGCGAGGGTCATGGTAGTATTCCTTGCGATTGAGGTTTCGACAGGAGTGTCGGATGACAAACCTCTGAGCGTACTCGAGGTTCCCGTCCATAAAGGAGCAAATTTGGGCTCAGATACGGATCGGTTTCGAGGCCTGCTTCTGTCGCACCGTGAGATTTCAGAACCTGTCACCCTGAAATCGATCCCTGGGAAATTGGGACTCGAGTTGAGTTCGTTCGCCAGTTCTCAGCAAACTGCCGCAGCGGCCCGTCGGCGCGAAGGCGAGCGGACACTGCTCACCTTCAAGGTAAGACGCCCTTACGCTTTCCCTTCGGTTTGAAGTCAACGAGCAACGATTTCAGCTCCAACTCGCGCACGCGCCGCGCAGCTTCGTCCGGCTCGACCCAGGCAAGTTGACGTTGACCCTTTTCCTTGAACGTCTCTTTCTGGACGGTGACCTCGATCTGGAAAAGATCCACGATTGTTGGAACGACATCACCGTCATCGAGGAACTTGAGATAAGTGTAGCGTCCGACTGCAGTTTTATGCACGGCACCCCGGACCCCGGCTTCCTCCCAGGCCTCGATCGCGGCCGCCTCGTGGGGCTTTTTCTTCTTCATTGGCCAGCCTTTGGGCACAACCCACCGACCGGTGTCTCGAGACGAGATGACAAGCACCTCGATCTTCGATGTCTCACCCACGTAGCGAAAACAGATCGCGCCATATTGCTGCCGGAACGCACCGGTGAACAGCTTTTCCGGCTCGTCGGCAAGTTGCGCCAATAGCGATCGGCGCTTCCTTGGGATATCAGTGCTCTGCTTCTTACCTGGCATATGGACCATCCGTGAACCGCCACACGCTAGCGGCCCCAGAAGGTGATACATAGGGCAGACCCACGGACCGACATGCGCAATGGGCGCAATCCACAGGATTGAAATCAATCATGATCGCGAGACGTGCAGTATCTTGTGCTGCTTACGCTTTGCGATAGACGAGGTCAGGTGCAACTATCCACTCACCGTGCCGCAGTGCGGTCACGTCGAGACGCCCCCGCGGGTCGCGCCTTGCAATCCCAGCGAAATGGTAACGCCGGCCACGGCGGTCGATAACGGCCTCACGGACAGCGCGCTCGCCCAGTCTGGCGACAACCGGCCCGCTGTGATCTGCCACGTCAAGCAAGAAGTACTCGTGCGGAATGCTTCGGCTGACCATCACGATTAAGCCTCGGTGCCGGTTCCAACCGGTCGAACTGCGGCTTCTGCTGGCGGGTTCTGCTTCTTCTTCACGATCAGTGGCTTCTTTCTGTTTTCCATGAGAGTTGTCTTGTGTCGCGGCATCGTTTGATGCCTCTTGGACCTGGTTATCTGAAAACGCAGTCGACTTGACCGAGCGGGCCGAAATCCGCGGCGACGTGTTGTCCGGGCAAGACCTGCAGGATGGTGGTACATGAACCTGTCGCAACGACGTCGTTTGGCTCCAGTCGACGCCCTTTCGCGGCGAGTTGGCGGGCGAGCCAGACAACGGCATTGACTGGATCGTTCATGATTGACGAGGCCTTGCCAGAGACAACGGTCTCCTTGAACAGAAACGTTGTCACCTCGAGGCAGGCCAGTTCAGCAAGCGATGCTGTCGGCACGTGATCGCCGCACAACGTGGCGACATGAAGTCCAAAGTCGGCGATGGCAGCATTGTTGCCCGCAAACGAGCTTCGTGTTCTTCGTCCCAACAGGCCAATTGCCGGGCGGCAGGCCAAGATAGCAGTGCGCGCACTGTCAAGATCGATATCCTCATCGACATCAGGATACGATCGAAGCATCGTGAAGACGAACTCACATTGCACACCAATCGTGCCAGGCGGCAGTCGGAAGTCCCTTGTGTTGGAGAAAAAGCTCGAGGCTGGGATTTCGGAAAAAACGGGTGACGTCAGGCAAAGCGTTCTCTGTGACGCTTCATTTGCGCCGACAATCGCATATCCCTTTCTGTCGAACCCCAGAGCGTCTTGTGCTGCTGCCTGGATGTCATACGCCTCGTCTTCCGAAGCAATCAATTGCAGCGGCAAGTCACAGAGCGCATCATGGCGTCTGCTTTGCGCGAGAATTTCAGCGGTCGCGTCCTTGAGCTCGAAATACATCTTCGTCTCCGGTTCGAAGTTTCGACACCAGCGAAGATGGACATCAGCGCGTCAACGATCCATTCGCCGTGCCACGCAATTGTATAAAAATCCCATAGGAGGCCGGTCTATTTGGCCCAGGTGATCAGTATCAACGTGCCTCCGGTCGGGCTTGCCAACGTGGGCTCGAACGATAGTCCGAGCGTCTGAGTGGTCACTATCTAGGGAGCTGGTTGCGCAGGAGCGGTAGCAATTGGTTGCCCTGGCGTGAGATCTCCGTGAGGTAGGGCGTGTCGGAGAGCACGAAATGAGTGATTCCCAGCTCCTGGTACCTGCGCAACGACCGTGCAACGTCGTCAGCTGAACCAACAAGCCACGTCGTGCCGGCGCCGCCACCGCCATATTTGCCGGGCGCGGTGTAAAGGTTGTCGTCGAGAACGTCGCCGGTGTCAGTACCGGAGCAATACTCCCCATTAGTGCCGTTTGAATCTTCCCCAGGTGCTGCGCCGCTGGTTTTCCGGGGCGCGCCCCGGAAGACCAGCGGCGCGTCATCGCCGATACTCCTTCCGATGGT